>Ga0302347_1000552_pt1 | contig 57735 bp, 62 predicted proteins | sample PhyWR1_FD_202178 | JGI IMG/M metagenome (GOLD analysis project Ga0302347, IMG submission 202178) | Leaf surface microbial communities from wheat plants in UC Gill Tract Community Farm, Albany, California, United States - DLSL W.R1 (v2)... | ecosystem: Host-associated > Plants > Phyllosphere >... | reverse complement strand
AGAAGGACGACCTCAACGCCTTGGCCCTCCTCCTGCTCCAGGCACAGGCCGGTGGCCCAGTGAAAAGCATGGTCGAGGATGTTGTCGGCAAGAGCGATCACTGCCGAGGCAAGCTGTACGAGATCGCCGAGGCAATGCTTGAGCAGTACGTCGACCAGGGCCTGAGCTACGACGCCGACGAGGCAAGGCTATGAGCCCTCACAGCATCGCTACCAGCGCCATCGAGGCCGCAATCGAGACGATGCTTCTGCCGGGCTCTGGCCCGGTGGAGGACGCCAAGGCCGAAACCCTGGTGGTCGCCTACTTCTCTCTCCTCGCCATCGACGCCGAGGAGTTCAAACACTACTGCGAGCGCATCCGGCGTATTGCCGTTCGGCGCAAGGAGGTTGCATGACTACGCCGATCTTCATGTCGATCGTTGACGAGCAGGTGGCAGAGGTCGCCCAGGCCGTGCCCGACGACCGCATCCTGCTGGTGTTCAAGGGCCTGACCATGGAGGACGCCATGAACCAGGCGCGCCTGGCTCACATTGAGAACCCCGCGGCCTGGTCGGGCCGGGCCTATCTCTGCGGCATGTGCACGCTGGCCTATGAGGTGCAGGCATGAGTTTCTACGAAGACAACATCGCCGACGGCAGCCACTGCTCTATTTGCTGCCAGTTAATCGGCGATGACGTCGGCTATCCAAGGGAGTGCCGGGATTGCGGCGGAAGCAGTTCCGGAGACAAAAAAGCGAGAAAGTTGCAGAGCATGGCTCAGTTCGAAGCGTGGTTGCAAAACACCGGCGTCCAGCATTCGAAGCACAACAACGGCTTTCACGTTGTACTCAAGCTCCCCGGCAACATGATCATCGACTGCTGGCCAAGCACGAGAAAATGGCAGCTGCGCGGTCAGAAGATCAGCCGTGATGGCAAGGCTCTGCATGAGCTCGTGCGCAAGCATCTGAGGCCTTGGCCATGACCAACTACCAGAAGGCCAAGCGCCTCTACATCCTGCGCGGATCCTTCTCAATCATCTTTGCCTGTACCGCCTTCATGCTCGCCAGCGCACTGGCTGGTTCCATCACCCAATAACCAACTTGTCAGCGCCCACCGCATGGATGGCGCGGGAGATTCGTATGTCCGCAGAAAAAGAACTGATCGTCGCTCCTCCACAGGAAACAGCCCTGGCGGTGTACAGCGCTGACAAGGGCCTTGAGCCTTGGCTGCAGCAGATCCGCGTGAAGATTGATGAGTTCCTGGCTGTGGTGCCTGACCTGAAAACGGTCAAAGGCCGCAAGGAAATCGCTTCCATGGCATACGAGGTTGCGCGCACCAAAACGGCAATCGAAAACAAGGGCAAGGAGCTCTCAGCCGAACAGAAAAAGGTTCCGGGTCGAATCGACGCCGAGCGTAAGCGTGTTTGGGAAATCCTTGAATCTTGGCAGAAGGAGGTGCGCAAGCCTCTGGACGACTGGCAGGCTGCCGAGGATGCTCGGGTCGACCGCCACAATGACCGCCTGAACTGGCTGAAGACTCTGGCGGACGACCTGGGCGAACTGTCCTCGCTGCACATCAAGGGCCTGATCGCTGAGGCCGAGGGCATGCAGCTCGGGGCTCACTGGGAGGAATTCGAGGCTGAAGCCGGCGCCGTGAAGGACAAGGTACTCACCGCGCTGCGCGCTGCCTTGACCAATCGGGAGGCATTCGAGGCCGAACAGGCCGAACTGGCCCGCCTGCGCCGCGAAGCGGAAGAACGCGCCGAGCAAGACCGCATCCGTGCAGCGCAGGAGGCCGCCGTTGAGGCCGAACGCCAGCGCGTGGCCCAGGAGCAGCAGGCAGCGCGTGAAGCCGCCGCCCGCCGCGAGCAGGAGCTGATCGACCAGGCCGCAGCACAAGAGCGCGAAGCCGAGAACCAGCGCCTGCAGCTCAGGCTGCAGGCCGAGCAAGCGGAGCGCGCCGCCGCTCAGGCTGAAGCCGACCGCCAGGCCACGCTGCGCCAAGCCGAGGAAGAGCGCCAGGCAGCCGCCCGTCGAGCTGAGGAGGCGGCCGAGCAGGCGCGCCAGGAAGAACGTCACCGCGCCGATGCAGCAGCAGCCGAAATCCTCAGGCAGCAAGAGGCCCGCGAGCGCGACAAGAATCATCGCCGCAACATCAACCGGGCTGCCCTGGAGGCGTTCGTCGCCGGCGGCATGACCGAGGAATGCGCCAAGCAGGCCATTACGCTGATCGCTGAGCGCAAGATCCCCAACATCCAAATTTCCTACTGAGGTCGCCATGAGCCAGGCAGTAGCCATCATCTCGCAGGACATTTACGCGCAGCGGAACCAGTTCGCAAACGTGCTGACCGACCGCTCGCTTAACTTCGAGCGCGAGGCCGAATTCGCCATCCAGGTGATTACCTCAAGCGAGTACGCCACCAAGGTGGCCATGCAGAACCGGCAATCGGTGGCTAACGCGATCACCAACATCGCCGCCATCGGCATCAGCCTGAATCCGGCCAAGAAGCAGGCTTACCTGGTCCCGCGAGACGGGCGCATCTGCCTGGATATCAGCTACATCGGCTTGATGGATCTGGCCATGTCGACTGGTGCGATCCGCTGGGCCCAGGCGGAACTGGTGTACGCAGCCGACGCCTTCAGCCTGAATGGTTTCGACAAGCCGCCGACCCATTCCTATAACCCGTTCGCAAAGGACCGAGGCGAGGTGGTCGGCGTCTATGTGGTCGTGAAGACCGCCGACGGCGACTATCTGACCGAAACCATGAGCATCGAGGATGTGAACGCTATCCGCGACCGCTCCAGCGCCTGGAAAGCATGGGTCAGCAAGAACAAATCCTGCCCCTGGGTCACCGACCCGGGCGAGATGGCCAAGAAGACTGTGGTGAAGCGTGGCTACAAGTACTGGCCCAAGACTGAGCGCCTGGAACAAGCGATTCACCACTTGAACACGGACGGCGGCGAGGGCCTGGCCAGCGTGGCAGGGTCGGCACCCTCCGATCCAGAAATGGTGAACAGCTGGATCGCACTGGCACAGAAGGCCGGCAGCCTGGAAGCACTGACCGATGTGTACCAGCAGGGCACTTCGGCCATGAAGCAGGCCAAGGATGCTACCGGCCATGCCCGGTTCAAGGCCGAGGTGACGAAGCGCGCCGATGCACTCAAGGCCCAGGCGGCGCCAATCGAAGGTGAATCTGAGGAGGTGTTAGATGGAGCAGCGTAGCACTGAGTGGTTTGCAGCCCGCCTGGGTTGCGTGACCGCGAGCCGGGTGAAAGACGTAATGGCAAGCGGCCGAGGTGGTGCGCCATCCGCCACCCGTAAGAATTACATGATGGAGCTGCTCTGTGAGCGCCTGACCGGTCAGCAAGGCGGCGCCGACCTTTCCCGCAACCCCGCCGTACAGCGCGGTGTCGAGCTTGAGCCGTTTGCTTGCATGGCCTATGAGGCAGACAAGGGCGTGATCGTGGCTGAAACAGGCTTGGTCATGCATCCGAGCATCCCGCGCTTCGGTGCCTCACCAGACGGCCTTGTCGGCGAGCATGGGGTGTTGGAGATCAAGTGCCCGAACACGGCCACCCACATCGCCACCATGCAGTCCGAGCGGCACGATCCGCAGTACGAATGGCAGATGCTGGCCCAAATGGCCTGCACCGGCAGGGCATGGGCCGACTTCGTCAGCTACGACGACCGCCTGCCTGAGCCGCTGCAGTACGTTTGCCACCGATTCGAGCGCGACTTCAAGCGTATCCGCGAGATGGAGTCAGAGATCAAGGCGTTTCTGGAAGAGCTCGACGAGCTTGAGAAGGAGATGCGCGAGCGGATGGAAGCAAAGGCCGCATAGTCGGGAGGAGTAACCATGCACCCATTGAGCGCCCCGAAAATTGACCTGTCAGGTCAAAGGTTTGGAAGGCTTACCGCGACTTGCTACATACCATCTAGGGATAACCGAAAGGCCTGGTCATGCCTGTGTGATTGCGGATCACTCGTTGAGGTCCGTGGCGTGAATCTCCGTTCGGGCAAGACGAAATCATGCGGATGCTTGAAGCGGGAGCGAATGGCCGAGGGCATCGGCAAAACTCACGGAATGTATGGCTCCAGAGAGAACAAGTCCTGGTCGACCATGATCGAGCGCTGCCACAACCCTAAGGCAAAAAGCTATGCGGATTATGGAGGGCGCGGAATTGCCGTATGTGATCGATGGAAGTCCTTCGATAACTTCTTCGCCGACATGGGGCCTAGACCTCCTGGCATGACACTCGACCGAAAAGACAACAAACTGGGCTACAGCCCTGAAAACTGTCGATGGTCGACCGCAAAAGAACAGCAGAACAACCGCCGAAACAGCCGCCGATATTCATTCGAAGGGCGCGATTTCACCTCCCTTGAGCTTTCCGAAATCACCGGAATCTCCTACCACGCACTTCGCAAGCAATTGAATAACGCAGCCGGCGACGTAGCTAAGGCGGCTTCCAAGTTCGGCCTTAGCAAAGTCCGACTCCGCGCCCTAATCGGCACCCTGGAGGCCAGTACAGCATGAACCAATCAATCGACCTGGAGGCCGCAAAAGCGGCCTTCTTCGCGTCTGGAGGCCAGACCATTGTGCTGGAGGGGTTCCAGTACGTGCCCTTCCGGCAGCGCCATCACCCTGAGCCGAAGCCGAAGGGAAAGCGGGATGTTCCAAAGCGTCTTGCGAACCAGGAAAACGCCCAGTCCCGCGCCGACATGATCGCTGAAATGGCCAAGACCATGACCTGCAGCGAGGCCGCAAAGAAGCTGGAGGTCACAACAGACTCGCTCTACAGCATGGCCAAGCGGTACGGGTTCTCGTTCGTCATGGCGCCCAGGTTCAGGCCTACCGAGTCGAAGTACGACGAAGAGGCCGACGCCAAACTCGCAGAGCGGATCGTTGCCCTGCGCGACGTTGGCGTGTCGAAGAATCAGGCGATCAAACATCTGGCAATCGGGCACAGCACCATGAGCCGGATCACCAAGAAGTTCGGAATCGACTTCCCGCTTCAGCGACAAAGGAAGCGGCAATGAGCGATCGCGGAGAGCATCCAGGCGTTTACTACGATGGCCGGGACTGCCGCCGAAGCGGCGGAAGTAAGCTGGCCAACCCTTTCGCCTCTCACTCGTTCCACGGAGCCTGGTTTCTTGCGGGCTGGAACGACATGGACCTTGAGATTGAGCAAAAAAATCCGAAGCGCGCTGCAAAGAACAAGGCGGCGTGAGCACCTAACCATTCCACCAAGCGGCCTGCAGGAGGTCGAGCATGGCATCCCTTTTCGACGCATCGATGCGCAAGCCGGTGCGAAAGCTTTACATCACCCGCAGCGGCGGCCAGTACCGGCCTGATGATGTGGCCCTGACCTTCGCGCTGAGCCTGCGCATGCACGACAGCGCCGATCACCTGCGCAGGCTGGCCCGGCGCCTGGCCGACAAGGTCTGCCTGGAGCACCAGCCGAACATGAAGCGCCTGGCCCGCGAGCCGGACGATGCTGAGGTGTTCGCTGCCGCGCTCAAGATCATCAACCGGGTGTGCGACCTGCTCGACATCGGGCCGGGCGCCACCTTCGTGCGCAATGGAGGCGATGATGGCTCTGACGCAGCAGCAGCGTGACGAGAAGCGCCGCGCCAAGGCCGAGCGCCTGCAGGAAGAAGACCTGCGCTTGAAGGTTAGACCAGGGACTAAACAGGCCCTGTTAGAACTGATGGAGTGGGCAGGGATCGAGGAACAGGGCGAGGCGATGACGCTGATGATTCATCACGTCGAAGCGCTTGGGCATCACGCGTTGTTCAGGATCGCGCGCCACGAAATCGAAGCTCACCGGAATGTGGCGCGAACCGAGCCTCTGCGGCTCTCAGCCAGGAAAAGAACCGGCCAGCACCTGCGCGCCATATGCGGCTGGGCGGACGCCACCTACAGCCAGATGGTCGAAGCGCTGATCCACGGTATTTACGCCCTTGGCCGGCTTCACGCGGCGAAGTTTCTCACCCCGCCGCGCCACGAGATCAGCATCTCGCCTAGCCTGGCCCTGGCCTTCGACCGGAAGAGCATGCTGATGATTCAGCAAGACCCCGGCGACGAAGTTATCGCGCCAGTCTGACCCGCGCTGCCCGCCAGCGCCTTCCCCTATTCAACGATAACGCCACCCCGGCGAGGGCGGCGCCTGTCTGGAGATCACCATGAGCACATTCGCAGTGTTCGGCATGACCCGTGATGTAGCGCTGGCCGAGGCCAAGAAGCGCGTCAAAACCAGCAAGCCTGGCAAGCCGGGCGGCCCTTCGATTCAGCTGACCCCGGCTCAGTGGGAGGAAGCGGTCGCCAAGTACGTCGACAAGCTCATGGGCGGCGAGAAGGTGAAGCAGCTCAGCAGCATGTTCGACGCCCCCCAGTACGCCCAGCAGTTCATGGAGCTGGCCAAGCGCTCTGGTGATTGCCGGGACCTGCGAATTCGGGCCCGCTGCGCGATGACCGATGCGAAGGGCAACCCCATCCTGAACCCCAAGACCAAGATGCCGCGAATCGGCTGGACCGAATGGCAGCCGGAGTCGAAAGCCGCATGAAGCGAGATATCCCCATGCCCACAGAAACCCGATCCAGCAACACAGAGATGGTCAGCGTGCCCGAAGGCTTCATGCTGGTTGAGCGCAGCATCTGGACAGAGCAGCAGGTCGAGGCCGCTACAGCGTGCATCACTCGCCTGAGGGGCGTGCACGGCATGCGCGACCGCGACTTGGCGATGGCTGCCATAGATGCCGCCCAGTGCAAAGCGCCCGATATTGACCTGGCCGACCTACTTCCAGTCCAGCAGCCCCACCCCGACCCTATAGCCTGGATGGTTGGTACTGCCATCTGGCGGACCAAAGAAGAGGCGGAGCGGGATGCGGCGGCGACTGGGCTGCCGATTGTTGGCCTGGGGCCGATGACCTGCGCAGCGCCAGCCGAGCAGCACCAGGGCGAGCCGGTGGCACCCTACGGCTGGCACGTTGAGTGGGCCGACTCAGGCGATCACTACCTGTTCACGAAGGTCGAGAAGCGCATCGAAACCTTGCGCCTTGATTCGGACGTGAAAGTCGTACAGCTCTACACCCACGCCGATCCTGGCGAGGTTGAGCGGCTGCGCACTATGTTTGATCAAACCGATGCAGACCTGCGCTCAGTTACGTCAGATCGCGACACTCTGCGCGCTGAGGCTGATCGGCTGCGCCAAGAGGTTGCATCGATAGACAAGAAGCTCAGGGGAAATGTGAGCGATCCAGATCCGCTCAAACCCATCATGCCAGGCGCCCTGAGCATAACGACGACCTACGGCCTTGTGGCCGGCATCGTCCGCGAGCGTGACCAGTTGAAGAAGGCCTTGGAGCGGCAGCCATGAGCGCCGAGCGCCCAGAACGATGGGCACCAATACCGGGCTTTCCAGGGTATGAGGCCAGCAGCCTTGGTCGCATTCGATCATTTATCCGTGCAAGAGTTGTAGGCGGGGTGAAGCAGCCGCGAATCCTCAAGCAGAAATCAAACAAGGATGGATACCTGCTTGCCTGTGTGACCCGCAAGCACCGAACAGTTCATCGCCTAGTGGCAATGGCATTTTTCGGTGAATCCGACCTGCCACAGGTGAACCACCTAAACGGAATCAAGGCGGACAACCGCATCGAGAACCTAGAGTGGTGCACCATCTCAGAGAACGTCAGGCATGCAATTGATACGGGTCTCAGGGTTTATGGAACGGGCCTGCAAAGCCGAACCCACAAAGGCTGGGTTCAGGCAGACCGCGGCGGATTCGGCCTAATGCTTCGTGGCCAGCGCGACATGATCTCCATCGGCATGAACCCTTCGGTCGTCACATCCTGTTTGAAGGGACGGCGTAGAACCCACAGAGGCTTCACCTTCTCTCTCGTCAAGACCCAGCTGTAACCCCTCTCCCCTCTATTCACTGCCGCGATATGGCGGCCAAGGAATCCCCGTGCGCGAAGAAAAAGTCGTGATGTATGAATCACCCGAGGCTGCCAGCCTCCAGACCGTGACCGGCTGGGTTGATGCTACCGGCAGGTTCTGGGGCAAGGATGAGCACATGGCCCGCTACTGCGGGTCGACTCACCGCCAGTGCGCAAAAAACCCAGCGCACCCCATCCATGCCACCAACGGCTGGTGTCAGGATTGCCACGCAGAGAGCCGGGCAGCAAAGTTCGAAGCCATGCCAAAGCGTGTATGGGGCGGCGAGGCAATCACCGAATACGACGGCGACCGGTACTTCTTCGACGAGGAAGACCTGCGGGACTACCTGCTCGATCATGAGCTCGACCCGCGCGACCTGAAGCTGGTCTTCTGCACCCCGAACTACCCCAGCGAGATCGATCCCGCCGACCACTTTTGCGACGACCTGCCGGAAGACGGAGAGATCAACGACGACCAGCTGCTCGCGGCATTCGAATTACTCAACGAGATGATTCGCAAGTGCCCGCCATTGTCCTGGTCGCCGGGCTATGAGGCGGTTGAGCTGCCTCAGGCATTCCTGGATATGGTCGCGCATGAACGCTTGGAGGCCCAGGCATGATCCGCCTCGCCCTCTGCCTCCTGCTGCTGGCCACCGGCGCCAGCGCAACCGAGAACGTCATCGACGTGCAGCACGACAGCCAGCGCGGCGTCACCTGCTACCTGCTCAACGGGGTCGGCATCAGCTGCATCCCCGACAGCCAGCTGCAGGCCGGCAACCAGCGCCAGCTCTCCCCGCACGAAACACAACCCGAACCTACACCCGCACTGGCGCCTGGGCGCTGGATTGATGAGAGGTATCAGCTGTGAGCAAGATCGATTGGAGCAAGGCGCCTGAGTGGGCAGACGGCCACGGCCTGGTTGCCCATCACGGCATCACTGAGGTGTGGATCAACATGGACCAGTACGCCGTGGTCGGCGCCGAGGATCGCGCTTATCCCTACGGAGGCGGCACCTGCGATCACCGGCACAATTTCACGCAGGGCCAGATCCAGTACATCACGCCGCGGCCTTCGCGCTGGGATGGTGAAGGCCTTCCGCCTGTTGGCACACTGGTTGAAGCATCATTCGCCTGCGAAGAATTCGAAAAATGGCACGACGGGGTTTGCGTTGCCGTAGGTGAAGACCCGGAAGGCCGCGAGGACTTCTGCGTGGTTCAGTGCGGCAGGAAGATTGCAATGTATCGAGACGAGGCAAAGCGTGTTCGCCCTCGTCGAACGCCTGAGCAGATCGCGGCGGAAGAGCGAGAGGCCGCGATCGAGGAGATGCTGCAGGTGGATGAGCGCGGCAGCCTGAGCCGCACCGTATTCTGCGGCCTCCTTTACGAAGCGGGCTACCGCAAGCAGGTGGCGCCATGATCGAGCAGCTCACCCTCTTCCAACTTGAGGCCGTGCTGAAGGGCGTAAAGCCCGCCGACCTGCGCGGTGGCTAGACCATTGCGCAGTACCTGCATCGCGGCATCCAGCGCCTGGCCACCGAACGCGACAACCTGCGCCAGGACCGCGACGGCCTGCTCGAAGCCGGCGCCCACCTGCTCTAACCACTCCCCATACCAATCAAGCCCGCCGACATGCGCGGGCGAGGATTCTGCATGCTCGAAAACATCGAGGTGGTGCGCATCAAGCGCTTCGCTGCAAACACGGCTGGCCGAGATTTCGCGGTCGGCGACATTCACGGGCACTTCACCCTCCTGCAGGCCACCTTGGACGCGGCCGGCTTCGATCCGGCAGTTGACCGGTTGTTCAGCGTTGGCGACCTGGTCGACCGTGGGCCAGAGTGCCGCGACGTGCTCGCCTGGCTGGCCAAGCCCTGGTTCCACGCAGTACGCGGCAACCACGACGACTACGTCTGTCGCTTCGACACCTGCGACGTCGACAACTGGGTATACAACGGCGGCGCTTGGTTCGCCGGCCTGGCTTGGGATGAACAGCGCGAGTTCGCCGCCCAGTTCCGCGAGCTGCCGATCGCCATCGAGGTGGAGACGCCTGGCGGCCTGGTCGGTGTCGTGCACGCTGACTGCCCATTCCCATCCTGGGATCAACTGCGGGCCGCGCTTGAGGCGCCGGAAACCGCCAAGCAGCTGCGGCTGACCCAGAACACCTGCATGTGGTCGCGCAGCCGGATCGAACTGGGCGAGACCGAAGGTGTTGCGGGCGTCCGGGCGCTGGTGGTGGGCCACACGCCGCTGCACAAGCCGGCAGCGCTCGGCAACGTCATCTACATCGACACCATGGGCTGGCGTCCGCAGGACGGCGGGTACTTCACCCTGCTGAACCTGGCCACCCTCGAAACCATACCGCCCACAACTTCGAAGCTCAGCTGGGAATGAGCCAGGAGCCACCATGAACCTGATCGACTGCTACGTCACGAAGATCCTCGGCGAGCCGTACCGCAAGTTCGGCGCCTGGTGGGTCGACGTTGAATACGACAGCTGGGGCAGCACCAGCAAAACCCAGCTCATGTTCCGCACCGAGGAAGCCGCCCGGGCGGCGCAGGTCGGGCGCCACTTCACGGCCTGACCTTCTATATAAAGGAGACACCCATGCGACACGCAGAAAACATTGACCGCTTCCTGCGCCTCGACGAGGTGCTGCACGTGACCGGGATCGGCCGGAACACCGTCTATCGCAGAATCAGGGAGGGCACCTTCCCAAAACAGGTTAAGATAGGTCCCAATTCGGTCGCCTGGCGCCAGTCGGACATCACCCAGTGGATGACCTCTTTCGAGCCCAGCGACGACCAATCAGTACATTGAGCAGTACACTGGAACACCAGATTCAGCTCAAGCCCACACCCCATCAGCTTTACAGGTCCACCAGTGGAAATTTTCAAAGAGTTCACATTCGAATCGGCCCACCGCCTGCCCCACGTCCCTGAAGGGCACAAATGCGGCCGCCTGCATGGCCACTCGTTCAAGGTCGGCCTGCACCTGACCGGCCCGCTCGACCCGCACACTGGCTGGATCCGCGACTTCGCCGAGGTCAAGGCGATCTTCAAGCCGATCTACGAGCAACTGGACCACAACTACCTGAACGACATCCCGGGCCTTGAAAACCCCACCAGCGAAGTGATCGCCAAGTGGATCTGGGACCAGGTCAAGCCGCTGATGCCGGAACTGTCGAAAGTGCGCATCCACGAAACCTGCACCAGCGGTTGCGAATACACCGGCGACTGATTCGCCCCCCGCTACTGGCCCTGCGTGCTGCCCATGGCATCGCGCAGGAAGCTGGGGGCGATGTAGCGCTGGTAATGCGCTTCTGAAAGCAGGAAAAACTCGCGATCGATGGCATCGCGCAATTGCGGCAGTTCCCAGTCGCGAAACTCCGGCAGCAGCACCATGCCGTAGGCCTCCAGGTCACGGATCATCCGCGCCCCGCGGGCAATCAGCTGGTAAGCCCAGCAATATTCCGACTGCTGCTCGACAAAACGGATGGAGCGCTGCTCCAGTTGCTGACGCAGCAGGCTTTTGTCGAACACCTCCAGCTTGGCCATCATCACCTGCACCAGCAACTGCTCAAGGCGCAGCCACACCGCGCGTTTTTGCGCGTCGTCGTAGCCGTTCCAGTTGATCACTTCGTGGTGGAAACGCTTGCAGCCACGGCACACCGTGTCTCCGTACACCGTGGAGCACAGGCCGACGCAAGGGGTCTTGATGGACTTGTTGGACATGAAAAACAACAGTTTGGCGGAGGAACACGGGCCCATGTTAGCCCTTTGTCTAACCAGGGTCACTCGTTAAAGTCATCTTCTGCGCCTTACTTTCGGGCTTTTTTTGCCGTAGAATCATCCGGCCTTTTCAAAGGCAACAATGTCCGTTGGAAGCTGTTTTCAAAGCGTCACGAGCACAGTTAATCCGGTAGAACGGCGTTGGCCCGGGCCATGCATCCCTCGCATGCCCGCGCCAGCCCTCATCAGCTCCCCGTTCTGCAGGCGTAAAACTTTGAAAGCAGCTTCTGTAAGGATTCTTTGCGACTCTGGCTGGGCGGCCCACAAAGCCGTGGCAGCGCATGGGTGCATCGAATGCTGGATAAGCGTCCCGGACCCCCTTTAGGGACCACTGATGAGGGAAATAACTGTGCTTGAAGCCTACCGCAAACACATCGAAGAGCGTGCCGCCCTGGGTATCGTGCCCCAGCCGCTGAACGCCGAACAAACCGCAGGCCTGGTCGAGCTGCTGAAAAACCCGCCGGCCGGCGAAGAAGCCTTCCTCGTAGACCTGATCACCAACCGCGTACCGCCAGGGGTCGACGAAGCTGCCTACGTCAAGGCTGCTTTCCTCTCTGCTGTTGCCAAGGGCGAAACCCAGTCGCCCCTGATCGACCGCAAGCACGCCACCGAACTGCTCGGCACCATGCAGGGCGGCTACAACATCGAAACGCTGGTCGCACTGCTGGATGACGCCGAACTGGGCGCCGTCGCGGCCGAACAGCTCAAGCACACCCTGCTGATGTTCGATGCCTTCCACGACGTGGCCGAAAAAGCCAAGGCCGGCAACGCTCACGCCAAGGCCGTGCTGGACTCCTGGGCTGCCGGCGAGTGGTTCACCGCCCGCCCGGCCATCGCCGAGAAGTACACCCTGACCGTGTTCAAGGTGCCAGGCGAAACCAACACCGACGACCTGTCGCCTGCTCCGGACGCCTGGTCGCGCCCTGACATCCCGCTGCACGCCCTGGCCATGCTGAAAATGGCCCGCGACGGCATCGAGCCGCAGCAGCCTGGTTCGGTCGGCCCGCTGGCACAGATCGAAGCCGTCAAGGCCAAGGGTTTCCCGGTTGCCTATGTAGGTGACGTGGTAGGTACCGGCTCCTCGCGTAAATCCGCTACCAACTCGGTACTGTGGTTCTTCGGCGACGACATTCCGTACGTGCCGAACAAGCGCGCCGGTGGCTTCTGCTTCGGCACCAAGATCGCCCCGATCTTCTACAACACCATGGAAGACGCCGGCGCCCTGCCGATCGAGTTCGACTGCACCAACCTGGGCATGGGCGACGTCATCGACGTTTACCCGTACAAAGGTGAAGTACGCCGCCACGAAAGCGACGAGCTGGTCACCAACTTCGAGCTGAAAACCGAAGTGCTGCTGGACGAGGTCCGCGCTGGCGGCCGTATCCCGCTGATCGTTGGCCGTGGCCTGACCGAAAAAGCCCGCGCCGAGCTGGGCCTGGGTGCTTCCGACCTGTTCAAGAAACCAGAGCAGCCTGCCGACTCCGGCAAGGGCTTCACCCTGGCGCAGAAAATGGTCGGCCGTGCCTGTGGCCTGCCAGAAGGCCAGGGCGTGCGCCCAGGTGCCTACTGCGAGCCGAAGATGACCACCGTCGGTTCCCAGGACACCACTGGCCCGATGACCCGCGACGAGCTGAAAGACCTGGCGTGCCTGGGCTTCTCTGCCGACCTGGTCATGCAGTCGTTCTGCCACACCGCGGCCTATCCGAAGCCGATCGACGTCACCACCCACCACACCCTGCCAGACTTCATCCGCACCCGTGGCGGCGTGTCGCTGCGCCCAGGCGACGGCATCATCCACAGCTGGCTGAACCGCATGCTGATGCCTGACACCGTCGGTACCGGTGGCGACTCGCACACCCGCTTCCCGATCGGCATCTCGTTCCCGGCCGGTTCCGGCCTGGTGGCCTTCGCCGCCGCCACCGGCGTCATGCCGCTGGACATGCCAGAATCGATCCTGGTGCGCTTCAAGGGCAAACTGCAACCCGGCATCACCCTGCGTGACTTGGTGCATGCCATCCCTTACTACGCCATCCAGAAAGGTCTGCTGACCGTCGAGAAAAAAGGCAAGAAAAACGCCTTCTCCGGCCGCATCCTGGAAATCGAAGGCCTGGACGAACTGACCGTCGAGCAAGCTTTCGAGCTGTCCGATGCCTCGGCCGAGCGTTCCGCTGCCGGTTGCACCATCAAGCTGCCAGAGAAGGCCATTGCTGAGTACCTGACGTCCAACATCACCCTGCTGCGCTGGATGATCGGCGAAGGCTACGGCGATGCCCGCACCCTGGAGCGCCGCGCCCAGGCCATGGAAGCCTGGCTGGCCAACCCTGAGCTGCTGTCGGCTGACGCCGATGCCGAGTACGCTGAAATCATCGAAATCGACCTGGCCGACGTCAAAGAGCCTGTGCTCTGCGCGCCGAACGACCCGGACGATGCCCGCCTGCTGTCTTCGGTACAGGGCGAGAAGATCGACGAAGTGTTCATCGGTTCGTGCATGACCAACATCGGCCACTTCCGCGCTGCCGGCAAGCTGCTGGAGAAGGTCAAGGGTGGCATCCCTACCCGTCTGTGGCTGGCTCCGCCAACCAAGATGGATGCTCACCAGCTGACCGAAGAAGGCTACTACGGCATCTACGGCAAGGCCGGTGCGCGCATGGAAATGCCAGGCTGCTCGCTGTGCATGGGTAACCAGGCACGTGTGCAGACCGGTTCGACCGTGGTCTCCACCTCGACCCGTAACTTCCCGAACCGTCTGGGCGACGCGACCAACGTGTACCTGGCATCGGCCGAACTGGCTGCTGTCGCTTCGATCATCGGCAAGCTGCCGACCGTCGAAGAGTACATGCAGTACGCGAAAGACATCGACAGCATGGCTGCCGACGTTTACCGCTACCTGAGCTTCGACCAGATCGCCGAGTTCCGCGAAGCGGCAGCCAACGCCAAGATCCCGGTGGTTCAGGCTTAAGCTGAGTTACAGGCAGTAAAAAAGCCCCGGCAGCGATGCCGGGGCTTTTTTGTTTTAGCCTGTACCGGCCACCTCAGATCACAAACAAATCCACAAACCTGTGCACCGCCATCCCCTCCAGCTGCTGCTGGTCCTTGCACACCTCCACAATCTGCGCACACCGCTGACGGGCAAAACGCGTCCCCAGGTTTGCCCTGAACTTGGCCTCCAGCAACGGTATGCCCTCCCCTCGCCGCCGCCGATGCCCGATCGGGTATTCCACCACCACTTGGTCAGTGCTGCTGCCATCCTTGAAGAACACTTGGAGCGCGTTGGCGATCGAGCGCTTGTCTGGCTCCAGGTATTCGCGGCTGAAGCGCAGGTCTTCCACCACTTCCATCTTCTCGCGCAGGCGATCGATGCTCGGGTGGTTGGCATGGAAAGCATCTTCATAGTGCTCCGCCACCAAATGGCCGAAGACCAGCGGTACCGCCACCATGTACTGCAGGCAGTGGTCACGGTCGGCAGCATTGGCCAGCGGGCCGCTCTTGGAAATGATGCGGATCGCTGACTCCTGGGTGGTGATCACGATGCGGTCGATTTCATGCAGGCGGTTGCGCACCAATGGGTGCAGGGTCACTGCCGCCTCACAGGCGGTCTGGGCATGAAACTCAGCAGGGAAACTGACCTTGAACAACACGTTTTCCATCACATAGCTGCCCAAGGCCTGAGGCAGACGCAGCTCGTACTGCCCGGCAGGCTTGAGCGCCAAGTCTTTGTTGGTATGACTGAACGATACGTCGTAGAACCCCCACTGCGGCGCCGTGAGCACGCCCGGCACGCCCATCTCGCCGCGCAGGGCGATATCGGCCAGGCGCACGCCCCGGCTGGAAGCATCGCCCGCCGCCCAGGACTTGCGAGAACCGGCGTTGGGCGCATGGCGGTAAGTGCGCAGGGCCTGGCCGTCGACGAAGGCGTGGGACAAGGCCGAGAGCATCTGCTCGCGATTGGCCCCCATCAGCCTGGCACACACGGCGGTTGAGGCCACCTTCACCAGAATCACGTGATCGAGCCCGACACGGTTGAAAGAATTTTCCAGGGCCAGCACACCCTGGATCTCATGGGCCATGACCATTGCCTCAAGCACATCGCGCATCAGCAGCGGCGCCTCACCCGCTGCGACGTGCTTCTGCGACAGGTGATCAGCCACGGCCAGGATGCCGCCAAGGTTGTCCGAGGGATGAGCCCATTCAGCGGCCAGCCAGGTGTCGTTGTAGTCCAGCCAGCGCACCGTGCAGCCGATGTCCCAGGCGGCCTTGACCGGGTCGAGGCGATAGGAAGTGCCGGGGACGCGAGCACCATTCGGAACCACCGTGCCTTCCACCTGAGGGCCGAGGAGTTTCGTGCATTCGGGGAAGCGCAGGGCCAGCAGGCCGCAGCCGAGGGTGTCCATCAGGCAGTTGCGCGCGGTGGCCAGGGCTTCGGCGGAATCGACCCGGTAGCCGAGGGCGTAATCGGCCAGGGTCTGTAGCACCCGGTCGTAATCCGGGCGGTCGTTGAGGTCTACGTTGGCGCTCATATCCAGCTCCCTTCAGAATTGCCGGGGCTGCTGTGCAGCCCTTCGCGGGCTCGCCCGCTCCCACAGGGATATCACAGCATTCAAACCCTGTGATTACCTGTGGGAGCGGGCAAGCCCGCGAAGGGCCGCAAAGCGGCCCCTCTTGAAGCCGAGCGCCAGTGGTGCTTTAGAAGCTATCGCCAGGCACGCGAACCCAGCCCTCCATCAGCACGCGAGCACTGCGGCTCATGATTGCCTTGGTCACTGTCCACTCACCCTCCACCCGGCGCGCCTCGGCCCCGACCCGCAAGGTGCCCGAAGGGTGGCCGAAACGCACAGCGCTGCGCTCGCCCCCGCCAGCGGCGAGGTTGACCAGCGTGCCCGGAATGGCCGCTGCGGTGCCGATCGCCACCGCCGCCGTACCCATCATGGCATGATGCAGCTTGCCCATCGACAAGGCCCGCACCAACAGGTCGACATCCCCTGCCTGTACCACCTTGCCACTGGACGCAGTGTAGGTGCTCGGTGGCGCAACAAACGCCACTTTTGGTGTGTGCTGACGCCCGGCAGCCTGGTCGACATTGTCGATCAAGCCCATGCGCACGGCGCCATAAGCACGAATGGTCTCGAAACGCAGCAGCGCCTGCGGGTCGCCGTTGATGGCGTCCTGCAGTTCGGTACCGGTGTAGCCGATATCCGCCGCGTTTACGAAGATGGTCGGAATGCCAGCGTTGATCAGGGTCGCCTTGAAGGTGCCGACACCCGGCACCTCCAGGTCATCGACCAGGCTGCCAGTGGGGAACATCGCACCGCCGTCGTCACCGTCGTCGGCCGCCGGGTCGAGGAACTCCAGTTGCACCTCGGCCGCCGGGAAGGTCACCCCGTCCAGCTCGAAGTCGCCGGTTTCCTGCACTTCACCTTCAGTGATCGGGACATGGGCGATGATGGTCTTGCCGATATTGGCCTGCCAGATGCGCACCGTGGCGATGCCGTTGCGCGGAATGCGCGCCGGGTCGACCAGGCCACTGCTGATGGCGAACGAACCGACTGCAGCAGACAGGTTGCCGCAGTTGCCGCTCCAGTCGACGAACGCCTTGTCGATGCTGACCTGGCCGAACAGGTAGTCGACATCGTGTTCTGGCTTGATGCTTTGCGACAGGATCACGGTCTTGCTGGTGCTGGACGTGGCGCCGCCCATGCCGTCGATCTGCTTGCCGTAGGGGTCGGGGCTGCCTATTACCCGCAGCAGCAGTGCGTCACGGGCGGGGCCGGGGATCTGCGCCTGCTCGGGCAGGTCTTGCAGGCGGAAGAACACGCCTTTGCTGGTGCCGCCACGGATGTAGGTGGCGGGGATTTTTACTTGCGGTACGTGTGCCATTGATGGGCTGTCCTGTCTGAAATGCATATGGCCTCTGGGGCTGCCTTGCAGCCCATCGCGGCACAAGGCCGCTCCTACAGGGATCGTGTGACGCTGTGGGAGCGGCCTTGTGTCGCGAAAGGGCCGCAGAGCGGCCCCCGTTTCATGCTCAGGCGGTCGCTTCGAGGAAGTCCTGGGCAAAGCGTTGCAGCACCCCGCCCGCTTCGTAGATCGACACTTCCTCGGCGGTGTCCAGGCGGCAGGTCACCGGCACTTCCAGGCGCTCGCCATTGGCGCGGGTAACCACCAACGTCAGGGTCGCCCGTGGCGTACGTGCACCCAGCACGTCATAGGTCTCGCTGCCGTCCAGGCCCAGGGTTTTGCGGTCAGTGCCTGGCTTGAACTCCAGCGGCAACACGCCCATGCCCACCAGGTTGGTGCGGTGAATGCGCTCGAAGCCTTCGGCGACAATGGCCTCGACACCCGCCAGGCGCACGCCCTTGGCCGCCCAGTCGCGGGACGAACCTTGGCCGTAGTCGGCGCCGGCCACGATGATCAGCGGCTGTTTGCGCTGCATGTAGGTTTCGATCGCCTCCCACATGCGGGTCACCTTGCCTTCCGGCTCGATACGCGCCAGCGAGCCCTGCCTCACACTGCCGTCTTCCTTGCGCACCATTTCGTTGAACAGTTTGGGGTTGGCGAACGTGGCACGCTGGGCGGTCAGGTGGTCGCCGCGGTGGGTGGCGTAAGAGTTGAAGTCCTCTTCCGGCAACCCCATTTTCGCCAGGTATTCACCGGCGGCGCTGTCGAGCATGATGGCGTTGGACGGCGACAGGTGGTCGGTGGTGATGTTGTCCGGCAGCACCGCCAACGGGCGCATGCCGCGCAGGGTACGTTCACCGGCCAGCGCGCCTTCCCAGTACGGCGGGCGGCGGATGTAAGTGCTCATCGGGCGCCAGTCATACAGCGGCGCCACCTTCGGCCCGCGGTCTTCCTCGATGGCGAACATCGGAATGTACACCTTGCGGAACTGCTCTGGCTTGACCGCGGCACGCACCACGGCGTCGATCTCTTCATCGCTCGGCCAGATGTCCTTGAGGCGGATTTCCTTGCCATCGACCACGCCCAGCACATCCTTCTCGATGTCGAAGCGGATCGTGCCGGCAATGGCATAGGCCACCACCAGCGGCGGCGAAGCCAGGAAGGCCTGCTTGGCATACGGGTGGATACGCCCGTCGAAGTTGCGGTTACCCGACAGCACGGCGGTGGCGTACAGGTCGCGGTCGATGATTTCTTGCTGGATCACCGGGTCCAGCGCGCCAGACATCCCGTTGCAGGTGGTGCAAGCAAAGGCGACGATACCAAAACCGAGTTGCTCCAGCTCCTTCTCCAGCCCGGCTTCTTCCAGGTAAAGCTGCACAGCCTTGGAACCTGGCGCCAGCGACGACTTGACCCACGGTTTGCGGGCCAGGCCAAGCCTGTTGGCATTGCGTGCAATCAGGCCAGCAGCTATCACGTTACGCGGGTTGCTGGTGTTGGTGCAGCTGGTGATGGCGGCAATGATCACCGCACCGTCCGGCATCTGCCCCGGCACCTCTTCCCAGCTGCCGGCAATGCCTTTGGCTGCCAGGTCGCTGGTGGCCACGCGAGCGTGCGGGTTGGACGGGCCGGCCATGTTGCGCACCACGCTCGACAGGTCGAAGCTCAGGGTGCGCTCGTAGACGGCGCCGCCCAGGCTGTCGGCCCACAGGCCGGTCGCCTTGGCGTAGGTTTCCACCAGCTTGACCTGCTGCTCTTCGCGGCCGGTCAGGCGCAGGTAGTCGATGGTCTGCTGGTCGATGGCGAACATCGCGGCGGTGGCGCCGTATTCCGGGGCCATGTTGGAAATGGTGGCGCGGTCACCCAAGGTCAGCGCGCGGGCGCCCTCGCCGTGGAATTCCAGGTAGGCGCCGACGACTTTCTGTTTACGCAGGAATTCGGTCAGGGCCAGCACCAGGTCGGTGGCGGTGATGTTCGGTGCCAGCTTGCCGGTCAGCTCGACGCCGACGATTTCGGGCAGGCGCATCCACGAAGCGCGGCCGAGCATCACGTTTTCGGCTTCCAGGCCACCAACGCCAATGGCGATCACGCCCAGGGCGTCGACATGCGGGGTGTGGCTGTCGGTTCCGACGCAGGTGTCCGGGTAGGCCACGCCGCGGTCGCTATGAATGACAGGCGACATCTTCTCCAGGTTGATCTGGTGCATGATGCCATTACCCGGCTGGATCACGTCGACGTTCTTGAACGCCTTCTTGGTCCAGTTGATGAAGTGGAAGCGGTCTTCGTTGCGGCGGTCTTCAATGGCGCGGTTCTTTTCGAAGGCCTGTGGGTCGAAGCCACCGCACTCCACTGCCAGCGAGTGGTCGACGATCAGCTGCACCGGCACCACCGGGTTGACGGCGGCCGGGTCGCCACCCTTGTCGGCGATGGCATCACGCAGGCCGGCGAGGTCGACCAGCGCGGTCTGGCCGAGGATGTCGTGGCACACCACGCGGGCCGGGAACCACGGGAAGTCGAGGTCGCGCTGGCGTTCGATCAGTTGGCCCAGCGAGGCGTCGAGGGTGGCCGGGTCGCAGCGGCGCACCAGGTTCTCGGCGAGCACGCGGGACGTGTAAGGCAGGCCGTCGTAGGCGCCGGGCTTGATCGCCTCGACCGCCGCACGGGCATCGAAGTAGTCCAGGTCGGTGCCTGGAAGGTGCTTGCGGAATGCTGTGTTCATATCGTTATCAGGCTCGGTCACGGTACGGTCGTGGATAGCGTTCTAATTGCTGCCCTGTATTGGCTGCTCCGGCCTCATCGCCGGCAAGCCGGCTCCCACAGGTACAGCACTGGCTACAAGGGCGGTGCAACACCTGTGGGAGCTGGCTTGCCGGCGATGAGGCCGGAACAGGCCACCCCACAGGTTCGGTTTCAGCGCTGCTCGATCGGCACGAACTGGCGCTGCTCGACGCCGACATACTCGGCGCTCGGACGGATGATGCGGTTGTTGGCACGCTGTTCGAAGACATGCGCCGCCCAGCCGGTCAGGCGCGAGCAGACGAAGATCGGGGTGAACAGCTTGGTCGGGATACCCATGAAGTGGTACGCCGAGGCATGGTAGAAGTCAGCGTTGGGGAACAGTCGCTTCTGCTCCCACATGGTCTTGTCGATGGCTTCGGAAACCGGGTACAGCACCTTGTCGCCCACTTCGTCGGCCAGCTGCTTCGACCAGCCCTTGATCACCTCGTTGCGCGGGTCGGACTCTTTGTAGATGGCATGGCCAAAGCCCATGATCTTGTCCTTGCGGTCCAGCATGCGCAGCAGCTCGGCGGTGGCTTCCTGCGGGCTCTGGAAGCGCTCGATCAGCTCCATCGCTGCCTCGTTGGCACCGCCGTGCAGCGGGCCGCGCAGCGAGCCGATGGCAGCGGTGACGCAGGAGTACAGGTCGGACAGGGTCGAGGCGCAAACGCGGGCGGTGAACGTGGAGGCGTTGAACTCGTGCTCGGCGTACAGGATCAGCGACACGTTCATGACCTTGACGTGCAGCTCGCTCGGCTTCTTGCCGTGCAGCAGGTGCAGGAAGTGGCCGCCGAGCGTGTCTTCGTCACTGGTGCAATCGATGCGCACGCCATGGTGGGTGAAGCGGTACCAGTAGCACATCACTGCCGGGAACAGCGCCAGCAGGCGGTCGGTCTTGTCGCGCTGGGCTTCGAAAGTGAGCTCGGGCTCCAGGGTACCCAGTACCGAGCAACCGGTGCGCATCACGTCCATCGGGTGGGCGTCACGCGGGATACGCTCCAGCACTTCCTTCAATGCTTGCGGCAGGTCACGCAGGCCCTTGAGCTTGAGCTTGTAGTCGGCCAGCTCGGCCTGGGTTGGCAGCTCGCCGTACAGCAGCAGGTAAGCGACTTCTTCGAACTCGGCACCTGCCGCCAGGTCACGCACGTCGTAACCCCGGTAGGTCAGCCCGGCACCGGCCTGGCCAACGGTCGACAGTGCGGTCTGGCCGGCCACCTGGCCACGCAGGCCTGCGCCACTGAGTACTTTCGCTTCGGCCATGGTGTTTCTCCTTTCTTGAATTTGTTATGGATTTCTTGCTGGCTAATTCGGTTCGCCTGTGCCGGCCTCTTCGCGAGTAAACCCGCGAAGAGGCCGGCACAGGCGCCATCACTTACCCTTTCTTCTGGGCAAACAGCGCGTCGAGGCTCTGCTCGAAGGCGTGGTAACCAATGGCATCGTAGAGCTCCATGCGGGTCTGCATGGTGTCGATCACGTTTTTCTGTGTGCCGTCGCGGCGCAGCGCGGTGTACACGTTCTCGGCGGCCTTGTTCATGGCACGGAATGCCGACAGCGGGTACAGCACCAGCGACACGTCGACCGAGGCCAGCTCTTCGGTGGTGTACAGGGGCGTGGCGCCGAATTCGGTGATGTTGGCCAGAATCGGTGCCTTCACCCGATCAGCGAACGTCTTGTACATCTGCAGTTCAGTGATGGCTTCCGGGAAGATCATGTCGGCGCCAGCCTCGATGCAGGCCTCGGCGCGATCAAGGGCAGCGTTCAGGCCTTCGACGGCCAAGGCGTCAGTACGCGCCATGATCACGAAGCTGTCGTCGCTACGGGCATCGACAGCGGCCTTGATGCGGTCGACCATTTCCTGCTGGCTGACGATTTCCTTGTTCGGACGGTGGCCGCAGCGTTTGGCGCCAACCTGGTCCTCGATATGGATGGCAGCAGCGCCAAACTTGCTCATCGAACGTACGGTGCGGGCGACGTTGAAGGCCGACGCACCGAAGCCGGTGTCGACATCCACCAGCAACGGCACGTCGCACACGTCGGTAATGCGGCGCACATCGGTGAGCACGTCGTCCAGGCCGGTGATGCCCAGGTCCGGCAAGCCCAGCGAGCCTGCTGCCACGCCACCGCCGGACAGGTAGATGGCCTTGAAGCCGGCACGCTTGGCCAGCAGGGCATGGTTGGCATTGATGGCGCCAACCACCTGCAGGGGATGTTCGGCAGCAACTGCGTCGCGGAAACGCTGACCGGGGGTGCTCTTCACAGTCATTTCTCACCTCGTGGGCTGTTGTTGTGGGCGTCCAGATAGTGACGCTCGATGTTGCGCTTGGACGCGCCGATGTGGCGGCGCATCAGGAGTTCGGCCAGCTCGCCGTCACGGTCGGCGATGGCATCGAGGATGCGGTGGTGTTCGGCAAAGGCCTGGCGTGGCCGATTGGGCGTGGCAGAGAACTGGATGCGGTACATGCGCACCAGTTGGTACAGTTCGCCGCACAGCATCTTGACCAGGGTCTGGTTGCCGCTGCCCTGGATGATCCGGTAATGGAAGTCGTAGTCGCCTTCCTGCTGGTAGTAACCCACACCAGCCTGGAATGCGGCATCGCGCTCATGGGTATCAAGCACACGGCGCAGTTCGTCGATGTCGCCCTGGCTCATCCGTTCGGCTGCCAGGCGGCAGGCCATGCCTTCCAGCGACTCGCGGATTTCGTACAGTTCGATCAGTTCAGCGTGGTTCAGCGATACCACGCGCGCGCCCACATGCGGTACGCGCACCAGCAGGCGCTGGCCCTCCAGGCGGTGGATGGCCTCGCGCAACGGCCCACGGCTGATGCCGTAGGTGCGCGCCAGCTCCGGCTCGGAAATCTTGCTGCCGGGGGCAATTTCGCCCTTGACGATGGCCGCCTGAATGCGCCGGAAGACGTTTTCAGACAAGGTTTCCGTTTCGTCTGTCAGCACCGGGCTGGCGGTGGAAAGGTCCTGCATATTGTCGACACCTTGAAAATCTCTTTGCCAGAAATTAGCGAAAACACGCTCTCCAGTCAAAGACAAAATGAACATTGTCGACAATTGTCTAATAGCGAACTAACCCCCGCCCGGTGCTGTCAGATCGCGCACCGCTGGCGTCAAGACGTCGGCGTGATAGAATGCCGCGCCTCCGATGGGGTATGGATAGCCTGTCTGTCATACATTCATGCTTGTTGACAGATAAAAGAGGAAGCTTGCGCAGTAGTTGCCAGTCGCCTTGACCAGAACCTTGCCTAGAACCTTGCACTGCACCGCGCCAGGATTATGAGACTTACACCCGTTTTATTGCTGCTATGCCTCACCCTGCTGCCGGCCCTTGGTCAGGCTGCGGGCAAGACCGTCTATGGTCTCAACGAATATGCACGGCTGGGCGACCTGGACCTGGAAGTGGCCGCCAAGCTCGACACCGGCGCCAAGACCGCCTCGCTCAGCGCCCGCGATATCAAGCGGTTCAAGCGCAACGGCGAAAGCTGGGTGCGCTTCTACCTGGCCATCGATGCTGCCCACTCGCACCCGATCGAGCGCCCGCTGGCACGCGTAAGCAAGATCAAGCGCCGGGCCGGCGACTATGATGCCGAATCGGGCAAGGCCTACACGGCACGCCCGGTCATCGAACTTGAAATCTGCATGGGCCAGGCCATGCGCACCATCGAAGTCAACCTCACCGACCGCAGCGCCTTCCAGTTCCCGCTGCTGATCGGCTCCGAGGCACTCAAGCACTTCGACGCGCTGGTCGACCCAAGCCTTAAATATGCGGCCGGCAAACCTGCCTGTGCCACCGACGCTCACAAAGCAGAGTAATTCCGATGCGCTCTCTTACCCTCCATCTGAAAGTCCTGATCACCGTACTGGTGCTACTGGGTGTGGCGGTCACGGCTTACCAGATCTTCTTCCTCGGCATCCCGGTGACCGAGGATGAAACCGACGACCTGTGGAACATCGACGCCAAGGTCGAGTTCGTGGCCAGCACCAAGGACCCGGTCAAGGTGCAGATGTTCGTGCCACCGCTGAACCGCGACTATGTCAGCCTCAACGAGAGCTTCATCTCCAACAACTACGGGGTGAGCGTCAACCGTGCCGACGGTAACCGCAAGGTCACCTGGTCGGCCCGCCGCGCCAGCGGCAACCAGACCCTATACTACCGCCTGGTGCTGACCAAGCGCTACAGCAACGAGAAGACCACGGTCAAAGGCCCGACCTTCCGTGACAGCCTGGCTATCGAAGGCCCCGAGAAGATCGCCGCCGAAGCCCTGATGGCGCCGATTCGCCAGCACTCTGCCGACGTCGAGACCTTCGTCAGCGAGACCATCAAGCGGGTCAACAACCTCAACGACGACAACGTCAAGCTGCTACTGGCCGGCGACACCTCGCCGATGAAGAAAGCCCAGATCATCGACCTGCTGCTGTCGATCGCCCACGTACCGATGGAAAAGGTGCACACCATCCGCCTGGTGGCCGACACCCCGCAAACCCCGGAACTGTGGCTGCGCAGCTTCAACGGTAACGACTGGCTGTACTTCAACCCGGACACCGGCGAGCAAGGCCTGCCCAGCGACCGCCTGCTGTGGTGGACCGGTGACGACAACCTGATCACCGTCGATGGCGGCAAGAAGGCCAACGTCACCTTCAGCATGAACAACAGCGAGATGAACGCCATCCGCCTGGCCAAGCTGACCGACGAGAACACCGACGCCGACTTCCTCGAGTACTCGCTGTACAGCCTGCCGCTGCAGACCCAGCAGACTTTCATGATCATGGTCATGATCCCTATCGGCGTGCTGGTGATCCTGGTGCTGCGCAACCTGATCGGCTTGCAGACCCTGGGTACCTTCACCCCCGTGCTGATCGCCCTGGCCTTCCGCGAGACCCAACTGGGCTTTGGCATCGTGCTGTTCACGGTGATTACCGCGCTTGGCCTGTCGTTACGCTCATACCTGGAACACCTCAAGCTGCAAATGCTGCCACGCCTGTCGGTGGTGCTGACCTTCGTCGTGGTGCTGATCGCCGCCATCAGCCTGTTCAGCCACAAGCTGGGCCTTGAGCGCGGGCTGTCGGTGGCATTGTTCCCGATGGTGATCCTGACCATGACCATCGAGCGCCTGTCGATCACCTGGGAAGAACGTGGCGGTGGCCATGCCATGAAAGTGGCCATCGGCACCCTGTTTGCAGCCTCTTTGGCGCACCTGCTGATGATGGTGCCGGAGCTGGTGTACTTCGTGTTCACGTTCCCGGCCGTACTGCTGATCCTGGTGGGCTTCATGCTGGCGATGGGCCGCTACCGTGGCTACCGCCTGACCGAACTCGTGCGCTTCAAGGCATTCCTGAAGAAGGCTGACGCCTGATGTTTGGCCTGATCAAGACGTGGAAAGCCCTGGAGGCCCGGGGCATCATGGGTATCAACCGGCGCAACGCGGACTACGTGTTGAAGTACAACAAGCGCAGCTTGTACCCGATCGTCGACGACAAGATCATCACCAAGGAGCGCGCCCTGGCGGCCGGTATCCATGTGCCGGAAATGTACGGCATCATCGAAACCGAGAAAGAAATCGACAAGCTCGACCAGATCATTGGCGGGCGCAGCGATTTCGTCATCAAGCCGGCGCAAGGCGCCGGCGGTGACGGCATCCTGGTGATCGCCGACCGCTTCGAGGACCGCTACCGCACGGTGTCGGGCAAGATCATCAGCCATGAGGAAATCGAACACCAGATTTCGAGCATCCTCACCGGCCTGTACTCGCTGGGCGGCCACCGCGACCGCGCGCTGATCGAGTACCGGGTTACCCCCGACCAGATCTTCAAAAGCATCAGCTACGAAGGCGTGCCGGACATCCGCATCATCGTGCTGATGGGGTACCCGGTAATGGCCATGCTGCGCCTGCCGACCCGCCAGTCCGGCGGCAAGGCCAACCTGCACCAGGGCGCCATCGGCGTGGGCGTTGACCTGGCCACCGGCGTGACCCTGCGCGGTACCTGGCTGAACAACATCATCAGCAAGCACCCGGACACCACCAATGCGGTGGATGGCGTGCAGCTGCCGAACTGGGACGGCTTCATGAAGCTGGCCGCCGGCTGCTATGAACTGTGCGGGCTGGGCTACATCGGCGTGGACATGGTGCTGGACCAGGAAAAAGGCCCGCTGATCCTGGAGCTAAACGCCCGCCCGGGCCTTAACATCCAGATTGCCAACGACTGCGGCCTGACCCAGCGCACCCACGCCATTGAGGCGCATATCGAAGCGCTGGCCAAGGATGGCATTACCGAAGATGCCGAACAGCGGGTTCGGGTAGCACAGGGTTTGTTCGGGCACGTGCCTAACCGCTGAATTGCCGGGGCTGCCTTGCAGCCCATTCGCAGCACAAGGCTGCTCTTACAGGTACTGTGCAGGCTTGCAGGGCTGCGTTTCACCTGTAGGAGCAGCCTTGTGCTGCGAATGGGCCAAACACGCTGTTGAATGTCGCGCCCAGTGCTAGGCGCTTTTCCTACACAGGTCTACAATCGCCCTCCTCGCTTTTACATCGCCGTCCACACTGATGCCGACCTGTACGCTTTACCCCCTGCCCTACCAGCCTGACCCAGCCGCCTATTTCGCCCGCCTGCGCCAGGCCCCCGGCGCGATCCTGCTCGACAGCGCCCGCCCCGGCGCCGAACGCGGCCGCTTCGACCTGCTCAGCGCCTGGCCGCTGCAACAGCTGCAAGCGCACCCCGATGAACAAGGCAGCACCTTCCTCCAGCGCCTGCGCGACGGCCTGGCCCACCTGGGCCATGCGCAACTGCCCGAAGGCAGCGAGCTACCCTTCGCCGGTGGCCTGATCGGCTACCTGAGCTACGATTTCGGTCGCCGCCTGGAACACCTGCCAAGCCTGGCCGTGGACGACCTCGGCCTGCCCGACGCGCAACTGGGGCTGTATGCCTGGGCACTGGTCAGCGACCATGTGCACGGCACCAGCCAGCTGGTGTTCCACCCAAGCCTGGCCGGCAGTGAACGCGAACGCCTGATCACGCTTTTCGAAGGCGCCTGCGGTACTGCAAGCGGCGACTTCCAGCTGCTCGCGCCGATGGCCGGTGACCTGCAGCCCGACCAGTACCGGGCCGCCTTCGACCAGGTACAGCGCTACATCCAGGCCGGCGACTGCTACCAGATCAACCTTACCCAGCGCTTTCGCGCGCCATGCCAGGGCGACCCCTGGCGCGCCTATCAGGCCCTACGCCAAGCTTGCCCCACGCCGTTTTCCGGCTACCAGCAACTGGGCGATGGCAGTGCCTTGCTCAGCTTCTCCCCGGAGCGCTTCATCCGCGTCAGCCAGGGGCAGGTGGAAACCCGGCCAATCAAGGGCACTCGCCCGCGCGCCAGCGACCCGATTGAAGACAAGCGCAATGCCGAGGAGCTGCTGCACAGCCCCAAGGACCGCTCGGAAAACCTCATGATCGTCGACTTGCTGCGCAACGACCTGGGGCGTACCTGCAAGATCGGTTCTGTGAAGGTACCGGAGCTGTTCAGCCTGGAGAGCTATCCCAACGTCCACCACCTGGTCAGCAGCATCACCGGCCAGCTGGCCAGCGACAAGGATGCCCTGGACCTGATCGGCGACAGCTTCCCCGGCGGCTCGATCACCGGGGCGCCGAAGATTCGCGCCATGCAGATCATCGACGAGCTGGAGCCTGCACGCCGGGCGCTTTACTGCGGCTCGCTGCTGTATGTGGATGTGCGCGGCGAGATGGACAGCTCGATTGCCATTCGCAGCCTGCTGGTCAAGGACGGCCAGGTCAGTTGCTGGGGCGGCGGTGCGGTGGTAGCCGACTCCGAATGGCAGGCCGAATATGAAGAGTCGATCGCCAAAGTGCGGGTGTTGATGCAGACCTTGCAGGGCTTGTGAGTCCTTCTAGCCCGCGTTTTTTTGTTACCATCACCTTACTACGAGCGCACAGCGCCACAGCCAAGATGGAAACCGCCTGATGAGCCAACCCTTCGACGTCGCCGCCCTGGCCGCGACCTACGCCAACAAGTCCCCGCAGGACATTCTCAAGCTCGCCTTCGAGCATTTTGGTGATGACCTGTGGATCTCCTTCAGCGGCGCCGAGGACGTGGTGCTGGTCGACATGGCCTGGAAGCTGAACAAGCAGGTCAAAGTGTTCAGCCTCGACACCGGCCGCCTGCACCCGGAGACCTACCGGTTCATCGACCAGGTGCGCGAGCAGTACAACCTGCCGATTGAACTGCTCAGCCCCGACCGTGCCCAACTCGACCCCTTCGTCAAGGAAAAGGGCCTGTTCAGCTTCTACAAGGATGGCCACGGCGAGTGCTGCGGTATTCGCAAGATCGAGCCGCTGCGTCGCAAGCTGGCCACCGTGAGCGCCTGGGCCACCGGCCAGCGCCGCGACCAGAGCCCAGGCACCCGCAGCCAGGTGGCGGCACTGGAAATCGACAGCGCCTTCTCCACGCCCGAGCGCACCCTGTACAAGTTCAACCCGCTGGCGCAGATGAGCAGTGAAGAGGTGTGGGGTTATATCCGCATGCTTGAGCTGCCCTACAACAGCTTGCATGAGCGTGGCTTCATCAGCATCGGCTGCGAGCCGTGCACCCGCCCGGTACTACCAAACCAGCATGAGCGTGAAGGGCGTTGGTGGTGGGAAGAGTCGACGCAGAAGGAATGCGGGTTGCACGCAGGCAACCTGATCAGCAAGGCTTGAGATAGCCGGGGCTGCGTTGCAGCCCTATCGCGACACAAGGCCGCTCCTACAGGAAATCGCATGCCCCTGTAGGAGCGGCCTTGTGCCGCGAAAGGGCCGCAAAGCGGCCCCGCACAATTGCGGATCAGTGCACCGGCAGTTCAACGCCTGCGAACAGTTCTTCAAGCTCTTGCTTGTTATGGCACTGAATGGCCTTGGCCATCACTTCGCGGGTCAGGTGCGGGGCGAACTTCTCGATGAAGTCGCACATGAAGCCGCGCAGGAAGGTGCCACGACGGAAGCCGATCTTGGTAATGCTGGCTTCGAACAGCTCGCTGGCATCCAGGGCCACCAGGTCATTGTCGAGTTTGGCGTCCACGGCCATACCCGCGACGATACCTACGCCCAGCCCCAGGCGCACATAGGTCTTGATCACGTCGGCGTCTGCTGCGGTGAACACCACTTTTGGCGTAAGGCCACGGTGGTTGAAGGCTTCGTCCAGCTTCGAGCGCCCGGTAAAACCGAACACATAGGTAACGATCGGGTATTCGGCAACCGCTTCAAGGGTCAGTTTCGGCAGCTTGGCCAGCGGGTGACCTTGCGGCACCACCACGCAGCGGTTCCACTTGTAGCACGGCATCATGATCAGGTCGCCGAACAGCTCCAGCGCCTCGGTGGCGATGGCGAAGTCGACCGTACCGTCCGCAGCCATCTCGGCAATCTGCATGGGCGAACCCTGGTGCATGTGCAGGGACACTTCCGGGTACTGCTTGATGAAGCTGCTGATCACCGGCGGCAAGGCATAGCGCGCCTGGGTGTGGGTGGTGGCAATGGACAGCGTACCCTTCTTCTCGTTGGAGAACTCCTGGGCAATCTGCTTGATGCTTTCGACCTTGCGCAGGATTTCGCCGGCGGTATTGATGATGCGCTCACCGGCCGGGGTTACACGGGTCAGGTGCTTGCCGCTGCGAGCAAAGACTTCAACACCCAATTCATCTTCGAGCAGGCGGATCTGCTTGCTGATACCTGGCTGGGAGGTATACAGGCTCTGCGCCGTCGCGGAGACGTTGAGGTCATGGTGCGCCACTTCCCAGATGTAGCGCAGTTGTTGAAGCTTCATAGGTTTCCCTCGGTTCAGCGATGAGTCCGCGGCAGCAGGCAGCGACGATATATAACTATATTAGTGGTTCTGGAAATAAATCTAGAACTATTTTGTTACGTACCCTCGGAAAAAGCAGACGCTTCACTTCATGTTTTCCTACGCCCCAGATGCTGCGCCAAAGGCACCATGTACACCGGCACCGGCGACAGTTGCAGCAGTCGCACTGCCGTGCGGCCCAAGGGCACATCCACGCCGGCGCCGGCGCTGTGGCTGCCGAAAATCAACAGGTCGACGCTAAGCCGCTGCGCCTGGTCAAGGATCACCTGCGCCGGATCGCCCTGGCGTACCCGCACCGCTTTGATCACCGCAAGGTCGGCCTCCTCGCCCAGCTCATCGCGGAAGTTTTCCAGCACGCGCTGCTCGATGTTGGCCATTACCGCGTTCACCCCCTGGCTATGCAACTGGTCGAGCGTCTGCTCATCGAGGTAGCTTTGCAGGAGGGATTCGGCGAACTGGCCCATTGGCTCCACGGCGTGAATGACATACAACTCGGCATTGAACGTGCGCGCCAAGGCCAGCGCGTGCTGCATCACAAAAGGGGCGTAGACACCGAGGTCGGTGGCGTACAGCATGGAGCGGATCATTCGACCTCCTCGACTGCCGCAACGGCAGAGCAAGCTTCAGCTTAGCAGCGCGCCGAACGCACGCTTTGCCGTCCGGCGCGCTGCCGACGCGGTCTGCAGGGCCGCGCAAAAAAGCAACGCCGAGGTCAACGCTGCCGTCAGCAGGGCCGATCACTGGTGTCGAGGAAACTTAGTGCCTGGCACAGGGTTTCCATGCGCGGCAAGCTGCAGCCTGCCGCACGCGCACGCACCAGCGGCTCTGCATAGATAGCCTGCAGCTCCAGCGGGCGCATGAGGGCATAGTCGTGATACATGCTTGGCCAATAGTCAGGCATGCGCTCGGTCATCTGGAACAAGTGCTCGGCATACCCCTCGGGCAACACATGCCCACAGGCGGCAGCGCCTTGCACCACCTCGGCCATCAGGGCCTGGATCAGTTCACGGCCATGGCTGCTTGCCATCAGCCCGGCGGTGCCTTCGCCCAGCAATACCGACAGACCGTTGTACGGCACGTTCCATACCAGCTTCTGCCAGCGCGCCAGGTCCAGGTTCGGCATGGCCTGCGAATCGATGCCCGCCGCCTGGAACAACCCTGCACCCTCACTGAGCACGGCCGCACCACCATCACTGGCCGGCCCACTGTGATAGCCCAGGTTGACCGCCCCCAGGGCCTGGTGACGAATCACACCCGGCGCGTGGCGGTTGACGCAGATGAAACACAGACCGCCGAGCAGGTGCATGTCGCGGCGCAAGGCCGGACGCAACTGCTCCTCCACACCCAGACCATTTTGCAGCAGTACCACCTTGGCGCCGGGTGCAGCGGCCTGCACGATCAGTGGCGCCAGCTGGTCATTGCTGGTGGACTTGGCACCGACCAGCAACCAGTCGCAAGGCGGCATGTCGGCGGCATAGGCATAGGCCTGCACCTTCATCTGCAGCGTACCGTGTACCGCGCTGTCCACCGCCAACCCCTGCTCGCGTACGACCTGGTACTCGCTGCGCAGCAGAAAATGCACGTCGAAACCGGCCCGGGCCAGCATCAACCCATAGAAGCCTCCAATAGCTCCGCTGCCAATGATGCCGATGCGTGGTGTGCGCGGCTGCATGCCGATCTCCAGGTCAATGTCAGCTTTCTTTTTACACAGCTTGCACCCTGCCAGCTAGCCCATGCACGCCAAAGCGCCACAACAGCAGGGAAAACAGCATGCTGACCAGACTTCAGCCCATTGTCGCGCCACCCGTAACGCGCTAAGGTTCGGCTCCCCGCTGCGATTATTCTTGCTGCTGGGCCGCACGGGGACAGTTGGCGGCCGGCACCCGTGACCTGACGAGTAACACGATGGCTGATTTACCGATCGATGACTTGAACGTTGCCTCCAACGAGACCCTGATCACCCCCGATCAGCTCAAGAAGGAAATCCCCCTCAGCGCCAAGGCCCTGCAGACCGTGACTGCCGGCCGTGAAGTGGTGCGCAATATTCTCGACGGCAAGGACCATCGCCTGTTCGTCGTGGTCGGCCCTTGCTCCATCCACGACATCAAGGCCGCCCACGAATACGCCGAGCGCCTGAAGGTGCTGGCCGCAGAAGTGTCCGATACGCTGTACCTGGTCATGCGTGTGTACTTCGAAAAGCCACGCACCACCGTCGGCTGGAAAGGCCTGATCAACGACCCGTACCTGGATGACTCGTTCAAGATCCAGGATGGCCTGCACATTGGCCGGCAGCTGCTGCTGGACCTGGCCGAAATGGGCCTGCCTACCGCTACCGAAGCGCTTGACCCGATTTCCCCGCAATACCTGCAGGACCTGATCAGCTGGTCGGCCATCGGCGCTCGCACCACCGAATCGCAGACCCACCGCGAAATGGCCTCGGGCCTGTCTTCGGCGGTCGGCTTCAAGAACGGCACCGACGGCGGCCTGACCGTTGCCATCAACGCCCTGCAGTCGGTGTCCAAGCCACACCGCTTCCTCGGTATCAACCAGGAAGGTGGCGTGTCCATCGTCACCACCAAGGGCAACCCGTACGGCCACGTGGTACTGCGCGGCGGCAACGGCAAGCCGAACTACGACTCGGTCAGCGTCGCCCTGTGCGAGCAGGACCTGGCCAAAGCCAAGATCAAGGCCAATATCATGGTCGATTGCAGCCACGCCAACTCCAACAAGGACCCGGCCCTGCAACCGCTGGTCATGGAGAACGTTGCCAACCAGATCCTCGAAGGCAACCAGTCGATCATTGGCCTGATGGTGGAAAGCCACCTGAACTGGGGCTGCCAGTCGATTCCGAAAGACCTGAACGAATTGCAGTACGGCGTCTCGGTCACCGACTCGTGCATCGACTGGGCCGCGACCGAGAAAACCTTGCGCAGCATGCATGCCAAGCTCAAGGATGTGCTGCCGCAGCGCAAGCGCGGCTGATTGATATAAAAAAGCGGGGCCGCTTCGCGCCCCATTCGCGGCACTAGGCCGCTCCTACAGGAGATCGCATATCCCTGTAGGAGCGGCCTAGTGCCGCGAATGGGGCGCGAAGCGGCCCCGTTTTTTATGTAAAGCGTCAGGCCTTGCTCGAATGCCGCTGCTGGCGCTCCATGTAACGTTCCACATATGAGCAGGACGGAATCACCGTATAGCCCATCTGTTCAGCGTACTCCAGCGCCCGCTCGGTCAAAGCGGCAGCAATCCCGCGGCCCCGCAAGGCGTTGGGCACGAAGGTGCGATAGATGTCCAGCGTCTGCTTGCCCAGATCCATGTACGTCAGATAGGCACGATGACCGTCCACGGTGGTCTCGAACTGATGACCGGCCTGGTCATGGTGGATGGTCAGCGCTTCGCTCATCACTACTCCTCGCAGGTCTTCTCGGCAGACCCATACCTTAACCAATGGTGGTTTATCCGGCGCTAAATCCTCTACGCCACCTGTTGCCCCTTCGACCTCTGGACGATTGTAATCGTTCGGATCCTCTGGCACTCACAAGATAGTAGGCGCCGCAAATGGGATTGCTCAAGGTGGCAGCGGCGAAAAATGGCGAAAATGCTGAGAAAGCGACTCTTCCCTGCTACCTTCAACAGCCGCCGGATGTTGTAGGGCTTAAGACGTCGAAGGACAGTTAAAGTCACCGTTAGTTCAACAAAAAAGTTCCGGTACTACAATCGCTTGCGAACCCTGCACGTTTTTTTCACACGCACGTCGCAAATCTTGTCGGCGTGGCGCCAAGCCACATTTTTTTTGCAGTTCTTGCGCTCAGTCAGTTTACTTACTACAAGTAATGGGTACTATGTACGCCGGCCAGTTTCTCTTTCCTGAGAGATGGCTATTTAATAGAAAGTCCTTGAAGGGGAACACGATGAACAACGTTCTGAAATTCTCTGCTCTGGCTCTGGCCGCAGTTCTGGCTACCGGTTGCAGCAGCGTATCCAAAGAAACCGAAGCTCGTCTGACTGCGACTGAAGACGCAGCAGCTCGCGCTCAAGCTCGTGCTGACGAAGCCTACCGTAAGGCTGACGACGCACTGGCAGCCGCTCAGAAGGCTCAGCAGACCGCTGACGAAGCCAACGAGCGCGCTCTGCGTATGCTGGACAAAGCCAGCCGCAAGTAATAATCCTCGCGGATTGTTAAGAAGCCGACCCACTTGTGGGTCGGCTTTTTTATTGCCTGCCAGCAAGGTAAATGCGCCAGGCAGTAACGAAAAGGCCCGCACTAAGCCGGGCCGTGATGTGTCGCAATTACCTTACTGCAGTTCTGGCGGAATGCTCGACACCATAGGGGCGCTACCCTGGTTCTCGACCGGCACGGCAATTTCTACCGGCATGCCATCTTCTGCGGCCACCACGTCACGCACCATGTCCCAGTTCATACGCAGGTTATTGGCCAGGTCTTCACGCTTGAGCAAGGCGTTGATAACGGCGGTGTGTTTATCGACTACCGACGGGTTACCCTGGTCGTCGAGCGGCGTGTGCGCTTCCAGATAGACCTTGCCGCCACTGATACCGAACTTGTAAGGCTCGTTGATGATGCGCACCGGCGTACCCACCGGCACCATCTTCGACAGTTCCAGCACGTTGTTGTTGAGCATGCGGAAGCAGCCGTGGCTGGTACGCATGCCAATGCCGAACTTCTTGTTCGAACCGTGGATCAGGTAGCCCGGCACGCCCAGGGTGAACTTGAACGGCCCCAGCGGGTTGTCCGGGCCAGCCGGCACTACGGTCGGCAGGATGTCACCGTCCGCCGCGTGTTCTTTGCGGATGGAAGCAGGTGGCGTCCAGGTCGGGTTCGGCGTCTTGGCGGTGATCTTGGTATTGGCGATCGGCGACCCCCAACCCTCACGACCAATCCCTAGCGGGAAGGTATGTACCACGTTCTGCCCTTTCGGGAAGTAGTACAGGCGATACTCGGCCAGGTTGATGACGATGCCTTCGCGCGGGCCAGGCGGCAGCACGTAGCGGGTCGGCAGGATGATCTCGGTGCCAGCGCCCGGCAGCCAAGGGTCGACGCCTGGGTTGGCGGCAATCATTTCCAGGTAGCCGAGGTCGTTGGCGGTGCCGATGTCGGCGAATGTGTCCTCGTACTTTGCCTTGATCACATGCACCTGACCGACGATGTCTTCACCGGGCGGTGGCAGTGGCAGCTCCAGCGCAGCAGCGGGGCCCGCTACCAGCAGGGCGGCCAGGGACAGGCTACGGGTGACGGCAGGAAAGCGCGGCAACATCCGGTAAATCCTTCGAAAGGTGGGTCAAGAGGATCGATTGTACACCCGCGCCGATGCAAGCGGGAGGCATTGGCGCGATGCAAGCGTTTCAGATGATGAAAGGTGCTTGCCGTTCAGCTCGCCTGCAGCTCTGGCCAGACCGGGCGCATGCCGCGCCGCTGGGCATCGAGGATGGCTCGGCAGAGGTCACACAGCCGGCTATCGCGGTAGATCGCGCGCGGCACCCCCGACCAGCGCGGCTGCGCCGGCAGCAGGCCGCCGCACAAGGTACGGTCGACCGGCACGCCCAGCTCAAGCTGGCGGGCCACCAGGTGGACGCGGATTTCCTGGCAGGCGAACAGGTCGAGCTGCTCATCGGGCTCGATCAGTTGGTAGGCATACAGGGACCAGGCAGGACGCGGCATCGGGGGCACTCGAAACGGGGGGCGCAACATTAGCCGAAAGCCCGCCCCGTTTAAAGCGTCACAGCAAGGGTTTTATCGCCGGCCAGGCATTTTCCAGCAGGCGCTGCTGGGCACCTTGGGCCGGATGGATGCCATCGGCCTGCATCAACTCAGGCACGCCCCCTACCCCTTCGAGGAAAAACGGCACCAACGGCACCTGTTTGTCCGCAGCCAGCTGTTCATATACCTTGGCAAAAGCGGTGGTGTAGCGCACCCCGTAATTGGGCGGCAGGCGCATGCCCAGCAGCACCACCTTGGCACCGGCCTGGCGTGCCCCCTCAATCATCGAGGCAAGATTTTGTTGCAATTGCGCGGGCGGTTGCCCACGCAGGCCATCGTTGCCGCCCAGCTCCAGCACCACCAGGCTCGGTTTATGCGCTGCAAGCAGCGCCGGCAGCCGCGCCTGGCCACCTGCGCTGGTGTCGCCGCTGATCGAGGCATTGACCACTTTGTCGTCGAAACCTTCGTCCTTGAGGCGGGTCTGCAACAGAGTGACCCAGCCCTGGCGGGTATCCAGGCCAAAACCGGCGCTGATACTATCGCCGACAACCAGCAGTGTTCCCGCCGCCGCGCTCTGGGCCAGGCAATACAGGGCCAGACCGGCACTCAACCACCACACTCGCATCGGATTCTCCATGGGCCCCAACATACTCGTTGCGCAGAACCTTAGCAAAGTGGTCCCCAGCGCGGAAGGTGACCTGACGATCCTCCACGCACTCTCCCTCGAACTGGCCAAAGGCGACAGCCTGGCCATCGTCGGCGCCTCGGGCTCAGGCAAGTCGACCCTGCTCGGTCTACTCGCCGGCCTCGACCTGCCCAGTGCCGGCAAGGTCATCCTCGCCGGCAACGACCTGGGGCCACTGGATGAAGACCAGCGCGCCCGGGTACGCGCCGAACATGTGGGTTTCGTGTTCCAGTCATTCCAGTTGCTCGACAGCCTCAATGCGCTGGAAAACGTCATGCTGCCACTGGAGCTGGACGGCCGCCGCGATGCCCGCGAGCAGGCGCGCTCCCTGCTGGAGCGGGTCGGCCTCGGCAAGCGCCTGAGCCACACCCCACGCCAACTGTCGGGCGGCGAACAGCAGCGGGTAGCCATCGCCCGCGCCTTCGCCGCACAACCTGCGGTGCTGTTTGCCGACGAGCCCACCGGCAACCTCGACAGCCACACGGGTGAGCGCATCAGCGACTTGCTGTTTGACTTGAACAGGGAGCGCGGTACCACCCTGGTGCTGGTTACCCATGACGAACGCCTGGCCCGGCGCTGTCGCCGCCAGATCCGCCTGGACGCGGGGCGCCTGGTGGCGCCGGTGGAGGCTTGATGAAGCACATGCCGTTGTCCCGCCTGTGCGGCCTTGCCCTGCGCCAGTTGCTGCGTGACATTCGCGCCAGCGAAGTGCGCGTGCTGTTCTTTGCCCTGCTGGTAGCAGTGGCCGCCAGCACCGCCATCGGCTATTTCGGCGCCCGCCTGAACGGCGCCATGCAGCTGCGCGCCAGCGAATTCCTGGGTGCCGACCTGGTGCTGCAGGGCAGCGCCCCCGCCCGCGAGCAGCAGATCGATACCGGCACCGCACTTGGCTTGCGTCACGCGCAGGTGGTCGAGTTCACCAGTGTGGTGGGCGGCGACAACGGCATCCAGCTGTCCAGCGTCAAGGCCGCCGACAGTGCCTACCCATTGCGCGGGCAAGTACGCAGCGCGCCGGCGCCCTATGCCGAGGAAACACCTGGCGGCGGCCCGGCACCTGGCGAGGCGTGGGTCGAGCCCCGCCTGTTGGCGGCGCTGGGGCTGGCGATTGGCGACAGCATCGAAGTAGGCATGAAAACCCTGCGCATGAGCCGTGTGCTGACCTACGAACCGGACCGCGCCAACAACTTCTACAGCCTTACCCCGCGGGTGATGATGAACCTGGCCGACCTGGAGGCCACCGGTGTAATTCAGCCGGGCAGCCGGGTCACCTACCGCGACCTGTGGCGCGGCGATGCCGGGGCGCTGGCCCAATACCGCCAAGGCGTGGAAAAAGGTCTGGCCGCCAACCAGCGCCTGCGCGACACCCGCGATGGCAACCAGCAGATCGGCGGCGCCCTGGGCAAGGCCGAGCGCTACCTGAACATGGCCAGCCTGGTGGCGGTACTGCTGGCCGGGGTCGCCGTGGCCTTGTCGGCCAGCCGTTATGCCGCACGTCGTCTGGATGCCAGCGCGCTACTGCGCTGCCTGGGTCTCTCGCGCCGCCAGGCACTGGGCCTGTATTGCCTGCAACTGGCCATGCTCGGCCTGGTTGCCGCCCTTGCCGGCGCCCTGCTCGGCTGGCTGGCACAACTGGGCCTGTTCCGCCTGCTGCACGGGCTGCTGCCAAGCGTGGTGCCGGCAGGCGGCATCATCCCGGCCCTGGCCGGCATCGGCACCGGGTTGGTTGCACTGGCCGGCTTCGCCCTGCCACCCATTGCCGCCCTGGGCCAGGTCCCGCCACTGCGGGTACTGCGCCGTGATCTGTTGCCGATACCGCCCAGCAGTTGGTTGGTGTACGGCGCCGCTCTGTTTGCGCTTGGCCTGATCATGTGGCGCCTGAGCCTCGACCTGTTGCTCACCTTCGCCCTGCTCGGGGGCGGCCTGGTCGCCGCATTACTGCTCGGCGGCTTGCTATTGCTCGGCTTGCGCAGCCTCCGCCAGCTGCTGGCCGGGGCGCCACTGGCCTGGCGCCTGGGGCTGGGCCAGTTGCTGCGCCACCCCACGGCCGCCGCTGGCCAGGCCTTGGCCTTCGGCCTGATCCTGCTAGCCATGGCGTTGGTCGCCCTGCTACGCGCAGAACTGCTCGACACCTGGCAAGCTCAGTTACCCAAGGATGCGCCCAACCATTTCGCCCTGAACATCCTGCCGGATGATCGAGAGCCGTTCGCTCAACGCCTGCATCAGGTCAACGCCACTTCAGCGCCTTTGTACCCGGTAACGCCGGGGCGCCTGGTGCAAATCAACGAGCAACCGGTACAGCAAATCGTCAGCAAGGACTCGGCAGGTGAGCGCGCCGTGCAGCGCGACCTCAGCCTGACCTGGGCCGCCGAGCTGCCCGAAGGCAATGCACTGACCGCAGGCAACTGGTGGCAAGCCTTGCCCGCCAGCGACGAAATCCCCGGTGTATCGGTGGAGGCGGAGCTGGCCAGCAGCCTGAAACTGAAAATGGGCGACCTGCTGACCTTCGAAATCGGCGGCCAGCAACGTCAGGCCCGGGTCAGCAGCCTGCGCAGCGTGCACTGGGACAGCTTCCAGCCAAACTTCTACATGATCTTCCAGCCCGGCACACTGCAGGGGCTGCCGACCACCTACCTGACCAGCTTCTACCTGGCGCCGGGCCACGACCTGGACGTGGTGGCGCTGTCACGGGCATTCCCGGCGGTGACCATCCTGCAGGTGGATGCCTTGCTCGACCAGCTGCGCAGCATCCTCGCGCAGGTGACCCTGGCGGTGGAGTATGTGCTGCTCTTCGTACTGGCCGCCGGGCTGGCGGTGTTGTTTGCCGGCCTGCAGTCAACGCTGGACGAACGCATCCGCCAGGGTGCCTTGCTGCGTGCGCTGGGGGCGGCGCGGCCATTACTGGTCAAGGCACGGCGTATCGAGTTCGGCTTGCTGGGGGCGGCCAGCGGGTTGTTGGCCGCAGTGGGCTGTGAGCTGATTACCCTGGTGCTGTACCGCTATGCCTTCGACTTGCAGTGGAGCCCGCACCCGTGGCTGCTGGCGTTGCCGCTGGCGGGGGCGCTGCTGGTGGGCGGTGCAGGGGTGCTGGGGACGCGGCGGGCGCTGAATGCCAGCCCGTTGGCGGTGTTGCGCGACAGTTGAGGATTACCCGCACCGGCCCCTTCGCGGGCACGCCCGCGAAGGGGCCGGTGCAGACAACATCAATTCATTGGCCGTAACTGATGCTCTTCACATACCAGGTCGCTTCACCGGTAGGTGTGTGCACCACCACCTCATCGCCCTCCTCCTTCTTGAGCAAGGCCCGCGCCATGGGCGAGTCGATCGAGATGTAATCGTTGCGCCCGTAGATCTCGTCATAGCCGACAATGCGAAACTTCATGGTCTCGCCATCGTCATTCTCGATCTCGACCCAGGCACCAAAAAACACCTTGCCTTCCTGTTCCGGCGAGTAGGCCACCACCTTCACATCTTCAAGCCGCTTGCGCAGGTAACGCACCCGGCGGTCGATTTCGCGCAGCAGCTTCTTGTTGTACTGGTAGTCGGCATTTTCGCTGCGGTCGCCCAGTGACGCCGCCCAGGCAACCTTCTGGGTGATCTCCGGGCGATAGACACGCCACAGGTGGTCCAGCTCTTTCTTCAGCGCCTCATGGCCTTCCGTGGTGATGATGTTGGTACTCAACAGCGCACTCCTCAGCGGCGGGTAATCAGGCCTTGGCGCGCAATGCGGGTGAGGTGGCCAATGACTTCGGCGGCCTCGTCCGGCGCCGGGGCCTGGATAACGGCCAGGTCGAAGCGGTCATTGCCGTATTGCGCCAGGTGGCAGCCGATATCGACGAACTGGATCAGGAAGGCGCGCGCCTGGCCCTTGCGACGGGACAGGCCTTCGAGGTGACGCAAAAGGGTGGGCTGATGCTGGCCGCCGAGCAGAATGCGCGGTGTGCGGGCCGCCTGGCTGGCAGGCAAAGGGCTCAAACAGACACTGGTACGTGGACAACTCATGGAGCTTCTCTCCGCCTCGCGAATCCCGCTGGGCAGCGGTGGGAGGCGTCACCGAACCAGCGCTTTAGCGGTATTTCGGATGGCCCGGAGGGGGGCTTTCCTGCGCCCCGCAAGTAGCTGTTTAAATCGGCGCAGGCGGTATGCTAGAGCGATGAGCTACAAGTTGCAAGCTAGAAGCCACAAGCAAAAGCAGGCCGAGTACTGGCCCGCTCTTGCTTGCGGCTTGCAGCTCACTGCTTGCAGCTGATTACCGGGCGATCAGGCGGTCCAGCGAAAAGCGGCCAGCGCCTTCGATCATGACGGCAACCGTGCCGGCCAGCAGCGCCAGGGCGAACTCGTAGCCGTTGTTCGACATGAACAGGCCGTTACCGATGTGCACGGAGAGGATCGCCACCACCAGCGTTACGCTCAGCGCCAGGGCCGCCGGGCGAGCCAGCAAGCCCACCACCAGTGCCAGGCCGCCGAAGAATTCGGCGCTACCGGACAACAGGGCCATCAGGTAACCCGGGGCCAGGCCGATGCTTTCCATCCACTGGCCGGTACCTTCCAGGCCGTAACCGCCGAACAGGCCGAACAGTTTTTGCGCGCCGTGCGCCATGAAGATGATGCCGACCAGGATGCGGATAACGCTGAGACCGGCGCCGGCGCGGGTGGAGAACAGGGCGTTGAGGGTCGTGTTGTTCATGTCGAAGCGTCCTTGAAGCGGAGAAGTTGTGTTGGGATGGGCGACATCATAATCAATTCGATAGATATGAAAATCGCAAAAAAACCAACATAACAATCGATATAATCGATTTATCAGCGCTTTGCCACACGCTCCAGCGCAGCCCGTTCGCGGTTGAACGCCAAAAAGTACTTGTTGACACTGTTGACGAAGTTGACCGGCCCCATGCCCACCTGCTCCATGGCGATGCGTTCGGTCTGGAAAAACCACTGGTCCCCGTTGAGGCCGCGCCGCCGGGCTTCGGAGCGCATCGCCTGGACGCGTTCGGGGCCGAGGTTGTAGGCCGCCAGCGTAAAGGCCATGCGCTCACGCTCGTTGATCTTGGCGCTGGCGAAGAACTTGCGCCGGATCAGCGCCAGGTAGCGGGCGCTGGCCTGCACATTGCCATCCACCGTGGCGGTGTTGCTCACTCCCACGCGCTGGGCGGCCGAAGGGGTAATCTGCATCAGACCATGGGCGCCTCCCGTGCCGCGTGCAGCCGGGTTGAGCGTCGACTCCTTGAAGGCCAAGGCGGCCAGGTTGAGCCAGTCGATCTGCTGCGCCTGGCCATGCTTCTGCAGCACCGCCCGCACCGAGGCCAGGCGCTGGCGGTCCTTGCTGGCCAACGGGTTGTGCACCCGGTACTGGCGCCGGTAGATACGCTCGAAGGCTGCATCCTGGTTGTCTGGTGCGCGGTAACCTTGCAGGAAGTGATCGACCGTGGCCAACAATTGCGGCGCATCACGCCCCACATACCAGCGCATGGCTTGCGGCGCCCCCAGTCGCACCCGGGTGTCCAGGCGCAGGCGCGGCATGACCCGCGCCCAGCGCCGGGCAATGGGCTGCTCGACCACGGTCAGGTGGTAGATGCCAGCCTGCACCATCTCCAGTACATCCTCCACCGCCAGCGTCGAGTCGACCCACTCCACCTTGATCGGCGGACGCTTGCGCAGTGCCAGTTGCTGGTTAGCCTGCTGGATCAGCGGCCCGGCAGCACTGGCGCTGGTCAAGGCCACGGTACGCCCGGACAACTGCTCGACCTTGCTGAAGCTTCGCTCGCCCTTGCGCCCGACCAGCATCAACGGCACCTGGTCGAGTATCGGCGCACTGCTGCTCACGCCGCGCACCGCGCTGGGGTCAAGCAGCTCGCCCGGCGCAGCCAGGTCGCCCTCGCCGCGGGCCAGAGCGCCAAGCAACTGCTCCTTGGCTCGCGGTATGAGCTTTAGCTGGATCCGCTGGTCATCGGCGGCACGCGCATTGAGATAATGCTCCAGCGCCCGCAGGCGGTAATACTCGATGCCAACCGGCTCGCCCTTGACCTCGCCAGAGCTGTTGCGGCTCTGGTTGACCAGCACCCGCAGCACTTTGCTGGTACGAATCTGCTGCAGGTCACGCACCTTGGCGGGCGGTATGTTCTGCTGCGGCCCTGGCGCCCGCGCCTGTGCCGGGCCGGTCAGGGTCAGCCCGAGCGTCAGCAGGAAAACAAGCCAGCATCGCAGCATGCAAAACGTGTCCGTGGTGGTTGGGCGGCATCCATGGACTGCACCGCCAAGTGAGAAATGACGATAAAAGACCACCGCAACAGCATGAAGTTCTTGGTTTTTCAGAAAAAACGCGGATTTTGCTATGCTGGCCGCCCCGCGGCACGAGATAGCACCATGCAACTGATCGATATCGGCGTCAACCTGACCAACAGCAGTTTCCACGACCAACAGGCGGCAATCGTCGAGCGCGCCGTTGAGGCCGGGGTGACACAAATGGTGCTGACAGGCACCAGCCTGGCAGTCAGTGAACAGGCGCTGGAGCTGTGCCAGCAGCTGGACGCAAGCGGTCAGCACCTGTTTGCCACTGCGGGCGTGCACCCCCACGACGCCAAGTCCTGGGATGCCGGCAGCGAGCGCCAGCTGCGCCAGCTGTTGAATGAACCACGCGTGCGCGCCGTGGGCGAATGCGGCCTGGATTTCAACCGTGACTTCTCCCCTCGCCCACTCCAGGAACAAGCCCTGGAGGCCCAGTTGGCGCTGGCCGCAGAGCTGCGCCTGCCAGTGTTCCTGCACGAGCGGGACGCAAGCGAGCGCTTGCTGGCGATACTCAAGCATTACCGCGACCACCTTACCGGCGCTGTGGTGCACTGCTTTACCGGCGAGCGCGAGGCACTGTTCGCCTACCTGGACATGGACCTGCACATCGGCATCACCGGCTGGATCTGCGACGAGCGCCGCGGCACCCACCTGCACCCGCTGGTGGGCAACATTGCCGCAGGGCGGCTGATGCTGGAGAGCGATGCCCCGTACCTGCTGCCACGCAGCCTGCGACCCAAGCCGAAGAACGGGCGCAACGAGCCGGCGTTTCTGCCGGAAGTGCTGCGCGAAGTGGCGCTGCATCGGGGCGAATCGGCCGAGCACACGGCGGCGCATACCACCGCGACGGCGCGGGCGTTCTTCCAGCTCCCTTGAGCCCTGCGCGCTGGCTGTTGATATGGGTCAACATCTTGCTGAGCGGGTGCAGGCACAATGATGGCACCTTGCCAAAATTGTTTCCGCTCAACTCAGAGAAGACCTGCCCATGGGTGCCTGGCTTAGCAATGTTTCCCTGAAGTACAAATTCTGGGCCGTCAACGCGGTGGCCTTTGTCACTACCCTGCTGCTGGTGCTCTATGCCGTGCACCTGGAGCAACGCGCCCGCGCCGAAGCGGCGCAGGCGCAGGCGGCAGCGCAAGCCCAGCTGCTGGCTGCCTGGCCTGCCGGGCAAGCATTGCCGCGCCCGGACAACGTCATCAGCTGGTCGGCCGGGCAAACGCCGGCTTTCGCCGGTGAAGCGCTCGATAGCCTGCGCAACGCCCAGGGCTGGGTGGAGCTACCAAGCGCCTGGATCCTCGGCGAAAACCCGCTGCGCGGGGCGCAGGTAGTGCGCCACGGCGACCAACAGGTGGCCGTGCTCGCCCAGTCGCCAAGCCTGCGCCAGGTATTCTTCGAGCGCTTCAGCAACTACGCGGTATGCGTGCTGATCCTGATGCTGGCCATGCTCGGCGCTTCGCAATTGCTGATCCGCTTCCTGCTCAGCCAGCTCAATACCCTGAAGGATGTGATGCTGCACGTGGAAAGGACCGGCGACCTGGCGGCCCGTGTACCGCTGGCCTGCGGCGACGAGGTCGGCCAGATGGCCGGGGCCTTCAATGCCATGCAGGCCACCTACCACCGCGTGGTCAGCACCGTCGCCCACACCGCTGCACAGTTGGACTCGGGCGCCGCACGCCTCGCTGCCAGCATGAACAACGTACGCACCGGCATGCTCGGCCAGCAGAGCGAGACTGACCAGGCCGCCACCGCCATCAACCAAATGTCGGCGACGGTGCACCACATTGCCCAGCATGCCGGTGCCACCCGTGACCTGTCACAAACCGCCGACACCTTGGCCGGCAGCGGCAAAGAGGTGGTCAGCCGGGTGCAGGATTCGATTTCCGGGCTGTCCAGCGGTGTGCAGCAAACCGCCGAAATGATTCGCCAACTGGCCGAAGACAGCCAGAAGATCAACAGCGTGGTCGGTGTAATCCACAGCATCGCCGAGCAGACCAACCTGCTGGCGCTCAACGCCGCCATCGAAGCGGCGCGCGCCGGAGATCTGGGCCGAGGCTTTGCCGTGGTGGCCGATGAGGTGCGCAACCTGGCCAAGCGTGTGCAAACCTCTACCGACGAAATCACCACCATGGTCTCTGCCCTGCAATCGGGCACCCGCGATGCAGTGGAATTCATGCAGGAAAGCTCGTACAAGGCCGACGATTGCGTCCGCCAGGCCCAGGAGGCCGGCGAGGCGCTGGCGGAGATTACCGGTGCTGTGGCGCAGATGCGCGAAAGCAATACCCAGATTGCCGTGGCGGCCGAGCAGCAAAGCCAGGTGGCCGAGGAAATGAACCGCGCCGTGGTCAGCATCCGCGATGTCACCGAACAGACCGTGCAACAGACAGTGGGCTCGGCAACCACCAGTAGCGAACTGGCGACCCTGGCCGGCGAACTGAACAGGGCCATTGGCCAGCTCAAGCTATAGTCACCATAGCCAGCCTCGATTGGCCCCCGCCCGGGGGCCGCACTAAGCTTTGAGCATGACCGAGAGGAAATGCCCATGAGCAAACGCCTGCCCAACCTGCCCGCCTGGCAATGGCGCGGCTACCACAATAACCACCGCCACCCGGCCAATCTGGTGCTGCACCTGATTGCCGTGCCGCTGTTCATTCTCGGCGCGCTGCTGGTTCTGTCGGGGCTGTTCGGCCTGGACCTGGGCCAGATTGCCGTTGGCGTGATTGCCCTGATTGCCGGCCTTGGCTTACAGCGCCATGGTCATCGCCTGGAGGCCGAACAACCTGAGCCGTTCGCCAATCGCCAGGATGCCGTGCAGCGTTTGCTGACGGAGCAGTTCATCACCTTTCCGCGCTTTGTGCTGAGCGGGGCCTGGTGGAAGGCCTGGCGGGAGCGGCACAAACACCGCCATTGATGCCATGGGGCTGCTTTGCAGCCCAATCGCGACGCAAGGCCGCTCCCACAGGAATCACGCGCAATCTGAAAATTGCGAGATCCTTGTGGGAGCGGCCTTGTGTCGCGAAAGGAGCGCGTAGCGCTCCCAAGATTGATCAGGCAAACACGGTGACGGTCTGTCGGCTCAGGGCCAGCAACTCGCCCTCTGCCGTCCACAACGCCGCAGCAGCATGCCCATAACCCTCTCGCGCATGCTCGGTCTCCACGCAGTACCGGCACCAGTCCAGGGTCGACAGCTTCGCCGTGGGCTGGATGAACTCGATGGTCCAGGTCAGGGTGCTGCCCGCTGCGGGCTGCTTGAGAAACGGCATCAGGCTCGGCGGCCAGGCATCGACCAGCGCCAGCAAGTGCGACTCATTGACCTGCTCTTCAGCTACATCCCGCAAGCGCACCCAGCCGCCCATCTTGCGCGATTGATTACCACTGAACGGCAACCCACCCACTGCCCAACGCAAGGCTACATGGCGCATGAATTCAGGCGTAACGCCCTTGATATAGGGCAGCTCGGGCGCTGCGTCGTCGAGTGCGGGCATTTCCATCGCCGGCAACGCTGGCACCTTGACCACCGAAGGCCGGCCTGCACCGAAATTGCCCTGCACCAGGGTCACCACCTGGCCATCCTGAACGGCGCGGCCGAGCAAGGTGCTGACCGCCTTGCCTTCACGCAGCACCTCCACCTCGAAACGAATTGGCACATCTGCTGCCGCAGGCGCAACAAAGCTGATGGCCAGCGAGCGCACAGGGCGGCTGTCGGAGAGTTTCAGGCGCATGGCCTCGTAGACCATGGCCGCCATCAGCCCGCCAAAGGCGGCGCGGCCCTGGGCCCAGCTGGGCGGGATGCTGACGGCATCCGGGTTGCCCCGCACGGCCTCTAGCAGTTGGTTGAAGTTCATTGGCTGGCTCCTGCCCGCAGCGAAAAGGTCTGCCCATCGTAGCCAGCAAACCCCGGGCGATCAGCCCGCATATCGGTCAATTGTCGGGCTAGCGACGCGCCAGCGCCTGCAGCAGGGCATCCAGCGTCACATCCGACTTGCGCTCGGCCTCGTGCAGCTCTTGCTCCCACGCGACTTTGCAGGGGGCCAGGTCAGCATGCTCGCGTGCCTGCAGCAACCACTGCAGGCGGTCATGCCAGTTGCCCAGGTCGCCCTGTGCCTTTTTCAGCAGGCGCTGCAGTTTCTTCCCGGCGTGGTCGAGTTGTGGGTAGGCCTCGTCGCCATAGCGCGCACGCTTGATCAGCAAGCGCAGGCGGTGGCGGTCGTGAGCGGGGTCTTGCAAGGCTTCGTGCAACTTGCGCCATTGCTTGACCAGGCGCTTGTCAATGCGTTTGTCCAGTGACTTGACCAGCCCCTCGCGGCCTGCCGCCCGCAGGAACAACGGAAACGCGTCGACAATCGCCAGCACCCGGGCCAGCTGCGGGCTGGCAGCGACACTGGCAAAGGTCCTGCCACGCCCTTCCAGGCGCCGCTGGCCGGCGGCGGTATAGCCGCGCGCGATCAGCTCCGCCGCCAGCACCTCCCGGTCACGCAGCGGCGTGGTCAGGGTACCCAACGCGCTGGCGGCACCCTCCAGCTGCTCCACGCCAGGCAGCCCGCGCAGCGGCCGCAGCAGGCTGCGCAAGCGCCGCAGGCTGATGCGCAAGTCGTGCAAGGCTTCGCGGTCGGTATCGGCAGCCAGGCGTTCGCGGCAGGCCATCAGGCGCACCTGCAAGGCCAGTATCTGGGCTACTACATGGTCTAGCATGGCAGACATACGACGCTCCTTGATCAGCGCCCGGCGCGCGACTCACGAATGTAGAAGCGCGCCTTTTCGGCTTTGCGCGTACAGCTCTCGTAACCTTCGAACTGCTGCTGGGTCTTGGCCCCGGTCAGCAGCGACAAGGCCTTGGAGTAACTCACTGCACCGGCAAAGCCTTCGGCCTTGGCCAGGTCCAGTTCCTTCCAGGCGGCATCCAGCTGGGTCGCGCAGCTGTCACGGTAGGCCGTCTTGCCCGCGCAGCCAGCAAGGGCCAAGGCAATCAGTGGAAGGCAGATCCAGGCTTTCATCGGTAATACCTCAATGGAAAAAACAGTGGCTGTTCGACGCCCCGGCAGCTGAAAAGTGCCCTGCCCGGCCGGCTGTGCCCGGCCAGTTTTATTACAGTAGCTCAGCGCGATCTACATTGAAGCACAGCCTGTGATGGGTGCATTGTAGGACCATGGTTGCACTGGACGGGGAATATTCATGAGCAAACGCGTGGCACTGGTACTGGGCTCGGGCGGAGCCCGGGGGTATGCACACATCGGTGTGATCGAGGAAATCGAGCGGCGCGGCTACGACATTGCCTGCATTGCCGGCTGCTCCATGGGTGCAGTGGTTGGCGGCATCTATGCTGCCGGCAAGCTGAGCGACTATCGCAACTGGATCGAGAGCCTCGACTATCTGGATGTACTGCGCCTGGTCGACGTCAGCTTTCGTCTCGGCGCCATTCGCGGCGACAAGGTGTTCGGGCAAATCCGCAAGATCGTCGGCGAGATCAACATCGAGCAATTGCGCATCCCCTATACAGCGGTTGCGACCGACCTTACCAACCAGCAGGAAATCTGGTTTCAGGAAGGCTGCCTGCACCAGGCCATGCGCGCCTCGGCGGCCATCCCCAGCCTGTTTACCCCTGTGATGCAGGGCAACCGTATGCTGGTGGACGGGGGCATCCTCAACCCGCTGCCGATTGTGCCTGTGGTGTCCAGTCACTGCGACCTGATCATCGCCGTCAACCTCAACGCCACCAACCAGAAGCAGTACCAGTTGCCGGTGATCGAGCGCCCTGCGGCGTTCAAGATGCGCTTTGACTCCTTGCTGAGCTCATTGGGCTCTCGCTTGCCCTTCCGGCGCAAGCCGGCGGAAGAGTTGATGCGCATCGAACAGGAAATAGTCGCCGAAGGCCTGGCGCCGCCCAACCCGTGGCTGGCAGATGCCGCCGACCCGGAAGGCCAGCAACCGGCGGCGGCACCGGAACGCCAGGGCGCGCCAAAGTCGGCGACCGGCTCGTTCATCATCGACAACGTGGGGCCTGCTTCGCTGCTGGACTTGATCAACCAGAGCTTCGAGGTCATGCAGACCTCACTGGCGCAATACAAGATCGCCGGGTATCCACCGGATGTGCTGATCAACGTGCCCAAGCGGGTCTGCCGGTTCTTCGAGTTCTACAAAGCGCCAGAGCTGATTGCGTTGGGACGGGAGATCGCGCGGGATACGCTGGATAACTATGAAGGGGTGAAACGCTAAGCGTCGTAGCAACCGCGAAGAGGCCGGCATAAGCGACAGAAACGAAACAGGCCGCACGAGGCGGCCTGTTTCTTCATGCAGCGATCACCTTAGTAACGGGTGATATCCGCATTGGCTTCCAGCTGCTTGCGGTAGGCCGCGAAGTCCTGCTGGCCAGCACGCGACGCGAGGTAGCGGCGGATCTGCTGCTTCTCTTCGTCGGTGGCGGTAGCGCCTTCGTTGACGCCCTTGAGCTGCAGCACCACCAGGCTACCGTCACGCAGCACTACGCTGCCATACACCGGCTTGCCCTTGGCTTGCGGCTTGCCCAGACGGAACAGCGCCTGCAGTTCGGCCGGGTCAATACCGTCCTCGCCTCGGGTAACTGCTTCATAGGCCTTCCAGCCTTGCCCTTCGTGCACGCTGTCAGCTGCGATGGAACCGTCACGCAGGCCGGCGATCAGCTTGTCCGCCTTGGCCTTGAGCTCGGCCGTCGCCTTCTCTTTGGCCAGGTGTTCGCGGATGTTGCTGGCCACCGCTTCCAGCGGCAGTTGCTCCGGCTTGCGGTGCTCCTTGACGCGCAATACCACGGTGGTCTCCGGGTCGAGCTCGATGGCGGTGCTGTTGGCAGCCTCCTCCAGCACTTCTTCGGAGAACGCAGCCTGCACCACCGAACGGTTGGCGGTAATACCTTCACCACCCTCGCGACCGAAGGCTGCAGAGGTCTGCACCTTGAGGTTCAGGTCCTGGGCCGGCTGGGCCAGGTCGGAAGCCTCGTAGGCAGCATCCTGCAGCTGCTTGCTGGCATCGACGTAACGCTGCTCGACCAGCGGGGTTTTCAGGTCGCGGGTCAGCTTGTCCTTCAAGCTGGCGAAGCTCGGCACTTCAGGCGCCTGCACACCCAGCAGCTTGATCAGGTGATAGCCAAACTCGGTGCGCACTGGCGTCGAGACCTGGCCGTCCTGCAGCTTGTACAGCGCATCCTCGAACGCCGGGTCGTACACACCCGGGCCCGCAAAGCCGAGGTCACCACCGCTGTTGGCCGAACCCGGGTCCTGGGAGAACTCCTTGGCCAGCGCGGCAAAGTCTTCACCCTTGGCCAGACGCTGCTCGATCTCTTCGGCACGGGCCTTGGCCTGGGCGTCGGTGACCTTGTCGTTGACCTCGATGAGGATGTGCGCGGCATGGCGCTGCTCGGCGAGGTTGGCGATTTCCTTCTCGTACTGGGCCTTGAGCTCTTCGTCGGTCACTTTGACCTGGTCGAAGAACACCGACTTCTTCAGCTCGATATAGTCGATCACCACCTGGTCAGGCGACATGAACTCCTTGGCGTGCTGCTCGTAATGCGCCTTGACCTCTTCGTCGCTGACCTTGACCGCGGCCGGGTCGGCCTTGAAGGTCAGGGAGGCGAAATCGCGGGTCTGCTTCTCCAGGCGAGCGAAGGCATCGACCTGCTGGTCGGTGACAAAGCTGCTACCCGCCAGGCCGGTGCGCAGCTGGCCGATGAGCATTTCCTCGGCGAGCATCTCGCGGAACTGCATGCGGCCGTAGCCCATCTGGCGGATGACCTGGTCGAAACGGTCAGCACTGAACTTGCCATCCACCTGGAACTCCGGCGTTTGCAGGATCACCTGATCCAGCGCAGCCTCGGAGAAGGCAAACTTGGCATCTTCGGCGCCTTGCAGCAGCAATTTGCGGCTGATCAGGCCCTTGAGCGCCTCTTCACGCAGCAATTTGTCTTCCAGCAGCGCTGGGTCGAAATCCTTGCCCAACTGTTGCATCAACTGACGGCGCTGCATGTCGGCCGCCTGGGCCAGCTCGTTCTGGCTGATGGTCTGGCCGTTCACCTTGGCGGCGTCCTGGCTATGGGTGGCGGCCTGGAAAATAGCTTCGAAACCGGTCAACGCCATCAAGACGACGATAAGGCCGATGATGGTCTTGGCAATCCAACCTTGTGAATTGTCCCTGATATTTTGCAGCATGCGTCCCCCAGAAACGGCTGTACCACTGCGTCGACAACCGCGGAGCGTGGGTAGAATCCTGATAAAAGAAAGGCGCATCCGAGGATGCGCCTTTTCTTAGCAAACGTGTCAGGCGGGAACGTTTGCGCCCCGCCTTCAGCGTGCTCGGCCCCGGCAAAGCCAGGTCCGGCTGAAAGACGACTTAGTTGACGGCGTCTTTCAGGCCTTTGCCAGCCTTGAAACCTGGAACCTTGGCGGCTTCGATCTTGATCGCCTTACCGGTTTGCGGGTTACGGCCAGTACGCTCGGCGCGGTCCTTTACCGAGAAGGTACCGAAGCCAACCAGAACGACGTCGTCGCCTGCTTTCAGGGCACCGGTTACGGAGTCGATCACAGCGTCCAGAGCCTTACCTGCGGTAGCTTTGGAAATGTCAGCCGATGCAGCGATAGCGTCAATCAGTTCCGACTTGTTCACTCTAAGTCCCCTTATTTCTCTATTGAGTTTGTTTCTAAGTATGTAATGAAAAGCTTATGAAACGTGCGCTGGGTGGCTTGATGACAATAGCGTGCCGCTTTATAGCAAGGGCCCGAAAAAACTGTCAAGGAAAGCCCCCCAGCCAAAAACTACTAATGCGTGCTGATTCTTTCCTTAGCATCGCCGTCGCGCTTTTCATCTTTCGCGACAATCTCAGGAGCCACATCTGGCAAGGGCTCCGGGGCGTATTGCAGCGCAATTTGCAGGACTTCGTCAATCCATTTGACCGGTTTGATCTGAAGATCCTGTTTGATATTTTCCGGAATCTCCTTCAGATCGCGAACATTCTCCTCTGGAATGATCACCGTCTTGATGCCGCCACGGTGTGCCGCCAGCAGTTTTTCCTTCAACCCGCCAATGGCCAGCACCTGGCCACGCAGGGTGATTTCGCCGGTCATGGCCACGTCGGCACGTACCGGAATCTGCGTCAGCGCCGACACCAGCGCGGTGCACATGCCCACGCCCGCGCTTGGGCCGTCCTTCGGCGTGGCGCCTTCCGGCATGTGGATGTGTACGTCGCGCTTCTCGTGGAAGTCGGCGGCAATCCCCAGGCTACGGGCGCGGCTGCGTACCACGGTCTGTGCGGCGGTGATCGACTCGACCATCACATCGCCCAGCGAGCCGGTCTTGATCAACTGGCCCTTGCCGGGGATGACCACGGCTTCGATGGTCAGCAGTTCGCCACCCACCTGGGTCCAGGCCAGGCCGGTGACCTGGCCGATCTGGTCCTGCTGCTCGGCCAGGCCATAACGGAACTTGCGCACGCCCAGCAGGTGCTCCAGCTGCTCGCTGGCCACCTTGACCTTGACCTGCTTCTGCCCGGTATGTTCCTTGACCACCTTGCGGCAGACCTTGGCAATTTGCCGCTCCAGGCCCCGCACACCGGCTTCGCGGGTGTAGTAGCGGATGATGTCGCGGATCGCCGAAACGTCGACCTCAAGCTCTTCCTTCTTCAAGCCGTTGGCCTTGACCTGCTTGGGCACCAGGTACTTGACCGCGATGTTGATCTTCTCGTCCTCGGTGTAGCCCGGAAGGCGGATGACTTCCATCCGGTCGAGCAGCGCCGGCGGGATATTCATCGAGTTCGAGGTGCACAGGAACATCACGTCCGAGAGGTCGTAGTCGACTTCCAGGTAGTGGTCGTTGAAGTTGTGGTTCTGCTCCGGGTCGAGCACTTCCAGCAGCGCCGAAGCCGGGTCGCCACGCATGTCACTGCCCATCTTGTCGATTTCATCGAGCAGGAACAGCGGGTTGCGCACACCCACCTTGGTCATCTTCTGGATCAGGCGGCCAGGCATGGAGCCGATATAGGTACGGCGGTGGCCACGGATCTCGGCCTCGTCACGCACGCCACCCAGGGCCATGCGCACGAACTTGCGGTTTGTGGCAGCAGCGATCGACTCGGCCAGCGAGGTCTTGCCCACGCCAGGTGGGCCGACCAGGCAGAGCACCGGGCCGCGGATTTTCTTGACGCGCTTCTGCACGGCAAGGTACTCGAGAATGCGTTCCTTGACCTCTTCCAGGCCATAGTGGTCGGCATCGAGAATTTCCTCGGCCTTGGTCAGGTCCAGACGCACCTTGCTCTGGGCCTTCCAGGGTACCTGCACAAGCCAATCGAGGTACGAACGCACCACCGTGGCCTCGGCCGACATCGGCGACATCTGCTTGAGCTTATTCAGCTCGGCCTGGGCCTTGGCCAAGGCATCCTTGGGCAGGCCAGCGGCTTCGATGCGCTTTTTCAGCTCTTCGACTTCGTTGTGGCCTTCGTCACCATCACCGAGCTCTTTCTGAATGGCCTTCATCTGCTCATTCAGGTAGTACTCGCGCTGGCTGCGCTCCATCTGCTTCTTGACCCGACCACGAATGCGCTTTTCAACCTGCAGCAGGTCGATCTCAGCATCCAGCAGCGCCAGCACGTGTTCGACACGGGTGGTCAGGTCGACAATTTCGAGAATTTCCTGCTTCTGCTCGATCTTCAGGGCCATGTGGGCCGCCATGGTATCGACCAGACGCCCTGGCTCTTCGATGCTGTTCAGCGAAGACAGCACTTCAGCAGGGACTTTCTTGCCCAACTGCACATACTGCTCGAATTGCGACAGCAACGTGCGCACGAACACTTCCGACTCGCGCTCGGCGGCGTCGGTTTCGTCGATCAGGGAGACTTCGGCACGGATGTGCCCTTCTACTTCGGTGAAACGCTCGACCGCGCCACGCTGCTCGCCCTCGACCAGCACCTTGACGGTACCATCAGGCAGTTTCAGCAGCTGCAGCACAGTGGCAACGGTGCCGACACGGTACAGGGCGTCCTCGCCCGGATCGTCGTCGGCCGGGTTTTTCTGGGCCAGCAGCAGGATCTGCTTTTCGCCCGTCATCGCTGCCTCGAGGGCTTCGATGGATTTTTCGCGCCCCACGAACAGCGGGATAACCATGTGCGGGTAAACAACGACATCGCGCAATGGCAAAAGAGGCAAGTCGAGGGTGGTCTTCATGATTTCGCCTCTACAGCGGCCTTATGGCCGGAAACCGGTGGAAATGATGCTTGGACCTAATGTGGGGGCACGCTTGGGAAATTACAAGCGCTAGCGCAGGAAAAGCAGAAAGGGGCCCGTAGGCCCCCTTCTTGCTTGCAACCGTCACCGGCCATTGCCTGAATCAGGCGTCTGGCGCGGCCTTGGCTTGCGGCTCGCTGTTCTCGTAGATCATCAGCGGCTGCGAAGTGCCTTCGATGACGCTCTCGTCGATCACCACCTTGCTGACATCCTTCTTCGAAGGGATCTCGTACATGGTGTCGAGCAACACGCCTTCGAGGATCGAACGCAGGCCACGGGCGCCAGTCTTGCGCTCCAGGGCCTTGCGTGCAACGGCCTTGAGTGCATCGCTGCGGAACTCGAGGTCGACGCTTTCCATCTCGAACAGCTTGGCATACTGCTTGGTCAGGGCGTTCTTCGGCTCGGTGAGGATCTGCATCAACGCAGCCTCGTCCAGCTCGTCGAGGGTAGCCAGCACCGGCAGACGGCCGACGAATTCCGGAATCAGGCCAAACTTGACCAGATCATCCGGCTCGACCTCACGCAGGGACTCACCAACCTTCTTGCCTTCTTCCTTGCTGCGTACTTCTGCGCCAAAACCGATGCCACCCTTGGTGGAACGGCCCTGGATGACTTTTTCCAGGCCCGAGAACGCGCCACCGCAAATGAACAGGATGTTGCGGGTATCTACCTGCAGGAACTCCTGTTGCGGGTGCTTACGCCCACCTTGCGGCGGTACCGAGGCCACAGTGCCCTCGATCAGTTTCAGCAGCGCCTGCTGCACGCCCTCACCCGAGACGTCACGGGTAATGGACGGGTTGTCCGACTTGCGCGAAATCTTGTCGATTTCGTCGATGTAGACAATGCCCATCTGGGCCTTTTCCACGTCGTAGTCGCACTTCTGCAACAGCTTCTGAATAATGTTTTCGACGTCCTCACCCACATAACCGGCCTCGGTCAGGGTGGTGGCGTCAGCAATGGTGAACGGTACGTTCAACAGGCGTGCCAGGGTTTCGGCGAGCAGGGTCTTGCCCGAGCCGGTCGGCCCGATGAGCAGGATGTTGCTCTTGCCCAGTTCGACTTCGTCGCCCTTCTTGTCACGCTGGTTCAGGCGCTTGTAGTGGTTGTATACCGCTACGGCCAGCACCTTCTTCGCGCGCTCCTGACCAATGACGTACTGGTCCAGGATGCCGCTGATTTCTTTCGGCGAAGGCAATTTGTGCGCGCTGCTCTCGGCCTGGGCTTCCTGCACCTCCTCACGGATGATGTCGTTGCACAGGTCGACGCACTCGTCGCAGATAAATACCGAGGGCCCGGCAATCAATTTGCGCACTTCGTGCTGGCTTTTGCCGCAGAAGGAGCAATAGAGCAATTTGCCGCTGTCCTCGCCGTTACGGGTGTCAGTCATTCGATCGATCCAATCCGGTAGGCTTGCAACACAAGATGAAGGCAATTGCGGGCTTTTTCAAGTCCGCAGGTAGGCGCTTTCCGCGCCTACCTGCTCTGACACCCCGGTTCAGGAGGCCAGTTGCCGCTTGTCGTAGACCGAGTCGATCAGGCCGTACTCGGCCGCGCGCGAGGCGCTCATGAAGTTGTCACGCTCAGTATCACGCTGGATGGTCTCGAGGTCCTGGCCGGTGTGGTAGGCCAGCAGCTCGTTGAGACGCGCCTTAATGCTGAGGATTTCCTGGGCGTGAATCTGGATGTCGGTAGCCTGGCCCTGGAAGCCGCCCAATGGCTGGTGAATCATCACTCGCGAGTTAGGCAGGCAGTGACGCTTACCCTTGGCACCGGCGGTCAACAGGAACGCACCCATGCTGCAGGCTTGGCCGATGCAGATGGTCGAGACGTCCGGCTTGATGAACTGCATGGTGTCGTAGATCGACATGCCTGCAGTCACCGAGCCGCCTGGGGAGTTGATGTAAAGATGGATATCCTTGTCCGGGTTTTCCGCCTCAAGGAACAGCATCTGCGCCACTACCAGGTTGGCCATGTAGTCTTCTACAGGACCCACCAGGAAGATCACTCGCTCCTTCAACAGACGCGAGTAGATGTCATAGGCGCGTTCGCCACGGGCGGACTGCTCGATAACCATCGGGACCAGGCCGCCGGCGGCCTGGATGTCAGAGCTCTGCTGAATATAAGAATTGCGGGACATGTCCTGCGCTCACTCCCAAATAGTCATGGCTTGAATACGCACAAGCCAGCGCGAAGGCTGGCTTGTGGGGGTTTCCTACGAGAGAAAACGTATTACTCGGCTTCGGCTGGTGCCTCGGCTGGTTTTACGGCTTCTTCGTACGAGACCGACTTGTCGGTCACAGTCGCTTTCTGCAGAACAGTATCTACAACTTGTTCTTCCAGCACAACCGAACGCACTTCGTTCATTTGCTGGTCGTTCTTGTAGTACCAGGCGATGACCTGCTCAGGCTCCTGGTAAGCCGAAGCCATTTCTTCGATCATCTCGCGAACCTTGGCGTCGTCCGGCTTCAGCTCGAACTGCTTGACCACTTCGGCCACGATCAGGCCCAGCACTACGCGGCGCTTGGCTTGTTCGGTGAACAGCTCGGCAGGCAGTTGCTCAGGCTTGATGTTGCCACCGAACTGCTGAACAGCCTGCACGCGCAGACGGTTGACTTCGTTTTCCAGCAGGGCCTTTGGCACTTCGATCGGGTTGGCGGCCAGCAGGCCGTCCATGACCTGGTTTTTCACCTTGGTCTTGATCGCCTGGCGCAGTTCACGCTCCATGTTCTTGCGAACTTCGGTGCGGAAGCCTTCCAGGGTCGACTCTTTGATACCGAACTGGGCGAAGAACTCTTCGTTCAGCTCTGGCAGCACAGGGGCGGCAACGCTGTTGACGGTGATGGTGAACTCGGCAGCTTTGCCAGCCAGGTCCAGGTTCTGGTAGTCCTCTGGGAAGGTCACGTTGACAACGCGCTCTTCGCCAGCCTTGGCGCCAACCAGGCCTTCTTCGAAGCCCGGGATCATGCGGCCGGAGCCCAGCACCAGCGGGGTACCCTTGGCCGAACCACCGGCGAACACTTCACCGTCAACCTTGCCGACGAAGTCGATGTTGACCTGGTCGTCGTTCTGCGCGGCGCGCTCGACAGCCTCGAAACGGGTGTTCTGCTTGCGCAGCACTTCCAGCATGTTGTCCAGATCGGCGTCAGCCACTTCGGCGCTCAAGCGCTCGACGTTGATCGACTCGAGGCCGGCAACGGTGAACTCAGGGAACACTTCGAAGATGGCGACGAATTCCAGGTCCTTGCCTTTTTCGAAGGACTTTGGCTCTACAGCAGGGGCGCCAGCCGGGTTCAGCTTCTGCTCGACGATGGCTTCGTAGAAGGAAGCCTGGACCAGGTCACCGAAAGCCTCTTGACGGGCGTCAGCTTCAAAACGCTGACGGATCACGTTCATCGGCACTTTACCAGGACGGAAGCCCGCAATCTTGGCGCGCTTGGCAGTCTGCTGCAGACGCTTGTTGACTTCGTTCTCGACGCGCTCGGCCGGAACGGCGATGGTCATGCGGCGCTCGAGAGCGGAAGTGTTTTCAACAGAAACTTGCATGGATATTCCTCGTTGCACAGACGTTAGCCGGCGTTAGCCCGACTCCAGAATCAAGGGCAAGCATT
>Ga0302347_1000551_pt1 | contig 57833 bp, 44 predicted proteins | sample PhyWR1_FD_202178 | JGI IMG/M metagenome (GOLD analysis project Ga0302347, IMG submission 202178) | Leaf surface microbial communities from wheat plants in UC Gill Tract Community Farm, Albany, California, United States - DLSL W.R1 (v2)... | ecosystem: Host-associated > Plants > Phyllosphere >... | reverse complement strand
TGGTAGTCATGGCCTTTGCGCTCTTGAGTGCCCATGGTCATCAGAACGATGGGTTTGCGCAGGGAAGGTTGCTTGTTGCCAATGTTGCTGTTGGACATATGTCACCTTGGGACAGGTTGAACCTGTCGTTGTTGTGCAGGTGCACGGCGCGCGGCGCTGGTGCAACCTGAGGCCCCGAGCACTGCCGACTCGTCGGCGTCGACGATGCCGGTCGGGACTTGGTGTTAGATTGCCAGAGCCGTTCGATATGTCAAACGACCGCAGCAGGCCTCTGGGCCCCAATCACGGGGCCTGGCGGGCTGAAAGGCAGTGGCGGCGCGGGTTTGGCTAGGGCGATGGTCAATAATACTTAACGACGCAGTCGACTCATTGCAGCGGCGCAATGTTCCAACGGTTCCAGGGGCTACAGGCTGATGCTTGGCAGGTGACTCGACCGGATCACGTGGCCCTGCCAGCAGGCGTGGGTTAGTCTTCCGAGCTGTTGCGGTGCAGCACATCCCTCCATGATCAGAAGAAGGATATTTTGATGGCCATCCCTAGCAGCGAGCCCGTCACCCATGTTCCCTTTGCTGAGCTCAAAGCCCTGCTTGAGTCGATCTTCGAACGTCATGGCTGTACGCCGGCAGTTGCTCGGGTACTGGCCGCCAACTGTGCCAGCGCCGAGCGTGATGGCGCGCATAGCCATGGCGTGTTCCGCATGCCTGGCTACGTGTCGACCTTGGCCAGCGGTTGGGTGGATGGCAAGGCTACTCCCGAGGTCAGTGATCTGGCGGCCGGTTATATCAGTGTCGATGCACGGGGTGGTTTTGCGCAGCCCGCATTGGCGGCTGCCCGGGACGTGTTGGTGGCCAAGGCACGCGCCGCTGGGATCGCAGTGCTGGCCATCCACAATTCCCATCATTTCGCCGCATTGTGGCCGGATGTGGAGCCGTTCGCCGAACAGGGCCTGGTTGCCCTGAGCGTGGTCAACAGCATGACATGCGTCGTACCGCACGGTGCGCGCAAGCCGGTGTTCGGGACCAACCCGATCGCCTTCGCTGCGCCTTGCGAAGGGCATCCACCCATCGTGTTCGACATGGCCACCAGTGCGATGGCCCATGGCGATATGCAACTGGCTGCCCGCGCCGGGGAGCCCGTGGCCCTGGGGGTGGGCGTGGACGGGCAGGGCCAGGTGACTCAGGACCCGGCCAAGATCCTGGACGGCGGTGCTCTGCTTCCGTTCGGCGAGCACAAGGGCTCGGCCTTGTCGATGATGGTGGAATTGTTGGCGGCAGCACTCACGGGTGGGCATTTTTCGTGGGAGTTCGACTGGTCTGGCCATCCCGGGGCCAAGACGCCGTGGACCGGGCAGTTGCTGATCGTCATCGATCCACAGATCGCACAAGGGCAACGGTTCGCCCAGCGCAGCCGCCTGCTACTCGAGCAGATGGAGGCGGCCGGCGTCAGTCGCATGCCAGGTGCCCGGCGGCACCTGGAGCGTGAACGGGCGCAGCGCGAAGGGGTGGCAATCGGCATCAGTACCCTGCAGGCGCTGCGCGATCTGCTCATCTGATCGCCGCAGGGCAGGGTAGGCGGCCCTTACCCGATCATGCAGGGTTGCATATACCCCTTGCACGATAGTTGGTGCCCATTCTCAGCCAGTACGGGTATGCTCTTGGCTGCCTTTTTGACTCGTCCTGATCCCAAGGAGCTGCACGCTGTGTTCAAACATGTCGAAGCCTACGCCGGCGACCCGATCCTCTCGTTGATGGAAACCTTCAAGGCCGATCCACGCGCCGACAAGGTCAACCTGAGCATCGGCCTTTACTACGACGAAGCCGGAGTAGTGCCGCAGCTCGCTGCAGTGGATGCAGTGGAAAAGCGCATCGCAGGTCAGGATCACGATGCTTCGCTGTACCTGCCCATGGAAGGCCTTGCCAGTTACCGTCAGGCCATTCAGGCCCTGCTGTTCGGGGCCGACCACCCGGCGGTTGCCGACGGTCGCGTGGCAACGGTGCAGACCGTCGGTGGTTCCGGAGCCCTGAAGGTCGGTGCCGACTTCCTGAAACGTTATTTCCCGCAGGCGCAAGTCTGGGTCAGCAACCCCACCTGGGACAACCATCGCGCCATCTTCGAGGGTGCGGGCTTCACGGTGAACACCTACCCGTACTTCGACCAGGCCACCCGTGGCGTGGACTTCGAAGGTATGCTTGCCACGTTGCACACCTTGCCTGCCAACAGTGTGGTGCTGCTGCACCCCTGCTGCCACAACCCGACAGGTGCCGATCTGGACCAGGGCCAGTGGCAGCAGGTGGTGGAGGTGGTCAAGGCCCGTCAGTTGATCGCCTTCCTGGACATCGCCTACCAAGGCTTTGCCCAAGGGCTGGTCGAAGACGTGTTCGCCATCCGCGAAATGGCCAGCGCAGGCGTGCCGTGCCTGGTCAGCAACTCGTTCTCCAAGATCTTCTCCCTGTATGGGGAGCGTGTGGGCGGCCTGTCGGTGGTCTGCGACGATGCGGCCACGGCGCAGAGCGTGCTTGGCCAACTCAAGGCCACCGTGCGCCGTAACTATTCCAGCCCACCCAACTTCGGTGCCCAACTGGTCGCAGGCGTGCTCAACGATCCCGTCCTCAATGCCCAGTGGGCTGCGGAAGTGGAAGTCATGCGCACTCGCATTCTGGACATGCGCCAAGCGCTGGTCGATGCGTTGGGCGTGTTGCTGCCGGGGCGTGATTTCCAGTTCCTGCTGCGTCAGCGGGGCATGTTCAGTTACACAGGCTTCAGCGTGGAGCAGGTGCGCCGCTTGCGCGATGAGTTTGGCGTCTACCTGATCGACAGTGGGCGCGTGTGCATGTCAGGCCTGCGGCCGGCAAACCTGCAGCGTGTTGCCGAGGCATTCGCGGCTGTGCATCAGTAAGCGCCCACGCTTAACGTTATGCAACGACGATGGCCGAGGCCGCCCTGCGGCTTCGGCCATCGTCATTCTTTATTCGTGTCCTGCCCGCAAGGACGCCTGTGCCAGTCAAGACCTTCTGCACGCCGAGCGTGCTGAGCAGCCCGGCTGCACCTACCGCTTGTACAGACAAGTGCAACCGCCCCTCCGAAAAAGGCTTCGCAAGTGCAACCTTTCCGTGCACAATCGCGCCCCTCTTTTTCCGGTTGAGTAGGGCGCAGCCAACGCTTCGTCATTCTCAGCCTGTTGCAGTCTTGCGAGTGGAGCGTCACCCGGATGAATGAGCAGGCCTCAAGCGTAGAACAGCGTTACGAAGAAACGACCGCCGGTACCCTCGGCAAATGGTCCCGTCAGGACACCACCTGGATGCTCGGCCTGTTTGGCACCGCCATTGGCGCAGGTACGCTTTTCCTGCCGATCAATGCCGGGCTTGGCGGGTTCTGGCCATTGCTGGTGCTGGCGGCGCTGGCTTTCCCGATGACGTACTACGCCCACCGCGGGTTGACCCGGTTCGTGCTCTCGGGGCGCGAAGGGGCAGACATCACCGACGTGGTCGAACAACACTTCGGCATCAAGGCAGGCGCCGTGATCACGGTCCTGTACTTCTTCGCCATCTTCCCCATTCTGCTCATTTACAGCGTGGCCCTGACTAATACGGTCAGCAGTTTCATGGAGCACCAGTTGCACATGGCGCCTCCACCCCGTGCACTGCTGTCGTTCGTGCTGATCCTGGGCCTGCTTGCAATCGTACGCTGCGGCGAACAGGCCACCGTCAAGGTCATGAGCCTGTTGGTCTATCCGTTCATCGTGGCCCTGGCGCTGCTGGGCCTGTACCTGGTCCCGCACTGGACCGGCGGCATTCTCGACAGCGTCCACACCGTGCCCAGCGGTTCGGCCTTCCTGCACACGGTATGGCTGGCCATCCCGGTGATGGTGTTCTCGTTCAACCATTCACCCATCATCTCGGCCTTCGCGGTCGACCAGAAACGCCGCTATGGCGATCATGCAGACGCCCGCAGCGGCCAGATTCTGGCGCGTGCGCACCTGCTGATGGTGGCCATGGTGCTGTTCTTCGTCTTCAGTTGCGTGCTGACCCTCGACAGCACGCAGCTGGCCGAAGCCAAGGCGCAGAACCTGTCGATCCTGTCGTACCTGGCCAACCATTTCAGCAACCCGACCATCGCCTTCGCCGCGCCCTTGATCGCCTTCGTCGCCATCGCCAAGTCATTCCTGGGCCACTACATCGGCGCCAGCGAGGGTCTCAAGGGCATCATCGCCAAGACCGGCGCGCGCCCGGGTGCCAAGGCCCTGGACCGCGTGGTGGCGGCGCTGATGCTGGTGGTGTGCTGGATCGTTGCCACGCTCAACCCCAGCATCCTGGGCATGATCGAGTCTCTCGGCGGCCCGATCATCGCGGTATTGCTGTTCCTGATGCCCATGTATGCCATCCGTCGCGTGCCGGCAATGCGCAAGTACAGCGGGGCGCTGTCGAACGTGTTCGTCACCGTGATCGGCCTGGTCGCCCTGACTTCGGTCGTCTACGGCCTGTTGGCTTAAGCGCCCAGCTGCAGGCCCGCCCCGGTGCTCGGTACGTGCGCCGGGGCGGGCCAATGCTTCACCGCCAACAAATTCACGTTGCCCCATAGGCACATGCTGGCCTTCATGGTTAACTCTTGATCCTTTTCCCAACCCAAGATCAAGGATTTTGTCATGGCTCAAGTGACTCTCAAAGGCAACCCCGTCCAAGTCAATGGCTCGCTGCCACAGGTCGGTGCTCAGGCGCCGGCGTTCTCCCTGGTAGGCGAGGGGCTGGCCGACAAGTCGCTCAATGACTTCGCCGGCAAGCGCAAGGTGCTGAACATCTTCCCAAGTGTCGATACGCCTACCTGCGCCACGTCTGTGCGCAAGTTCAATGCCCAGGCCAACGAGCTGGCCAACACCGTCGTACTGTGCGTTTCCGCCGACCTGCCATTCGCCCAGGCTCGCTTCTGCGGTGCCGAAGGCCTGGAAAACGTCAAGAACCTCTCCACCTTGCGTGGCCGTGAGTTCCTTGAGCAGTACGGTGTTGCCATCGCCGACGGCCCATTGGCAGGCCTGGCTGCCCGCGCCGTCGTGGTACTGGACGAGCACGACAAGGTGCTGCACAGCGAGCTGGTCGCTGAAATCGCCGACGAGCCCAACTACGACGCCGCCCTTGCCGCGTTGAAGTGACGGCGCCGGGCAGGGATCGAACCTTCCTCCTGCCCATTGCTCCAAGCTATACCCTGTAACGGCCCGGAACGCTTTTCCGGGCCGTTTTCGTTTAAAGTTCAGGGTCTTGGCAACGTCAGGCAAAGGTAAACCTCTGGTAAAGGCGCTTTGCTTGGCTGTCGACAGTGCTTATCGTTCACCCTCCTGAATCGTCAATCCGAACAAGGTTCGTTCAACCCATGCAAGCGCCTACATCCCGTTCTCCCCGTCGCTGGCTCGTTATGCTGCTGATCGTGCTGCTGGTTGCAGTGCTGGCCTGGTGGCTATGGCCTGCCACGCCAGCCACCGACCAGGCAGCTGGGGGGCAGGGTGGCAAGAGCGGGCGGCCCGGTTTCGGAGGGTCTACCGACCCTGTCCCGGTCAGGGTGGAACCTGCACGGGTGGGCGACTTCCCGCTTTACTACAAGGCGCTTGGCACCGTGACCGCGACCAATACCGTGAATGTGCGCAGCCGTGTAGGGGGGGAGTTGGTCAAGGTGCACTTCAAGGAAGGCCAGCAAGTAAAGGCCGGTGACCTGCTTGCTGAAATCGACCCACGTGCCTACCGTATTGCCCTGCAGCAGGCCGAGGGCACCCTGGCCCAGAACCAGGCGCAACTGAAGAATGCCCAGGTCGACGTCGCTCGCTACAAAGGGCTGTACGCCGAGGACAGTATCGCCAAGCAAACCCTGGACACTGCGCAGGCGCAGGTGGCGCAATTCCAGGGGCTGGTCAAGACCAACCAGGCGCAGGTCAACGATGCGCGCCTGAACCTCGAATTCACCCAGATTCGCGCGCCCATCAGCGGCCGTGTCGGCCTGCGCCAGCTCGACCTGGGCAATTTGGTGGCCGCCAACGACACCACCGCCCTGGTGGTGATCACCCAGACAGAGCCGATCAACGTGGCGTTCACACTGCCAGAAACCGAACTGGGCACCGTTCTTGAGCGCTATCGCACCGGGGCCAGCCTGCCCGTGGAGGCGTGGGATCGAGGCGACAGCAAGCTGCAGGCCACTGGCGTGCTGGGCAGTATCGACAACCAGATCGACACTGCCACTGGCACCCTCAAGTTCAAGGGCCGCTTCGAGAACAAGGACCTGGCCCTGTTCCCCAACCAGTTCGTAAACGTGCGCCTGCTTGCCGATACGCTCAAGCAGGTGGTGCTGGCGCCAGCCGCCGCCATCCAGTTCGGGAACGACGGGACGTTCGCCTACGTGGTCAACGGCGAAAATACCGTCAACGTGCGCAAGCTGAAAGTCGGCCCCAGCGACGGTGAGAACAGCGTGATCCTCGAAGGCCTGGCGGCCGGTGATCGCCTGGTGCTCGAAGGCACCGACCGTCTGCGCGAAGGCACCAAGGTGGACGTGGTCGATGACAGCTCCCAGGTGCCCACCACGCCCGGCCAGCATTTGCAGGGCCAAGAAAGCAGTGCCCCGGGCCAGGCCGACAGCACCGCAGGCAAGGCGGGCGCATGAACCTCTCGCGCCTGTTCATCCTGCGGCCAGTCGCAACGACCTTGACCATGCTGGCCTTGGTACTGGCCGGTCTGATTGCCTACCGCATGCTGCCTGTCGCCGCGCTGCCGCAGGTGGATTACCCCACGATTCGGGTCATGACCCTGTATCCCGGTGCAAGCCCCCAGGTCATGACCAGTGCCGTTACCGCGCCACTCGAACGTCAGTTCGGCCAGATGCCCGGCCTTGAACAGATGGCCTCGACCAGTTCCGGTGGCGCGTCGGTGCTGACCCTGCGCTTCAACCTGGACATGAACATGGATGTGGCCGAGCAGCAGGTGCAGGCTGCAATCAACGCCGCCAGCAACCTGCTGCCCAGCGATCTTCCGGCGCCTCCTGTCTACAACAAGGTCAACCCGGCCGATACGCCAGTGCTGACGCTCGCCATCTCCAGCAAGACCATGCCGCTGCCCAAGCTCAACGACCTGGTCGACACCCGCGTGGCACAGAAGCTGGCGCAGACCAGCGGGGTGGGCATGGTCAGCATCGCCGGGGGCCAGCGCCAGGCCGTGCGCATCAAGGTCAACGTGGATGCGCTGGCAGCCAACGGGCTCAACCTGGAGGATGTCCGCACACTCATCGGGGCCTCCAACGTCAATCAGCCAAAAGGCAATTTCGATGGTCCTACCCGCGTCTCGATGCTCGACGCCAATGACCAGCTGCGCTCGCCCGAGGAATACGCCAACCTCATCCTGGCCTACAACAACGGCGCTCCGCTGCGTTTGAAGGATGTGGCGGAAATCGTCGACGGCGCGGAAAACGAGCGGCTGGCGGCCTGGGCCAACCAGAACCATGCCGTGCTCCTGAACATCCAGCGTCAGCCAGGTGCCAACGTCATCGAGGTGGTGGACCGCATCAAGGACATGCTGCCCTCGATCACCGACAACCTGCCCGCGGGCCTGGACGTGTCCGTGCTCACTGACCGTACCCAGACCATCCGTGCCGCCGTGCGCGACGTTCAGCATGAACTGCTGATCGCCATCGCCCTGGTGGTGATGGTCACCTTCCTGTTCCTGCGGCGGTTCAGCGCCACGATCATTCCTTCGATTGCCGTGCCGCTGTCATTGGTCGGTACCTTCGCCGTCATGTACCTGGCAGGGTTTTCCATCAACAACCTCACCCTGATGGCGCTGACCATCGCCACCGGTTTCGTGGTGGACGATGCGATCGTGATGCTGGAGAACATTTCCCGGCACATCGAGGAGGGCGAAACGCCTATGCAGGCGGCGCTCAAAGGCGCCAGGCAGATTGGCTTTACCTTGATCTCGCTGACCTTCTCGCTGATCGCCGTGCTGATCCCGCTGTTGTTCATGGCCGATGTGGTAGGGCGCCTGTTCCGGGAGTTCGCCATCACCCTGGCGGTGGCCATCCTGATTTCCCTGGTGGTCTCGCTGACCCTCACGCCGATGATGTGTGCCCGCCTGCTAAAGCGTGAACCCACCCCTGACGAGCAAGGCCGCTTCTACCGCGCCAGCGGCGCCTGGATCGACTGGCTGATCAAGCACTACGCCAGCGCCCTGCAATGGGTACTCAAGCGCCAGCCCCTGACCCTGCTGGTGGCGGTGGCTAGCCTGGCGTTGACGGTACTGCTGTACATGGTGGTGCCCAAGGGGTTCTTCCCGGTCCAGGACACGGGCGTCATTCAGGGTATCTCCGAAGCGCCCCAGTCCACCTCGTTTGCGGCCATGAGCGAGCGCCAGCAGGCCCTGAGCCGCGTTATTCTGCAAGACCCTGCCGTGCAGAGCCTCTCATCCTACATTGGCGTGGACGGCGACAACGCCACGCTCAACAGCGGCCGCATGCTCATCAACCTCAAGCCTCATGGCGAGCGCGATGTCACTGCAACCGATGTCATCAAGCGCCTGCAACCCCAGCTCGACAAGCTGGTGGGCATCCGCCTGTTCATGCAGCCGGTGCAGGATTTGAGCATCGAGGACCGGGTCAGCCGCACGCAGTACCAGTTCACGCTGTCATCGCCCGATGCCGAGCTGCTGGGGCAGTGGAGTGGCAAGCTGGTCCAGGCCCTGAACCTGCGCCCCGAGCTTGCCGATGTGGCCAGTGACCTGCAGGAGAATGGCTTGCAGGTGTACCTGGTGATCGACCGGGACATGGCCAGTCGGCTAGGCATCAGCGTATCGCAGATCACCAACGCGCTTTACGATGCCTTCGGCCAAAGGCAGATATCGACCATCTATACCCAGGCCAGCCAATACCGGGTGGTGCTGCAATCGCGAGACGCGGCCGTGATCGGGCCCCAGGCACTGGAGTCGATCCACGTCAAGGCCAGTGATGGCGGGCAAGTGCGACTGTCCGCGCTGGCGCGCATCGAGCAGCGCCAGGCGCAGCTGGCCATTTCCCACATCGGCCAGTTCCCGGCGGTCACCTTGTCATTCAACTTGGGGCAGGGCGCGTCGCTGGGCAAGGCCGTGCAAGTGATCGAGCAGGTTCAGCAGGACATCGGCATGCCGTTGGGTATCCAGACCCGTTTCCAGGGCGCGGCGCAGGCGTTCCAGGCATCGCTGTCCAGCACCTTGCTGCTGATTCTCGCGGCGGTGGTGACCATGTACATCGTGCTGGGTGTGCTCTATGAAAGCTATATCCATCCGGTAACCATCCTCTCGACGCTGCCTTCGGCTGCCGTGGGTGCGTTGCTGGCGCTACTGATCAGTGGCAATGACCTGGGCATGATCGCCATCATCGGCATCATCCTGTTGATCGGCATCGTCAAGAAAAACGCCATCATGATGATCGACTTCGCGCTCGAAGCCGAGCGTCACCAAGGCATGAGTCCGCGCGATGCCATCTACCAGGCCGCGCTGCTGCGATTCCGACCGATCCTCATGACCACGCTGGCGGCCCTGTTCGGTGCAGTGCCGTTGATGCTGGCCACCGGGTCCGGCGCCGAACTGCGCCAACCCCTGGGCCTGGTGATGGTGGGCGGGCTGCTGGTGAGCCAGGTGCTGACACTGTTCACCACGCCGGTCATATACCTGTATTTCGACCGGTTGGGCCGTCGCTTCGGCAAGCGCGACCTGGCGCAGGAGCCGGTATGAGTACGTGCAGCGCGTTCCTAAGGGCGGCCCGATGAACCTGTCGGCGCCATTCATCCGCAGGCCCGTGGCAACCATGCTGTTGAGCTTGGCGATCATGCTGCTGGGCGCGGTCAGCTTCGGTCTGTTGCCGGTCTCGCCGCTGCCGCAGATGGATTTCCCGGTGATCGTGGTTTCGGCCAACCTGCCGGGCGCAAGCCCCGAGGTCATGGCCTCGACCGTGGCAACGCCGCTCGAGCGCAAGCTGGGCAGCATCGCCGGCGTCACCACATTGACCAGCAGCTCCAACCAGGGCTCCACGCGGGTCATCATTGGTTTTGAGCTTGGCCGCGACATCGACGGCGCTGCGCGCGAGGTGCAGGCCGCAATCAATGCCACCCGCAACCTGCTGCCCAGCGGCATGCGCAGCATGCCGACCTACAAGAAGATCAACCCGTCGCAGGCACCGGTCATGGTCCTGTCGCTGACCTCAAGTGTGCTGCAGAAAGGGCAGCTGTACGATTTGGCCGACACCATCCTGTCCCAAAGCCTGGCCCAGGTGCCTGGCGTGGGTGAGGTGCAGATCGGGGGCAGTTCGCTGCCGGCCGTGCGCATTTCGGTCGAGCCGCAATTGTTGAACCAGTACGGCCTGGCGCTGGATGAGGTGCGTACCGCCGTGGCCAACGCCAACCAGCGCCGGCCCATGGGCTTTGTCGAGGATGCCGAGCGCAATTGGCAGGTGCGGGCCAACGATCAGTTGGAAAGCGCCAAGGACTACGGGCCGATCGTGATTCGCCAGGAGAATGGCACGATTCTTCGGTTATCGGACGTGGCAACCATCACCGATGGGGTCGAAAACCGCTACAACAGTGGTTTTTTCAATGACCAGAGCGCGGTGTTGCTGGTCGTGAACCGGCAGGCAGGTGCCAACATCATTGCCACGGTGGACCAGATCAAGGCGCAGTTGCCTGCACTGCAATCGCTGCTCCCGGCAAGCGTCGAGCTAAACGTGGCCATGGACCGTTCGCCGGTGATCAAGGCCACGCTAAAGGAGGCAGAGCATACCCTGCTGATCGCCGTGGTACTGGTGATCCTGGTGGTCTACCTGTTCCTCGGCAGCCTGCGTGCTTCACTGATTCCAAGCCTTGCGGTGCCGGTGTCGCTGGTCGGCACGTTCGCGGTCATGTATCTGTGCGGCTTCTCGCTCAACAACCTGTCGCTGATGGCGCTGATCCTGGCGACGGGACTGGTGGTGGACGATGCCATCGTTGTGCTGGAGAACATCTCCCGGCATATCGAGGACGGGCAGCCACCCATGAAAGCGGCGTTCCTGGGCGCCAAGGAAGTCGGCTTTACCCTCTTGTCGATGAACGTGTCACTGGTGGCCGTGTTCGTGTCGATCCTGTTCATGGGCGGCATCGTGCGCAGTTTGTTCCAGGAATTTTCCATCACCCTGGCGGCCGCCATCATGGTTTCGCTGCTGGTGTCGCTGACCCTCACCCCCATGCTGTGCGCCCGCTGGCTGACTGCGCACCAGGCCGAGCAGACTCGCCTGCAACGCTGGAGCGATGCCGTGCACCGGCGCATGGTTGCCGCGTATGACCGCAGCCTGGGTTGGGCGCTGCGGCATCGGCGCCTGACCCTGATCAGCCTGCTGGTGACCATTGCAGTCAACGTGGCGCTATACATCGTGGTGCCCAAAACGCTGATGCCCCAGCAGGATACCGGCCAGCTCATGGGTTTCATTCGCGGTGACGACGGCCTGTCGTTCAGCGTGATGCAGCCGAAGATGGAAATCTACCGGCGCGCCTTGCTGGCAGACCCTGCCGTGCAGAGCGTTGCAGGCTTCATCGGCGGCAACAGCGGCACCAACAACGCCATGGTTCTGGTCAGGCTCAAGCCCATCGGCGAACGCAAGCTCGATGCCCAGAAGGTCATCGAACGCCTGCGCAAGGAAATGCCCAAGGTGCCAGGCGGGCGGCTGTTCCTGATGGCCGATCAGGACCTGCAGCTAGGCGGCGGCGGGCGCGATCAGTCGTCCTCGCAGTACCTGTATACTTTGCAGAGCGGCGACCTGGCAGCTTTGCGCCAATGGTTCCCCAAAGTCGTCGCGGCCATGCGCGCCTTGCCCGAGCTGACCGCCATCGACGCACGCGACGGGGCGGGCACCCAGCAGGTGACACTGGTGGTGGACCGTGATCAGGCCAAGCGTCTGGGCATCGACATGCAGATGGTCACCACCGTGCTGAACAACGCCTACAGCCAACGGCAGATCTCCACCATCTACGACAGCCTCAACCAATATCAGGTCGTGCTGGAGATCAACCCGAAATACGCCTGGGACCCCAGTACGCTGGAGCAGGTGCAGGTGATTACCGCCGAGGGCGCGCGGGTGCCGCTGTCGACCATCGCGCACTACGAGAATAGCCTGGCCAACGACCGGGTCAGCCACGAAGACCAGTTCGCCTCCGAGGACATCGCCTTCGACGTCGCCGAAGGCTACAGCACCGACCAGGCGCTGGCGGCGGTCGAGCGTGCCGTGGCCAAGCTCGGCCTACCGGAAGGGGTGATCGCCAAGCTGGGCGGCACCGCCGACGCCTTCACCAAGACCGCGCAGGGGCAGCCTTTCATGATTCTGGGCGCACTGGTGCTTGTGTACCTGGTGCTCGGGATCCTGTACGAGAGCTATATCCACCCCCTGACCATCTTGTCCACGCTGCCCTCGGCCGGCGTTGGTGCCTTGTTGGCGCTGTATGTGACCGGTGGCGAATTCAGCCTGATTTCCCTGCTGGGGCTGTTCCTGTTGATCGGGGTCGTGAAGAAAAACGCCATCTTGATGATCGACCTGGCCCTGCAACTTGAACGCCACCAGGGGCTCTCGCCCGAGGAATCCATTCGGCGCGCGTGCCTGCTGCGCTTGCGCCCGATCCTGATGACGACGCTGGCGGCCATTCTCGGCGCCTTGCCCCTGCTGCTGAGCCAGGCAGAAGGGGCGGAGATGCGTCAGCCGCTGGGGCTGACCATCATCGGCGGCCTGGTTTTCAGCCAGGTCCTGACCCTCTACACAACGCCTGTGGTCTACCTGTATCTGGACCGCTTGCGTCACCGCTACAACCGTTGGCGCGGCGTGCGCACCGACGCGGCCTTGGAAAACCCGCTATGACTTTTGCCCAGACTCCGCTTCATCGTGCCCTGCAAGTGCTCAGCCGTGTTCGCGGCTCGCGTTTGCTGGGGGCTGCCTTGGGGGCCGCCTTGCTCAGCGCCTGTACACTGGCCCCGGATTACCACCGCCCGGAAATGGCCGGCACGGCGCAATTCAAGCATGCCGAAGGCTGGACGCAGGCCACGCCTTCTGACGCCATCGCCCGCGGTGCCTGGTGGGAGATCTACGGCGACGCGCAACTCAACGCACTGGTCGAGGAGCTCAACCGCAACAACCAGAGTGTGGCGCAAGCCGAGGCTCAGTATCGTCAGGCCCAGGCGCTGGTGCGCAGTAGCCGCGCCGGACTGTTTCCAAGCCTTGACCTGAGCGTGGCCAAGAACAGGTCAGCCCAGGGCACCGGCAGTTCCAGCTCAAGCCTGTCCAATAACAGCAGCGGCATTCGTGACACCTACAACGCCCAGTTGGGCGTGAGCTGGGAAATCGACTTGTGGGGCAAGTTGCGCGAGACGCTCAATGCCAACCAGGCCAGTGCCCAGGCCAGCCTGGCCGACCTTGCCGCCATGCGCTTGAGCCAGCAGTCGGAGCTGGTGCAGAACTACCTGCAACTGCGCGTCATCGATGAGCAGAAACGCTTGCTGCAAGCCACCGTGGCCGCGTACGAGCGATCGCTGCGGATGAACCAGAATCAATACCGCGCGGGCATCGCCGGCCCCGATGCCGTGGCCCAGGCGCGCACCCAGCTCAAAAGCACCGAGGCTGACCTGATCGACCTGATCTGGCAGCGCGCTCAATTCGAGAACGCCATTGCCGTGTTGCTGGGCAAGACGCCTGCGCAATTTGCCCTGGCCGACAGCCAGGCTATTCCTGCATTGCCACAAATCCCGGTGGCACTGCCGTCGCAACTGCTAGAGCGCCGACCCGACATCGCCGCTGCCGAGCGCAACGTGATGGCCGCCAACGCCAATATCGGCGTGTCACGTGCGGCTTACTTCCCAGATCTCAGCCTGAGCCTTAATGGCGGTTATTCGAGCAGCAGCTTCAACAACTGGATCGAGTTGCCCAACCGCTACTGGTCGGTTGGCCCACAGCTTGCGCTCACCCTGTTCGATGCCGGCAGGCGCAGCGCCGAGGTGGACCGTACCGTTGCCGTATACGACCAGACGGTCGCCCAGTACCGCCAGACCGTGCTCGATGGGTTCAAGGAAGTCGAGAACCTGCTGGTGCAACTGAAGGTGTACGGGGACGAAGCCGTGGTGCGCCAGGAAGCCCTGGAGGCAGCCCGCGAATCGCTGCGGCTTACGGAAAATCAGTACAAGGCCGGCTTGATCGGCTATCTGGATGTGGTCAATGTGCAAGCCACCGCCCTGAGCAACGAACGCAGTGTGCTCAACCTGTTGCAGGGACGCTTGGTCGCCAGTGTCCAATTGGTGGCAGCGCTGGGCGGTGGCTGGGATGCCCGTGGGGCTTTCGCCGACCAGGATTGATGCGCAGCCCATGGCACATGTCGACGCACCTACCTGCTGTCGACATGGCCATTTGACATGTCGAAACACCGTGCGTTTTACCAAAGCTTGAGTACAATGGTCGGCCTTTCGTGCCTACCTCTGCCAGCCCCTGGTACTTCGCAAAATGCTGACCGCTAGCTACTCCTCTTCGCTGGTGCTGATTTCCCTGTGCGTGGCCATCCTTGCGTCCTACACGGCGCTGGACCTTGCCGGGCGCATTGCCACCGCCAGAGGGTATGCCGCCTCGCTATGGATGATCGGCGGGGCGCTGGCCATGGGGACCGGCATATGGTCGATGCATTTTGTCGGCATGCTCGCCTTGCAGCTGCCTGTCGAGCTGGGCTATGACCTCACGTTGACGGCATGTTCGCTGTTGATCGCGGTGCTGTCCTCGGGCTTCGCCCTGTGGCTGGTCAGCCAGCCCAGCTTGCCCTTCCTGCAGCTTGCCCTCGGCGCGCTCATCATGGGAGCCGGAATCGCCAGCATGCATTACACCGGCATGGCAGCGCTGCGCATGACACCCGGGATCGACTATGACCCGAGCCTGTTCATGGCCTCGCTGCTGATCGCGGTGGGCGCCTCGGCTGCGGCGCTGTGGACCGCGTTCCGGCTGCGCCGGCAGACCCCCTACGTGCGTCAGATACGTGGGCTGGCAGCGGTGCTCATGGGGATCGCCATCGTTGGCATGCACTACACCGGTATGGCGGCCGCTGGTTTTCCCCAGGGCAGTTTCTGTGGCGCGCTGCCCGATGGCCTGGAAGGGGACGGCCTGGTATCGCTTGTCCTGATCACGACCTTTGCCGTGTTGCTCGTGGCCTTGCTGACCTCCGTACTGGACGCGCGCCTCGAAGCTCGCACGGCGGCGTTGGCCAGGTCTTTGACCCTGGCCAACCAGGAGCTGACTCAGCTGGCATTGCACGACACGCTTACAGGGTTGCCCAATCGCAGTCTGCTGGCTGACCGCATAGAACTGGCCATCTCGAAGGTCGCTGAGCAGGGGGGGTGCTTTGCGCTGATGTTCATTGATCTGGATGGGTTCAAGCCGGTCAACGACGCCTTTGGCCATCATGCTGGGGACCTGCTGCTCAAGGCTGTGGCGACGCGATTGCGGGGTCACCTGCACAGTCAGGACACGCTGGCGCGCATCGGCGGGGACGAGTTCGTGCTGTTGGTCGAGTTACAGGACCCGAGCGATGCCATGAACGTTGCCATCAAACAGGTGAATCTGGTCTCGCGGCCTTTCAGAGTGGCCGAGCATGATCTGCAGCTTTCAGCGAGCCTGGGTATCGTCCTGTATCCCGGCAACGGCCAGGATCAGCACGAGCTGCTGCGCAACGCCGACGCTGCCATGTATCACGCCAAGCGGGTCGGCAAGAATGGCTACAGCTTCTTCGACGCCTCGATGAACAGCAACGCCCGTCAGCAGCTGCAGTTGTTGCAGGACTTGCGCCTGGCAGTGGCAGCCGGTCAATTCCGTCTGCATTACCAACCCAAGTTCGACGCCAAGCGGTGTCAACCGATCGGCGCCGAGGCGTTGCTGCGTTGGGAGCATCCTCAGCACGGGCTTTTGGCCCCAGACCGTTTCATCGGCCTGGCGGAAAAGACCGGCCTGATCATCCCCATCGGTGACTGGGTATTGGACGAGGCGTGTCGCCAGATGCGCCTGTGGCTGGATGAGGGTATCGAGGGCTGGCGGATCGCGGTCAATCTGTCGGCCATCCAGTTTTGCCACGCGGGCCTGCTCGATAGCGTGGCGCGTGCCCTCGAACGTCACGCACTGCCCGCCAACTGCCTGACGTTAGAAATCACCGAAACCACGGCGATGTCCGACGTGGAGGTGAGCCTGACCGTACTCCAGCAGCTCTCGGACATGGGCGTGGACCTATCGATTGACGACTTTGGTACAGGTTATTCCAGCCTGATGTACCTCAAGCGCTTGCCAGCCAACGAGCTGAAGATCGACCGAGGGTTCGTGCGCGAGCTGGAAGATGAGGGCGAGGATGCGGCCATCGTGTCGGCCATCGTTGCCCTGGGCCGCGCACTGGGGTTGCGAATCGTCGCAGAAGGCGTCGAGACCTCCAGTCAGCAAGCCTTCCTGACGCGGTTAGGCTGCGATTCGCTTCAGGGCTACTTGCTCGGTCGACCCGTGCCGGCCGAGCAGTTGCGGGGGTCGAACTCGACCCTGGGTTAACTGGCGTTGCGCAGCAAAGGAGGGGGTTGGAAGGCATCGAGTTCGGTTTCGACCGCTTCGATGATGCGCTCTACATCGCTGGCAGCCATGATGGCTGTGCAGGGGATGCCTGCTATGGCCAGCAAGGTTTCGCCCGTGCTTCGATCGAACAGCCGCGCCACCATGCTGCGCGGTGCATCCATGTTGGCTTCGAAACCCAACGGATGGAAGTGCCAGCGCATGACTTGACAGGCGTTGGGGAAGGTCATCTTGTTCATCCGAGCCTCCTTGTACGTGACTGAAAGCTGGTGAAGGGCGGCCGCGCACCGTGGCTGCCGGGAATGTAACCATAGCATCTGGCTGACGTGATTCTCGCTTGCAAATGTGACAAATGTTGCAGGGCATGACCTGCATCACAGCGCTATGGGAATCTGAAGCCGGTTAAGGCGCATCCTCATGATTTTGCCCGTCCGGCGGGCACACGCCCACCGCATCGAGCCAATCCAAACGCTGAACCTCGGAAGCCGGGTTCAGGGTGGGGATACGAGATAAGCCTATAGAACGTATAAAGCCGAGCATGGCGTGAGTTCATGAAACCTGACCGACGGGTGATTCACCCAAGCAACCCAGCCGCGATATTGATGGTAAAGCCAAGAATGGCGGTGTTGAACACGAACCCCACCAGCGAGTGGGCCAATACCACGCGCCGCATCGCGCTACCGGCTACCCCCACGTCGGATGTCTGGACGGCCACGCTGATGGTGAACGAGACGTAGTGAAAGTCCCAGTAGTCTGGCTGGGTTTCGCCATCGGCGAAGCGTAAAGGCGGCGCCGTGGCCTTCACTGCATAGAACAGCCGTGCATAGTGAAGGCTGAAGATGCAGCCAATCAGCAGCCAGGAGCCTGCGACGGTGAACCCGGTGTACAGGTAGTGAGCCGTCAATGCACTGCCCTGCAGCCCGCGGCTGGACACCAGTTGCAGCGTCACGGCGACCAGGCTGGCGATCGCTGCGACGCAGACGGTCAGCAGCACCAGGCCCGCGTTTTCGTCTTCGCTGTGGGCCACCTTGCGAACCTTTGCAGGGCTTGCGGTGCAGCTGAGCCAGAGTACCAGCATCAGGTACAACCAGACGCCAATGTTCCAGCCTGCCAGCAGGCGTTGCACAGGGTCGCTGACAGGGACCAGCCAGGCGCTCAGCAACCCTGCGCCTGTGGCCAGGCTCAATCGAGGGTGAGTGCGCGTCAGACGATAGAAAGCCATGGTGCCTCACAGCAATGGTGTGCTCGACAAGGCTTCTGACCGCATGGCTTGAGCCAAGATCCACATAAGGCAGGGGCTCGATATCATCCCGTGGCAGGGACGGGGGGTCTGCATCAAATTATCATCGAGCGATACCCGGGGTTTCTTTCGTGCCCTGCATCGCGCGCACTTGCAACTCTCAGTACACTGCACGCTCTAACCCCCCACATTTCGCTGAACTCGAGGTTAATGCATGACGCTCAGTCCTTTGGCAGGCAAGCCGGCTCCAGCCAGCGTGCTGGTCGATATTCCCCGCCTGCTCACGGCCTACTATACCGGCCGGCCGGACGCTGGCGTGGCGAGCCAGCGGGTCGCCTTCGGCACATCGGGGCACCGGGGTACTTCGCTTGAGTTGAGCTTCAACGAATACCATGTACTGGCCATCACCCAGGCCATCTGCCTGTACCGCCAGGAAAAGGGCATCGATGGCCCCCTGTTCGTCGGTGCCGACACCCACGCGCTGTCAGCACCTGCAGCAGCGAGTGCGTTGGAAGTGCTGGCTGCCAACGGCGTGCAGGTGATGTTGTCCAAGGACGACGAGTACACCCCGACACCGGCAGTGTCTCATGCCATCCTCTGCTACAACCGTGGGCGCCAGGACGGCCTGGCCGACGGGGTTGTCATCACGCCCTCGCACAACCCGCCGCAAAGTGGCGGCTTCAAGTACAACCCGCCCAACGGCGGCCCGGCCGACAGCGACGTCACCAAGTGGATCGAAGCCAAGGCCAACGAGTTGCTGGCGGCCGGGCTGGCGGGGGTCAAGCGTATCGACCACGCCCAGGCGCTGCAGGCCCCTACCACCCATCGTCACGACTACGTCAGCCACTACGTGGCAGACCTGGAAAACGTCATCGACTTCGAGATCATCCGTGCGGCCAAGCTGCGCTTGGGTGTGGACCCGCTGGGTGGGGCAGGGGTGCGCTACTGGTCGGCCATTGCCCAGCATTATCAACTGGACCTGGAAGTGGTAAACACCGAGGTCGACCCGACGTTCCGTTTCATGAGCGTCGACTGGGATGGCCAGATTCGCATGGACCCTTCGTCACCCTACGCCATGCAGGGCTTGATCGGCCTGCGCGAGCGTTTCGACGTGGCCTTTGCCTGCGATCCGGACCATGATCGCCATGGCATCGTCACCCCCGACGGCTTGCTGCAACCTAACAACTACCTGGCCGTGGCCATCGACTACCTGTACCGCAACCGTCCCCAGTGGCGTAGCGACGCAGCCGTCGGCAAGACGGTCGTGTCCAGCGGCCTGATCGATCGCGTAACCCAACGGCTGGGCCGCGAGCTGTACGAAGTACCCGTAGGCTTCAAGTTCTTCGCCCAAGGCCTGTTCGATGGCACGCTGGGCTTTGGTGGCGAAGAAAGTGCGGGCGCCTCGTTCCTGCGCCGCGACGGCTCGGTATGGGCAACCGACAAAGATGGCCTCATCCCGGCCTTGCTGGCTGCGGAAATGACCGCCCGGACGGGACGTAACCCAAGCCAGGCGTATGCCGAGCTGACCCAGGCCCTGGGCAAGCCGTTCGCTACCCGCGTGGAAGCCAAGGCCGATGCCCGCCAGAAAGGGTTGTTGAGCAAGCTTGCGCCCGAGCAAGTGACCTCCACCGAGCTTGCTGGAGAGCCAATCCTGCAGATCCTGAGCCACGCGCCAGGGAATGGGCAGGCCATCGGTGGTCTGAAGGTCATCACCGCCAATGGCTGGTTCGCAGCCCGGCCATCCGGCACCGAGGACATCTACAAGATCTACGCGGAGAGTTTCGTCGACGAAGCCCACTTGCAACGTCTGGTACAGGAAGCCCAGGTACTGGTGGATGCGGCCATTGCGTAAGCAGTGATAAAGGGCTTGGCCCTGTGGTGAGATGTAAATTAGAATTAATCCTATTTACATCATCGCAGGGACTTGTCCATGTTCGAAGCCGCGCCGCCGCCCTCGCAAAGCTTCCCCGACCTCTACCGGGAGCACCGTGGCTGGCTCGAGGGCTGGCTACGACGGCGCATGGGCAATGCCTGGGATGCGGCCGACCTGAGTCAGGATACCTTCCTTCGCGTGATGGCCAGCGCCCAGCCGTTGACCGACATCCGCGAACCACGCGCCTACCTGTTGACAGTTGGCAAGCGACTGCTGAGCAACCTGCACCAACGCCGCAGCCTTGAAAAAGCCTACCTTGAGGCCCTGGCCCACCTGCCCGAACAGCACGCACCTTCGCCCGAGCAGCGCTGGTTGTTGCTCGAAACGCTGCAGGCACTCGATGAATTGCTGGGCGGTTTGAAGCCAGTCGTGCGCAAGGCTTTTCTGCTGAGCCAGCTCGAAGGACTGAGCTACGCCGACATCGCCAGCCGGCTTGGTGTTTGCGAGCGGTCGGTCAAGCGCTACATGGCGCACGCTTACGAGCACTGCCTGCTGGCCGAACTCCTGTGAGCGCGCCTGAGCACCTGCGGGAAGCTTTGCGCGAGGCCGCGCAATGGTTGGCGCTCATCGATTCAGGCGATACCCGTGAGACGGACCTGGCCGGGCTTGAGCAGTGGCGCAGCCAAAGCGCTGTGCATGAGACTGCCTGGCAGCAGGCGCTGCGCTTGCGCGAGCGCTTCACCGGTTTGCCTGCCAGTCTGGCCATGGCCACGCTGGACCGTCCGGACCAGAGCCGGCGTACCGCCCTTGGGCAAATGCTCGGTTTGGCAGCGCTGATGCCCATGGCTTGGTGGATGAGCCACGAACTGCCCCTTGAGGCCTGGACTGCCGACCTGCGCACGGATGTAGGTGAGCGTCGAGTGGTGACGTTCAATGACGGCACCACGGTGCAATTGAACACCGACAGCGCTGTCGACCTGGACACCGTAAATCACAAGGTGTGGTTGCGACGCGGCGAAATTTCAGTCACCACGCCTGGCCTTCAACCCCTGACCATCCAGGTGCCTTCAGGCCAGGTGTCGCTGGGTGGTGCGACCCTTGGCCCTGGACAGGTGTGCGTCCGCCTGATCGAATCAGGGTGTCAGGTTGCAGTAGTCCAGGGCAGGGCAGACGTGCAGCCCTCAGGGGGTAATCGCCTGCGCCTCAACGCCGGTCAGCAGGCCGACCTTGTGGCGTCAGGTATTCGAAATGTCGGTATCTTCGAGGCATGGCGACTGGGATGGCGTGATGGCGTGTTGCGCCTGGACGATCAGCGGCTAGCCGACCTGCTGGTGGAGTTGAGCCGCTATCGCCCAGGTGTGCTGCGCTGGGATCCGGCGTTGGACAGGCTGCGGGTGACCGGCACCTTCCGACTGGATGACACCGACCAGGTATTGACGCTGCTCGCGGCAAGCCTGCCGGTGCAGGTGGTAGCCCGTACCCGCTACTGGATCACGCTGGTGCCGCGAGCAACGACTGCCTGAAGCTCGAACCCGCCAAGTTCACCCCGAACGCTGCGTTGCGACGCATTGCACGTGATATCAACGAGAAGCTGTCCCCTTTTCCGGACTCGCCTGTCATTACCCCTAGAACACCATAAAGGGGAGCTTTATAGATGCCTGCAGTAAAGTCCATCCACCTGCGCCCATGGGTGCGGGCAGCACGCCCATTGTTCGCCATCAGCCTGCTGCTCGGCACGCCCGCTTGGGCCGATGAGCCAGCCCGGCGCACCTACCAAGTGCCAGCGGCGAGCCTGGGGGCGGCATTGACCCGCTTCGCCGATCAAGCAGGGGTCAGCTTGTCGCTGGACCCAGCGCTGGTCAAGGGCCTGCGCAGCGAAGGGCTGACCGGGCAATACAGCGTCGATGAAGGCTTCACGCAGTTACTGCGCGGCAGCGGTCTGCAATGGGTAGCCGTGGGCCAAGATGCTTTCACTCTCGTGCCGTCGCCCCAGCAAAGTGGCCCGCTGGAAATAGCCCCTACCAGCATCGTCGGTGGCCTACCGGCGACCGACGAGGCACCCCCTTATGCAGGCGGGCAGGTCGCCCGCCAAGGCGCGCAGGGCTTGCTGGGTGCGCGCGATTTCATGGAAACGCCGTTCAGCATCACCAGTTACACCAGCGACCTCGTGAAGAACCAACAGGCCCGCACCCTGAGCGAACTGGTCGCCAGCGACCCTTCGGTTCGTGCCACCAACCCGGCCGGTGGGCGTTTCGAGCAGTTCACCATTCGCGGTTTCAGCTTGTATAACAGTGATGTGTCCTACAACGGCCTCTATGGCTTGCTGCCTACCTATTCGATCGATATGGAGATGGCCGAACGGGTCGACATCATCAAGGGCCCCAGCCAGTTGATCAACGGCATTGCGCCACGGGGTAGCGTCGGCGGCGGCATCAACGTCCAACCCAAACGCGCTGGCGACACGCCGATCACCGAGTTCACCGGCAGCTACGCCTCGGCGGGCCAGGTAGGCGGGGCCGTTGACGTAGGGCGAAGGTTCGGTGAACAGCAGCAGTTCGGCATGCGTCTGAACGCGGTGAAACAGTCTGGCGATACCGAATGGGACCACCAGCAAGTGGACCGCGAAATGGCCGTACTGGGGCTGGATCTTCGCGGCGAGCGCCTGCGGCTTTCGACCGACCTTGGGCATACCGAGCGTGACACCGATGCCCCTCAGGAGCGTGTGCTGGTAGGGGCAAGCGCCCAGGTACCGCGTGCTGGCGATGTGCACCGCAACTACGCCCAGGCGTGGAGCAAGGCGCGCACCAACGATACCTTCGGGGCAGTGCATGCCGAATATGACCTCAGCGATTCTGTGCTGGCCTATGGCGCAGTGGGTGCCCGGGAGAGCCGACACGATTTCCTGCGCCATAACGTCTCTGTGATCAACAATGCTGGCGACTTCACCATCCAGCCCCGCGATTTCAGCAGGGATGAATCGGTACGCACTGCCTTGGCGGGCTTGAGGACCTGGTTGCACACCGGGCCCGTCAGCCACGAGATCAACCTGGCTGCCACGTACTACTACATGGACTTCACCAATGGGGGTGCCCGTTACGCCGCCTCAGCCGGCAACCTCTATCATCCGACGGCGACGCCCACGCCAGGTACCCCGACGCGGCTCGATTCGAAGGATTACACCGAGAACCGTTTCTCTGGGCTGGCGTTGTCCGACACCCTCGGCTTCTTTGATGACCGATTGCTGTTGACCCTGGGGCTGCGCTGGCAGCGGGTGCAGGTGGACGATTGGAGTGATGGGGTCAAAGGCGACACGGCGTATGACGAGAAGAAGGTGTCGCCCTCCGGTGGTGTGCTGTACAAGGTAACGGATGAGCTGTCGGTGTATGCCAACTACATGGAAGGCTTGAGCCAAGGCAAGATCGCACCGTCCACCTCGATCAACGAGGATCAGATTTTCCCGCCTTTCACCAGCCGCCAGGTGGAAGTGGGTGCCAAGTATGACCTGGGCAACGTGGCGTTCACGGCCAGCGCCTTCAGAATCCGTCAGCCTGCCTATGAAACCAACCCCGGCTCCCGGGTCTTCGGCGCCAATGGCAAGCGCAACAACCGGGGTGTGGAGCTGACCGTGTTCGGTGAACCCACGAAAGGGGTGCGTGTGCTGGGCGGGGTGATGTACATCGACAGTGAGCTGACCGATACCGTGAGGGGGGCCTACGATGGCAACCGTGCGCCCGCAACGCCCGCGTACAACGTCAACCTGGGGGCCGAATGGGATGTGCCGGTGGTCCAGGGGCTGACCCTGACGGCGCGCGGGACGCACTCGAGCTCCCAGTACCTGGACCAGAACAACAGCAAGAAGATCGACGGCTGGGAACGCTATGACCTGGGGGCACGGTACGCCTTCAAGCTGGACGACACGCAGGTGACCCTGCGCGCCAGCGTCGAAAACGTGCTCGACGACCGTTACTGGAGCTCAGCAGGCGCGCCGGATGACGCCGAACCGGGGCTTACCTTGTCGACGCCACGCACTTACCTGCTGTCTGCCACGCTGGGTTTCTGATCCGGCCAGCCTGAAGCCCGGGGCCAACACTGCGGGTGTCGGGTGTCGCCGGTTCAACCAGGCGCTATTGCGGCGAGCCGAACAGGGCCGTCCAATAGATGCCGGCATCGCTCTTCGGGTCTACGGCATAGGCTGCGCCGAGGTCCCGGAAGTCGGCGCTCATCAGGACTGCGCAGTGGCCTGGGCTGTCCAGCCAGCCTTGAACCACCTTGTGCGGCGTGTCGCGCCCGGCGGCGATGTTCTCGCCAATCTGCTGGTACAGATAACCGGCAAGCTCGGCCCGATCACCTGGGGTGCGGCCTTCTTTGTCGATGTGATCGAAGAAGTTCTGGTTGGCCATGGCCCGCGTGTGGCCGGCTGCCACTCCGGCCAGCACGGTGTTCCAGCCAAGTGCAGGTGCGGCGGCGTAGGGTTGGCCGCCGCACTGGCGGGGCTGCTGACGCGCGGCGTTGATTTCCTGGAGCATCTTTTGCCCTTCCGCCTGCCAGTCGCCCAAGCGACCAGAGAGCAGGGGGCGCGCCAGCACAATGCGCCAATCCCGACCTTCCTGGCTGACGCCGATGTCGACGAACTGAGGATCGAGCACCACCTGGCAGAAGCTTTCTTCAATGGCGTGCATGGCAGCGGGTGCATCTCGGGGGCCAGACAGGCTGATCGCCTGTACGTTGACCATGGGGTAACCGGCGCGGGTCATGGCCTGCTGAAGGTCACGAGTGCCTTCGGGAGACAGTGCCAGGCGTGTGTCGCTGTTGAGCGGCGGCAGTTCGAGCGAGCCTTGCTCGCCACAGGGCTGCGCCTGGCTGCGGTAGACGTTGATGGCCGCTATCAACTGTGCTTCTTCGCCCGTGACAGCCAGTGCCTGGGAGGAAACGATCAGCCCAAGCGTGAAGGCAGCGACAGATGACAGGACGCGCATATGGTTCTCCCTGAGGCTGGCAGCGGCGAGTAGGCGCTGCCTATCCTACACAAGCCCGATGGTTTTGACCCGAGCTGTGCAACGCATTGAAAACGCCTGCAGTCATTGTCGGTCGTAAGGGAGAGTAGACCGCAGGCTGGGCAAAAAGTGCGGCGGCGTGCAGGCCAGGTGTAGTGGGCAATGCTGGGTGTGCGTGGACCGGACTTGCACTCGGCATGATATCGGCCATGCATGATGTTGTGCAGCTGTCAGCCCAACAACAGTGAAAGGACCAGAGGAAGCGTGGCCGCCGCCGCCACCGTCTGTACCGCAATGATGGTCGCCATCAGAGGCGCGTTGCCGCCCATTTGCCTGGCCATGACGTAGGACGACGATGCCGTTGGCAGCGCCTGGAAAATCACCGCCACTACAGCGGCCTGGCCACTGAGGCCGAGCAGGCGGCAGAGCCCCCATGTCGTCACCGGCATCACCAGGAACTTGAAGACACAGGCCGCTATCAATGGCTGGGCCTGATCACCGAGACGTGCACCACCCAGGGCCGCACCGACGCACAGCAACCCCAGCGGCAACGCGGCATGCCCTAGCGCGCCAAGGGTAGGCTCGATGCCAGCCGGCAGGCCCAGCCCCGTCACCCGTAACAGCATGCCCCCCGCACACCCTAGAATCAGTGGGTTGGCAAGGATCGCCCGCAGCACCGTCAGCGGCGAGCTGTGCCGGGCGCTGAAGCGCGCGAACACCAGCACGCAGAGCAGATTGACCAGTGGCACGATGGCTGCGTTGGCCACTGCTGCCAATGCGATGCCCGCGCTGCCGTAGATGCCCGCGGCCAAGGTCGCGCCGATGTAGTTGTTGAACCGGATGCCACCCTGAAACAGCGACGTGAAGTCGGTGCCGTCGTGCTGGCGCACGCCCTGGTAAAGCACCAGCAGCAACGCCCCGGACAGGGTCGAAAGCATCAGCACCGCGACCATGGCCAGTACCGGCACCCCGTCCAGGTTGGCAGTGGCCAGGCCATGGAGGAACAACGAGGGCAGCAGCACGTAGTAGCTCAGGCGCTCGGCTCCCGGCCAGAAGCTGTCCGAGACGAAGCCACGCACCCGCAGCAGTGTGCCCAGGGCGATCAACAGGATGATCGGGAGCAGGGTGGTCAACAGCACATGCAGCATGGAGGCAGATCCGTGGCCGGGTACGTTGCACAGACTACCGGCCGGACACTTGCTTTGCCATGCCCGTCCTACCGCCCTGGCTATGGCCTTTCAACGCCGTCCACGCCCATACGCCTGGCTGATACGGTCGATGACCATGGCCAGTGCCACGATGGCCAGCCCGGCCTCGACGCCTTGACCAACGTTCAGCGTCTGGATGCCTGCCAGCACATCTTCGCCAAGCCCTCGCGCCCCAATCATCGAGGCGACCACGACCATCGACAGGGCCATCATGACCGACTGGTTGAGCCCGGCCATGATGCTGGGCAGCGCCAGGGGCAGTGCGATGCGCCTGAGCCGCTGGGCACGGGTCGCGCCAAGGCCTTGGGCGGCTTTGAGCAACGACGGGTCTATCTGACTCAACCCAAGTTCAGTGAGTCGCACCAACGGTGGCAGGGCATAGATCAAGGTCGCGAAAACCGCAGGCACCTTGCCCAGACCGAAGAGCATCAACACGGGAATCAGGTACACGAAAGCGGGTAGGGTCTGCATCACGTCGAGCACTGGCATCACCAGGCGCCTTGCCAACGGCCGAGCGGCCAGCACGACGCCCAACGGTATGCCAACCAGCACGCACAACCCCGTACTGACCAGCACCAGCGCCAGGGTCTGCAGCAGTTTGTCCCATAACCCCAGCATACCGATGACCGCCAGCAGCCCTACCAGGACACAGCTGCGCAGCAGGCTTCGGCAAGCATGCCAGGCCAGCGCACCGACCACCGCCAGCAGTAGCCACCACGGCATGAGCCGCAGCAGGTTTTCAAGGCCAACGAGCACTTGCAGCAACTGGTCGGAGACGCTGCGCAGGTGGTCCCCATAATGGAGTACCAACCAGTCGACCATGCGGTTGACCTGATCGGCGAAGGAAAACTGCAAAGCCTGGGGGAAACCATTGCTCACAGACCGCCCTCGACCTTGGTGGCCACCTGCTCGGGAAGCCAAGCCTTCCACACGTGCGGGTGCTGGCGCATGAACGCCAAGGCGGCGTCACGGGGTGGGGTACGTTTTTCGCTCATCTGCGCCAATGCCTGGTTGAGCGTGTCGATAGGCAGATCCACCCGTTCGAATACCTGGGTCACGTCCGGGTATTGCTCACGAAAGGCTTTGGACACGCCAACCGAGAGTTTCGCCGGCAGCGAACTGCTGCCTTTTGGGGCTGGGTTGGCAGGGTCGGTCAAGGTCGCCCAGGCCTGGGCATCGAATGCAGGTTCCTGTAGCCGCACGAGCTTGTAGCGGCCCATGAGCGGGGTAGGGTTCCAGTAGTAGAAAAGCACCGGTTGGCCCCGGCGAATGGCCGACCCGATCTCCGCATCCATCGCGGCCCCGGAACCTGTGCGGAAGTTGGTGTACAGTTGGTCCAGCCCATAGGCCTTGAGCTTCTGGCTGTTTACGGTCTCGGACGTCCAGCCACTGGGGCTGTTCAGGAAACGGCCTTTGTCGGGTGATTCGGGGTCGCGAAACACCGCAGCGTAGCGCTTGAGATCCTCGACGCTGCGCAGCTCAGGCGCCAAGGCCTTGAGGTTGCGCGACGCATCGCCTTCGATGACATACGCCGGCACCCACCAGCCTTCCTCGGCATGCTTGACGGTGTCTCCCAGTGCAAACACCTGACCTGCCTGCTCGGCCTTGACCCAGGCAGGGCTGCGACCGGCCCATTCTTCGGCGATCACTTGCAGGTCGTTGCGGGCCAGGGCGACTTCCAGGCTGACCGTGCTACCAGGCAATGTCTCGGTGGCGTAGCCGTACCCACGCTCGACGATCACGCGCAGGAGTTCGGTGGTGAAGGCACCGCTTTCCCAGGTAAGGGCGCCAAAGCGGATGGGTGGCTTCTGATCGGCAGCGCTAGCGCTGTCGGCAGCGGCCAGGCCCAGGGCGAACAGCACCCCGAGCAGCAGCGATGAACCTCTTTTCATGCCTGACCTCGTCGTCTACGGCCCTTCGGGAATGGGGCAAGTGTAGACGACGCAGCACAGGGGGCAGGCTCAGACGCGGAACTGGTCCATCAATGCCTGCTGCTGGTTGGCCAAGGCATTGAGCGACTGACTGACCCGCGCCGATTCGTTGGCCTGGCCTGACAGCGACTCGGTGACATCGCGAATGGTCGCCACGTTACTGTTGATCTCCTCGGCCACCGCGCTTTGCTCCTCGGCTGCCGAGGCGATCTGCAGGTTCATGTCGGTGATGACCGTCACCGCCTGGCCAATGCGCTGCAAGGCGGTCACGGCCTGGCCGACCTGCTGCACGCCGCTTTGGGCCTGACGATGGCTGTTGTCCATTGCGCCCACCACTTCACGGGTACCGTCCTGCAAGGCCTCGATGACCTGGCGGGTTTCTTCGACCGACTCCTGGGTGCGCTGGGCCAGGTTGCGAACCTCATCGGCGACCACCGCAAAGCCGCGCCCGGCCTCACCGGCTCGGGCTGCCTCGATGGCGGCGTTGAGCGCCAGCAAGTTAGTCTGCTCGGCAATCGAGCGGATGACTTCCAGTACGGAGCCAATTTTCTCGCTGTTCTGCGACAGGCCCTGCACCTCGGCCATGGCCGTGCTCATGTCGGCGGCCAGCGAATCGATGCTGTGGGTAGTGCGATCGATCACCGCCAACCCTTCGCGCGTTGCCTGGTCGGCGTCGCGGGCCGCCTGCGCGGCTTGCGCTGCGCTGCGGGCGACATCCTGGGCGGTCGCGCTCATCTCGTGCGAGGCGGTGGCTACCTGGTCCACCTGGCGGTATTGCTGCTCCATGCCGGCGCTGGTCTGGGTGGCGATGGCCGAGGACTGATCGGCCGTCGAGCGGGCGGCCTGTACCGACTGTTTCACCTCGGCGATGGTGGGCTGGAGTTTGTCCAGGAAGCGGTTGAACCAGCCCGCGAGTTCACCCAGTTCATCTTGCTTGTCGTAGGTCAAGCGGCGGGTCAGGTCACCTTCGCCACTGGCGATGTCCTTGAGCATGGCCGCCACGCCCAGTATCGGGCGAGTAACGCCCCGGGCCATCAGCCACACCATCAGCAGGCCAAAAATGGCTGCTGCCAGGCCTAGGCCCAGTTCGAGCAGGGTACCGCTGGTGTTGAGGGCGTCCAGTTCCTGCTTCAGGGCCTCGGCGGGCCCGGTCAGGGCGTTTTCGGGGACGTCCAGCAACACGCCCCATGGCTTGGCGTCCGGGATCGGGCGGAAGGCCGCGAGCACTTTCAGGCGTTGGCGGTCATTGATGATGGTCATCTTGCCGTCGGCCATCTTGGCCACCAGCTCCGCACCTTTGGTCGTGTCGATCTGATCGAAACGCTGGGAGAGCTTGCTGGCATCGGCACTGTAGCCTGCCAGCAAGCCCACCGGGCTGAGGATGCCGACGGTGGTGCGGCCTTCGTAGAGACTGCGGCTGGCCTGTTCGCTCAGGGCCTGCAGGCTGTTGAGGTTGATGTCCACCGACAGGGTTGCGATCGCCTTGCCGTCCACCACCAGCGGGAAGACGATGCTGGTCATCAGCACCTGCTGGCCATCGATGGCATAGAAGTAGGGTTCGACCACGCAGACCTTGCCCGATGTACGCGGGCATACCCACCAGGTGTTGGCAGGTTGGCCGCTGGGCCCGATGGACGTGTCGGCCATGTCGCGCTCGGGCAGGGCCATCGAGGTGAGCTGGCCCACGTGCGGTTGCGACCAGTACAGGGCGAAGCGCCCGGTTTCGTTGCTGCCGAGCTCAGCCTGGCCGGCGAACAGGCTGTCCTTGCTGTCCAGCGCATTGGGCTCGAACACCAGTGACAGGCCCAGCAGATCGGGGTTGGCCTGGAGCGCGGCGCGCACCTGCCGGGTCATGTCCTCGCGCAGGTCGAACGCATCGAGAAAGCGCTTTTCGGCCTGTTCGCGCAGGAACAGTACCTGCCTGGAAAAGCCCGCACCGTACTGGTAAGCATCCATGAATTGGCGGCGGATGTTCAGGGCCTGCACCTCGCCCTGGGATTCGATGCGCGACTGGGCCGATTCGGTCAGCATCTGCATGCTGCTGGCCTTGACCAGGTCCGAGCTGTGGTCCATCCGGTACAGGGACAAACCGATGAGCAGGGTGACGATGCCGGCCAGGCACAGGCCGGCCAGCAATGTGATTTTCCATTGGATGGAAAGTTGTCGCAGAGGCATGGGGCAGATCCCTTTTTATGACAAGTAAGGGTTAGGGCACGGGCGAGGCGGTTTCCAGCCCCAGGTGGGTATCGGCTCCTACAGACTTTTCTTTATTCAAACATTCAATTTAATCCGCCCGGTTGCGGGCAATCCGCCGTTGCCTGGCAGTTTTGACATCTGCCGTGCACTGCGTCAGAGTGCGCGCTTTTTTGTTCCCAGTGAGGTAAGCCCCCCATGAATGCAGTGATTGCCGCGGTCGGCATCATGCTGATACTGAGCCTGTCCCGCGTGCACGTGGTCATCGCCCTGATCGTCGGTGCCCTGGCAGGTGGGCTGGTCGGCGGCCTGGGTGTGCAAGGCACACTTGAAGCTTTCAATGGTGGGCTCGGCGGGGGGGCTACTGTGGCACTGTCCTATGCGTTGCTGGGTGCCTTTGCCGTGGCCATCGCCAAATCCGGCCTGGCGCATGCGTTGGCCGACCGGGCATTGGCCATGATCGACCGGCAAGGCCACGACCAAGGTGGCAGGGTCAAATGGTTGATGATCGGTTTGATGCTGGTGGTGGCCGTCTCGTCGCAAAACATTCTGCCCATCCATATCGCCTTCATTCCATTATTGGTGCCGCCGCTGCTCTATGTGCTGACCCGCCTGCGTATCGACCGGCGCCTGATCGCCTGCGTCATTACATTCGGCCTGATCACGCCCTACATTTTCCTGCCTGTGGGTTTCGGCAATATTTTCCTCAATCAGATTCTGCTGGCCAACGTGGCGCGTGCAGGGGTCGACATCACGGGTGTCAACGTTACCCACGCCATGGCCATTCCCGCCGCTGGTATGTTGGTGGGCTTGATAGTGGCGATGTTCGTCAGCTACCGAAAAAAACGCGACTACGACCTGGCGCGTATCGAGCAGGTCGAACAGGTGAGCGTGCGTTACAACCCGATGACGCTACTGGTGGCCGGCATTGCAATCGTCGCCGCGTTCGTCGTTCAGCTGCTGGTGGACTCGATGATCATCGGCGCGATGGTCGGCTTCTTGATTTTCTCGCTGTCAGGCATCGTCAAGTGGCGCGACACCGATGATCTGTTCACCGAAGGTATGAAGATGATGGCCATGATTGGTTTCATCATGATCACCGCCTCTGGCTTTGCAGACGTCATGAAAGCCACTGGTGATGTGCAAAGCCTGGTCGAAACCTCGGCGCATTGGATCAACCACAGCAAAGGGATAGGTGCCTTGCTGATGCTGCTGGTGGGCCTGCTGGTCACCATGGGCATTGGCTCGTCGTTTTCCACCGTACCGATTCTGGCTGCGATTTTCGTACCGCTGTGCGTCCAGCTCGGCTTCGACCCTTTGGCGACCGTGTGTATCGTCGGTACGGCAGGCGCGTTGGGTGACGCAGGCTCGCCAGCATCGGATTCCACCCTGGGTCCGACTTCCGGGCTCAATGTGGACGGGCAGCACCATCACATCTGGGACACGGTGGTGCCGACGTTCATTCACTACAACCTGCCGCTGTTGGCCTTTGGGTGGCTGGCGGCGATGACGCTCTAACAGCAGGGCACTCAGCGCTTGGCGGGCGGCGGCGAAATACGGTTGAGCACCGTGCTGCCGTCGTTGCTGCGGGTCAGATAGACCGGCAGCACCTTGGGCAGGTTGTTCACCAACTGGCCTACTTCCCGGGTGTTGTAGATGCCGCTGATACGAATCTGACCGGTACCGACATCGGCAAGCCTCAGTGGCTTGTCGAGGTATCGGTTTATGGCCGGCAGTGCCTGTTCGAGGGTCAAGTTGTCGAGCACCAGTTTGCCGCTGCGCCAGGCCAGGGCGTCGGCGAAGTTGCTGTTTTCCAGCAACTGGGGCTCATAGTCGCCCTTGCGGTAGGTGGCCTGCATACCGGGGCCAAGCCGATAGCCCGCATTGCCCTCGCTGGATACCAGCACCGATCCTTCGACCAGGGTCACTTTGACCCTGTCCTGGTATTTCCAGACATTGAAGCGGGTACCTGTCACGCGGGTCTGGCCATTGCCTGCGCGGACCACGAAGGGGTGCGAGCTGTCGTGGTGGACCGTGAAGAAGGCTTCGCCACGCTTGAGCGTGACACGGCGCTGGTGCTTGAAGTTGAGGTAGGTCAGGTCGGTGTTCAGGTTGAGCTGCACCGTACTGCCGTCACTCAACTGCACGGTCTGCATGTGGTCCGTCGTCTCGACGTGCTGGTAGCGGTTGGGAACCCAGCCTTGCTCCCAGCCGATCCACCCCACCAGCGGCAGAGCCGCCAACGCGATGACGGCAGCGTAAGCCTGAGCGCGCCACCTGCGACCGCTGCGCCGCACCTGGGCAGGGTGCCCATTCGCTTGAACGGGACGCGGCAGCAAGTCGGCCGTGTACCAGATATCCAGCATGGCCTGGTATTCCTCGGCATGACGCGGATCGGCTGCCAGCCACTGGGCAAAAGCCTCACGCTCGGCAGTCGTGCAATCGCCTTCATGCAGGCGCATGCACCAGTGCGCAGCGGCGTCGGCCATGCTGTCATCGGTGTGGATAGTCGGGCGGTCTTGGTTCATCGCGGCTCCAGGTTTTGCGCATTCTAACGTTCCACCACCGCGTCGAGAAACACGGAAAGCCGCCAAACCCTTTCATTTCCCGGCCTTTTCCGGCAAAAGCCTTCAGATTTTTCGCTTTTGAGAACGCTTCGCGCCATGAATAAAGGCGCTCGTGTCACGTACATAGCAAGCTAATTAAGTCTTTGACATTCACTGCCTAGGCAGTAATATTTACACACACTTGTTCGAGCAATCATTCATGCCCCATTTCTCGCCAGACAATTTCGAGACGTGCGCCATCGGCATGCTGTTGGGCCGCGCGGCGCTTCTGAAGGATCGGATCCTCGACTGGCACCTGGAGTCCGAGGGCGTTACTGCCGCGCAGTTCAAGGTGTTGATCATCGTGACGCAGTACCAGGTCGATACCCCGGCGGAGGTCTGCCGCTACCTGGGCCTGGACAGCGGATCGATGACGCGCATGCTCGATCGCCTTGAGCAAAAGGACCTGCTGGTGCGTACCCGTTGCCCGACGGACCGCCGCGTGGTGCGCCTGGCGTTGACGGCCGATGGCCAGCGGCTGGCCGACCGTTTGCCCGAGATCGGAGCTGCCGCCATGAACGAGCTGTGTGGCGCCCTGGCGGCCGATGAGCTCAAAGACTTGGAGCGTCTGTTGGCCAAGGTACTGCTTGGCGCTGGCGATCCGCTGACGATCCGTCGCTTCGGTGATCGTTGAACCCCGTTTCCTTTATTCCAAGGTATTGTCATGGCTACTTCCTCAGACACCCCTGCACCTACCGAGGCACCCACCTCCTCGCGCAAGCGCAAGCTCTGGCTGATTGGCCTGTTGGTGCTGCTGATCCTCGGTGGGCTAGGCACTTGGGCCTGGTACAGCCTGGTTGGGCGTTGGTACGAGAGTACTGATGACGCCTACGTCAACGGCAACGTGGTCGAAATCACGCCGTTGGTGACCGGGACGGTGACCAGCATTGGCGCCGACGATGGCGACCTGGTGCATGCCGGCCAGGTCTTGCTGCAGTTCGACCCGGCCGACAGCCAAGTGGCCCTGCAATCGGCTCGGGCCAACCTTGCGCGTACGGTAAGGCAGGTGCGCGGTCTGTACAGCAACGTCGATTCGCTCAAGGCTCAGTTGCAGACGCGTCAGGCTGAATTGCGCAAGGCCCAGCAGGACTTCAACCGGCGCAAGGTGCTGGCCGAAAGCGGCGCTATCGCCGGCGAAGAGCTTTCCCATGCGCGCGATGACCTGAGTGTTGCCCAGGCGGCGGTTAACAGTGCCCGCCAGCAACTGAGTACCAGTGCTGCTTTGGTCGATGACACCGTGGTGGCTTCGCACCCAGAGGTCATGGCCGCGGCGGCCGATCTGCGTCAGGCCTACCTGGCTCATGCGCGCACCACGCTGGTAGCGCCAGTGACCGGCTACGTTGCCAAGCGCAGCGTGCAGCTCGGGCAGCGCCTGCAACCCGGTACTGCCACCATGGCAGTGATTCCGCTTGACCAGGTGTGGATCGACGCCAACTTCAAGGAAACCCAGCTGCGCCAGATGCGCATCGGCCAACCGGTTGAGATCACTGCCGACCTGTATGGCAGCGATGTCTCCTACAGTGGCACGGTGGACAGCCTGGGTGCAGGCACCGGCAGCGCGTTCGCCTTGCTGCCTGCGCAGAACGCGACCGGCAACTGGATCAAGATCGTGCAGCGGGTGCCTGTGCGCATTCACTTGAACCCCGACCAGTTGAAGGACCATCCCTTGCGTATCGGCCTGTCCACGGTTGTGGATGTGGACCTGCACGACCAGAGTGGCCCGGCCCTGGCTCAGCAACCTGCGCAACAGGCGAGCTACACCACCGACGTCTACGATCGCCAGTTGGTCGAGGCGGACAAGCTGATCGAGCAACTGATCCGTGACAACAGCGCGCCTGGCAAGACGGCACAGCGATGAGCAATAACGCCGCCGCCCAGTTCACGCCGCCTAGCCTGCTGCTGACCACCATCGGCCTGTCGCTTGCCACGTTCATGCAGGTGCTGGACACCACCATTGCCAACGTGGCCTTGCCGACCATCTCGGGCAACCTGGGGGTCAGTTACGAGCAAGGGACTTGGGTGATCACCTCGTTCGCCGTGAGCAATGCCATCGCCTTGCCGCTAACAGGCTGGTTGAGCCGACGCTTTGGCGAGGTGAAGTTGTTCCTGTGGGCGACCTTGTTGTTCGTGCTGGCATCGTTCTTGTGCGGCATCGCCCAGTCGATGCCGGAGCTTGTGGGCTTTCGGGTATTGCAGGGGGTGGTAGCCGGTCCGTTGTATCCCATGACCCAGACCTTGCTTATTGCGGTCTATCCCCCTGCCAAGCGGGGGATGGCGCTCGCACTCCTGGCCATGGTGACGGTCGTGGCCCCTATCGCCGGGCCCATCCTGGGTGGGTGGATCACGGACAGTTACAGCTGGCCGTGGATTTTCTTCATCAACGTGCCCATCGGCCTGTTCGCCGCTGCGGTGGTGCGCCAGCAAATGCGCGATCGTCCGGTGGTCACCAGCCGACAGCCGATGGACTACATAGGGCTGCTGACGTTGATCGTTGGGGTAGGGGCCTTGCAGGTCGTGCTGGACAAAGGCAACGACCTTGATTGGTTCGAGTCCTCGTTCATCATCACCGGTACGCTGATATCCGTCGTGTTCCTGGCTGTATTCGTCATCTGGGAGCTGACCGACCGGCACCCGGTGGTGAACCTGCGGTTGTTCGCCCACCGCAATTTCCGCGTGGGAACCATAGTCCTGGTGGGTGGCTACGCAGGCTTCTTCGGCATCAACCTGATCCTGCCACAGTGGCTGCAGACGCAGATGGGCTATACCGCCACCTGGGCAGGCTTGGCCGTGGCGCCTATCGGGATATTGCCGGTAATCATGTCGCCATTCGTGGGCAAGTACGCGCATCGCTTTGACTTGCGGATTCTGGCGGGGCTGGCGTTTCTGGCGATCGGTAGCAGTTGCTACATGCGTGCAGGGTTCACCAGCCAGGTGGATTTCCAGCATGTGGCATTGGTGCAGTTGTTCATGGGCATCGGGGTTGCGCTGTTCTTCATGCCCACATTGAGCATCTTGTTGTCCGACCTGCCGCCCCAGCAAATCGCCGATGGATCAGGCTTGGCGACGTTCCTGCGCACATTGGGGGGTAGCTTTGCGGCTTCGCTGACGACGTGGATCTGGATCCGCCGGGCTGACCAGCACCATGCTTACTTGAGTGAGCACATCAGCCAGTACGAGCCGGCGACACGGCATACGCTTGAGCAGATGGGCGGGGCGAACCTGCACAACTACGCGCAGTTGGAGCAGGTGCTCAACGGGCAGGCTTACATGATGTCGACGGTGGATTACTTCATGATGATGACGTGGGTGTTCGCAGGGCTGATTTTGTTGGTCTGGTTCGCGAAGCCGCCGTTTACGGCCAAGGCGGGGCCGGGGGGCGGGCATTGAGTTTGATTTGGGTTGCGTGACCGGTGTTTTGCTAAATACCGGAGCCCAGTAGGAGCGGTCTTGCCGGAGCGCCGGACCGACCTCGATGGGCTGCACAGCAGCCCTAAAGAGAATTTCATGGGGAGCCGATGTTTTTTGAGTCCGCGCTTCTGCTCTTCACTGCATCGTCATGGCTGATCATCACGGGGGGCTGCACGGGGCCTACTCATTTGGGCAGTCGAAGTTTCTACTTCGGTCTTTAGCCGCCGAGTCGAGGTGCGTTTCTTCCTCTGCGGGCGTTTACCTGGGCGAACGGCCCAGAGGTAAGCGTTTTCGCGTAACCGCTCTTGAATGGCCGTTGGATAGTCATTGACGGTGGTCAATGGCGGAACGGGTTTCCCGGGCAAACCGGCTTCACGAATGATCTTGGGCCAGCGCGGTTTCCAGCACAGCATCAGGCTTAGCCAATGGCCGGTGCCGATGATCAGGAAGGCGGGCGAGATCAAGACCAGGCCGAGTTTGATGATTCGAGAGGATTTTCGAAAGTAGTGGGTCAGGCCTTCGAATTGAGGGGTAAAGGCTTGCCAGGGCCAGGGGAAGTGCGAGGTCATAGGTGGGCGGGGCAGGTCCTCCGGGCCCTCGTCCATGAAGCGGCGGATGAACTCCCACTCGGATTGCAGCTCCGTGAAGTTGTTGGCGGCCTTGCCTACGAAGATGTGCTCCGGGTGAAGTGTTCCGGTAAAGGAGAGCGGCCACACGAGATCCAACGGAAGGCCCAAGCTACCGGCAGCCGCGTATCTTTTATCTGAGCCACTGGAGGTGATACCGTGCCAAGGGAGTGTGACGATGCCACCACAGTACGTTGGGCGATGCAGGTAAACCTGCTGGGTGATTCTATTGAAGCGTATTAGCATGTGCCGAGACGTGAACATCTCGAGTCGTGTGAAACGGAGTCCAAATTTCAAGTAGAGGCCTGACGCACATAAGCCTAAAGTAGCGAAGAGGGATGCCATGAGCAGGTGTTCACCATAAGGCTCACCGTTGTAGTTGAGTGATAGGCTAATGAGGGTTTTTATATCTTCCAAAGCAATCGCCGTCATCGCCAGTGAGTAGCCTATGACTGCAAGGGATACTAGGCTTATGAGTCCTCGCTTGTGTTCCCACATGCCGCAACGCATTTCCAATATATGGCGGCTGTAAACATAAATTGGCCCTCGACTTTTAGGGCTAAAGCTAGCCGATTTCTTGGCGGCTTCAAGCATTTCCTGGTCGTCGCTTTCATAAATGACCTTTATTTTTTCCTTCTTGTTTTGCTTTTCAAAAGCATCGCGCTCCTCTTTGTGTTCAATATAGGTCAGCCATGCGAGCCACTCCACGAAATACATTACATAACCCCACTTACGGAGTTCTGCAGAGCTTCAATCTCTTCTGCATCATTGGCGAAGTCTTTCTCAGATAGGTGAAGGCGGAAACAGCATTTACGGCACCATTTTTCTAAAGCGTCTTCATCGAAGAGCAATAAAGCACTACTGCTAGCGAGCACAACGATGCCCCCAACCCAGCCCAGCCGACTAAGCCAGATCATGGCAGCTCTATTCTCCGCCAAGTGTGAAGATGATTTTGAAAGCTTTGCGCTGAAATTACTAATATTAAAACTAGGTGCCTTGATTGATATCCATTTGAAAAGCTCGCTAGCCTGTGAAAATGCAACCCCTCCTTGCCCTGCGATTAATGCAAAAGTTGCGACTGTTCTAACAGCATAAGCTGCAGCAATTATTAATTTTGATTTTTGCCTTGCCTCCGCAGCATCTAAAATGTCCCACATGATACTGACGAGCCCTCCCACCGCTGCCAACCCAGCCCCCCACAGCCGATAGCGTCCCAGGCTAACTTGCGCGCCCCGCGCAGTAGCGCTGTTCGCACCAACGCCTCTAAGCGTCACTTCAGTGCCCACTGCAAGCAGCTCCATCCCCGCAGCCGCACTGGTAAATGCAGCCGCAGTCACATCGCTCCAGAAGCGTCGATCCTTGTCCTCCCGTCTTCCTTGTAACAACAGGAGCCCGGCCTCCAACAGCAGTAATCCGCTGGCGACCCGCAAGCGATAGAACTGATTCCCGTGCACCCCGCGCAACGTCTCGGCATAAGCTCGATCAAGCCGGCGCACGATGGGGGCCGCGACGCGACCGGGCGAGGGCGTTTTACCGTCCAGCGCCTGCTCACTCAAGCGCAGTTCCACCGCTTGCTGACCCAGTGAGGCAATGAGGTAGGTGCTCAGGCGTCGGTACAGCAACCGATCAGCGCTGCCGGGCGCACCCGCTGACAGGCTCTGGTGCCCCAGCTGCCCAAGCCAGGCCAACGCGCCAGCAGTATTGATGGGGCTATGTTGCGCGAGCTGGTCCAGATGGCTGTCCAGCCGGCTGAAGTGTGCGGCGAGCTCCTTGGCTTGTTTAAGGGCCGTCTCTAGCTGAAGAAAAGGGTCGTTACCTGGCGCCAGTGCGTCCAGCGCTGTACGTGTTCGCGCAAGCGCCTCTGCAATCTCACGTTGGTTGAGGACAAACGAGCCGCAGCGCAAGGTTGTCAGGGGTTATATCGTCGGCGCGCCACCATTGGGCGAGCAATGCTGCGCCTGCTGGCACGCCTTCGAGGCCTATCACGCATAGGCCCGTTTGATGTGCAAAGCACAAGCCATTGGTGAGGTCGCTCTCATCATAGTGTACAAGTGCGTCTACCAGTGCGGACGACTTCAACCACGTGAGGTGATCTGCCGCTCTGGACTCGGCGAGACGTTGTGCTTCGGCGCTCTGCGCCTCGAACGTCTCCAGGTGTCGATGCATACCTTGCAGGTTGACGAGTGGCAGGTAGCGGTCTTCGAAATGTTTGGCAAACTCGCCGTTCTCGGCAAGGATTTCGAGCTTCTGCCTCTCTTTTTCTACGTGTATTTCGAAGATGGCCTCTTTTTTCTGTTCCCAAAGTTCGGCCAGCCGCGACTGCGAACCCTGCATGACGTAGGCGAGACTGGCGCGTAGCGCCTTGTCATAATGACCGACCAACGCGGCAACCTTTCGCTCCGTGAATTGCTCATGCAGCTCGCTAAAGGCTTGAGCAACCAACACCTTCCGCTCGTTACTGGGGCCACCGTTCTCGGTGCTGGCTTCCAACCAATTCCTGAGGTGTTCCATGCCAGCGTTACGCCAGGCATTGAGTTCCTGGGTAATGCCGATGGCGTCCTCCACCACCACGGCAACGCCCCGTGCTTCAGGTTTACTGCCCAAGGGACCCAGGGCTTGCCGTGCCGCCGCCAGCGAGCTGATGCTTGGTGTACTGAAGACCTGAGCGTCCAACAGCGTGCGCAATCTGTCGTTGGACTCTGCGGCAAAGTCGGCGACAAGGTTCGCTTCCTATTCGACAGGTACATTCATCGACCTAAGTGGCGGAAGATAACCGGCCGCCCGCATCATCAAACGCGCCTGTTCGAGCCAGCGTCATGGCCGGCCAGCAGCAGGGCCACCTGTTCGACCAGCGCGGTCAGTGCAAAGGGCTTGCACATCACTGCACCCCTACGCGACATGGCGACGCCCTGTTCATCGGCATAGCCAGTGATGTAGAGCAGGGCTGCCGAGTCGGGCAGGGCGGTTTCCAGCTGCTTGCCACTGACTCTGCCTGGCAAGCCGATGTCGGTGATCAACAGCGACGGCTGCAGGCCGGCCCTCAAAGCTTCCAAGGCCTGCGAGCCTTCTGCAAAGGCGCGCACCTCCATCCCTTGATCAATCAGCAGTTCCTCTATCACCAGACGCAACGTGTCTTCGTCCTCCACCAGCATGACCAGATGTTTATCCTGCCGGGAGGGCCAGGATGGCGTTGGTACGTTGGCAATGCTCAGCGCGATCTGGCCTGTGTCCTTGGGTAGATAAAGGTCCACACACGTGCCTTGCCCCGGCGTGCTGGTGATCTTCACCTGACCGCCGGATTGACGAATGAAGCCATAGACCATGGGTAGCCCCAGTCCCGATCCCTGGCCAAGTGGCTTGGTGGTGAAAAACGGCTCCATGGCACGTTCTGCCACATCGCTGCTCATTCCCACGCCGGTGTCACTGATAGAAATCCTGACGTACTCGCCTACAGGCAAGTGAAGACGGTCGGCCAGCGAAGGCTGCACCCGCACGTCATTGTTGCGAATGTCCAGCATCCCGCCTAACGGCATGGCGTCGCGTGCATTGATGCACAGGTTGAGCAACGCGTTTTCCAGCTGGGAAGGGTCGACCTGGATAAGCCAGTGTCCAGGCGTGGTGTGGTCCTGGAACTCGATGCTGGCGTGCAACGAGCTCTTGATGAGATCGTGCATGCTGGTCACCAACGCATGGACGTCGACCGTCTGTGGGGTCAGTTTTTGTTGCCGGGCGAAGGTCAGCAGGCGTTGCACCAGGGTAGCCGCCCGCTTCGTATCCTGCCTGGCCAACCCGATGAGCCTGGCAACATCCGGATAGCGACCTTCGGTCTGCCGCTGAGCGGCAACCTCCAGCGCACCCATTATGCTGCCGAGCAAGTTGTTGAAGTCATGGGAAATCCCGCCAGTCAGCTGGCCGATGGCCTCCATTTTCTGGGACTGGCGCAGGGTTTCTTCCACTTGCTCAAGGCGCCGCTGCTCAGCGACGCGCTCGGTGATGTCATAGGCGAACATGAAACCACCCTGCACGACCTGGTCGGCATCGAGCAGCGGGTTGTAGCGCACCTCGTAGTGACGGACATCCGATTGCAGGCCAATGGCAACGGTGTCCACGAAAGACTTACCCGCCATGATCCTTGGCCACAGCCCGCTTAATTGTTTGACGATATCCGGCTGGTCGGCGATGAAGTCGGGGATGTACTCACCAACCCTGGGCACCAGGCCGCGCCACCGCTTGAAGGTTTCCTGCGCGGTACGGTTGATCGCCAGCAGCCTGAAGCTGCAATCGGCCGCGAATACGTTGGCAACGCTGTGATCGACCAAGTTGCCCAGCAGCTTGCGACTGGCAAGCTCTCTGTCTACTTGCTGTGCCAGTTCCTGGTTGAGCGCCTGCAATTGATTGACGTCAGCATTTTCGTCGGGCCTGCCGGTGAACAGAACCAGCAATGTTCGCTCGCAGGCGGGCTCGAGGCGGCTGACTCTCAAGGTCAGCCAGCGATTCGAGACCGCCAGCCGCTGTTCGAAGTGCAGGGGCACACCCGTGCGAGCCACCTCGGCGAAATGTGGGAGCCATTGGTCCACTTCGTCAGGAATGGTTTGCCTTGCGGTCAAACCCACCTCTTTGACATGAAGAGTGTGGCGGGCGCAGGCCTCGTTGTACATCAGGTAGCGATAGTCATTGAGTTGGCCGTGCTCATCCTCAAGCACTTGCAAGATGCACAGGCCTTCATCGATTTGCTCGACGACGGCGTCATACGCAGCAGCCTTCAGGCGCAGCTGCTCGTGCTCGGCCTCGAGCTCAAGCAGCCTGGCCTGTAAGGCTGCGCGGTCGTCCAACGTCGTTTGTGATGTCATGCGGGCAATTGGGCTTGGAAATTTCGACAACTATAGCCGTGTGTGCATGAGAGGTTAAAGGCACAACTCAGAAAGAACGAATGATCCGCCCCAGGGTGGCCATTGCCTGTTCGGCACCTTCGTTCCAGGGACTGCCATAGTTGAGCCGGATGCAGTTGCCGAAGCGCCGGGTGGGCGAGAAGATTGGCCCCGGGGCAATGCTGATGCCTTGCGCCAGCGCCATGTGGAACAGCTTCAGCGCGTCCATCTGTTGCGGTAACTCCAGCCAGAGGAAATACCCCCCTGACGGTTGACTGACACGTGTCTGTGCCGGAAAGTGACGCCCGATCGCTGCCAGCATATTGGCTTGCTGGCCTTCGAGGGCATAACGCAACTTGCGCAGGTGCCGATCGTAGCCACCGTGCTGCAGGTAGTCGGCGATGGCAGCCTGGGCCGGCATCGAGGCGCAGAGCGAGGTCATGAGCTTCAACCGCTCGACCTTCTGTGCGAACCGCCCAGCGGCGACCCAGCCGATCCGATAGCCCGGGGCGAGGCTCTTTGCGAAGGAGCCGCAATGCATGACCAGGCCCTGGGTATCGAATGCTTTCGCAGGCTTGGGGGCCTGCTGGGCATAATAGAGCTCGGCGTAGACATCGTCTTCGATCAGGGGCACTTGATGGCGAGTCACCAGCTCGACCAACGCCTGCTTCTTGGCCTCCGGCATGCTCGCGCCGACCGGGTTCTGGAACGTGGTCATGCACCACACCGCCTTGACCGGGTGTTTTTGCAGCGTTTGGGCGAGCACCTCCAGGTCCATGCCCTCGCGGGGATGTACGGGGATTTCGACGGCTTTGAGTTTGAGCCGTTCCAATACCTGCAGGCAGGCATAAAACGCGGGCGCTTCGATTGCAACCAGGTCACCTGGCTGGGTGACAGCTTGAAGACAGAGGTTCAAGGCTTCCAGTGCCCCGTTGGTGATCAGCAGTTCTTCCATCGGCAGCATCAGTCCGCCGACCATGTAGCGCAGGGCAATCTGCCGACGCAGTTGCGGGTTGCCGGGCGACAGATCCGTGACCGCCACCCGAGGGTCCATGGCACGACTGGCGCTGGCCAGTGACCGGGACAGGCGCTGGAGAGGGAATAGCGATGGGCTCGGGAAGGCTGAGCCAAAGGGTACCGTGTTGGGGTCTTTGATCGAGTCGAGGATGGAAAAGACCAGGGCACTTACGTCCACATCGGTGGACTCGCTGATCGGGTGCAGCGCTTGAGGCTCGCTGAATTGGCGAGTGGCATGGGCATTGACGAAGTAGCCCGAGCGCGGCCTGGCGCGGATCAGCCCACGCCGCTCCAGCAGGTAATACGCCTGGAATACCGTGGAGGGGCTGACCCCGTGCGTCTGGCTAGCGTACCGCACGGAGGGCACGCGCTCACCAGGGCCCAGTACGCCGGAGCGAATGAGTTCGGCGATGTCGTCGGCGAAGCGTTCGTAACGTTTCATTGTGGCCTTCTGTCGAAGCCTGGCAGGCAAGAAAAGTGGAGTGTAGGCGTCATCGGTTCATGGGCGCCACGAAGCGGCTGTGCGCAATGCTGCGCACCGAATCGTCGTCGCGTTCGCTGATTTCGAATGTAAGCGGCACCGCACTGCTTTCGGGTCGGTCGGCTAGCATCGCCACGGACACCGGCATTTCGCTCATGTCGCCGGCGGGTACAGTAAGCGCTGTCTGCCCCTGCAGGGTAAAGCCCTCGGCATCGAGCAACCGAAGCGCGTAGTGTTGAGTGTGCTCGGTCTTGTTGATCACCTTGAGCAGGTAGATGTTCTCGATCTGACCCATCGCATTTTCGCGGAACAGACCGCGGTCTTTGATCACATCCAGCGATACCATCGGCCGCAGGTACAATGCCACGCACAAGGCACCGATCATCACCAGCAGTGCTGCGGCGTAACCGAGCAGGCGTGGCCGTAGCCAGTGCGTAGTACCCCCTTGCAGGCTGTGCTCGGACTTGTACCCGATCAGCCCGCGTCGGTAGCCCATCTTGTCCATCACGCCGTCGCAGGCATCGATACAGGCCGCGCAGCCGATGCAGGCCATTTGCAAACCGTCGCGAATGTCGATGCCAGTAGGGCACACCTGCACGCACAAGGTACAGTCGATACAGTCACCCAGGCCCTGGGCGCGGGGGTCGCTGCCTTTCTTGCGCGCGCCACGTGCTTCGCCACGGCGCGGATCGTAAGCGACGGCCAGGGTATCCTTATCGAACATCACGCTCTGGAAACGGGCGTAGGGGCACATGTGCAGGCAGACCGCTTCGCGCAGCAAGCCGGCATTGAAGTACGTGGCCGTTGTGAAGAACAACACCCAGAACAGCGCTACGCCGCCCAGTTGGAGTGTCAACAATTCGGCCGCCAGCGGACGAATTGGTGTGAAGTAGCCCACGAAGGTCATGCCGGTGACCAGCCCTATGGCCAGCCAGAGCGAGTGCTTGGCGATGCGCCGGGCGGCTTTGTCCACGCTCCAGGGGGCTGCGGCCAGCTTGATGCGTTGGTTGCGGTCGCCTTCAGTGATTTTTTCGCACCACATGAACAACCAGGTCCAAGTACTTTGCGGGCAGCTGTAACCGCACCAGACGCGCCCGGCGTAGACGGTGATGGCGAACAGGCCGAACGCACAAATGATCAGCAGCGCCGAGAGCAGGATGAAGTCCTGCGGCCAGAAGGTAGCGCCAAAGATGTGGAATTTGCTGTTCTCCAGGTCCCACAGCACGGCCTGGCGGCCGTTCCAGTTCAGCCAGGCAGTGCCGAAGAACAGGACGAACAGCGCGCCGGCGAAACCAATGCGCAGGGTGCGAAACAGTCCGTTGAAACTGCGCGTGTGGATGGCGGCTTCGCGAGTGCGCCGGGAAGGATTGGCAGGAACAGCGGCGATCACTGAGTAAGGCGTTCTATCGGTCATGGCTCCGTGCTCTTCTAGCCTGGATCAGGCCTGTGCACTATGGCCTTCACTCTGCTATCAGCACAGGCTCAGCCTTGGCGATAAAAACCATATCAGTTGCGCCGCATGCCGTGCATCCCCTTATATGATCGAGCCTGGCGCGGTGCTCTTCAGATGCCTGCGGCTATCGACCGCACCGGCCACCGTCAGGGCATCGGCCTCGAATTCGGTGATAGGCGTGCGCATCTCGGCCAGTACCGCCACTGACATGCGCATTTGCTCGTCAGTCAAGATCTCGACGTCGCAAGCGGCGCCTTCAAGACGTTGCTGATCATTGATGAGCGTGCAGCGTTGGGTTTGGGCATCGATTTCCACTGGCATGACAAGTCTCCTGATGTGATTCGAACGGTTGACCGCAGGGTATTGGACATCGTTGCACCCTTTGGCTCAACGGCACTTTGCAGAGGCACTCAGGGTCCATGAATGTGAAGAGGGGATGCTGGGCCCGGTGTTGGGTGCAGCTGTGCAGCCCATTGCCGGCAAGCACGATCGTATGGGGGCCGTGGTTGGTGTATTAGCACTTGGGGCAAGCATGGCCCTGCCACCTAGGCACCTGACGTTCGCCAAGCAGCCAGCCTTAGAAGAGAACGTACAGGATGGAAACTATCTGGCACGCGATCCAGATCGAATTTGCAGACGTGACCGATGCGCACGAGGTGACACGCATTCTCGTGCGCTTGTTGATGGCAGCGTTGCTCGGCGCGGTATTGGGGTTCGAGCGGGAACATCGGGGCAAGTCTGCCGGGGTGCGCACGCACATGCTGGTGTCGCTCGGTGCTGCGCTGTTCGTGCTGGCGCCCAGCATGGCAGGCGCCGACGAACAGGCCCTCAGCCGCGTGATCCAGGGCATCGTCGCCGGCATCGGTTTTCTCGGGGCGGGCACCATCCTGAAAGGCAACGGACGGGACACCAGCCACGTGAAAGGGTTGACGACCGCCGCTGGCCTCTGGATGACCGCCGCCATAGGCACTGCCGCTGGGATGGGCCGGGAGGCCACCGCATTGATAAGCACGGTGCTGGCGTTGTTGGTGTTGGGCACGATGCCACTGCTGGTCGAGAAGGCCGAGGGCAAGCACGAAGAGAAGCAGAAGGAGGAGGGATAAGCACTAAGGGGAGCCGAAGCTCCCCCCAAAGCATTGCTGCTTGCTCTTTTTATTATTAGGGCTGGCCTGTTGTTGTTTTTGTCAGCCTGCCCGGGTGGTGCAAGGCCGCCATTCGGGGCCAAGAGCAAACGTATTTTTTTGAGCGCTGACCGACCTTCATCACGTACGATCCGAGTTGGCTGCTGCTACCTGGAGGTAGTTTTGTTGTTCTGTGCCAATTCGCGGGGCTTGCCCCAGGAACGCGGGTCGACTCCAAAAAAATCTGCTTGCTACGCCTCTGCCGTGTTGTTCTTGTTCTGTCAGAGCCGTTCTCTATTATTTTTATTGAGTGATGCTTTGTTGTTCTTGTTATGCAAGAGATATAGCAGTTCGCGTGCCAGGTTTTAAAAATCCTTTTGAATCAATGGGATGAATAAATTCGCAAAAGCGCGACGTCGGTAAAACCACACCAGATGTTTCCGTGATACCCGTATCTGGCCTCGTCTTCGCTAAGCGGTAACACTTCACCCACACGGACGTGACACCTTGATGACCTAGCGCGTCTGCCACGCACGTGCAACGCGCGATCCGTTAGCCCTTCCCAACACCGTGCTGATGCGCTGCCCGGCCTCGATCAGGCGTTCCAGGTCGATACCGGTCTCGATGCCCAACCCATCAAGCAGGTAAACGACATCTTCGGTTGCGACGTTACCCGTCGCGCCCTTGGCATAGGGGCAGCCACCCAAACCCGCCACTGAGCTGTCGAATATGCTGATGCCTTCAAGGAGGCTCGCATACACGTTGGCCAGGGCTTGGCCGTAAGTGTCGTGGAAGTGCCCCGCCAATTGCGCGCGGGGTATATGGCCCGCCACCACCTCGAACAAGCGTCGGACGTCACCAGCAGTACCGGTGCCGATGGTATCGCCCAGCGACACCTCGTAGCAGCCCATCTGGTGCAGGGCGCGCGCCACCGGCAGCACCTGCTCCGCACGGACCGAGCCTTCGTATGGGCAGCCGAGTACGCAAGATACATACCCACGCACCCGCACACCCTGGGCTCGCGCGGCCTCGATGATGGGTTCGAAACGTTCCAGGCTCTGCGAGATGGAACAGTTGATATTGCGCTGCGAGAACGCTTCTGACGCGGCGGCGAATACCGCCACCTCCTTGACGCCCGCCGCCACGGCATCTTCGAAGCCTCGCAGGTTGGGCGCCAGGGCTGCGTAGGTGACGCCCGCACGCTGCTCGATACTCGCGAACACCTCGGCCGAACCGGCCATTTGCGGCACCCACTTGGGTGAAACGAAACTGCCCACTTCGATGTAGGCGACGCCAGACGCTGTCAGGTCGTCCACCAGCCGTACTTTGTCGGCAACAGGGATGGGCTGGGCTTCGTTCTGTAGCCCATCGCGAGGGCCAACTTCTACCAGACGAACTTTTTCAGGCAAGGACATGATGAGGTTCCTGTAACGGTCAACCGTGGTCTTTATTGGCAAGCGTGCAAGCCAGCGCCTGTTCACAGCGCTCCTGGGCAGTGTCCAGTTCGAGTTGCATCTGGTGGATGTCGAGCATTTGCTGTTCCAGTTGGGCGCGCCGCTCGGCGATCTTGGCGAGCATGCTGTTGAGTTGCTTGAGGTTGCCGCCCGATGGGTCGTACAGCTCGATCAACTCACGGCATTCTGCCAGCGAAAAGCCGATACGCTTGCCCCGCAAGATAAGTTTGAGGCTGACCTTGTCCCGCGCCGAATAGATGCGTTCAAGGCCGCGTCGCTCGGGACGAAGCAGCCCTTGCTCTTCATAGAAACGAATGGCACGCGTGGTGATGTCCAGCTCGCGGGACAGGTCGGAAATGCTGTAGGTCTGGGTACTCATACCAGGGCTCTGGACAGGATATGCCGCCATCCTGAAGCGTGCTTTACGTATACGTCAAGGTGAGCGACAGCAATCGAACCGCGCAACAACCGCGTGAGCGTCGATGGTCCCGTGCGTCGCAGTCGCGTTATCCTCGCCCAGCCAGAACGCTTACCTAAAAGCGTCAGCGCCCTTTTTCGATTCGACAGCCTGGCATCGATGCCAGGCCCAACGCAGGAAGCGGCTGTATGAACCCTCTCTTTCTATCGGTCAGCGCGCTGTGCCTGAGCCTGTCCTGTAACCTAGCCCAGGCCAGGCAAGTGCTGCCCGTAGCACCCGAACTTGGCTCCGGTTATCGCGCCGGCTTGCAGCCGGTGGCAGCCAAGCGTCATATGGTAGCAGCCGCCAACCCGCTGGCTAGCCAGGCTGGACAACGCATCCTTCGCGCCGGGGGCAGCGCGGTGGATGCGGCGATTGCGATGCAAATGGTACTGACACTTGTCGAACCCCAATCGAGTGGGATCGGCGGCGGTGCATTTATCCTCCACTGGGACGGGAAAAAGACGCAGGCATTCGATGGCCGGGAAACGGCGCCGTCACAGGTGACCGAACGGCTGTTTCTCGACGACAAAGGGGCACCCATACCCTTCAGGTCAGCCCAGATAGGCGGGCGAGCGGTGGGGGTGCCAGGCGTACTGCGGGCCTTGGAGCTGGCCCACAAGCAGCACGGCGTCCTGCCCTGGCAAGCGTTGTTCCAACCCGCCATCGAATTGGCCCGTACCGGGTTCCCAGTCTCGGCACGGCTACACGCGCTGCTGGAGGCTGACCCCTTCGTGGCCAGGTCGCCCAGCATGGCTGGCTATTTTCTGGACGCGACGGGGCGCCCGCTTGCGGTAGGCACACGACTGCGTAACCCCGCACTTGCCGACACATTCGAGCAGATCGCGCAGCACGGCGCGCAGGCGTTTTACAACGGCGAGGTCGCGCAGGCCATGGTGGCCGCTGTTCATAACCACGCTAACCCAGGGTATCTGTCCATCGATGACCTGAAGCACTACCGCGCCAGCGAGCGTGAACCTGTCTGCGGGCCCTACAAAGCTTGGCAGGTATGCGGCATGCCACCCCCATCCTCCGGGGGCGTGGCGGTATTGCAGACCTTGGGCATACTGGAGGCATTGCAACGCAGATCGGCCAGGGACGATCTAGCCCACCTCACACCCGTCCCTTCGACCACTGCTGCCACCTTGGAGGCGCCAGCACGCGCCGTGCACTTGGTTGCCGAAGCCGAACGACTGGTGTATGCCGATCGCGCCCAGTATCTGGCCGACAGTGACTATGTACCCGTTCCGCTCAAGGGCCTGCTCGACCCGGGCTACCTGGCACAGCGTGCCAGTCAGGTGGGTGAGCGCAGCATGAACAAGGCCAGCCCCGGCTATCCGAAGGGTGCGCTGTTGACGCTCGCGCCTGACCGATCGCCACCGCGCATAGCCACCTCCCACGTAAGCGCCATTGATGACCAAGGCAATGCCGTGGCCATGACGACCTCGGTAGAAGGCGCATTCGGCTCGCACCTGATGGTCAAAGGGTTCTTGCTCAACAACCAACTGACCGATTTTTCGTTCGTGCCCCGGGAACAGGGCAGGCCAGTGGCCAATCGCGTTCAGCCGGGTAAGCGACCCCTGTCAGCCATGGCGCCAACGTTGGTGTTCTCCCGCGGCAATGGGGCGTTGGTGGCCAGCCTTGGCTCGCCCGGCGGCTCGCAGATCATCGGTTACGTCAACAAGGCACTCATCGCATTGCTGGACTGGCGGCTGAACCCCCAGCAAGCCGCCGGTTTGCCCAATTTCGGCAGCCGCAACGGCGCAACCGAGGTGGAATCAGGGTTGACCAGCGCTGCGTTGATCCGCCAGCTCGAGGCGTGGGGCCACACGGTAACGCCAATGGACATGACCAGCGGCCTGCAAGTCATTTGGCGAGCTGGGTCAGACTGGTCGGGGGGTGCCGACCCGCGCCGGGAGGGCGTGGCACTGGGGGACTAAGGCCAGCGTTGCGAGCTGTACAGGCGCGTGCTAGAAAACGCTCCTCCCATTCATTTGTCGAATACCCGCATGTCTCATAACGTTAAACCGAATAGGGCCTTATTCGACCTGGACCTCTTACGGGCGATCGTCGTGGTGGCCGACTGCGGCAGTTTCACCACGGCTGCCGCTCGCTTGCATTCGACCCAGTCCACCATCAGCCAGAAAGTCCGGCGCCTGGAAGACATGGTGGGGCATCGTTTACTGGTCCGTGGCAACCGCGACGTGCTCCCGACCGACGCCGGGCAGACGTTGCTCGGGTACGCCCGGCACATGCTGGCCCTGAATGACCAGATGCTCGAAGCCTTGGCCGGTGCCATGGTCGGCTTCACGGTGCGCCTGGGTGTGCCCGAAGACTTCGTGGGCGGATCGACCACCCACGCCCTATCGGCCTTCAGTCGGCTCAATCCGCAGGTGAAGCTGGAGGTCACCAGTGGGCTGTGCCGGGATCTGAGCCAGGCCTACGACAATGGCGAGCTGGACCTGGTACTGCTCAAACAACGACGCAACAGTCGCGAAGGCGTCGCTTGTTGGCCAGAGCGCCTGCAATGGATCGACAGCGCGCGCCTGCCTGCCTTTGAACTGGACCCGGTGCCGTTGGTGACATTCCCGCCGCGGGGCTTGTACCGCGAGGACATGATTACCGCCATCGAGCGCAGTGGCAGGCGCTGGCGTATCAGCTTCACCAGTTCGAGCCTGAGTGGCATCCAGGCCGCGGTCGCCGATGGCATGGGCATCAGCCTGCTACCGCCGCGCGCCGCCACCACGGAGCATCGCGTGCTGGGCGTCGAGCAGGGGCTGGACGAAGTCGACAGCTATGAGATCGTCATCGTGCACCGCCCGACCGCCGATCCAACGGTCAAGGACTTGGCGCAGGTGCTCAAGCAGCTGTTGGCCGGTGGTAGCCTTTAAGTGTTTCAGGCTGTGGCACAAGGGAATGACTGCGCGATGATGCAGTCCCATGCACAACGCGGGTATGACGTCCGCCTTCACCACGCCATGGAGAACCCTATGAAAGCAGTTGTAATCGCTGCCCTGCTGGCCACTACCGGCCTGGCCCAAGCCGCCCAGACCGTCGAGCTCAAGCTGGCAGGCGCCGATGGCCCAGGCAAGTCGATCGGCACCATCAGTATCGAACAGAACAAGTACGGAACGCTGCTGACTCCGGACCTCAAAGACCTGCCACCGGGTGTGCACGGTTTCCACCTGCACCAGAATCCGTCCTGCGCACCTGCGCAGGACGCAGGCAAAACCGTGCCAGCAGGGGGAGCAGGGGGCCACTGGGACCCTCAATCGACCAACGCGCACAAAGGCCCTTATGATGACAGCGGTCACCGCGGTGACCTGCCGGCGTTGTATGTAGGTGCCGATGGCAAGGCAACCTATCCAGTACTGGCACCGCGCTTGAAGGCTGAGGACTTAAAAGGCCATGCTTTGATGGTGCACGCAGGTGGCGATAACCACAGCGACCACCCCGAGAAGTTGGGTGGCGGTGGTGCGCGCGTGGCGTGTGGGGTGGTTGAGTAACGGCGGGTTGGCGCACCCTGGTGGGTGCGCCTCGTCGACCGTTCAGCGCTTGGGGTTGAGCGTCAAGTGCACGTGACGGTTCACGTCCTTGTACAGCAGGTAGCTGAAGTTGCCAGGGCCGCCGGCATAGCAGGCCTGCGGGCAGAAGGCGCGCAGCCACATGAAGTCGCCGGCTTCTACCTCGACCCAGTCCTGATTCAGGCGGTAGACCGCCTTGCCTTCGAGAACGTAAAGCCCGTGCTCCATGACGTGGGTTTCAGCGAACGGAATGACGCCACCTGGTTGGAACGTGACGATATTGACGTGCATATCATGGCGCATGTCGGCCATGTCGACGAAGCGGGTGGTTTTCCAGCGGCCTTCGGTACCTGGCATCTCGATCACGGTAGCGTTGTCGCGATGGGTCACGAATGAGGACGGCACGTCCAGCCCCTCGACCTTCTGGTAGTGCTTGCGCAGCCAGTGGAAGGTGACATTGGCCTTGCTGTTGTTGCGCAAGCTCCATTCGGCGCCAGGCGCCAGAAACGCATAGCCCCCTGGCACCAGTGTGTGGTGCTGGCCCTCGACGGTGATGTCCAGCTCGCCCTCGACGATGAACAACACCGCTTCGGCGTTGGGGTCCAATTCAGGCCGTTCGCTCCCGCCTTCAGGCGCCACCTCGACTATGTACTGGGAGAACGTCTCGGCGAACCCTGTCAGCGGCCGGGCGATGACCCACATGCGCATCTTGTCCCAGAAGGGCAAGTGACTGGTGACGATGTCACGCATCACGCCCTTGGGAATGACCGCGTAGGCTTCGGTGAACATGGCACGGTCGGTCAGCAGCTCGGTTTGAGCCGGGTGGCCGCCGTGGGGCGCGAAATAGGCGTGGTTCGACATGAATGCTCTCGACTTGTTGTTCTATCCCCATGCCGTGGACCGCACCGGCCGGTGCGGTGCAGGGGACGTGGGCACAGGATAGGGTGGCGCGCCGAGCATCTACAAATTAAATGTTGGAATACCCGGTATTTGTTTGCTGAATACTCACTTGGCTACCCACATGGTGTGCCGCCAGGCGGTCTCCCTCGCCGAACAACTTGTGGCGCAATGTGCCATCGACGTAGCCCTTGGGATAACGGCCACGGCGCTGCAGCTCAGGAATGAGCAACTCCACGACGTGGGTCAGGTCATCAGGTTGGACAGCATAGGTGAGGTTGAAACCGTCGATACCGGTTTGATCGACCCACGCTTCCAACTGGTCAGCGACTTCGCTTGGCGTACCGACCAGGACGGGCCCGCGTCCTCCTAGCCCGATGAATTGCGCCGCTTCGCGCACCGTCCATTGGCGGCTAGGGTCAGCCGCCGTGAAGGCTGCCAGGGCCGCACGGCCTGCATCGTTTTCCACGTACTGGATCGGCGCATCAGGGTCCAGGCCATCCAGGTCGATACCGGTCCACCCTGACAGCAGGGTCAGGGCTGCTTCGATGTCGACGAAACTGCGGTATTGGGCAAAGCGTGCCTGCGCCTGCTCGTGGGTGGGCGCGACGATCAGTAACGCCTGGGCATAGATCAGCACATCGTCACGCGTGCGTCCTGCCGCTTCGCTGGCCTGACGAACACCATCGGCGTAGCGCCGCAGCACCGTGGGTGTAGGCCCGCTGATGAACACGCACTCGGCATGCCTTGCAGCGAACTGCTGACCACGCGCAGATGCGCCTGCTTGAAACAAGACGGGGGTCCGTTGCGGGGAGGGCTGGCACAGGTGAATACCAGGTATCTGGAAATGCTCGCCGAGGTGACCGATGGCGTGTACACGGGTTGGCTCGACGTAACGGCCAGTCTGACGGTCCAGCACCAGGGCATCCTCGTCCCAGCTTTTTTCCCAGAGCTTGTAGAGCACCTGCAGATACTCTTCGGCCAGGTCATAGCGCTGGTCATGCCCCAGTTGTCGATCCAGCCCAAGATTACGCGCGGCACTGTCCAGGTAGCCGGTGACGATATTCCAGCCCACGCGCCCGTCGCTGAGGTGATCGAGCGTGGACATGCGCCGGGCAAAGGGGTAGGGATGCTCGTAGGTCAGCGAGAAGGTGACCCCAAAACCCAGGTGCTTGGTCACAGCGGCCATGGCCGGGACCAGCAGCATCGGGTCGTTCACCGGCACCTGAACGCCGCCGCGCAAGGCCGGGCCTGGGCTGCCTTGATAGACGTCATAGATGCCCATTACATCGGCAATGAACAATGCGTCGAACACACCGCGTTCGAGCAGCCTCGCCAGGTCGGTCCAGTAGGCCAGGCGGTTGAAATCGGTGCTGGTGTTGCGTGGGTGGCGCCACAATCCAGGCGATTGGTGGCTGGCAGCATTCATGCTGAAGGCGTTGAAGCGTATAGGGCGGGGCATAGGCTGACCTCGCCTCAGGGCAGCACGGAAGCGGGATAAACCGCTTCGGCTACGTTCAGTTTGCGGGGGATCAGGCCAAGCCCTTGGAAGGTGTCTGCCAACTTCTGTTGTTCGGCAACGATCTCTGGCGTCACCGGCACGGCGTTGTAGTTGCGTCGTTGACTCGCCACCTCCAGTACATCGGCGTTGATGCCAAGCTGCGGTGCCAGCAATGCGGCGACGTCGGCAGGTTTGTCATTGGCCCACTGGCTGGCTTTGGCCAGTTCGCTGAAGAATGTTCTGAGCAACGCCTTGTTGCTGTCCGCGAAGTGGGCGGTGGACAAATAGAAAGTGCGATTATTGGTCAAGCCGGTCCCGTCACGCAGGTTTTTCAGCCCTGGCTGACGCTCTGCTGCAGCCAGGAACGGGTCCCATAGCGTAGCGGCCTGAACGCTGCCTGACTGCAGCGCGGCTATCGCGTCGGCTGCGTTGTTGACGTACGCCGGGGTGATGTCCTGGTAACTCAGCCCTGCCTGTTGCAAAGCCACGGCCAGCAAATACTGGGCATTCCACCCCCGGCCAGTGGCCACGCGCTTGCCCTTCAGATCCTGCACGTGCGTGACAGTGTCCTGCTGGCGCACCACCAGCCCGATCCCACGTGGATAGGGCTGTTCAGCAGCCAGGTAGACCACGGATTTGCCGGCCGCCTGGGCAAACACCGAAGGCGCATCGGCAGCGTGCCCCACGTCGATGGCACCCGTACTCAACGCCTCGAGCAACTGAGGGCCCGCAGCAAATTCATGCCAGCTGACGCTCACCCCTTGAGGGGCAAGGGCCTTTTCCAGCGCACCGCTGCCTTTGAGGATGTTGAGGCTGTTGAATTTTTGGTATCCGATGCGCAGGGTGCTGTTTTCCCCCGCCTGGGCCGGTCCGGCTAACAGCAGGGCGCCGGTAAGCGAGGCCATTAGCCCTCCCAGTACTCGCCGACGTAGTGATGAAAAGAGGGGGTGGGGCATGGCGCGATCCTTGATGTTCAGTTCAACAGGAGCACCAGAAAATAAGCACATGAGCGCGCTTCTTCAATTTTTTTATTACCAATTATTAGACTTTTTAGTTATTTTTATATCCTTTTGTTTTAATCAGTTGTGCGCTGTCGACGTTTTTTTCACATCCCGTTGGTAGCATTCCTAGCAGAATCAAGGAGTTCTCCATGTCTATCTTCCTGCGCACACGCAGCACTCGCATCGTGCTAACCGCTACCACTGGCCTTGTAGTCGCAACCCTCGGGTTTTTCGCCTGGCAAAGCTTCTACCCCGTGCAAGCCGCCTCGGGCTGGCAGGTCGAGGTCGTGCACCGCAATGTGGACAAGGCTGCGTCACTGCTTCCCCAGGCCGACGGCAGCCTGTTGGTCAGCCAAGAGCTGGACGATGGTCGCGGCAGCATTCTCAAGATTGCTGCGGACGGTGAGCGCGAAGTGCTCGTGGACAAGCTGTCTAAGCCGGACGGCATGGTGGCGGCAAGAGGGGGCTGGGTCTTCAGCCAGGAAGGTGGCCTGGCGCCGGTGAGTCTGGCGGTCGATGGCCACGTCACACCACTTTTCGAGGGCATTGCGGTACAGGGCCTTTGGAACGAGGGCAACCACCTTTTCGCCATCGAAGACCGCAAGGGTGATGGCCGCTTGCTGCGCTATGACTGGCGCAGCGGCCAGGTGGACGTGTTGCGTGCGGGCCTGACCGAAGCCGAAGGTTTGACCCGATGCGGGGGTGGCCGGCTACTGTATACCGAGAAAGCCGAAGGGCAGGTCCGGGCGCTGTCCAAGGATGGCAAGGACCCTGTGGTGATCGATGGCCTCAACAACCCTACATTCCTGTTTTGCGACCAGCGTGGCCTCTGGATCAGTGAAGACAACACTCACCGGGCGCGGCTGCTGCGCATAAAGCCCGATGGGACTCGCCAGACCGTGCTCTCGTTTCTCAAGGCGCCGCAGTCGATCGTGGCCGATGGCAGCGGTGGTTACTGGCTTGCAGAAGGCGGACGTGATCGCGTGCTGCACCTGACCCCTCCAGCGCAGCCGGCCGCTGCGTCAAACTGAAGTTTGAAAAAAGAGTCGATGACAGCAGCCATCAATCCCCCAGCCGCTGCTCACGCGACGGGGGATAGCCGAAGTAGGCGGCGTAGCATTTGCTGAAGTGCGACACCGAGACGAAGCCGCACGCTACCGCCACCTCCATCACCGAGAGATCGGAGTACTGCAACAGGCGGCGACTCTTGGTAATGCGAAGTTCCATGTAGTAACGCCGGGGGGAGGTGCCCAACTGCGCCTGGAACAGGCGGTCTACCTGGCGTCGGGACCGGCCGCTGTAAGCCGCCAACTGGTCCAGGCTGAAGGTTTCTTCGAGGTTGTTTTCCATCAGCTCGACGATGGTGCGCAGGTGCAGACTCATCGACTTCTTGGCCCCGGGACCCACTTGGCGATAGCGCGCACCCGAGAAGGACAGAATCTCCTCGACGCCCTCTGCCAGGCCATCACCGTACAGCCGTCGTACCAGTCCCAGCATCAGTTCCATCGCCCCGTTTGGGCTGGCGGCGCTCAGTCGGTCCCGGTCGAGGGTAAAGCTTGCAGGCGTGATACGCGTCTGCGGGCTACGTTCGGCAAGGCTGGCACGTTGTTCGGGGTGAACGCTGCAGCCGTAGTCATCCAGCGCTCCGGCGCGCCCGAGAAACCATGCGCCATTCCACAAGCCGCCCAGGGCCATCCCGTGGGAAGCGCAGTCCTGGAGCAAGCGGTCAAGTTCAGGGTATTTGAGCGGCGTGCGTAAGCCGCCGCAGACCACCAGCAAGTCCAAGTGCTTGAGGGCGGTCGCCGAAAGCTCGGTGGTGATCAACTCGAGCCCCAGGTCACTCAGTACGCGGTCACCGGCAAGCGACAAGGGCGTGAATTGGAAGCTGTCGGCGCGCAAAAGGTTAGCCGTGACCAGTACGTCCATGGCCACGGTGAAGCTGGCCATGGAAAAGTGTTCGAGCAAAACGAAGTCGACCCGATAGGGCGCTTCAACGCTGGCGCTGCTGGTCTTTAACCGCAGCATGTTGCTGGTGCTGCTCTTTTTGCTGAACTGACGGGGTGTGGACACGCTGGACTCCGCTTCCTGGCTTCGCACCAAAGTGTGGCCGGTGCCCCTTGGAAAGACAATCGGCAAGGTGGCTGGCGCCAATGTGCAGGTCGTGTTCAGGCATGCGCTGGGCGTCGGCCTGGGGCAGGGAGGTTGCATGCGTGCTGGCGCCGTTCAAATCCAACGGAACCCTAGGCGTTATCGGGGAATCAATAGGGTAAGTGCCAATGGGAGGAAGCTCATGGAAATCGGAACGATTTGGTTCGTGGTGGCAATCATCTTGATTTTGCTGGAGATCTGGGCGATCTGGCACATCATGGGCAGCGATCGGCGCGCCGAGCGCAAGATGCTGTGGATTGTGTTCGTGGTGTGGGCACCGTTCCCTGGCCTGCCGATCTGGGCGTGGCGCGGGCCTCGCGCAGTCAAGGGCAAGGCTGTATTGGAAGAGAAGTGAATCGCGGGCCAGGCGCGGGGGCGTCTGGCGGCATCGCTGCTGTAATTCTACTGTCACGCTCAGGGCCGCTTTCGGCCCTTGACCTCAGGTCTGCTTGAGGTTGGATACTCGGCGTTCATTCCACAGACCGAGAGCCAATGCCATGCAGACCTCCGCCTTTGACCTGAGTAACCCTCAATCGCTGTATGACCCCAGTGGCAACGGTTACTCCCATGTGGCTGACGTGATTTCCGGGAGCAGGCTGCTGTTCATCGCGGGTCAAGGTGGGGAGCAGGCCAGTGGAACGCTGTCCCCTGATTTCGCCGTCCAGGCTCGACAGGCCATTGCCAATCTGGCGCTGGCCTTGTCCAGCAAAGGCGCGGGTCTTGAGCACGTGTGCAAGCTCACACTGCTTATCGTCGATCATAGCCAGGCACGCCTCAAGCAATGGATGGACGCCGTAGACCGAGCCTGGGGCCAGGCTACCAAACCTACCTGCACGCTCATACCGGTTGCGCGACTGGCCCTGGACGGGATGCTAATCGAGGTGGATGCCGTAGCGGCGCTGCCCGCCTCCTCCCAAGGTAGGTAGCGCCAACGACTCGCTGTGTAGTAAACCTCTAATCAGGTTTGCGCCTTCCTGCGCGATGAGCACAGCAGTTCTCAGAGGTGACCACACCATGAGCACGACCTCTTCCCCGATCGACCGGCCGTTACTGAGCGCCTGGTTCTGGCCGGCCATGTTCAGCTTGATGGCCTTCGCCGCCAATTCGGTACTTTGCCGGCTGGCGCTCAAGGATGGCGCCGTCGACGCCATCACCTTCACCGCACTGCGCCTGGGCAGCGGCGCCTTGTGCCTGTGGTGGCTGGTACGGCTGCGCAACCCATGTTCAGGGGCTGCCGGCAGTTGGAGAGGC
>Ga0302347_1000550_pt1 | contig 57907 bp, 47 predicted proteins | sample PhyWR1_FD_202178 | JGI IMG/M metagenome (GOLD analysis project Ga0302347, IMG submission 202178) | Leaf surface microbial communities from wheat plants in UC Gill Tract Community Farm, Albany, California, United States - DLSL W.R1 (v2)... | ecosystem: Host-associated > Plants > Phyllosphere >... | reverse complement strand
AAAAAACTGGCCTGGCCGCCTTCCTCATCCAGCTCTTCAACGGCAATGCGCAGATATTCAATGGCAAATTCTGGATCCTGGCGGATCATTTCAATAACGGATTCGTCGTGACTCTTGGATTTGTTCATGGCGTCCTCTTTTGATACTCGTTCCAGCAGCGTATGGCTTTTTCGATGTCGGCCTGCTGCTGGCGCTTGTCGCCACCCAGCAGCAACAGCATCAGCTTTTTGCCGTACTGAGCGTAATAAAGCCGATAGCCCGGCCCGTGATCTATACGCAACTCCCACACCCCCTGGCACAGGGGTTTGCAATCCCCAAAGGCGCCAGCTGAAAGCCGGTTAACCCGTACGGTGATGCGTGCCTTGGCCGTTGGATCCTTTAAATGGTCCAGCCACTGCTGGTAATGGTCGTTACCCGTTTCGCTGACGTAATGTCTTATCTCGATCATAAGAAATGTAGCTTTGAAGCTACCCCTGGTCAATGGTTTTTTAACCGCTCGATGCGGCTGTTCGTCCGATGAGACCCACATCCGATGTGATTGAGGGTGACCGCCGAAAAGCTAGAGCCATGGTGCAGCGAGGGTCAATTAGGACAGGTCGCAAGGTTGTGCAGGCTTTTTTACTTATGTAGCAATCGCGGGGCGGCAGTTGGCAGCGCTAATGCAACAGGGCATTACCGCTGCCAAGCGGGGAGGGTTTTGCAAAAGGGTGGTGTAGTTATGCTTGGGACCAGACTGCCAGCTCGTAGCCGTCCAGGTCGGTGAAGTGGAAGCGGCTGCCCCCCGGGAACCTGAATTCAGGCCGGGTAATCTGCCCTCCGGCTGTGCTGATGGCCTGCTGTGCCCGGGCCAGATCCTCGGCATACACAATGATCAGCGGGCCACCGGGGCGAACAGGCTCACCGGTTGTAAAGCCGCCGCTCAGGCGGCCATCGGTAAACTCGCTGTAGGTAGGGCCATAGTCAGTGAACGTCCAGCCGAAGACCGCGCCATAAAAGGCTTTGCTACGTGCGATGTCATAGACGTTGAATTCGATGTTGTCGATTTTGTAGTGGCGTTGGTCTGTGGTCATAAGTCTCTCCTTGAGAGAGACAACTATAGATAAACCGGGCCTTGGTCACTACCTGAACCGTGCCTGCCGCCGAAGGTTAGTGTGAACTCTGCTGTGGGAGCGAACAGGCCCGCTCCCACAGCACTCCAGCTAGCCCAGGGTTTGATCAGGCCTCGCGCCCGGCTCGGTGCCCGGCACTGATTGCCCCTTCGATATAACCGATGCTCTGGCAGTCACCGATGCTGGTGGCGTTCAGGCCTGCACGGGTCAACTCGTCGAGCAACCCGGTATTGGGCTGGGCACCGATGGCCAGCACCACCGAGTCGGCCTGGCTTTCGCCTGCTTGACCATCGGCCAGTTGATAGCGCACGCAATGGCCGTCAATCGCACTGACGCTGGCCCCGGTAATCAATGCGCCGCCATGTACACGAATCTCATGCAGCACCCGCCAGCGGCGCACAATGGCCAGTTCGCGGCCCAAGTGTGTGCCACTTTCCAGCACGGTCACCTGGCGCCCGCGAGCAATCAGAAATTCTGCCAGCTCCAGGCCCACCAGCCCGCCACCGATAATGGTTACGCGCTTGCCCAGCGGCATCCATACCCGTGACAGTTTCTCCATGGCCTCGCGGCTGTCGGTAATGCCGGTCAGACTGCCGGCCTTCATCAGCGTGCGCTGGGTAAAGGACAGTTTGCGTTTGGCAATTTCTTCAGCGCGGTCACCGGTCATCAGGCGTCGCAGTTCGTCGCCGCTCCACACATGGTCCTGGTCGGCACCAGGAATCGCTGGTGCCGCGCGCTCGGCACCGACGGCCACCAGCACCTGATCGGCACTCAGGTCGCGAAGCAGGGCAGGGCTGGCCGCTGTATTAAGGCGAATATCAATGGAAGACTGCTGCACCTGAACCTTGAGGTTGTCCAGCAGACGGGCGTTTTCGGCATAGGCCAGCCCGGCAAAAAACAGCGTGCCGCCGAGGCGGTCGCTGCGTTCGAGCAGGGTCACGCGATGGCCGCGCAAGGCCGCAACACGGGCTGCTTCCATCCCTGCAGGCCCGGCACCGACCACCACCAGATGTTTGGGGGCGGCGGCAGGGCCGATAACATATTCGAACTCATGGCCGGTCATGGGGTTGACCGCGCACTTGACCCGTTCGTTGATGAAGATCTGGCTGACGCACACATAACAGTAAATGCACGGGCGGATACTTGATTCCTGATCGTGGAGCAGTTTGTTCGGCAGTTCGGGGTCGGCCAGCAGCTTGCGGGCCATGGCGATAAAGTCGCAGTCACCGCGTTTGAGCGCGGCCTCACCGGCCTCTGGTTCAATACGGCCCACGGCAATCACCGGCACTTGCACGCTGCGTTTGAGGGCGGCGGTCCACTCCAGAAAACCCCCGGGTTTGTGCACCAGCGGCGCCTCGGTAAATACCACGCCACTGGTGATGCGGGCACTGGCGGATACACTGACCGCATTCACGCCGGCCGCTTCAGCCATGCGCGCTACGGCCTTGGCGTCGTCCAGCGTGATACCGCCGGGGGTATGCAGTTCTTCGGCATCCAGGCGCAGCCACAGGGCAAAGTCGTTGCCGACCCTGGCTCGCACAGCCGCGATAATTTCCAGCAGCAATCGGGCACGGTTTTCCAGGCAACCGCCGTATTGGTCTTCGCGCTGGTTGTAATAACCCGAGAGGAACCCGGCGATGATGTAACCGTGCGCCGCATGCAGTTCCACGCCGTCGAAACCGGCGCGCTTGGCGCGCTCGGCGGCGCAGGCAAACCAGTCGATCATCTGCACGATATCGGTGCTGTCCATCACCCGGATCGGCGAACCTTCGGCGCGGCGCTTCATGGAACTTACAAAGTTGGCCAGCTCTTCGGGGGTTAGCGCGGCCATCATGTCGCTCTGCAGCACCGGTGGCACCGAAGGCACCCATAGCTGGCGACCTTCGGCCATATCGCGTACCGACGTCTTGCCCGCGTGCTGCAATTGCATGGCGATTTTTGCGCCGTGCTGATGCACGCGCTCGGCGAGGCGGCTCAGCCCGGGGATAAAGTCGTCGCTGGAGACACCGACCTGGAATGGCTCGGCGGTCCCGGCGGGGAACGCCACCGAGCACACGCCCATGATCAGCAACCCGGCGCCGCCACGGGCGCGGGCTTCGTAATAGGCCTGGATACGCTCGCCGCAATGGCCGTCGGCTTCGGCGAAATTGGAGCCCATGGGCGCCATGATGATGCGGTTGCGCAGTTCCATCGAACCGATGCGACCGGGTGCCAGCAACTGAGGGTATTTTGTCATTGTTATTTCAGCCCGAGCGGGTGTTTGAAGGGGCCGCGGCCGCCTGCAGGCAGCCGCAGTTCATGCGTGTTTACATCAGCCGCGCAAAAACTCCAGGCAGGCTTTGTTGAACAGCTCGCGGTGCTCAACCTGCACCCAGTGGCCGCACTGGTTGAGCATGATAAAGCGCGCATCGGGCGCATGGGTGAGTACTTTCAGGGCACCACTGGCGGGGTTGAAATTATCGTCGGTGCCCCAGAAACCGAGGATGGGTGCCTGCAACTCTTCGAGGCGCTCGGTCATGTTCGGCACCAGCATGGTGGTAAACAGATTGCGCGGCTGGTGCAAGGCCACGGCGACACGCTCGGCCAGCAAGTTGTCGTCCAGTTGCGAACTGTCGAACAGTTGCAGGCTCATGATCCGGCGCATCTGCTCGATGCCCAGAGGGCCGGCGTTGTACAGTTCGACCATGCGCTGGATACCGACCATCTTGAAATAGGTTTCACGCTCTTCAACGCCACCGGGGGCCATCAGAATCAGCTTTTCTACCCGCTCGGGCTCGGCCAGCGCCAGGCCCAGGGCAATCGCACCGCCCAGGGAGTTGCCGAGCAGGGTTGCGCGCTTGACGCCTACGGCCTTGAGAAAACCCGACATGGCCTTGACGAAAAAGTCGAGGTCGTACTGCACATCTTCCGGCTTGTCGGAGCGACCAAAACCGGGTAGGTCCACCACCAGATTGCGAAAGCCTGCGGCGACAAACTGCGGGTAGTTGCCTTTGAAATTGCTGTAGCCGCTGGCGCCCGGGCCGCTGCCGTGCAGCCACAACACTACCGGGCCGCTACCCTCGTCGAGAAAGTGCAGGCGCAGGCCGCAGTCCAGTGTCACAAAGTGGCCGACGGGCAGGGGCAGGTCTTGTTCGGTCATCACTCAATCTCCAAAAGTCAGGCGGTGGCCGCAGCTGCCAGCGTTGGCGCAGTCGCGGTCTTGTTCATCAGGTGGTTGCGATAGCGCGACAGGGCCATGGCCAGAAACACCGAGGCCAACACCAGCAGCGAAACACAGGAGGCCAGGGCGTAGCGCAGGCCCTCGTTACCCAAACTGTGGGCGAAGCCGTCACTGAGCATGCCGATCAACAGCGGGCCGACGCCGACGCCGAGCAGGGTCATGGCCATCACGAAAATTGCCGTGGCCTGGGCCAGGCGGGTGGCCGGAAACAGGTGGGAGATGGCGCCCAGGCACGGTGTTGCCCACCATGTGCCGAAAAAGCTGAACACGCTGTAAAACAGGAAGGCCGTCGGCACGGGGGTGTTGCCCACATAAAACGCAGTGCCCACCGGCCACAGGAAATAGGCCAGGGCGAAAGGGATGCTGATCAGAGTGCCGAGCAATGGCACGCCGATTTGCCAGCCCTTGTCACGGCGTGCCAGGCGGTCGCACAGAATGCCGCAGGTCAGGGTGCCAAACGTAGCCCCGGCGCCACCTGCGACCCCGGCCAGCAGGCCAGCGTCCTGCAGGCTCAAACCGTGGGAGCGGATCAGAAAGCTTGGGCTCCAGGTGCCAATGGCATAACCGGCAATGGCCGCAGAGCCGCCGGTGAGCACGATCCAGAGAAAGGACGGGGTCTGGAACAGTTCGCGCACGGTGACCGCCCAGTGGGCTTGTGCCACCTGATCGGCGCTGACCAGCCTGGCAGGTTTGGGCGCGCGCACGGTGAGCAGTAACAGCAGGCCCAGAAATATCCCCGGGGCGCCGATGATCACAAATGCGAAGCGCCAGCCGTAATGCTGGGCAATCCAGCCACCCAGCCCGAGGCCGAAAATCGCCCCCAGGCTTGAGCCGAGCATCAAAACCGACAGGGCGGTTGAGCGGCGCTCGGGCGGGTACAGGTCCGATACCATGGCCATGGACGGCGCTGTGCCCCCCGCTTCACCGATGGCCACCCCGATGCGCGCTATTACCAGCATTGCAAAGCTGGCGGCGAAGCCGCAGAAGATGGTCATGACGCTCCAGGCAATGCAACTGAAGGCAATCACCTTCTTGCGCCCGATACGGTCGGACAGGCGCCCCAGGGGAAAGCCGAACAGGGTGTAGAACACCGCAAAGGTCACGCCAGACAGCAGGCCGATACCGGTATCGGAAATGCCGAACTCGGCTTTTACCGGCTCAATCAAAATGGCCATCAGCAGCCGGTCTATGTAGTTGAAGATATAGATGGCTGCCAAAACGCCTAATGCGTAATGAGTTCGCCAGGTGGGGCGCAAGGGTATGGACACGACGGGCTCTCCCGGTTTTTGTTCTAGTGGAAGCGTTATTCCATAAAGCGGGCGGCGGGTACATCGTCCATTTAGACCAGCCGGTCATGCTCTCGGTGCAATTGGACTCTGTGGGAGCGGGCTTGCTCGCGATGGCATCACTGCAGTTCGCCCTGCATCGCAGGCAAGCCCCACAGAATTTGTGGTCGCGTGAACAGAAGCTTAGTCCCATCGGACGATGTTCAGCTTTTTCCTCCAGTCAATGATTGCTCCCATACACCGTCCGGGTTTACCGGCGGGCCGACATCGGGCAGGTGGGAGATCAGAATGAAATTGCTGAATAAGGTGGCTTTTGTAACCGGCGCAGGCCAGGGCATGGGACGGGCGATAGTGCGCCATTTTGCCGAGCAGGGCGCCAAGGTAGTCGCGGCCGATATCAATCTTGAAGCCGCACGTCAGAGCATTGAAGGCTTGGGCGACCAGGCTCTGGCTGTGAGCTGCAACGTGGCCGACAGCGATTCGGTCGCCACCGCCATGGCTGCGGTGCACGCTCATTTCGGTAGTCTCGATGTGCTGGTCAACAACGCCGGTATCGGCTCGATCGATGCCTTCGCGCAAACCCCTGACGAGCACTGGCAGCGAGTGATCGGCGTCAACCTCACTGGCACCTTTTTCTGCAGTCGTGAGGCTGTGAAACTGATGCTGCAGGCCGCCACCCCTGGCGTAGTGATCAATATCTCCAGCACCGCCGCCCTGACCGGAGAAGGGCCGAGCCATTACTGCGCGGCCAAGGCCGGTGTAATGGGCCTGACCCGCAGCATGGCCCGCGAACTGGCTGGTAACGGCATTCGCGTCAACACCATCGTGCCCGGCCCCACCAACACCCCGATGATGGCCGATATTCCGGACGACTGGATGCAAAGCATGCTCAAGGCCATCCCTCTGGGGCGCATGGGTGAAACCGATGAAATCGCCCGTGTCGCAGCCTTCCTGGCCAGCGATGACGCCGCATTTATCACCGGCCAGAACCTCGCGGTCAACGGCGGCATGGCGTTTATCTGACAGCCTAATGGGAGAGCAGAGCATGGGTACTCGTTTACAAGGCAAGGTTGCATTTGTTACTGGCGCCGGTTCCGGTATCGGCGCGGCCACGGCGCTGCGGTTTGCCGAGGAGGGCGCCCTGGTGGTGCTCTGTGGTCGGCGTATAGAGCCGCTGCAGGCGGTCGCGGCACAAATCCGCGATGCTGGTGGCCGCGCCGAATGCGCGGTGGCCGATGTCAGCAATGAAGCGGCCTATGTCGCAGCTATTGGCGAAGCTGCCACGCGCCACGGCCGCCTGGATATTCTGGTCAACAACGCCATGGCCTATAGCTGGGGCGCGATTGACAGCACCACGACTGCGGACTGGCATTCCAACTTCGCCACCACGGTGGACGGCACCTTCTGGGGCACCCGCACGGCCATGGGCCTGATGCGCACCCAGGGCGGTGGTTCGATCATCAACCTGGCCTCTATCTGTGGCCAGTTCGGCACGCCGTGGATGGCCGGTTACTCCGCAGCCAAGGCGGCGGTGATCAACTTCAGTCGCGCTGCCGCCAGCGAAGGCGCCAGCCACAATATTCGCTGCAACGTGGTCAGCCCTGGCGTGGTGGAAACCCCTGCCACGGCGGGCATGCTCACCGACGCCAAGACCCGCACCAATACCGAAAAACTGATCCCGCTCAAGCGCGTCGGCCAGCCGGTGGAAGTGGCCAACGCCATTCTGTTTCTGGCCAGCGATGAAGCTTCGTATATCACCGGCGCCTGCCTGCCGGTCGATGGCGGGCGCAGCAGTGAGCTGTACACGGTATTGGAATAAGGAATTTTTATGCAACAGAACGCCTTGCTTGAACGTCTCGACCGGCTGGAATCAATTGAAGAAATCCGCCAGTTGGCCGGCAAATATTCGTTGTCGCTGGATATGCGCGATCTCGATGCCCACGTCAATCTGTTCGCCGAAGATATCCGTGTCGGCCGCGAGAAGACCGGGCGTGCACACCTTAAAGCCTGGGTCGATGACACCCTGCGCGATCAGTTTCACGGCACTTCGCACCACCTGGGCCAGCACCTGATCGAGTTCACCGACCCAGACCATGCCGTGGGAGTGGTGTATTCCAAGAACGAGCATGAGACCGGCCCCGAGTGGGTGACCATGCAAATGCTTTATTGGGATGACTACGAACGCATGCAGGGCCGCTGGTATTTCCGCCGCCGCCTGCCGTGCTACTGGTACGCCAGTGACCTCAACAAACCGCCGATCGGCACGCAGAAAATGCGCTGGCCGGGGCGCGAACCCTACGCCGGGACCTTTCACGACCTGTTTCCGTCCTGGACCGAGTTCTGGGCCAATCGCCCGGACAAGGAGCAACTGCCGCAAGTGGCGACAGCGGCCCCGGTTGAACACTTTCTGGCCACCCTGCGCCGTGGGGCTGGTGCACCGAAAATTCGCGTGCGCTGAGGATCATCTATGAGCATTTTGTTTGAACCTGTGCGCCTCGGCGAGCTGCAACTGGCCAACCGCATTGTCATGGCCCCCATGACCCGCAGCCGCGCCGACCAGCACGGCGTACCGACCCCGGAGATGGTTGAGTACTACCGCCAGCGCGCCAGCGCCGGGCTGATCGTGGCCGAAGGCACCGCGCCTTCGGCCAGTGGTCTGGGCTATTGCCGCACCCCGGCGATTTACAACGCAGAGCAGATCGCTGCCTGGAAGGCGGTGACCGATGCGGTCCACGCCGAGGGCGGTTTGATTGTGCTGCAACTGATGCACGTGGGCCGCGCCTCCAGCTTTCACAACAAGCCGGCAGGCGCCGCCACGGTGGCACCGTCAGCCTTGCGCGCTCGCACCCAACTGTTTACCGACACTGCCGGGATGGTCGATACCGACGAGCCTCAGGCCCTCTCCCTGCAGGACATCGAGCGGGTGATCGACGAATATCGCCAAGCCGCCCTGAATGCCCGCGCAGCCGGTTTTGACGGGGTGGAGCTGCACTGCACCAGCGGCTATCTGCCGATGCAATTTATGGCCTCGGGCAGCAATCTGCGTGAAGACCAGTACGGTGGCAGCGTTGACAACCGGGTGCGCTTCCCGGCCCAGGTGCTGGCGGCGATGGCTGCAGCCATTGGTGCCGGGCGTGTGGCGCTGCGCTTGTGCCCGGGCAACCCGTTCAATGACATCATTGACGAAGACCCGTTGGCCACAGCCGTCGCGCTGTGCAAGGCCGCCGAACCCATGGGCCTGGCCTACGTGCATATTATGCGCTCGCCGCTGAGCGAGCTGGATGCCTTTGCTTTGGCCCAGCGCCATTGCAGCAACGGCCTGATTCTCAATGACGGTTTTGACGGCGAGTCCGCTGAAGCCGCATTGCAGGCCGGGCAGGGGGATGCGGTGTCGTTTGCCCGGCACTTTATCGCCAACCCGGATCTGGTCGAGCGTCTGCGCAAGGGCCTGCCTCTGGCTCGTTTCGACCGCAAAACCCTGTACTCCCCCGGCCCTGAAGGCTACAGCGATTACCCGCTGGGCGAGGCGGTGGCGCCATGAACGATATGTCGCGAATCAGCGCACTGACCACCGCGAAACAACAACCGGTACCACGGGAACAGACCCAGGCGCTACTCGACCTGCGCTCTGCAGCCAGCGCGCAGATCAAGCCGGCCGACCTTTACACCCTGGCCGACCGCCTGGAAGCACAGGCGCGAGCGTTCCCCGAACGATCATTGCTGATCGACGGCGAGCAGCATTTCAGCTACGCCAGCGTCGATGCCCAGGCCAATCGCATGGCCCACGTGTTCCATGCCAAGGGTCTGCGCCCCGGCGATGTGTGTGCGATTGCCATGGAGAACCGCCCGCAGTTTTTCTTCAGTTGGTTCGGGTTGGTCAAGCTCGGCGTGGTGGTGGCCTTTATCAATACCCAGGTCAACGGCAAGCCGCTGGTTCATGCGCTGCAATCAACGGCCGCGAAGGCCGTGGTGGTGGGTGAAGAATGCCTGGCCAACCTGCTGGGCACTGAAGGTCTGCCGGATGTGCCGCTATGGCTGGTTGAGGATGCACTTAACCCCTTTGACGGCGAGTTGCCGACTTTTGTCGACAGCCAGTTTGGCGAGCTGATTGCCGCTGCCCCGGACACGGTCTTCCCCCGTGACCTGCGTGCCGCGATCACCGCAGAAACCACCACGCTGCTGATTTTCACCTCGGGCACTACCGGCCTGCCCAAGGCGGCGCGTTACAGCCATATGCGCTGGATGTCCTCGGGTGATGTGATGGAAGTCACCCTGGGTGCCACCTGTGACGACGTGTTTTATTGCTGCCTGCCGCTGTATCACGGCGCGGCGGCCACGTCTGTTACCTCCACGGCATTGCGGGTGGGTGCAAGTATTGTGGTGCGGCGCAAGTTCAGCGTGCGCGAATTCTGGCCCGATGTGCGCCGCAACCGCATCACCGTGTTCCAGTACATCGGCGAGATTTGCCGCTATCTGCTCAACCAGCCAGTGGTGGCCGGTGAGCGCGAGCACAGTTTGCGCTACATGCTCGGCGCCGGCCTGACGCCGGAGTCGTGGCAACGCTGGCTGGAGCGTTTCGGCCCGGTCCAGGTGTTCGAGGGCTGGGGTGCTACCGAGGCCAACGCCAACCTGATCAATGTCGACAACTATGTGGGTTCCTGCGGCCGAGTGCCGGACTGGAGTCGCACTAACCTGCGCCTGGTGCGTTACGACGTCGAAAGCGACAGCCACCCTCGGGATGAAAACGGTTTCTACCAGCTGTGCCAGCCCGGTGAGCTGGGCGAAGCCATGGGCTTTATTGTTGACCATCCGCAGATTGGCGGCGGGCGTTTCGAGGGCTATACCAGCGCAGCTGCCAGTGAGAGCAAGATCCGCCGCAATGTGTTCCAGAGCGGCGATGCCTACTGGAGTTCGGGCGATTTGCTGCGCTATGACGACGACGGTTATTTCTACTTTGTCGACCGCATCGGTGACACCTTCCGCTGGAAAAGCGAGAACGTCTCGACCCTGGAAGTGGCCGACACCCTCAGTGATATGCCGGGCCTTGAGCTGATCAACGTGTACGGCGTGCAAGTGCCCGAGCACGAAGGTCGCGCCGGGATGGCGGCGATCCTGATGCAGCCCGGGCATGCCTTCGATCCGCAGGCGTTCTATGCACTGACCGAAGCACGCTTGCCGCGTTATGCCGCACCGATATTTGTGCGGGTTTCGCCAGCCGCTGACCTGACCAGCACCTTCAAGCTGCGCAAGGTCGACTTACAGCGCCAGGGCTATGCGCCGCAATTGTTTGCTGACCCGCTGTTTGTGCGCGATGACACGACCGGCACCTATCAGCCGTATTCGCTGCACGTACTGGCCCGTACCGGATTACCGCCTTTTGTGGGCAGCGGCCATGAGTGAACTCGACGGCCAAGGCCACCAATGGCGTGACGGGCTGCGCTACCCCTGGCCCCAGGCTCCGGCCAGCGGCCAGGTACAGCAAGTGGCCGAGGGCGTGCTATGGCTGCGCATGCCTCTGCCGTTCGGGCTCGACCATATCAACCTGTACCTGCTGCGCCACGGTGACGGCTGGGTGGCGGTGGATACCGGCCTGAACAGCGATCAATGCCGTGAGGTGTGGGAGCAGGTGTTTGTCGAGGTCATGGCAGGCTTGCCACTCAAGGCGGTGATCTGCACCCACTTTCACAGCGACCACACCGGTGTGGTCGGCTGGCTGGCCGAGCGTTTTCGCTGCCCGGTGCTGATGACCCAAGGCGAATTCGAAGCCCTGCACCACGGCCCGCCCCGTGCTGCAGAGCCGGACTGGGCGTTTGTCGATTTCTATCAAAAGGCCGGGTTCAGTCCTGAGCAGACCCTTGGCATTTTGCCGCTGATCCAGGGCGAACATTTTCGTCCGCAATTGGTGGCGGGTTTTACCCGCTTAAGCCACGGCAGTGAACTGACCATCGGCGGGCGCCGCTGGCAGGTGGTGATGGGCAACGGCCACTCACCTGAGCATGCGTGCCTGTATGCACCAGACGCTGGCTTGCTGATTTCCGGTGATCAGGTGTTGCCGCGTATCACTTCGACCATTGCCGTGTATGTCACCGAACCCGCCGCCAACCCATTGCGCGACTGGCTGGACTCCATCGAGCGGCTGCGGGTGATTCCCGACAGCGTGCTGGTGCTGCCGGCCCATGAACGGCCATTTTTCAACCTGCATCTGCGTCTGGATCAGTTGCGAGATCACCATCTCAATCATCTGCAGCAGTTACTTGAGGCCTGCGCGCAGCCGTGTACAGCGCTGGAGATGATGGCGGTGCTGTTTAAAAAACTGTCAGGTCGTTTTGACGAACTGATGGCGCTTGGCGAGACGTTGGCACACGCCAATTACCTTATGGCCGAGGGGGCGCTCGTTCGTGAGGAGCAAGGAGGGCTGCATCGTTATCGGGTGGCCTCGACAGGAGTCGTGAAGTTCGACCCGCTTGAGTTGTTTTGAGCAGAACGCAATGACGCTTGAACCCATCGAAGCGGCCACCGAGTCGCGAATCAGGAGAGGCAGAGTGATCAATAAAAATAACAATAAATGTCTTGGGCCGCGCCCGCACAGCTATCAGGTCAGTGGCCTGGCAGTTGCCGTGGCACTGGTCAGCAGCCCGCTGTGGGCAGGGGATACCATTGAATTCGATGACGGCACCACTATCGATTGGTCGGTGACCACCAGCTACGGTATCGGCATGCGCCTGGCCAGTCCCAGTGACCGGCTGATGGGGGTCAACGCCGATGACCCGAACCGCAACTTCGAACAGCACAGCCTCACCACCAACCGGGTGGGCGCGCTGGGCGAGATGATTCTGCGCAAGGACAACTATGGCGCCGTGGTGCGTGCCAGTACCTTTTACGACGATGTCTACCACCGCAAGAACGACAACGACTCACCCGCCACCGTCAACAAATACGGCAGCAATGACGAGTTCACCAGCGACACCCGTTATTACAGTGGCGGCCGCACCCGCCTGCTCGACGCGTATGTGTTTGGCGGCTGGCGTTTCGAAAACGACACCATGCTCGACGTCAAGGCCGGTCGGCATATCGAATCGTGGGGCGAGAGCCTGTACTACCCCGGGGTAAACGGCGTGCAGAACCCGTCCGATGCGGTCAAGGCGGCGCAGCCGGGGGTTGAGGTCAAGGAAGTGTTGTTACCGGTGGGGCAGTTCTCGGCGTCGTACCGGATCAACCCGGAAATCACCCTGGGTGGCTATGTGCAGTACGAGTGGAAGGGCACCGAATTGCCACCGGTGGGCAGCTTCCTGTCGACTTCGGATGTGATTGGGCCGGGCCGCGAGTTTTTGTATATGGGAGCCAACAAGGTGCCTTATCTGGGGACCGATGAGCCGCGTGACAGTGGCCAGTGGGGCGCGCAGATCCGTTATCGCCCGGTCAGCGAGCTTGAGCTGTCGCTGTTCCATGTGGTGTACCACGACAAAAACCCGGCCACCGCGCTGGTGGGCTGGGACCCGATCCCGGCCGGGCCCGGCGGGCTGGCGTACAAGGCCAACGGTTATCGGGTCAAGTATTTTGAAGACATCAAGCTGACCGGTATCAGCGCCACCACCAAGCTGGGCGAGTACCAGCTCGGTGCGGAATGGTCGTATCGCGACGGTGCGCCAGTGATGGTCAATACCGGGCTAGGGCCGGTGCCTGCCAAGGGCAAGGGCCAGCAGTTGCAGTTTTCGGCCATGCGCATTCTGGGTGACCGGCCATGGGCCAGCCAGACCACGCTGACCGGTGAAATCGTCACCGTACGTGCCGATCATGCCGACGACACCTCGGCAGCGCCGAACCTTGAAGGCTTGCCCCTGTTGCCATCGCTGGCGCCATCGGTGCAACCGTCCAATGACTACAGCTACAAGACCGGCAGCGCATGGCGTACCCGCTCATCGAGCGCGTACACCATCGGTGCTTCATTCAGCTATCCGGGGGTGTTCCAGGGCTGGGACCTTGAGGTGCCGTTCACCTTCTCCGACGTATTCAGCGGTGCAGCGCCGATGTCGGGAACCATTGCCGGGGTGGCGGGTGATCGCCGCCTGAGTGCGGGCACCACCTTCAAGTACCTGAGCAACCTGGAAGTGTCGCTCAAGTACATCGGCTACCTGGGCTCGCCCGACCCCATCAATCGCCCACTGGCAGACCGTGACTACGCCACGTTCTCGATGAAATACACCTTCTAAATCACGCCCGCCTCTAGTGTGGGAGCGGGCTTTCTCGCGATGGTATCACCTCGGTTTTCAGACAGACCGAGTCGCCTGCATCGCGAGCAAGCCCGCTCCCACAGGTGATCCAGTTCGCATTTAAAGAGAGAAATCCATGGGTCTTAAAGGTCATGCAGCCATTGTTGGCAGCGCGCAGTACAAACCGGAGAAATACGCCACGGCCCCGCGCATGTTCCACCTGGAGCAAGTCGCCGACTTGGCGGCCCGGGCATTGCAGGATGCCGGCTTGCAGGCATCCGACCTTGACGGGCTGGTGATTAACGGCCCGCAATTTCATGAAGCTTCGGTGTTTGTTCCGGCCATGGCCGCCGAATACCTGGGTATGCGCCTCAACTTCGCAGAAGTCGTCGACCTTGGCGGCTGTACCTCGGTGGGCATGGTCTGGCGCGCAGCCGCGGCCATCGAACTGGGCTTGTGCCAGGCAGTGCTGTGCGTATTACCGGCGCGCATGGCACCCATGGGCCCGGATGAAGACGCCAGCTGGATGGCCCGTGCCATGCGCTTCGGCGGCCACAGCACGGCATTCGGTGCTCCTGAAGCCGAGTTCGACTTGCCCTACGGCCATATGGGCCAGAACACCGGTTACGCCATGATCGCCCAGCGCTATGCCGCGCAATATGGCTATGACCCGCGAGCGATGGCGAAAATCGCCGTGGATCAGCGCACCAATGCGCAATACAACCCGCAAGCGATGTTCTACGGCCAGCCGTTGACCATCGAGCAAGTACTGGCCAGCAAAAAAGTCGCTGACCCGTTGCATGTACTGGAAATCGTCATGCCGGTGGCCGGTGGCGCGGCGATGATCATTGCTTCCAAAGAAGTGGCCGCCCGCGCGCGCAAGCGGCCGTCGTGGATCACCGGCTTTGGCGAACACCTGGCCTTCAAGTCGCCGTCCTATGCCCAAGACATGCTGCAAACCCCGATCGGGCCTGCCTCACGCCGCGCCTTCGAGATGGCCGGGCTCAAGCCTGTTGATGTGGATGCTGCACAAATTTATGACTGCTACACCATCACCGCCTTGCTGACCCTGGAAGACGCCGGTTTCTGTGCCAAGGGTGAGGGCATGAGCTTTGTGCGTGAGCACGACCTGACCTGGCGCGGTGACTTCCCGATGAACACCCACGGTGGTCAGCTCAGCTTTGGCCAGGCAGGTTCCGCAGGGGGCATGAGCCAGGTGATCGAGGCTGTGACGCAAATAGCCGGTGAGGCTGGTGAGCGTCAGCTCAAGCGTTGCGACACGGTGTATGTCTCAGGCACCGGCGGGGTGATGAGTGAGCAGGGCGCATTGATACTTCAGGGAGCTTGAATCAAATGTCGAATAACAAACCAATGCCGGTTGCGACCGAGATTTCTGCGCCGTTCTGGGAAGGCCTCAAGGCTGAGCGCCTGTTGATTCAGCAGTGTGAGCGCTGCAGCCACTGGGTGTTCTACCCGCGCCGGCATTGCCCGGCGTGCTTTACCCATGCCCTGACCTGGCGTGAAGTCAGCGGCGGGGCGACGCTGTACAGCTTCACCATAACCCGTATCGCCACCTTGCCCGACTTTGCCGATGAGATGCCGCAGATGCTCGCGGTGGTGGAGCTGGATCAGGGCGTGCGCATCAACACCAACCTGGTGGGCCTGGACGAGGCTGAAGTTAAGGTCGGCATGCGTCTGCAACCGGTGTTTGCCGAGGTGGATGCCAAGGGTAACCGGCTGCTGCGCTTTACCGGTCTGGACAAGGATGCAGAGGCGTTGAAAGCGCTGCGAACGGTCGAACAACCGGTTGCAGAAAAGGTCGCCCCGGTGCGCCAGATTACCCTGGATGACGAGGCTGCGTTGCAGGCGCTGGTCAGTGAAGAGTTCAGCCCCTGGAGCAATCAGGTGGTGGTGGATCAGGCATTGATCGACACCTTTGCCCAGCTGTCGGGTGATGACTACTGGATTCACACTGACCCGGAGCGGGCGCGCAAGCAAAGCCCGTTTGGCGGCACCATTGCCCACGGTGCGCTGGTGCAGATCCTGCAATCGCGGATGAAGCTCAACCTTGGGTATGAGATCACCGGTTTCAGCAATATGGTCAACTATGGCTCAGACCGTTTGCGCTTTCCGGCGCCGGTGCCAGCGGGTTCGACCATTCATGCGCGGGCGCGGGTCAAAAAGGTGGAGCGGGTCAAGAGCGGCACCCAGTTTACCCTGGAACTCAACACCCATGTGCTGGGCAGCGAGCGGCCGTCGGTGATCAATGAACTGGTGATTTTGTATATGTAACGACCCTTGTGGGAGCAAGCCTGCTCGCGAAAGCGGTCACCCAGTCAACACGCCTTCGCCAGCAGGCTAGCTCCCACAGATTTATGGCGTCCTGCCAATCAAGCTTTAGTCTCAACGGACGATGAGCCCCGCCACTATCCTTCCCATACTGCTCCAAGCCAATAAATACAGGCATTGAGGAGCAGGCACATGATCGACATTCGTGGTTTGAGCTACTTCGTTGCAGAGTCCGCCGACCCCGTTCAATGGCAGCGCTATGCCGAAGACGTGCTCGGGATGATGGTCAGCGAAGCCCCCGCAGGCGGCCTGTATGTGAAGATGGACGAGCGTCCGTTTCGCATGCTGATCGTGCCCGGCGGCGAGTCGCGCTACCTGGCTTCCGGTTGGGAGCTGGCCAGCGAAAAAGCTTTCAATACCGCCATCGAAGTGCTGGACCAGGCCGATGTGAAATGGCGCCTGGGTACGAGCGAACAATGTGATCAGCGCGGTGTACAAGCGCTGCTGCACGTTACCGACCCCTCGGGCAATCGCCATGAACTGAGCTGGGGCCATCGCTCCGACTGCCAGCCGTTTATCTCGTCGCAAGGCGTGCCGGGCTTTGTCACCGGCGATATGGGCCTGGGCCACACCGTGCTGCCCGCGCCGAATTTCGATGCCACCCTGGCCTTTGCCAAGGACGTGCTCGGCTTTGAACTGTCGGACATCTTCAACTTCCGCCCCGACCCTTCGGCACCACCGGTCCGCATCCACTTTCTGCATTGCAAAAACAGCCGTCACCACAGCCTGGCCCTGGCCGAGTACCCGGTGCCGTCCGGTTGTGTGCATGTGATGGTCGAGGTTGATTCGATGACCGAAGTCGGCCGCGCCCATGACCGGCGTATCGCCCACAACGTGCCGTTGTCGGCCACCCTCGGCCAGCACCTGAACGACCGCATGACCTCGTTTTATATGAAAACCCCTTCAGGCTTTGACCTGGAGTACGGCTATGGCGGCCTGCTGGTGGACTGGCAGGAGCACAGCGCTTTTGAATTCACCCGGGTAAGCCTGTGGGGCCACGATTTCTCCGTGGGCCAGGAACAGTAAGGAGTCACCATGAACAAGCAAATGACAGCGGCAGACGTGGTCGGCCAGTTGCGTGACGGCATGACCATCGGCTTCGGCGGCTGGGGCCCGCGGCGCAAGCCCATGGCGATTGTGCGCGAGATCCTGCGTTCGGATGTCAAGGACCTCACCGTGGTTGCCTACGGCGGCCCGGAAGTGGGCATGCTGTGCGCTGCCGGCAAGGTCAAGAAACTGGTATTCGGCTTTGCCACCCTCGATGCAATCCCCCTCGAAGCCTACTTTCGCAAGGCGCGCGAGGCCGGTGAACTGGAGCTGATGGAGCTGGACGAAGGCATGCTGCAATGGGGCTTGCGCGCCGCTGGCATGCGCTTGCCGTTTTTGCCCACCCGTTGCGGCCTGGCCACCGATGTCAGCCGCTTGAACCCCGAGATCAAACAGGTGCAGTCGCCCTATGACGATGGCGAGGTGCTGCTGGCCATGCCCGCGCTGAATCTGGATATCGCCTTCTTGCACGTCAACGTGGCAGACCGCCTGGGCAACACCCTGGTCACTGGTCCTGATCCCTATTTCGACCATCTGTATGCCCGTGCTGCCAAGCAATGCTTTGTCTCCTGTGAACGCATTGAAGAGCGCTTGAGCCTGGATGCGACCCAGGCCCGCTTCAACACCTTCGAGCGTTATCTGGTCAGCGGCGTAGTCCATGCACCCTTTGGTGCGCACCCGACTTCCTGCCCGTCCGACTATGGCTGGGACATGAGCCACCTCAAGCGCTACAGCGCCAGCGCCGCTGAAGAGGGCGGCTGGGCAGGCTATATGGCCGAGTTTGTAACGCCGGGCGAAAGCGCCTATCAGGCCAGCAATGGCGGTGTCGATCGACTCAGCGCTTTGCCGCTGCCCGTGTTTTAAGGAGTTTGCACATGACTGCTACTTGCGAATTTACCCTGGCCGAATTGTTGATCGTGGCCGCCTGTGAAGCCTGGCGCGGCAATGGTGAAGTGATCGCTTCGGGCCTGGGTGTGATCCCGCGTCTGGGCGCGAGCCTGGCCAAGCTGAGCCACAGCCCTGAACTGCTGATGACCGACAGCGAAGCCTTTCTGGTGGAAGAGCCGATCCCTTTGGGGCCGCGTGGCGATTATGAACCGCGCTACTCCGGCTACCTGTCGTTCGAGCGGGTGTTCGAGTGCGTCTGGGGCGGCCGTCGCCACGCGATGATCGGCCCGACCCAGATCGACCGCTGGGGCCAGACCAACCTGTCGTGCATTGGCGACTATCACAAGCCAAAGGTGGCCATGCTCGGGGTGCGCGGCTTGCCGGGCAACAGCATCAACCATATCAACTCGTTTTTTGTCCCTGCCCATAACACCCGGACCTTCGTCTCGGGTGAAGTGGACATGGTCTCGGGTGTTGGCTTCAAGGATCAGCGCTGGGAAGAGGGCATGCGTCGCGACCTGATGGATATCCGCCTGATTGTCACCGATCTGTGCGTGATGGACTTCGGCGGGCCGGATCGCGCTGTGCAAGTGCGCTCCCTGCATCCTGGCGTAAGTTTTGAAGAAGTGCAGGAGAAAACCGGCTTCCCGCTGCTCAAGGCGGCCGACCTCAAGCAGACCGTGGCTCCGACGGCGGAGCAACTGGCACTGATCCGCCGTCTGGACCCCCATGACTATCGCGCCGCCGCGCTCAAGGGCAACCCGCCCGGTATCCGTCAGGCCTGAAGGCAAGGAACTCATATGAGCCGCGACAGCGAATTTGTACAGCGGGCTGATACCGCTGTGTATGAAACCGAAGAGCCGGTGCTCTATGCCGTGGCCGATGGCATTGCCACGGTGATCATGAACCGGCCCACCGTCAATAATGCGCAAAACTCGCAGATGACCTATGCCCTGGATGATGCCTTTCGCCGTGCCGTGAATGACGACGCCGTGAAGGTCATCGTGTTGCGCGGCAATGGCAAGCACTTCTCGGCGGGGCACGATATCGGCACCCCGGGGCGCGATATTAACAAGGAATTCGACCGCGCCAGCCTGTGGTGGGATCACACCAACAAGCCCGGTGGCGAATACCTGTATGCCCGCGAGCAGGAAGTCTACCTGGGCATGTGCCGACGCTGGCGCGAACTGCCCAAGCCGACCATCGCCATGGTGCAGGGCGCGTGCATTGCCGGTGGGCTGATGCTGGCCTGGGTCTGCGATTTGATTGTGGCCAGCGACGATGCGTTTTTCCAGGACCCGGTGGTGCGCATGGGTATTCCGGGGGTGGAATATTTTGCCCACCCCTATGAGCTGAACCCGCGCATAGCCAAGGAGTTTCTGTTTACCGGCGACCGCATGAGTGCAGCACGCGCCTATCAAATGGGCATGGTCAACCGCCTGTTTGCCCGTGAGGAACTGGAAGCGGGCACCTATGCCCTGGCCGCTGCCATTGCCAAACAGCCACGCATGGGCCTGGCCCTGACCAAGCAGGCGATCAACCACGTTGAAGACTTGCAGGGCAAACGCACAGCGATGGATGCGGTATTTGCCTGGCATCACTTTGCCCATAGTCATAACGAACTGCTCTCGGGAGACAAGCTGGGCGGCTATGACGCCAAGGCCATGATTGAAGCGAACAAGAGCGCTGCGGGAGAGCGAGGATGAGCGAGTATCTGCAAACGGCGCTGACCGATGCCCTGGGCTGCCGCTATCCCATTGTGCAAACCGCTATGGGTTGGGTGGCGGATGCCAATCTGGTAATTGCCAGTACGCGCGCCGGAGCCTTCGGTTTTCTGGCCGGTGCGACCATTGCAGCGGACAAGCTGGAAGCGGAAATCCAGCGGGTGATCGAGGCCACTGGCGGCAGCAATTTCGGCCTCAACTTCCATATGTTCCAGGAGAACGCCGCGCAATGCGTGGATCTGGCCATCGAGTATCGCTTGCGGGCTGTCAGTTATGGCCGTGGCCCTGATCGCCAGACCATCGAGCGCTTCAAGAAAGCCGGGGTGTTGTGCATTCCCACCGTGGGCGCGCTCAAGCATGCGATCAAGGCCGTGGAGCTGGGTGCGGACATGATCACAGTGCAGGGCGGTGAAGGCGGTGGCCATACCGGTGGCGTGCCGAGCACCATTTTGCTGCCCCAAGTGCTGGATGCGGTGCGGGTGCCGGTGATTGCCGCGGGCGGTTACTCCACCGGCCGTGGGCTGGCCGGGGCGCTGGCCACGGGGGCGGCCGGGATTGCCATGGGCACGCGATTCCTCATGACCCAGGAATCGCCCACCCCTATTGCCACGTTGGAGCGGTATGTAAGGGTTGCCGACCCGCAGAAAATCCGCGTGACCCTGGCGGTGGATGGTATGCGCCACCGGATGATCGAGAACGCCTTTATCAATCGACTGGAAAAGGCCAGTGCCTTTGGCCGCCTGCGTATTGCCCTGGGCAGTGCCTGGCAGTGGAAGCAACAGACCGGCATGAGCCTGGGGCATATGCTCAGTGTGTTTGCCCAGTCGGTAAAGGAAGACCCCGGCGCATTGGCGCAAACCGTGATGGCGGCCAACCAGCCGGTGCTGTTGCAGCGCTCGATGGTGGATGGCGTCCCCGATGAAGGCATTTTGCCGTGCGGGCAGGTGGCGGCCGCCATTGGCGAGCTTAAAAGCTGCCAGACCCTGATCGACGAGATGGTGCAAGAGGCCGAGCGATGTCTATTGGCGCTGAATGCACGTCATCCGGCTACGCGCTGTCAGGCGCCGGAACCAGCAGCTATCTGAAACGGCCTTTAACGTTGTAATTGCACTTATCCGGATACAAAACCGCTCTCAACAAGGGACTGGGGCATAGAGCCTGATCACTACACTTTTTAATCATTGTGCAGTTCAGGAAGCTGACTTATGCCCCAAGCCTTGCATCGCCATACCCCCTCCCTGACGGCCTACGATCCCCGTGGTCTGGCCATTCGCTCGGTGGCCTACCATCGGCGTACCGCAGCAGAGGAGCCGCAGGCGCGGGTCAGCCGCCAGGTGTTCGGTGCCACCGGGTTTCTAACCGAGCAATGGGACCCTCGGCTCACCACTGTTCCCAATCAACGCAACCGCTACTCACTGTCGGGGCGTGTGTTGCACTCCGATAATGTCGATCGCGGCCTGCGTATCGCCCTGTGCGGGGCGGGCGGGCAATTACGCTATAGCTGGGATGCCCGAGGTACTCGCTGCCGCCATGAATATGACGCGCTGTTGCGCCTGACTGCCGTGTTCGAACAGGGCGCCGGTGCAGACCACTCCGCTTGCGTCGAGCGTTGGACCTATGCAGACAACAGCACTGAGCATGCTGCCCATAACCGCTGCGCCAGGTTGCTGCGGCATGACGACCCGGCAGGCACCGTGTTGTTTGAGGACTACGACCTGCTGGGGCACGAGACCAGCCAGGCCCGGCGCTTTTTGAGTGATGGCCTTCAACCGCCCGATTGGCCTGTGCAGGCTGAGCAGCGTGAGCAGTTTGTGCAGCTTCGGGCATTTCGCAGCCGGTGGCGTTACAACGCCTTGGGCCAGCTGGTTGAACAGACGGATGCCAAGGGTAATCGGCAATCTTCGCGCTACGAGGTTGACGGTTTGCTGGCGTCACGGGAGGTCAAGCTCAATAGCGGTCGTCAGGTTACCCTTGTGCAGCAAAGAACCTACAGTGCGAGCGGCCATATCGAGCTTGAGCGGGCGGGCAACGGGGTGGAGAGTGTGCGCACCTACAATCCGCTGGATGAGCGTCTGCAGCAGCTCAGGACCTTTCGCTCGGACAAACCGGATGACGCCCTGCAAGACCTCACCTATGCCTATGACCGTGTCGGCAATGTGCTGAGCATTGGTGATGCCGCACAACCGGTGCAGTGGTCCGATAACACGCGCCTGGAGGCGTTGAGTACCTATGGATACGACAGCCTCTACCAACTGATCGAAGCCACCGGTCTTGAAAACGCCAGCAACGGCAGTAGCCCGCAGCTGCCGGGTGCAGTGGATTTCGCTGCGGCCACTGGTCATCGCCGGCGCAACTATCGCCAGACGTACAGCTACGATGCAGGCGGTAACCTTGTCCAGCTGCAACACATGCCCAGCCATGGAACCGGTTATACGCGAAACATAAGTGTATCCAGCCGCAGCAATCATGGCCTGGAACTTAAAGCGGGGATCACGGCCAACCCCGGATTGGGCAGCGGGTTTGATCAAAACGGCAACCGGATGCTGCTGGAGCCCGGGCAGGCGCTGAGCTGGAACCTGCGTAATCAATTGCAGCAGGTCACCCTGGTCTCGCGGGAGGACGGCGACGATGATGATGAACGTTACGGCTATGACGGCAGCGGCGCTCGGGTACGAAAAATCAGGCGCTTCAAAGTGCGCAGCCAGACCCGACGCAACGAAGTGTATTACCTGCCTGGCCTAGAAATCCGCCGTAACAGCGCTACCGGTGAATGGCTGAACCTGTTGACGGTGGATACTGATCTGAACAGCGTGCGCATTTTGCAGTGGGAACAAGGTCGCCCCGAGGGTATCGACGACGAGCAGGTGCGCTTGAGCCTCGAGGACCATCTGGGCAGCAGTACCCTTGAGCTTGACCACGGGGCGCGCCTGCTCAGCCAGGAAAGCTATTACCCCTATGGCGCCACCGCCTGCCGGGCAGCCAGAAATACCACCGAGGCCAGCTACAAAACCCTTCGCTATTCGGGCAAGGAGCGTGATGCCAGCGGCCTCTACTACTACGGCTATCGTTACTACGCACCGTGGTTGGCACGCTGGATCAGTGCCGACCCTGGCGATGACATGGACGGTATGAACCTGTACGCAATGGCTCGCGGCAACCCCATCGGCAGGGTCGACGGGCAGGGGTTGCAGAGTATCGATGTGGTCCAGCGCCCCGGTATGCTTGGGGTGATGAACACCGTCGCAAAAGAGGTATCCAGCCTGGTCAGATCGCGAATGCAGGCCTCCAGTGCTGCAGCCATTCGCGATGCCCTGGCTACTTACATAAGCAACGCCGTGGGCGCTGGGTTGGATATGGCCCTTTTTGAAGGCCGCCAACCGACCCGCGGACTAAACAGCGTTCTGAGAAGTGCCGTGGCAGCTCTGGATGCATTGACCGTAATACATATGACTAGCGGGCTTTTGGGCCACTTGACCCGTTGGAGTCCCCTGATCGGTTTCTTTGCCGCAACCGCTGCGGACAGAGGCTTTGAACTGCGCGGGGCCAGTGAGGGGACGGGCTCCGATGAAGTCTGGGACCCTGTGGCCCGAGTGCGGCTGGCAGGGCATGTGCGTGCCTTTACCCGGGAAATTGTGCAGCAGGCGTTGAGCGGTTTTGGCGACAACGTTTCCTGGGGCCAGACTCCGGTGCGGGCCAGAGTTGCGCGAACATTCATGGCTGCGGGCGCCTATGGTCTGGCCACGGTGCCCAATGCGGTCTTCGGGCAGTATGTGCCGGGGCCGCTGGTGCCGAATCTGGGGCCAGCGATTGAGGCCTACGATGCGGCGGCGGGTACGGCCATTCGTGCCGGTCATGCCACTGCGCGGTTTGATCGTCATATGCAAACGCTGCAGGTGCCAGGAGCGATGGACACGCTACAGGGAGGGCTGAGCAGGATGTTCAACCAGACCTGGAGTTATTGGGCCGGGGTCGGGATCGAGGCAGTTGCCGCGTTTGTTACAGGCTCGCCCGTTGCGTCCCAGAGTGCCAGGGCCAGAGCGTGGGTGGGCGCGGCCAAAGGGGTGGTGTCGGCACTGACCGAGGTGCGCGGGCTGTTGCTGCAAACGGCCAAAAGTGGCTACAGCAGCCTGTTCAAGCGCTGGCGCACAGTAAAAAGCTGATTGTGTGAAGTCTGTGCGTAGCAGCTGCCGAAGGAACGAGGCTGCGTTCGGCGGCGCAGCCGTCGTAAAATCAACCAGCGCGGTGTGTCAGTCAATACCGGCAATCCGCATTTACGATCGCTTCGCAATCGAACGCAGCCTCGTTCCTTCGGCAGCTGCTACGCGTTGCGCATGGAGTTTATGACAGGAAACCACCATCCACATTCAGCGACACCCCGGTGGTATAGCTCGATGCATCGCTGGCCAGATACAGCACGGCACCGGCCATTTCACTCGGATCGGCCACGCGCTTGAGCGGAATCTGTTGCAGTGCGGTCTTGAGAATGGCGTCATTGCTGACCAGCGCCGAGGCAAATTTTGTATCGGTCAGGCCCGGCAGCAGGGCGTTGCAGCGGATGCCAAACCCGGCGCATTCTTTGGCGAACACCTTGGTCATATTGATCACCGCCGCCTTGGTTATCGAATACACGCCCTGGAAAACCCCGGGTGAAACGCCGTTGATCGAGGCCACGTTGATGATGCTGCCACCGCCGTGCTCGCGCATCAGCTTGCCGGCCTCCACCGACATAAAGAAATACCCGCGGATATTCACGTCCACGGTCTTCTGGAAAGCTCCCAGGTCGGTATCCAGCACGTTGCAGAACTGCGGGTTGGTGGCGGCATTGTTGACCAGAATATCGATGCGCCCGAAGTCTTCGCGGATACGGGCAAAGGTGCGGGTGATTTGCTCCATTTCGCCGATATGGCAGGCCATGGCCGTGGCCTTGCCGCCATCGGCGATGATTGCATCTGCCACTGGCTGGCAGCCTTCGAGCTTGCGGCTGGAGACAATCACGTGGGCGCCTTGCTGGGCCAGCAGTTTGGCGATGGCTTCACCGATACCGCGACTTGCGCCGGAAACAAAAGCAATTTTGCCATCAAGGTCGAACAGTTGAGTCCTGGACATGCGGGTTCCTTGTTATTCAGGGCTTAGAGGCTGGAGCGGCGAATGACGTTGAGGCTCATCTGTTCCAGCAAGGCGTTCATTTGCACAAACTGCGCAAAACGTTTGTCCAGGGTCTGGCCGTGGTAGAAACGGTAGTAGATTTGCTGGACGATACCCGCCAGACGGAACAGGCCGTAGGTGTAGTAGAAGTCGTAGTTATCAATCTGCAGCCCTGAGCGCTCGGCGTAGTAATCGACGAACTCGCGGCGGGTCAGCATGCCGGGGGCATTGCTTGGCTGGCGCCGCATCAACTGCACCGGAGCCGGGTCGCCCGCTTCGATCCAGTAGGCAAGCGTATTGCCCAGATCCATCAGCGGATCGCCCAGGGTGGTCAGTTCCCAGTCGAGCACGCCGATGATGTGCATCGGGTCGGCAGGGTCGAGGATCACGTTATCGAAACGGTAGTCATTGTGCACGATGGCCGGGGTGGGGTGGTCCGCCGGCATTTTCGCCTGTAGCCAGTCCTTTACCGCCTCCCAGCGCGGTGCGTCCGGGGTCAGGGCTTTTTCGTAGCGCTCGCTCCAGCCGCTGATCTGGCGTTGCACATAACCCTGAGGCTTGCCCAGGTCGCCCAGGCCGCAAGCGTTGTAGTCCACCCTATGCAGTTCGACCAACCGTTCGACAAAGCTCTTGCACAGGGTTTGGCAGGCCTCGGCGCTCAGCCCCAGTTCGGCAGGGATATCCGAGCGCAAGATTATGCCCTTGACCCGCTCCATTACATAGAATTCGGAGCCGATCAGGGTTTCATCTGTGCAGTGGGCGTAGGCTTTGGGGCAGTAGGGGAAAGCATCCTTGAGCTGATTGAGAATACGGAACTCGCGGCCCATATCGTGGGCCGACTTGGCCTTTTGTCCGAACGGCGGGCGCCGCAGCACCAGTTCCTGGCCCGGGTATTCAATCAGGTAAGTCAGGTTCGAGGCCCCACCCGGGAACTGGCTGATCGCGGGTTGCCCCTCCAGCCCCGGGATATGCGCCTTAAGGTATGGATCAATGCGGCTGGCATCGAGTTCTTCGCCGGAACGCACGCGGGTGGACGAGTCGGTAAGCGCCATGTTTATCTCTTCTGCTTATATTTGTGGCAAGGCAACATTCGCTAATCTAATGGGCAAGGCGTGAGCCGACAAGCCACTCGCAGCCTTAATAGACAGGGGTGTTAGCAGGGCATCATCCCCCCTGATAACCATTGCCCGAGTAAAGCACAGGGCAAAAAAAACCGAAGCGCGTGGGCTTCGGTTTTGGCTGTTGCCTGTTACCCGCGGTTTAAGCCGGGAACAGTTCGCTCAGCTTCATGGCCAGCATCATGTCGCCTTCAGCGCGCAGTTTGCCGCCCATAAACGCTTGCATGCCGTCGGTTTCGCCGCTGACGATGCCTTCCAGGGTTTCGCCGTCCATGACCAGAGTGACCTGGGCGTCCGGGTTCTCGCCTTCCTGCAGTTCACAGGTGCTGTCTTTGACGATCAGCGAGAAGTGCTTGTCTTCATCAATGCGGAAACCAAAAACCAGGTCCAGGCCTGCAGCAGCGGCTGGGTTGAATTTGGCTTTCATTGCTTGAACGGCATCAGCTACAGAAGTCATGGTTCGATCCTTATATAGGGTGGGTTACAGCGGCCCGGAGGCCACGGTTGCCATCGCTCAACGATAAGTGATGAGTGACGGCGTCTTCAACAGTTGCAAATGCACATGACTGTTGAAGGAAGCCAGGGTTACCTCGCGGCCATTGAACTTGAGCTGGCTGAGCGAGGTATTGACAATTTGCCAGGCCAGCTTGAAGGCATCACTGGCAGGAATCTGGGTCAGCAGGTGGATCAGCGCCGTAATGGTGCCTGCCGAGGTGAATACGGCAATGGATTGTTGGCCCTTGGCCAGATCCAGAACTCGGTTGAGCCCGGCCTCGGCCCGTTGGACAAAGCCCAGCCAGCTTTCCAGGCCAGGCATGTCGTAGGTGCCGCTGAGCCAGCGCTCGATAATCAGTTCAAAGATGCGCTGGAATTCTGCCGGGTTGTGCGCGGCATTATGCATCGCCGCCAACGCTTCAGGCTCGTCTGGCAACAGGCCAGGCAGCAGGGCGTCAAGGATAGCGAAAGCGTCAAATTCGTTGAATGCTGCATCTACTTCAAGTGTGGGAGCAGGCAACCCGGCAGCGCTGAACTGCGCCATGACATGCTGCGCTGTGTCTTGCTGGCGCGACAGATCACCCGACAGGCAGCGGTCAAAGCGCAGGCCCAGATCGGCCAGATGCTGACCGGTGATTTGTGCCTGGCGCACGCCCAGTGGTGACAACTTATCGTAGTCGTCTGCACCGAAGGAGGCTTGGCCATGTCTTATCAGATAGATGCTGCCCACGTCCGCGTCGTCCCGGTCCGCTGAAAGTCAGGCGAGGTTAGGAGGATGGCAAGTGGCTGTCAATGAAAAAACATACGCTTGTTTGAATTCCTGTCTGAGCCTGTGTCCAAGGTGTTTCATGGCTGGCAGCCCCCGGTTCGCGCCGGTATGCTGGTTGTCATTGCGCAGCCCTGACCCAAGGGCTGCAGACGTTTTAAGGAGAGGCTGTGGAATTTCTTGCCGAGTACGCCAGTTTTCTGGCTAAAACCGTGACCCTGGTGGTCGCCATTGTGGTGGTGCTGTTGACCATTGCAGCATTGCGTGGCAAAGGGCGTCGCGCTACCGGGCAGTTGCAGGTCATCAAGCTCAATGATTTCTACAAGGGCCTGCGTGACCGTCTTGAGCAGTCCCTGTTGTCCAAAGGTCAGCTAAAGGCGTTGCACAAGCAGACCGCCAAAGCGGACAAAAAGCTGAAAAAACAGCCTGAAGACAAGCCCAATGTCTTTGTTCTGGACTTTGCTGGCGATATCAAGGCATCGGCAACTGAAAGCCTGCGCCACGAAATCACCGCCTTGCTGAGCCTGGCCAAACCGACTGACGAAGTGGTGCTGCGCCTGGAAAGCGGCGGCGGCATGGTACACAGCTATGGCCTGGCCTCTTCGCAACTGGCGCGTATTCGTCAGGCGGGTATTCCGCTGACCATCTGTATCGATAAGGTCGCGGCCAGCGGCGGTTATATGATGGCGTGCATTGGCGAGAAGATCATCAGCGCACCCTTTGCGATCCTGGGTTCCATCGGTGTAGTGGCGCAGTTGCCCAACGTCAATCGCCTGCTCAAAAAGCATGATATCGACTACGAAGTCCTGACGGCGGGTGAGTACAAGCGAACGCTCACGGTGTTTGGCGAAAATACCGAAAAAGGCCGCGAGAAGTTTCAGCAGGATCTGGATATCACCCACCAGTTGTTCAAGAACTTCGTGTCCAAGTACCGGCCGCAACTGGCCATTGATGAAGTGGCTACCGGGGAGGTCTGGCTGGGGGTGGCAGCGGTCGACAAGCTATTGGTCGATGAGCTGAAAACCAGCGATGAATACCTGGCCGAGCGGGCCAAGGATGCACAGCTGTATCACCTGCACTATGCCCAGCGCAAAAGCTTGCAGGAGCGTGTGGGGCTGGTAGCCAGCAGTTCGGCTGAACACCTGGTTGATTCGTTGTGGAGCCGTTTGACCCAGACGCGCTTCTGGTAAAACAATAGGCGCTGTTGCAAGTGGGTAGTTGCAACAGCGCTTTAAATAGTGCGGTAGTGGGTTATCGTTTAAAGCGTGTTTTTCTATCAGTCAGTTGATTGTTGATCAAATAATCAACCGATTAACAATGTGCGCCATCGATAAGCTAAAGGCTCAAATCCCTGATATGAGCCAGCGCCATGACAGACACTATTGAACATCCCTTGTCAGACCCTGTAGCGGGTGTTGTTGAACATGCCAGCCAATTGGCCAATACGCCGGTTGAAAATCAACACGCGGCATTTATCCCCGAACTGCTTGCCCCCTGGTTCACACAAGCGGCGCCTTCTATACGTGACGCGTTGCGCAGCAGTTTCAAGCGCAGCCATGAGACTCAGCGTGAGGTCTCTAACGTGCTGGCTCAGGTGCAAACAGTCGAGCAGTTTGCCGAACCTTTACTCAAAGCCGCGCTAACAGCCCGCGGATGGGGTCACGCCAACCCCAGATCCTATGGCATCAAACAGGTGCGTCTGTTGAGTAACCTGACGCTGTTTTTTGCTCAACAGCAACTCAGACTGGTTGACTCGTTTATCCAGTTGACCTTTCCCGAAATTCTCACCCCGGAATCTCTGGAACTGAACCTGGTGTCCAGCACCACCCGGCACAGCTTGCTCCAGGCGGCCATGCAGAACTTTGAAATCGAAGAGACGGTTGTCGGTGGCTTCGATCATGGCTCGTGCATTTATGCAGTCAGGGGGACACAAGGAGTACGGGCAGGATCTGGATGTCTTGCACCCACGACTTCAAATAGCCCAGGCCCAGGTTGAAAATGGAGACTTGCTGAGGACCACGCTTGAATGTTTGTCATCGGCGCAAATTGACGGGTTGTTGGGGCAATCTTCCGGTGAACTGGAACTGGAATCACAGGTTCAGGCCCTGTCGCGCAAGCTGGGCAGCTTTGCCCAAACCACAAAGACGCAATTGCTTGCGCGCCTGTATCAACTCGAAGAAGTGCCGACAGCACAAATGAATCACTTGCAAAAACAGTTTCCGGGTTTTCCGGTGAGTGTAATGACCGAGTTGCTGAGCCAATTGAGCCCGGCTGAGATGGCTGCCTTGCAAAGCACGGAGCGTTTACCGCTGCATATTCTGGAGGAGGCGCGCAGCTATGTGCAGGTACTGCGATTGAACCGGGCCCTGGAGGGGCTTTATTTCGAAGCCTTGAGCAATGCTGACAGCAACACGCTGGCCTGGCACACCCTCAGCGGATTGCCTGGCTGGCCAACATGACGCCAGAGCAGCAACAGGGTGTGGCCTACCGTTTGGGCACGCCGCAAGCCTTGCGTCTCGCGCAGAGGCTGAGCCCGCTTGATGTACAAATGCGTATTGAGCGGGTCGATCCTTTGGAGGTGCAAATGTTTTATCAGGTCAAGCTGGCCGATGCCCTTGGCTTGCCGGCACGACCTGAGAGCATGATCTTTGAAAGAATGGCCGACGTTACGCCCCAGCAGCTGGAAACCGCCAGGCAGTACGTATTGAGCGAGGATAGTGACGCGGCGAAGGTTGCCTACATTGAAAAGCAGGGTTTCTGGGAAAATTTCCTGGAGAAGAAATACGCCGGGCAATTTCAGGCGGTGGATGCCCCCCTGCATGAGCGCATGCAGTTGCTTTATATGGCGCGGGAAAAACTGTCCAGCCAGGACTACGTGCAGAAAACCCAGGAAGTGGGAGATCTCAGGCTGGTTGCCAGGCAAGCGCTGATTGGCCGGTTGACCCGGGAAGAGATCGAAAAAACCCCTCTTGGGCAGGTACCGACTCAACTAGGCCGCGATGAGTAACCGCACTGGCCCCGGGTGCCCCCAGGGCCAGTTAGAGCATTAGCGACGGCGGAACAGCGGCATCGGCTCATCGGTTGAAGACTGGTAGGTCACCGAGAAGTCTTTGAGGCCTTGCAGTGCTTCATACGGGTCTTTGTCAGCGCGAATGGCGAACGCATCAAAGCCGCAGCGGTGCAGGTAGAACAACTGGTCGCGCAGTACGTCGCCAATGGCGCGCAATTCGCCTTTGTAGCCATAACGGTCACGCAGCAGGCGGGCATTGGAGTAGCTGCGGCCATCGGTGAAGGCGGGGAAGTTCAGGGCTATTACCTGAAAGTTCGCCACGTCTTCGCCTATTTCCTCAGCTTCTTCATCGCTGTCCAGCCACACGCCCAGGCCGCCATCGCGGGCCTTGAGGGCGTGGCCGTGTTCGCGCCACATCACCAACGGCACGATCAGGTCGTCGCAGTTGGAGATTTCGTCAAAGGTGGTTTCCTTGGGCAGCAAGTGCCAGGTTTCATCGATGACTTCGTTGTTCTTAATTATTCGCTGCATAGACGCGCTCCTTGAAAGGGTCGATGCCGATACGCTGGTAGGTGTCGATAAAGCGTTCATCTTCGGTACGTTTTTCAACATACACGTCGATCAGCTTTTCAATCACATCCGGCATGACGTCCTGGGCGAACGACGGGCCGAGGATTTTACCCAGGCTGGCATCACGGCTGGCGCTGCCACCCAGAGAGACCTGATAGAACTCGGCGCCTTTTTTGTCTACACCGAGAATCCCGATATGACCGACGTGGTGGTGACCACAGGCGTTCATGCAACCGGAGATGTTCAGGTCCAGCTCGCCAATGTCGAACAGGTAGTCCAGGTTTTCGAAGCGACGCTGGATCGATTCGGCAATCGGGATGGATTTGGCATTGGCCAGCGAGCAGAAATCGCCGCCAGGGCAGCAGATCATGTCGGTCAGCAAACCAATGTTCGGCGTGGCAAAGCCGTTTTCGCGCAACTGGCCCCACATTTCGAACAACTGGCCTTCTTCAACATCGGCCAGGATGATGTTCTGCTCGTGAGAGGTGCGTAGTTGGCCAAAGCTGTAGCGATCGGCCATTTCAGCAATGGCATCCCACTGCTTGTCAGTCACGTCGCCCGGAGCTACGCCAGTAGGCTTGAGCGACAAGGTGACGGCGACATAGCCCGGTTTCTTGTGGGCCAGGGTATTGCGAGTGCGCCAGCGGGCGAAACCCGGGTGCTGCTTGTCGAGTTCTGCCAGCTCTGCGCCGAAGTCGGGCAGGGCTTTGTAGTCCGGGTCCACGAAGTGCTTGGCGATACGCTGCACTTCGGCTTCGGTCAGGGTGTTCGAGCCACCGCGAAGGTGAACCATTTCGGCTTCCACGCGCTCGGCGAACACTTCAGGCGTCAGTGCCTTGACCAGGATCTTGATCCGCGCCTTGTACTTGTTATCACGACGGCCATAGCGGTTGTACACCCGCAGGATGGCTTCGAGGTAGCTCAACAGGTCCTGCCACGGCAAGAATTCATTGATAAAGGCACCGATGACCGGAGTACGGCCCAGGCCGCCACCCACCAGTACACGGAAACCAACTTCGCCAGCCGCGTTGTATAAAGGCTCCAAGCCAATGTCATGCACTTCGATGGCGGCACGGTCAGAGGTGGAACCGTTGATCGCGATCTTGAACTTGCGTGGCAGGTAAGCGAATTCCGGGTGGAAGGTGGTCCACTGACGCACGATTTCGCACCAGGGGCGCGAGTCGATCAGCTCATCGGCAGCAACACCGGCGAACTGGTCGGTGGTGACGTTGCGCAGGCAGTTACCGCTGGTCTGAATGGCGTGCATCTGCACGGTGGCCAGCTCTTCCAGAATGTCCGGAATGTCTTCCAGCGCAGGCCAGTTGAATTGCACGTTCTGGCGGGTACTGATGTGGGCATAGCCCTTGTCGTAATCGCGAGCGATTTTGGCCATCATTCGCGCCTGGCGCGAAGTCAGCTGGCCATAAGGCACGGCGACCCGCAGCATTGGGGCAAAGCGTTGAACATAAAGGCCATTTTGCAGGCGCAGAGGGCGGAACTCTTCTTCGCTCAGCTCACCTGCCAGATAGCGTCGGGTCTGATCCCGGAACTGCTTGACGCGGTCCTCGATGATCTGCTGATCGTACTCGTCATATACGTACATATAGGTCCTGTTCTCAGGCTGCTAACAGCTTATCTGCGCGCACGGCCGCGCACTCCCCAAGGAGCGAGGCAAGATACCAGTTTGTAGTTATGCGCAAAAGTGATGTTTAAGCATATGCAAAGAACCAAAACGACTATAAGCGGTTGATTCTCAATCCCTTACTTGTGAGAAGGGCATTGCTCGGCTTAACTGTCTGAAGGACTTCAAGCAATCACCCATAAAACCGAAAAAAGGCGATGCGATGAGTACTCCAGTCAAAGTGCGTAAAAGCGACAGCAAGGTCGATGCGTGGGCCATTTTCTTTCTGATTGTTCTGGTGGTTGCAACCGCCGTGTTCTGGGTCAGTCACCAATAACATCCAACCTCTGAAGCATTGCTGATCACTTGTGGGAGCGAGCCTGCTCGCGAATGTCGTATTCGCGAGCAGGCTCGCTCCCGCACGACTGATGTTATGGTGCCTGTATTTATTGCGGATCACTGACAATGCTCAAGGTTCTTCGCCACTGCGCGCTGATCCTGTGCCTGCCGTTTTCGGCTATGGCGCACGGGACGACCGTGTTGTTTCTCAATCCCGGCCATGACGATGAAACCTTTTGGCTCAGCTATTCGCAATTCATGCAAGAAGCGGCCAAAAACCTGAAGTTACAGCTTGATATCCGCTATGCCGAACGCTCCTCGCAAACCGCCATCGAGCAGGCCCGTGAAGCCTTGAAGGGGCCTGTGCGCCCCGATTACCTGGTATTCGTTAACGAAGAGTACATCGCGCCGCACATTTTGCGTCTGGCCAAGGGCAGCGGGGTGAAGCTGTTTCTGGTCAACAATACCCTCACTCCAGAGCAATTGAGTCTGCTTGGCCCGGACGTCACTGATGACCCGAACTGGATTGGCAGCATGGTGGCCAACGACGAGGAGGCGGGTTACCTGATGCTGGCCGAACTGGTTCGTCAGCACGGCCCGGTCAGTGAGGGACAGACAGTGGATTTGCTGGCCTTCTCGGGGCCGAAAAATACCCCGGCTGCGCAATTGCGGGAAAAGGGCATGCACAGGGCCCTGGCAGAACACCCCGAGGTTCGCTTGCGGCAGCTGGTCTATGGCGAATGGAACGAGCAACGTGCCTATGATCAAGGCAGATTGTTGCTTAAACGATACCCCGCAACCGCATTGATCTGGTCTGCCAATGACCAGATGGCATTTGGCGCCATGCGTGCTGCGCAGGACGCAGGCAAGGTTGTGGGGCGCGATGTGCTGTTCAGTGCAATCAACAGTTCGATCCCGGCACTTGAGGCGCGTATCGACGGGCGCTTGAGTGCGCTGGTCGGTGGGCACTTTAGCTTGGGTGGCTGGGCAATGGTGTTGCTCAGTGATGATGCCAAGGGCATCGATATCCGCCATTTGGCTGGCAGGGATCGGCAAGTGCCGCTGTTGCAGCTGATTAATCGGGTTCAGGCGCAACATTTATTGCAACACACTCGCACTCGAACCTGGCAGGTACCCTTTGCGCGTTTTTCGGCGCAGGGCAAACCCGCCACCTGGCGTTATCCCTTCACGCTCAAGGCGGTGCTTGACGCCCCTTAGACACCCGACAGATACAGGATCAGCTTGACGATCCCGAACAGGGTCAGGGCGAAACACAAGGTAAACAGCAAGCCTAAAATTAGAAATTGGCTCGGCTTGCCGTGGGTGAAATCGCGGGAGCGGTTTTTCCCGCTTTGCACGCCAAAAGCAGCGGCCATCACGCTGTGCAGTACTTGCCAGAAGGTTGGGGGCTTATTGCCTGGATCATCCATGAGTTCCTCCGGTGCCGGTAAGTGGAGCTAACCCTATTGAGCGTAGCCAAGATCGATATATAGATACCGCCAGATGCACTGAATCTTTCGCTGTACTGATGCTTCTCAAGCGAGCTATCAGGAGAGGCTCAATGACTAAATGGCGAGTATCCGCAGGCCTTGGGCCGCACGCAGCATTTATCAAAGGCAAACTGCCCGCCTGGATCAGGCACAGCAGGGTTGCCGATATACAGCGCCTGAAGCAGGGACTGTTGATACACCCGGCTGCCAAGGATGACAGGGCCCCGCTATGGTTGCGCAAAGCGCTGGCTACCAGCCAGAGGCGCAGTCGTCAGGCCAATGAAGCACTTGCCCGCACCCTGAAGGACTTGCAGGGCATCACCCAGTTTGCCGAGCCCAGGTTGAAGGAGGCGTTGCGCAGCCACAGTGCAACAGGTGTCGATATCGACGTTAACAAAAATCGTCTGTTTTACCTGCGCCGCGAGCAACCCGTACAGCATCAAAGCCTGTTGCAGGCAGCATTGCTCAACTTTGAAGGCAATGAAGAGTTTTCCCTGGTGGTCAATGGCCAGGTCAGTGCCCTGGCGCCCGAAGGGGCATTGCCGGTAGACAAATGGGTGCGGGAAAGTGCGACGGACATTTACTCGCAAATTGCCGATGCGCTGGTGCATGGCTCGGGTGAAGCGGTAGGCGGCATCGAGCAAGCCCGTAAAAGCTTGAGGCCTGTGGTCGGGTTCAGCTATCGAGAAAAACTCGACATGACGCCCGAGGTTTTTGCCCGTATCTGCCGTGCGCTGGATCTTGGGCAACAGTATCAGGATCATCTTTACTCGGTATTTGAAGCACCCGACAAGGCGGCTGCCGTGGGCTACCAGATTATTCGGGCGTACAAGGAACTGCTGGGCGTACATCTGCACAGCGCACTGATCAAAAAGGATATTTCCCGGCAAGCCTACGACATGTTACGGGCAGTGCTGGATCACGCTCCGGCTCCCGGGCTTGGAGGAAAGCCTGTGGCCTTCAGTCAGTTGCAACTGTATGGCTTTACCCTGGGCGAGGTGTTGCTTATAGGCCCGTACCGTTCAACGCTGCCGGTGTTCGAATCGGTAAACACTCATCTGGGCTTAGACCTGCCGCTGATGAAAAAACCTGATATGGAACCGCTGCTGGTCTATATCCCCGGTGCTCCCTTGCACCCGCTCAAGCAATACCCGTCGCTGGAAGCTTTCCAGTATGAACTGGGGCTGAACTTGCGCACCGAGGCGTACCAGCAATTGTTCGCCCGTCTGGTACCGCAAGGGGATGCCCAGGTGTTTTTGGCACGCCTTAACGCCCAGCTTTTTGCAAGGAAACCTGATCCTGGTAAGGGGCAAGGAGCGGTGTATGTTGATGAAGTGGACCTGAAGCTGGGTCAGCGTTATATCGACATTCCCCCCGCCAGCCTGTTCAGTGAGCTGCACCGCCTGCAGCTTGAGCGTCTCAAGGCCAATGCCCGGGTACTCGCCGTGCCCACCGCCGATGCCGACCGCCAGTTACTGCAGCAGCGTCTGGATTACTACCTGGGCCTGGGCATGGATGTAGTCAACGTTGCTGCGTTTTTTATCCCTGGGGCCGGGGAGGTGATGATGGCGGTCATGGCCCTGCAAATAAGCATGGAGGTCTATCACGGCATCGAGTCATGGAGCGTCGGCGATATGGATGGGGCCTGGTCGCATCTTGAGGGCGTGGCGATAAATCTGGCCGTGGCGGGTATCACGGCCGGTATAGGCCATGGAGTCAGTAAAGTCGGGGCAGGCACGATGTCCCGATGGGCCGAGCAACTGATCCCGATCAAATTGCGCGATGGTCAGACCCGGCTGTGGAAACCGGATCTGGTCCCTTACCAATGCGATCGCTCGTTGATCGCGCAGATCAAGCCCGATGCTCTGGGCCAATATGAGGTGCATGGGCGGATCTATGTGCAGGTGGGGGACCAGGTATACGAGCAAAGCCATGATCAGGCTCTGAATGAGTGGAGAATCAAGCACCCGACTGACGTCCAGGCCTATCAGCCCGAACTCAAGCACAACAACGCCGGTGCCTGGAGGCACAGCCATGAGCAACCGCTGCAATGGCAGCGCGAGACCTTGTTGCGGCGGCTGGGGCACGTGACTGAGGGGTTCGATGACGCAACCCTGGCCCAGATCGGCGACATCAGCGGGGTTACCGACGAGGTATTGCGCAAGGTGCATATGGACGGGCTGCCACCGCCAGCACTGTTGCTCGATACCCTGGAGCAGTACTGGGTTGAGCGGGAGCTGAATGGTCACCCGCCACAGATCAATCGGCATCAAGTCGAGCAATTGCGTGCGCAAAAACAAGCTCTGTTCAAGCGCTTGAACCAAACTGGGGGGCTGGAAAGTCCGGATGTTGAACAGTTGCGCCGCAGGTTTCCCATGCTGTCGCAGCGTGCGGCCCGGGAGGTGCTGACACAGGCCAGTCAGAGTGATCTGGCGCAGTTACGTACAACCGGCAGGATGTCCGGCGCTCTGGATGATCTGGCCCGTTCTGCTGCGCAGCAAGGCAGATTGAATCGGGCGCTTGCCGGGCTGTACCTGCCGGGCCTTGCGTCTCCTGACAGTGAGCGGCTGGCAGCCTATTGCCTGAAAATACCTGGAGTCAGTCGAGGCACTGAAGGGCGCTATGCAATATCCCGTCTCCGCGAGATGGCGCGTGTCCTGAAGATGCGCGAACCACGTTCAAGACCCAATCTGCAACGGCTCCATGGTCAGGTGGGGTATGCCTTGTCCGGGCGTGGCGAGGCGTCTGATGTGGACCCCTCCCTGCTCTCCAGAATGCGCAACATCTACCCGAACATGACAGACGAAGCGGCCGGCCGCTATCTCTACGAGCGCCAGAGCGGAGGCGAATCGTCCCAGCATCTGTTTCATTTTCTGGGCAATCAGGAGCGCGAGCTGGAACAGCTGCGCGCCACGCTGGAATACTGGCAGCGGGCAGGCAACGCCTGGGAACGCCAACCGGTGGCAGACAGGGTGATTGCCTGTTGGCGAGAGCGCTTGCAAGGCGGCCAGGCGCCTTTTGCGTATCTTGATTTCGGCGCGGTCGGTGATTTTCCGGTGCTGGATGCCGACTTCTCACATGTCCGGGCATTGAAGCTTGAAGTCAACCTGATGCTGAGCGAGCCGGGTGCCGGGTTTGTGAAGCGCTTCCCCGGCGTGCAGCGTCTTGAGTTGAGCGATATCCGGGAAGAGATGATGGCGGTGGCCGACGCGCTGGCTGAACTGCCGGGCATCAAGGCATTGTCGCTGTATGCCGGGTATCCGGGGTTCAACCGGGCTTTTATGAATCGGCTGTACGCTCTGGCGCAGATCGAACATTTGACCCTGCTGGGGTCACTGGACGAACTGGACGTCAGTGCCTGGTCGGCGTTGCGGGCATTGCGGGTGTCGGGGCACCTGGAGCAGTGGCCCACCGGGGTATTCGGGCTTGAGCATCTTGAGGTGCTTGATTTGCTAGGGACGTCAATTAAAACACTGCCTGACGAGCTGTTTTCAGAACCTCGTAGTTTATGGCGCGGTTTGCGTCTGGACTGGTCCGGCATAGACGCGTCGATGGTGAGCATGACCTGGGAATACCTGCGTAATGAGCCGGCCCATCTTGTGGATATGGAGCAGTGGATGGCGCAGTACTGCCAGGGCTGTCTGAGGAAGTTCAGCCATCAGGATCAATCGTTTTTTGACCGGGTGTTTGCCCAGGCCACGCTCAGGAACCAGGGGCTGGCAGAGTTGTTCAGGCAGATCAACAGGCTGCATGAAGAGCATCAGGCACTGATGGCGGCTGTAGAAGCCTGGGCCAACAAGAGACTTTTGTCCGCAGATATCTTCTTTCGGCGTCTTTTGGCAGACAAGTTCCAGCAGTGCTGGAGGGCCGGTATTACGGCACGACTGGGGGTTGAGGAACTGACAGCCGGGCCTTCCTGGCGGCGAGATTCACGCGCGGGCGCCCTGGATATATCGGACGCTGTGGTCAGCGATCTGCCACAGTTACCCGCGAGTGCCTTTGCCCATGTAGAGCATCTGGACATGAGTAATCTAAGCGTACCTCCCGACGAGGTTGATCGATTTCTGCGATCGTTCGCCAATATTCAAACCCTGAATTTGAGTCGCAACAACCTGACATCACTGCCATCAGCCTTGAATGGCCTGCGGCGGATCACTGAACTGAATCTGGCCTATAACGAGTTGACGGTAAGCCCCTCGATTCAGGGTTGCCTGAACAGGCTGGGGGAGCTGCGAAAACTGAATCTGCGGCGCAATCGTGTCGTATCTCTGGATGTGCGCTCCTTGTCCCGGCTGCAGGTGCTCAACCTCAGCGAGACGGGCATCAGGGAATGGCCGGCGGGTACGCTGGAACTGGCATCCTTGCAGCAGTTGAATCTTTCCCGCAGTGCGATCACGGGCGTTCCGCAGGCGATATTTACAGGTCATGACGGGTTGATGGCAGGCACCCGTCTGAATGGCTGCCCGTTGTCGCCCGCCACTTGTGCTGACCTGCTGGCTTACGCACAAAGGACAGGGCGCGGCAGTGCCGGTGATATCAGCATGCAATTGCTGGCAGAAGGTAAAATCGGAGGTTCCCCCGAGTACTTTCCTTTGTCGGTATCAGACAGCCCGCAGTTGTTGTTGGCCGATCTGCCGGCGTTAGTGCCCGGTGAGGTGCAATTGACCCCGGCAGCATTGCTGCAGAGATTGAATCCATATCTAGCGCTCGGGGATGCCATCGCTGCCATCGATGACTTACAGGCCCGCCTGGGCGCAGTAGAGCTTGAGGCCCGGCTCGGGCACTGGGATCGCCAGCACGGCGATCTTATCCGCAGGCTCAACCACTGGATCGACACACCAGGCTACAGGGAGGGCGGGCGCTGGGTCAGTGCGATCGACCGCAGGCGCGCCGCTGAGAGGATCATGCAGGCCTGGCGTCAGACGCTGACAGTCCGTTATGGGCGGGGCGCGCAGGCCCTGGATTTCTCGGAGTTGTGTCTGGGGGATATGCCGCCGTTGCCCGTAACGCTTGAGCATATAACATCCTTGAACCTCAATGGCGTCAGGCTTACGGCCCGGGGTTCAGATGCCTTTTTTGCCGTTTTCCCGGCATTGGATACCCTGCAACTCAATAACAACGGGCTCACCAGCCTGCCCGAGGCGGTCGGCTCGCTGGGCCGCCTTACCCGGCTGGAAGCCGGTTATAACGCTCTGGAGGGCAGCGAACATTTGCATCGACAATTGCAGTCACTGGCACGCCTTGAGTGGCTGGATCTAAGTCGTAACCGTCTTGAGGACTTTGACCTGACCGGGCTGAACCAGCTGCAAACCCTTGATTTGAGCGGTAATCGCCTGGTGCGATGGCCAGCTCGGGCCCTCGATATGCCCACGCTCAGAACCTTGAATCTGAATAACAATCGAATCGAGGATATCCCTACAGAGCTGTTTGAGGGCGACAACGATGGGCTGATGGCGAACACCGATTTGTCCGATAATCTGCTGTCATCCTCGGGGTATCGAACCTTGCGCGATTACATGGACTTTTCGGGTAATGGTCTGGGCTATACCCGTGAAGAAATTGAAATGGCACTGCTTGACAGTGACGAATCAGAGAGCACGTTTGCGGGCTCCGATGAGGATCTGGAGCATGTCATCGCAGAGCCCCTTGAGGAGCAAAAGGCCAGATGGTTTGACGGTGTTGCGCAAGACTCGCCCAAGCATGAGGTCTGGGAGGACCTGCAGGCCCGGGAAGGCAGTGACGGACTGTTTCACTTACTCAGTGAACTCAAACATTCCCGTGACTTTATCCAGGACAAAAGCGACCTGACAAAACGGGTATGGGAAGTGCTGGAAGCGGTGGAGAAGGATGCAGGGCTACGCAGTGATGTGTTTACCCGCGCACGCTCGCAGTACACCTGTGGTGATGGCAGAATCTTACTGTTCAGCAACATTGAAGTGAAAGTCTATGAGTTCAATGTTCTGAAATCAGTGCTTGCAGGAGAAGAGGGGCCCGCCTTGCTAAAACTGTCCCGGGGGCTTTTCCGTTTGGGGCAAGTAGAAGAAATCGCCCAGGCCGCAGTCAACCGGCACCCGAAAATAGACCCTGCAGAAATTCGTATGGCCTATCGCGTCGATCTGGCCAGGCGACTGGATCTGCCCCGACAGCCCAAGGACATGCTTTACAGAAACATTGCCAAAGTCAGTGCCGAGGAGCTTGAAGCAGCATATGTCGCGGTGCTGGCGGCGGAAAACACCCCGGTCTATGTGGAGCAATTACTGGGGCGCGAATATTGGGTGGATTACCTTAAGCACAAGTACCCACAAGAATTTGCGGATATGGAGCAGGCTCGTCAGGAGCAGGCTGACGAACTGGAAGACCGTCATCCGGATTTTGGTGCGGCTTACAGTATCGAGGTAGAAGCACTGGGTAAAAAAAATACCCGTGTAGAGCGGGAGTTGCTGGTGCGTCTCACAGAACGTGAGCGCGCAGAAATCGAACATGTCTGATAAAAAACCGCAGGAACCATGACGGCTCCTGCGGGGTTGTCAGCCCTTAGTTGTCATACCCAAGGTTCGGTGCCAGCCAGCGCTCGGTTACGGCCAGGTCCTGGCCTTTACGGGCGGTGTAGCTGTCAATCTGGTCCTTGTCGACCTTGCCCACGGCAAAGTACTGCGCCTGCGGATGGGCGAAATACCAGCCGCTGACCGCTGCCGCCGGGAACATGGCGTAGTGCTCGGTAAGGAACACGCCGCTTTTGCCAGCGCGCATTTCTTCTGCTTCAGGGTCCAGCAATGCGAACAACGTGCCTTTCTCGGTGTGATCCGGGCAGGCCGGGTAGCCGGGAGCAGGGCGGATACCGCTGTATTGCTCCTTGATCAGCTCTTCATTGGCCAGCTGTTCGTCCTTGGCGTAGCCCCAATAATGGGTTCGTACCTGCTGGTGCAGCCATTCGGCACAGGCTTCGGCCAGGCGGTCGGCCAGGGCCTTGACCATGATCGAGTTGTAATCGTCGCCTGCATCCTGATAGGCCTTGGCCACTTCTTCGGCACCGATGCCTGCAGTGGTGATAAAGCCGCCCACGTAGTCAGTCACGCCGCTGTCTTTTGGCGCGACAAAGTCGGCCAGGGAGAAGTTCGGCTTGCCGTCGGTCTTGATGATCTGCTGGCGCAGGTGATGCAGTTTGGCGATTGGCTGGCCGTCTTCGCCATACAACTCCAGATCGTCATCGTTGACCTGATTGGCCGGCCAGAAGCCGAACACGGCACGGGCGCTGATCAGCTTTTCATCGATCAATTTGGCGAGCATTTCCTGGGCATCGGCATACAGCGCCGTGGCCGCTTCGCCGACCACTTCATCGGTGAGGATGCGCGGGAACTTGCCAGCCAGGTCCCAAGAGATAAAGAACGGCGTCCAGTCGATATATTCAGCCAGTACCTTGAGGTCGATATTGTCCAGCACCTTGGCGCCGGTAAAGGTCGGTTTCACCGGCTGGTAGTTGGCCCAGTCGAATTGCGGCTTCTTGGCGATGGACGCGGCGTAGCTCAGGCGTTCGGTACGGGCACTGCGGTTGGCGGTGCGTTCGCGCACTTCGACGTACTCGTCGCGGGTTCTTTGCACAAAGGCAGGTTTCAGCTCTTTGGACAGCAACTGCGTGGCCACGCCTACGGCACGGGAGGCGTCGGTCACGTAGATCACCGCATCGTTCTGGTACTTGGGCTCGATCTTGACCGCGGTGTGCGCCTTGGACGTGGTAGCGCCGCCAATCATCAGCGGCAGATAGAAGTTCTGGCGCTGCATCTCGCGGGCCACGTGGACCATTTCATCCAGCGACGGCGTAATCAGGCCCGAGAGGCCGATGATGTCGCATTTCTGCTCCTTGGCCACCTGGAGGATTTTCTCCGCAGGTACCATCACACCCAGGTCAACAATGTCGTAACCGTTACAACCTAGCACCACGCCGACGATATTCTTGCCGATATCGTGGACGTCACCTTTCACGGTGGCCATCAGGATCTTGCCCTTAGCCTCGGGCTTGTCGCCTTTTTCCAGTTCGATAAACGGAATCAGGTGGGCCACGGCCTGTTTCATCACACGGGCTGACTTGACCACCTGCGGCAGGAACATTTTGCCCGCGCCAAACAGGTCGCCAACGATGTTCATGCCCGACATCAACGGCCCTTCGATCACTTCGATCGGACGTTTGAACGACAGGCGCGACTCTTCGGTGTCTTCGACGATATGGGTGGTGATGCCCTTGACCAGCGCATGCTCCAGGCGTTTGTTGACGTCCCAGCCGCGCCATTCTTCGGTTTCGGCTTCCTTGACGCTGCCATCGCCCTTGTACTTGTCGGCGATGGCCAGCAGGTTGTCGGTGGCATCCGGGGTGCGGTTGAGCACCACGTCTTCTACGGCATCGCGAAGCTCGGTCGGGATCTGGTCGTAGATCTCCAGCTGGCCGGCGTTGACGATGCCCATGGTCAGGCCATTGCGGATTGCGTACAGCAGGAACACCGAGTGGATCGCTTCACGCACCGGGTTGTTACCACGGAACGAGAACGACACGTTGGACACGCCGCCGGAGGTCAGGGCATACGGCAGTTCGTCGCGGATATAGGCACAGGCGTTGATAAAGTCCACAGCGTAGTTGTTGTGTTCTTCAATACCGGTGGCCACGGCGAAAATGTTCGGGTCGAAGATGATGTCTTCCGGCGGGAAGCCGACTTCGTTGACCAGAATGTCGTAGGAGCGTTTGCAGATTTCCTTTTTGCGCGCTTCGGTATCGGCCTGGCCGGCTTCGTCGAAGGCCATCACCACCACGGCGGCGCCATAGCGCTTGCACAGTTTGGCGTGATGGATGAACTGCTCGACGCCTTCTTTCATGCTGATCGAGTTGACGATGCCCTTGCCCTGGATGCACTTGAGGCCGGCTTCGATCACTTCCCACTTGGAGGAGTCGATCATGATCGGTACGCGGGAGATATCTGGCTCGCCGGCGATAAGATTGAGGAAGGTGACCATCGCCTTCTTCGAGTCGAGCATGCCCTCGTCCATGTTGATGTCGATGATCTGCGCACCGGCTTCAACCTGTTGCAGGGCCACTTCCAGGGCTTCGGTGTAGTTGTCTTCGCGGATCAGGCGGGCAAAGCGGGCGGAACCGGTGATGTTGGTACGTTCACCGACGTTGACGAACAACGAGCTGCGATCAATGGTAAACGGCTCAAGGCCCGAGAGGCGGCAAGCCTTGGGGATATCCGGGATCTGGCGCGGCGCATAACCGGCCACGGCATTGGCGATGGCCTGGATATGCCCCGGCGTGGTGCCGCAGCAACCGCCGACGATGTTGAGGAAACCGCTTTGGGCGAACTCTTCAATGACCTTGGCCGTTTCTGCTGGCAGTTCGTCGTATTCACCGAATTCGTTGGGCAAGCCCGCATTGGGGTGAGCCGACACGTAAGTGCTGGCCTTGTTCGACAGCTCTTCCAGGTAAGGGCGCAGTTCGCTGGCGCCCAGGGCGCAGTTCAAACCTACCGAGATCGGTTTGGCGTGGCTTACGGAGTTCCAGAACGCTTCGGTGGTCTGGCCCGACAGGGTGCGGCCGGAGGCGTCGGTGATGGTGCCGGAAATCATGATCGGCAACTCGATGCCGAGTTCTTCAAATACACCCTGTACCGCGAAGATCGCGGCTTTAGCGTTTAGGGTGTCGAAAATGGTCTCGATCAGGATCAGGTCCGAGCCGCCTTCGATCAGGCCTTTGGTGGCCTCGGTGTAGTTTTCCACCAGTTCATCGAAAGTGACGTTGCGGTAGCCCGGGTTGTTGACGTCTGGCGACAACGAGCAAGTTCGGCTGGTAGGGCCGAGCACACCGGCGACAAAACGTGGTTTGTTCGGGGTTTCCAGCGTCTTCGCGTCGGCCACCTTGCGCGCAAGGCGTGCACCTTCTACGTTTAGCTCGTAGGCCAGTGCCTGCATGCCGTAGTCGGCTTGGGAAACCTGGGTGGCGTTAAAAGTGTTGGTTTCGAGAATATCGGCACCGGCATCCAGATACGCCTTCTCAATGGCCCCTATCACATCGGGACGGCTGAGGATCAAAAGGTCGTTGTTGCCTTTGACATCGCTCGGCCAGTCGGCGAAGCGTGTGCCACGATAGTCGTGTTCCTCTAGACGGTAGCTTTGGATCATAGTGCCCATGCCGCCATCGAGAATCAGAATGCGCTCTTTGAGGGCTTGCTGAAGTGCTTGGAGACGAGCGCTGCGGTCAGACATAGGACTACCTGTTAGAGCCATGCAAAAGATGCGAAATCATAACAAACCTGCGTGGGATTTGAGCGCTCGCTGATTTACATGAATTTCGCTCATGTTGACGAGTTTGACGTACAGGTAGAATCGCGACATATTTTTGATATCAGGACACTGGCACATGCTTTTTCGCCTCCTCACCAGCGCCGTGACGCTGGTGGTGTGCAGTACCGCGCTGGCACAGGCGCCGTTGGTCAGCCCGGCTATTTCCTACACCAGGGACATTCAGCCGATCCTTACGCAAAAGTGCGTTGCCTGCCATGCCTGCAACGATGCTGCCTGCCAGCTCAACCTGGGGAGCGCGGAGGGCGCCACTCGTGGTGCCAGCAAAGTGCCGGTCTACAAGGGTGATCGTGTCGATGCCGTAGCGCCGACGCGAATTTTCTACGATGCCAGTGGCCAGGATGAGTGGCGACGCAAAGGCTTCTATTCGGTGCTCGATGCCCAGGGCGCGCAGGCGGCCTTGATGGCACGCATGCTGGAACTGGGCCACAGCACACCGCTGACGCCTAACGCCAAATTGCCCGAAGAAATTGTCCTGGGCCTTAACCGTGAGAACGTCTGCCCGGCGCCGGGCGAGTTCAATGCCTACGCCCAGAACCATCCCAAAGAGGGCATGCCGCTGGCCGTAACCGGACTGACCGACAAGCAGTACACCACTGTACAAACCTGGCTGGCCCAGGGTGCGCCCGTGGATCAGCACGCGATCAAGCCCAGCGCAATTGAAGCGGCGCAGATTGACGAGTGGGAAGAACTGCTCAACCGTCCGGGCTCAACCGAAGCCCTTGTGGCGCGCTGGTTGTACGAGCACCTGTTCCTGGCGCATACCTATTTTGACAACGGTGTGCCGGGGCATTATTTCCAGTGGGTGCGTTCGCGCACGCCCCGCGGGCAACCGATCGACCTGATCGCCACCCGCCGCCCGAATGACGATCCGGGAACGACCTTTTATTATCGACTGATGCCGGTGCAGGGTGTGATCGTACACAAAACCCACATTACCTATCCAATGGGGGCGCACAAGCTGGCGCGGGTCAAGCAGCTGTTCTACAGCGGCGACTGGCATGCCACCCGACTGCCGGGCTATGGGCCTCGTGGGCGGGCCAACCCGTTTGAAACCTTTGAAGCGATCCCGGCGGTGGCGCGTTACCAGTTTATGCTCGACAACGCCGAGTACTTTGTCCGTACCTTTATCCGTGGCCCGGTGTGCCGCGGGCAAATTGCGACTGATGTGATTCGCGACAACTTCTGGACCGTGTTCCAGGAACCGGCCCGCGACCGCTATGTCACCGATGCCGTTTACAGAGGCATCGCCACGCCGTTGTTGGCCATGCCCGGCCAGATCGACAACGTTGGCAGCATTATTTCGCTGTGGCACAACTATCGCGACAAGCGCAACGACTATGAAAAGCTGCGTCAGGAAGCCTATGCCGATATGCCGCCGCCAAGCTGGTCGACCCTGTGGGCAGGCAACGACAATGCCTTGCTCACGGTATTCCGCCACTTTGACAGTGCCAGCGTGAGCAAGGGTTTGATCGGTGAAGTCCCGCAGACCCTGTGGCTGTTTGACTACCCGTTGCTGGAGCGCACCTACTATCAATTGGCGGTTAACTTCGATGTGTTCGGCAACGTCTCGCACCAGGCGCAGACCCGTCTGTACTTTGACCTGATCCGCAACGGCGCCGAGGTCAACTTCCTGCGCCTGATGCCAGCCGATTCCCGTGCGGCCATCTTGAGCGACTGGTATCAAAACAGCGGCAAGCTGAAGATGTGGATGGACTATCAAAAAATTGATACCGACACCCCGACCGGCATGAAGCTGGACCCGGCAGACCCCAAGCGTGACTTTGCCCTCAAGCTGATCGAGCGCACGGGCACCCTCAATGCCCGGCCTGACCCGATCAACCGGTGCACGGGTGCCTACTGTTCGCGGCCCAATATCCCCCAGGAGTTCAGGTACGCCGAGCAATCGCTAAGCCGTCTGACCTCGCGGCCTGCGGCGGGGCTGGCAGTGATCAATCAGTTGCCGGAAGCAACCATGCTGCGCATCGAGGGTGCTGACGGCAAGCGTGAGATGTACAGCATGCTGCGCAACCGGGCGCACACCAACGTGGCCTTTATGCTGGGCGAGGAATACCGCCTGGAGCCGGGGCTGGATACCCTGACGATTTACCCGGGTGTGCTCAGCAGCTACCCGAACTTTATGTTCAATATCCCGGCAGGCCAGGTTGAAGCGTTTGTCGAAGCGATGGAGCAATGCAAGGATCAAGCGGCCTTCGACACCATCGTTGAACGCTGGGGGATCCGTCGCAGTCATCCGCAGTTTTGGCAGTACTTCCATGATATTGGCGAGTACATCAATGAAACCGACCCGGTCGAAGCGGGCGTGCTGGACATGAACCGCTACGAAAACCTGTAAAGGGCCGGTTGTATTTGAAGGAATGGGACGCAGCTTTCCTGACAAAAACACTAGGACTTTGTCAGGCGCGCCGATTGGCGTAAACTGCTTCCCATGTCTGCGAGGAGATTCCATGAGCGCCATAACGATTACCGACGCTGCCCACGATTACCTGGCTGATCTGCTGTCCAAGCAGAACACCCCGGGCATCGGCATCCGCGTCTTTATCACCCAGCCCGGTACCCAGTATGCTGAAACCTGCATTGCTTACTGCAAGCCGGCTGAAGTCAAACCTGAAGATACTGCCATCGGCCTTAAAAGCTTCACGGCCTGGATCGATTCGTTCAGCGAACCCTTCCTGGACGATGCCGTGGTGGATTACGCCACCGATCGCATGGGTGGTCAGCTGACCATCAAGGCGCCAAACGCCAAAGTGCCGATGGTCAATGCCGACAGCCCGATCAACGAGCGCATCAACTATTACCTGCAAACCGAGATCAACCCCGGTTTGGCCAGCCACGGTGGTCAGGTCAGCCTGATCGAAGTGGTTGAAGACGGTATTGCGGTGCTCAAGTTCGGTGGCGGTTGCCAGGGCTGCGGCCAGGCTGACGTGACTTTGCGTGAAGGCATCGAGCGCACCTTGCTTGAGCGTGTACCGGAGCTCAAGGGCGTACGTGACGTGACCGACCACTCGCAGAAAGAAAACGCCTACTACTAACAAGGCGTTCGCTGCGAAGCTGAAGAAAAAACGGTGCCCCGTGAGCACCGTTTTTTTATGGCTCATGGGCGGTAAAGCTTTGTAGCAGCTGCCGAGGAACGAAGGCAGCTGCTACAAATTTTGCATTCAGGGCCGATACAAATGCGCATGCCCCGCCCGGTACAGCGACGACTCGGCAAAGCTGTCACTGGCCAGTACCCGGCCCACCAGAATCAGCGCCGTACGCCGAAAACCCTTGGCCTCAACCCTGGCAGCAATATCCGCCAAGGTGCCCTGTACCCAGTCCTGATCCGGCCAGCTGGCGCGGTGAACCACGGCAATCGGGCAATCACTGCCGTAATGCGGAGTCAGCTCGGCGACAATCTTTTGCAGATTCTTGACCCCAAGGTGAATGGCCATGGTTGCCTTGTGCTGCGCCAGGCTGGCCAGCTCTTCACCGGCGGGCATCACGGTTTTCTCCGCGTAGCGGGTCAGGATTACGGTCTGGGAAATATCCGGCAGGGTCAGTTCGGCACCCAAAATGGCTGCGCAAGCCGCCGTGGCAGTTACCCCCGGAATGATCTCAAAAGCGATGCCCAGCTCACGCAGGCAGCGTATCTGTTCACCAATCGCGCCATACAGGCTCGGGTCACCGGAATGCACACGGGCCACATCCTGGCCTTCGGCGTCGGCAGCCTTGATCAGATCGATAATCTGCTCAAGGTGCAGCTCGGCACTGTTGATCACCTGTTCTGCCTGATGGCCTTGCAAGACCGCTTCAGGTACTAGGGAGCCGGCGTAAATGATCACCGGGCAGCTACGAATCAGGCGCTGGCCCTTGACGGTAATCAGCTCTGGATCGCCGGGCCCGGCGCCGATGAAATAAACGGTCATGGCAGTCTCGTGAAAAGTTCAGGATAGAGCTGTTCTTGAACAACGCTCATAGTGAGGCGAGGGATTATCGCGGGTTTTGCCCGATCGAGGCCAATGCAAAGGTCGCTAATGGGGATTTTTGTCGTGTGATCAGCAGCTTGGGAGTCGCACCAGAGAGTTGTTCGGCCAGGGCCAGTGCGGCACTTTCGGCAATGCCAAAACACCCGGTTTGTTCGAAGGCAATTTCTGAGCGATGACTCAGTTGCTGCACATACGGGGCAAGTTGCTTGGCACTGAACACCTCAAGCCTCAGGTTTAATCGAGCTGCCAGTTGCCGCAGTCCGGGTTCATGGCGCTTGTGATCGATGCTGGCCAGGGCGCTGATCGCACTCAATGCGATCCCGGCCTGGTCCAGCGAGTTTTCGATCAGTGTCAATAATTGCTCAGCGCTGCAACCCTGGCGACAGCCCAGGCCAATCACCAGGATTGGCGCTGTGCTCATTCCGAGTACTGGCCTTCGGACTTGCGGCGGAACAGCCAGGCGCTGATCACGCCTAAAGCCAGCCAAAAGGCGAAGTTGGTCAGTTGCGAGGCAATCTTGAATTGCGCTTCCAGCGCTTCAGGGGCCAGGCTGGAATGCACCAGTGGCTGCGGTGCGCCAAAAATATGCGGAACCAGCAGAATCGCCACGCCCAGCACTTTCAATGCCCAATGTCTGCCAAATACCAGCAACGCGATTCCCACGGCAGTTGAAGCCGCAGTGCTAACCCACCAGACTTGCCGTTGCAGCAGGTCAGCCGCAGCGGTGCCCGGTAACTCTGGCGGCAGGCCCAGGGTTGGCGCCAGGCAGAACACCGCATAACCGGCCAGGCCCCACAGCAGGCCCTGTGAGGTGCGGGTAGGGGCGCGTAAGGTGTACAGGCCCGCTAGCATCAGGGCAAAACCGACAGCCACTACCAGGTTCCCGCCCGTGGTGGACAGTACACGCTGCCAGCCATCTTCCGGCTCCCAGGCTTCGGCGTCGTGTTGGTGGGCAGGTATGGCCATATCGGCATGCTCATGGACTTCGCTGGCGGCCGGTTTTTCGTAGGTTTCCGCCTGCAGAATCAGCGGGGCAACCCACAAGCTTTGCAGCAAGGTCAGCAGCAGGGCAGCCAGCAAGCCAGTGAAGCCTGCGGTTTGAGCGATACGCTTAATCATGGCAGGCAATCTCAATGGCACGGAAAAGCGGAGCTGTGACGGGTGTCATGTGCTGCGTTGTGGACCGCATCGATATGCGAGAAACCGGCGAAATAAACCAGAAATATCCCCAGCACGGCGGCGCCGACAGCGGCCACGATACGTTGGCTCTGGGTCGCGGTGGTAGCGGCGGAATGGGTGCTGCTGGTGCTGATGGACATGGCGCTTGCCTCTGGGTCAGACGACGGGCAGCAAAGCGCAAGAAAACCCCGCGAACGAAGCTCGCAGGGTTTAACAGCGCCCGCCCACCGCGGGTTTGTTATTCGAAATAACCAGGCCGGTCTCCGGGCTTGCGAGGGGCTCATGGCTTGAGCCTGCCAACATCTCCTTCCCATGCCAGTGGCACAGTGGATTTGATGTTTCTCTCGCTTACCGTTGCGGGGGCAGCGCCGGACTTGTCAGGGCATAAAGCCTGACGCACCGGTTTCCCGTTTCACCCTGTGAAGGGCACCTGATACAAGATGTGTAGGAAACCACAAGGAAGCGTGTGTACACAAGCCCTGTGGGCCTGCCAGTGGGAGCGGGCTTGCTCGCGATGGCATCACTTGGGTTTGTCAGACCCAGTCGCCTGCATCGCGAGCAAGCCCGCTCCCACAGGATCCATACCTCCCACAGTGGTCCGGTTATGCCGTTGCCAGCATGCTGGTGACCTTGTCGCGCAATTGGTCAATGGAGAAGGGCTTGCCGATCACCGCCATGCCATCTGCAACCTCTAGGCTCTCGGCGTAACCGCTGGCAAACAGGATGGGCAATTGTTGGCGCAACAGCCGGGCCTTGCCTGCCAGTTCACGGCCATCCATGCCTGGCAATCCGACATCAGTCATCAGCAGGTCAATATGCTGGCTATGGTCCTCTAGCAGTTCCATGGCGCGCTCGCTGCCGTCGGCCTCAAGCACGCTGAACTCCAGTTCTTGCAGCACGTCTACGATCAACATCCGAACAATGGCGTCGTCTTCGACCACCAGGATGGTGGAGGGTGTTGCGGACATAATCATGATCTCGATAAAAATGTAAGCGCGGGTCTTGTAGGCATAAAGAATAGCCTTCACCCGCAACTGAGTGTGTTTCTTTGTATGAAAATGACCATTTAAAGGCAAGAAAATAGAACTATTACTCGATAATCCGGCAAACTCCTGTTTTTTATGACTGTCCACGGGCCAGAAAAATGAATGCACCTGCATCAATTGATGAGCGCAGCTTTCGCAAGCTGCTGAATCGAAACGTTGGCTTGCCGCTGGCCGTGGGTGTGCTCAGTGCCGTGCTGTTCGTGGTGATGGTCAGCTATTTGCTCTCGGTGATCAGTTGGGTAGAGCACAGTGATCGAGTGATCAGTAACGCCAACGAAGCGGCGAAGCTGACGATCGACCTTGAGACCGGCATGCGCGGTTATCTGATTACCGGGGATGAGCATTTTCTCGACCCCTATATCGTCGCCAAGCCGCAAATCAGCGCGCAGCTGAAGAGCCTGCAAGAGTTGGTCAGCGATAACCCGCAACAGGTTGATCGCCTCAAGCGCCTTGAGGCGATGCAAAGCGAATGGGCCACCTACGCGCAGACAATGATTGATATGCGGCGTGCGAGCGGCGATTACCGTTCTGCGGTACAGGCCGGTCGTGGCAAGCGCCTCACGGATGAAATTCGCAAGGAATACGACGACTTCATTCAGGTGGAGCAGCAGTTGCGGGTAGAACGCAGTCATGAAGTCAGCCAGAAAACGGTTCTCGGCGTCAGCCTTTACCTGTTCTTTATATTGGGTTTCAGCGGTTTTCTAGCCTATGTTGGTCGTCGTGATTTGCTCGCTCTTTCAGAGAATTACAAGAAAAACTTCGAGTCGCAAATTAAGACCGCTGAGCGCCTTGAACGCCAGGCATGGTTGCGCAACGGCCAGACAGAACTGGCCGAACAGGTGCTGGGGCGTCTGACCCTCAATATGCTGGGGCGCAATATCCTGCAATTCTGCGCCCAGTATCTGGGTACCGTCGTCGCGGCGGTTTACGTGCGAGAAGATCATGGCGGCCTCAAGCGTGTGGCCAGTTATGGCTTTTCCCGTGAGCAAGAGGCGCAGGACCAACTGATCCACAATGACGAAGGCATCGTGGGTCAGGCAGCGCAGCAGGATAAGTTGATTCGCCTGGACGAGGTGCCGGCCGATTACTTCTTCAAAGTCAGTTCCGGGCTGGGTGAAGGCAGCCCGCGCAGCGTGCTGGTGGTGCCGACCAGTGATGATGACCGGGTCAACGGTGTGATCGAACTGGGCTTTCTCAGGCCTCTGACCGACCGTGATATCGAACTGTTTGAATTGATTGCCGACAATATCGGCATGTCGATTGAGGCGGCGCGCTACCGTCAGCGCTTGCAGGAGGTTTTGGCCGAGACCCAGCAGCTCAATGAGCAGTTGCAAGTGCAGCAGGAAGAACTCAAGACCGCCAACGAAGAGCTCGAAGAGCAGTCGCGCATCCTTAAGGAGTCGCAGACCAGCCTCGAAACCCAGCAGGCGGAACTGGAGCAGACCAATGAAGAACTGGCTGGCCAGCGCGATGCCATGGACCGTAAGAACTCCGAGCTTAATCGGGTACAGGTGCAGCTCGAAGAGCGCGCTGATGAGCTGCAGCGCTCCAGCAGGTACAAATCCGAGTTCCTGGCCAATATGTCCCACGAACTGCGGACACCGCTTAACAGCTCGCTGATTCTGGCAAAATTGCTGTCGGAAAACCCGCAGCAGAACCTCAGTGCAGAGCAGGTCAAGTTTGCCGAGTCGATCTATTCGGCGGGCAATGACCTGCTCAATCTGATCAACGACATCCTGGATATCTCCAAGGTGGAAGCCGGCAAGCTCGAAATGCGTCCCGAGAACACCAGCGTCACGCGAGTGGTTGAGGGTTTGCGCGGCATGTTCCAGCCGCTGGCAGGGGAAAAGGCCCTGGGCTTCGAGGTGCAGGTGCAGCCTGGTACGCCACCGATGATCTTCACTGACAGTCAGCGCCTGGAGCAGATCCTCAAGAATCTGCTGTCCAACGCGGTCAAGTTCACTGAGAAAGGTCAGGTCAGCCTCAGCGTATCCGGTCAGCCGGGCGAGGGGGTCGCGTTCACGGTCAGGGACTCGGGCATCGGTATTTCTGTCGACCAGCAGGACTGCATCTTTGAAGCCTTCCGCCAGGCCGATGGCACCACCAATCGCCGTTACGGCGGTACAGGGCTGGGTCTGTCGATCTCCCGTGACCTGGCAACCCTGCTTGGCGGCTCGATCACGGTCAGCAGCGAACCGGGGCAGGGCAGCACCTTTACCCTGATCCTGCCGCAGCAGTATGTAGAAGACGCTCAGGAACTGGCGCATATGCCAGCAGCTCCCGCACCACGGCCGGCCGCGCTGGTTCACCAGCCGCTGCCTGCTCTTGTCGCGCTGTCCGATATTCCGCGCTTTATGGATGACCGCGAGCAGGCTCCGTTCACCACGCGTTGCATTCTGGTGATCGAAGATGAGCCGAACTTTGCGCATATCCTCTTCGATCTGGCGCATGAGTTGGGTTACCGCTGCCTGGTAGCCCACGGTGCCGATGAAGGCTTCAGCCTGGCCGCACAGTTTATTCCCGATGCCATCCTGCTCGATATGCGCCTGCCGGACCACTCCGGGCTGACGGTATTGCAGCGCCTCAAAGCGCTGGCACCGACCCGACATATCCCGGTGCATGTGATCTCTGTCGAGGATCGGGTCGAGGCAGCCATGCATATGGGCGCGGTGGGTTATGCGGTTAAACCGACCACCCGTGAAGAGCTGAAAAACGTGTTCGCCCGCCTTGAGGCCAAGCTGACGCAGAAGGTCAAACGCGTGCTTCTGGTTGAAGACGATGATCTACAGCGTGACAGTATTGCCCGCCTGATCGGCGACGATGACATTGAAATCACCGCGGTAGGCTACGCCCAGGAGGCCCTTGATCTGCTGCGTCGCAACGTCTACGACTGCATGATCATCGACCTCAAACTGCCGGATATGCTCGGCGGCGATCTGCTCAAGCGCATGTCCACCGAGGACATTTGCTCGTTCCCGCCGGTGATCGTCTACACCGGGCGCAACCTGACCCGGGATGAAGAGGCTGAACTGCGCAAGTATTCGCGCTCGATCATCATCAAGGGCGCCCGCTCACCGGAGCGTCTGCTCGATGAAGTGACATTATTTCTGCACAAAGTTGAATCTCAGTTGTCCCATGAGCGACAAACGATGCTCAAGACCGCCCGCAGTCGCGACAAGGTCTTCGAAGGGCGCAAGATTCTGCTGGTGGATGACGATGTACGAAACATCTTTGCCCTCACCAGTGCCCTGGAACAGAAGGGCGCCATTGTGGTGATTGGGCGTAATGGCCGCGAAGCCATCGAGCGCCTGGAAGAGGTGGAAGATATCGATCTGGTGCTGATGGACGTCATGATGCCGGAGATGGACGGCTACGAAGCCACCGTCGAAATCCGCAAGAACCCGCGCTGGCGCAAGCTGCCGATCATTGCGGTGACGGCCAAGGCCATGAAGGACGATCAGGAGCGTTGCCTGCAGGCGGGGTCCAATGATTACCTGGCCAAACCTATTGACCTGGACCGACTGTTTTCGTTGATCCGGGTCTGGCTACCGAAAATGGAACGACTCTAAGTGCAACGAAACACCGATATCGAGTTACGGCTGCTGATTGAAGCGATCTACCTCAAATACAGTTATGACTTTCGCGATTACGCCGGTGCTTCGGTCAAGCGCCGGGTCAATCACGCGCTGCGCCAGTTTGACTGTAAGACCATCTCGGCCCTGCAGGAGCGGATCCTGCACGATCCCACGGCCTTTATGCAGTTGTTGCAGTATCTGACGATCCCGGTCAGCGAAATGTTTCGCGACCCGGAACACTTCCTGGCCATTCGCCAGGAGGTGGTGCCGATCCTCAAGACTTATCCGTCACTGAAGATCTGGATTGCGGGGTGCAGCACCGGCGAGGAGGTGTACTCGATGGCCATTCTGTTGCGCGAAGAAGGCCTGCTGGATCGTACCATCATCTACGCGACTGACATCAACCCGCGCTCACTGGAAAAGGCCAAGCAGGGCATCTTCTCCCTGGAGAATGTCCGTGCCTATACCCACAATTATCAAAAGGCCGGTGGTCAGCGCTCGTTTGCCGATTACTACACCGCCGCCTATGACTACGCGATCTTTGATAAGTCCCTGCGCGAAAATGTGACCTTCGCCGATCACAGCCTGGCGACGGATAGCGTGTTTTCAGAAACCAATTTAATTTCATGTCGTAACGTATTGATTTACTTCAACAAAGATCTCCAAAACAGAGCCTTTGGACTGTTTCATGAGTCGCTGTGCCATCGCGGTTTTCTGATGCTGGGCAGCAAGGAAACCCTGGATTTTTCGGACTACAGCAAACAGTTCACGCCTGTGCTCAAGCAAGAACGGATCTATCGCAAGCTATGAGTGTCCAACTGGGTCATAGGGTTCGACGCAACTCGGTGGAGGCGGTGGTAATCGGAGCCTCTGCGGGCGGAGTCGAAGCCTTGCTGACGATTTTTGCCGATCTCAAGCCAGGTTTTCGCTTGCCGATCATTGTGGTTCTGCATTTGCCTGATGAGCGTCGCAGCCAGTTGGCCGAAGTGTTTGCCCGGCGGTTGTCGTTGCCGGTCAGGGAGGCTCAGGACAAGCAGCAGATTGTACCGGGTACCCTGTATTTTGCGGCCCCGGGGTATCACCTGTCGGTCGAGCACGACCGCAGTTTTTCCTTGAGCCAGGAGGAGCGGGTGCATTATTCGCGACCTGCAATTGATTTTCTTTTTGAGTCTGCGGCTGATGTGTATCAACAGCGTCTGGCCGCGATTTTACTGACAGGCGCCAATCGGGATGGTGCGCGGGGGCTGAGTGTGGTCAAACAATTGGGTGGTCTGACCATTGTCCAGGACCCCCATGAGGCCCAGGCATCAACGATGCCGCAAGCTGCGCTGGAACTGTGCCAACCGGATTGCATTCTTCCCTTGCGCGGCATTGGCCGTCTGCTTGTCGAGCTGGAACCTATCGAATGCTACTAAATGATATTCAAGCCAAGCTGCTGATTGTCGACGATCTGCCGGAAAACCTGCTGGCCCTCGAAGCGTTGATCAAGCGCGAGGACCGTATCGTCTACAAGGCCTTGTCTGCGGACGAGGCGTTGTCGCTGCTGCTGCAGCATGAATTCGCCATGGCCATTCTTGATGTACAAATGCCGGGCATGAACGGCTTTGAATTGGCCGAACTGATGCGTGGCACGGCCAAGACCAAAAACATCCCCATCGTGTTTGTCAGCGCCGCCGGGCGCGAAATGAACTATGCCTTCAAGGGCTATGAAAGCGGCGCGGTCGACTTTTTGCACAAGCCGCTGGATATCCACGCGGTGAAAAGCAAGGTCAATGTATTTGTCGAACTCTATCGCCAAAGCAAGGCCATGAAGCAACAGGTCGAAGCCCTGGAACAGAGTCGGCGCGAGCAGGAAACGTTGCTGGCGCAGTTGCAACTGACCCAGGTCGAGCTGGAGCATGCAGTGCGCATGCGCGACGACTTTATGTCGATCGTCTCCCATGAGGTACGAACGCCGCTAAACGGGCTGATTCTGGAAACCCAGTTGCGCAAGATGCACCTGGCCCGAGATAACGCCGCTGCGTTCACCCTGGACAAGATGCACGCGATGGTCGAGCGTGACGAACGCCAGATCCAGAGCCTGATTCGACTGATTGAAGACATGCTCGACGTGTCGCGTATCCGCACCGGTAAGTTGTCCATCCGCCCCGGCGAATTTGACCTGGCCCATGCGGTGGGGCAGTTGCTGGAAAATTTTGCGGCGCAGATCAGCGCGGCGCAATCGAGCGTCAACTTCACGGCATTGCAGCCGGTGGTGGGGCAGTGGGATGAGTTCAGGATTGAGCAGGTGATCAGCAACCTGCTGACTAACGCCCTGCGATATGGTGCGAAAAAGCCCATTGATGTATCGGTTTATATCGAGGGTGAGCAGGCCGTAGTTGATGTGCGCGACCAGGGTATTGGCATCAGCGAAGAAAACCAGCAGCGGGTTTTTCAACAATTCGAGCGGGTTTCAGCCAGCCATGTAACGGCTGGGCTGGGGTTGGGGCTGTTTATTTCGGAGCAGATTGTGGCCGCCCATAGCGGCACAATCAGTGTGCAGAGCACATTGGGTGAGGGTGCCTTGTTCCGGGTTTGCCTGCCGTTGGCACAAAAGGCTTAAACTCGATGCAACCTGTGACCGTCCCCGGGGTCATACTTGGCAGCGACTGCATGAATTAAGGTTCCCCATGAGTGAAGATGCGCAAGATGTTGTTTTGATTGTCGAAGATGACCCTTCGATCCTGATGGTCCTGAGTGCCTATTTATCAGGTGAGGGCTACAGGGTGTTGCAGGCCGAAAATGGCGAACAGGCGTTCGAGATTCTGGCTAGCAAGCCCCATCTGGATCTTATGGTCACCGACTTTCGTTTGCCGGGGGGGATTTCCGGGGTGCAGATTGCCGAGCCTGCACTGAAGTTGCGACCTGACCTGAAAGTGATTTTCATCAGTGGTTACCCGGCGGAGATCCGTGACACGGGCAGCCCGATCACCCTGACTGCGCCGATCCTGGCCAAACCGTTCGACCTTGATACCTTGCAGGCCCAGATCCAGAAGCTGTTGGCGTAGCCCCATAGCAGTGGCACGGGCGAGGTGACCGTAAGGGCGGAACCCGTAGAAAGCCGTAATACATCGAATGGATATGTACTCGGTGGTTCTAACTCGAATTGTGGGTACATATCCAGCATTTGCGTCTAACTGGAACTAAGCCGTGACACATCGAATGGATATGTACTCGGTGGTTCTAACTGGAATTGCGAGTACATATCCAGCGCTCGCGGTTAACTGAAATTAAGGTTTCGCCCTTACGGCGAGGCACTTTTGTCAAACAGCCACAAAAGTACCCAAAAAGGCCTTGCCCCATCGTACGGCCTTCGCTGCGCTCAGGTTCCCTCACTCCGGTCCTGCTCCGTGG
>Ga0302347_1000549_pt1 | contig 57935 bp, 50 predicted proteins | sample PhyWR1_FD_202178 | JGI IMG/M metagenome (GOLD analysis project Ga0302347, IMG submission 202178) | Leaf surface microbial communities from wheat plants in UC Gill Tract Community Farm, Albany, California, United States - DLSL W.R1 (v2)... | ecosystem: Host-associated > Plants > Phyllosphere >... | reverse complement strand
GCGTTGAAACTGAATGAATTCATAAGTAGAGGAAAATAAACATGTCTAAAGTCGCTCTCATCACCGGCGTTACCGGACAGGATGGTTCTTATCTGGCGGAGCTGTTGCTGGAAAAAGGGTATGAAGTTCACGGTATTAAACGTCGTGCTTCGTCGTTCAACACAGAACGTGTGGATCATATCTACCAGGATCCCCATTCAGCGAATCCGAAATTCCATCTGCATTATGGCGATCTGACCGATTCCTCCAACCTGACCCGTATTCTGCAGGAAGTGCAGCCTGATGAAGTGTACAACCTGGGTGCGATGAGCCACGTAGCGGTCTCATTTGAATCCCCGGAATACACCGCAGATGTTGATGCCATGGGCACGCTGCGTCTGCTGGAAGCCATTCGCTTCCTGGGCCTTGAGAAGAAAACCCGTTTCTACCAGGCGTCTACCTCTGAGCTGTATGGCCTGGTGCAGGAAATCCCGCAGAAAGAGACCACGCCGTTCTATCCGCGCTCTCCGTACGCTGTCGCAAAACTGTACGCTTACTGGATCACCGTGAACTACCGTGAATCCTACGGTATGTATGCGTGTAACGGTATTTTGTTCAACCACGAATCCCCACGCCGTGGCGAAACCTTCGTAACCCGCAAAATCACCCGTGCGATCGCGAACATCGCCCAGGGCCTTGAGAAGACACTGCACCTCGGCAACATGGATTCCCTGCGTGACTGGGGCCATGCGAAAGACTACGTCAAAATGCAGTGGATGATGTTGCAGCAGGACAACCCGGAAGATTTCGTGATTGCGACCGGCGTGCAGTATTCCGTGCGTCAGTTCGTTGAGATGGCGGCAGCGCAGCTGGGTATTAAACTGCGTTTCGAAGGCACCGGCGTTGAAGAGAAGGGCATTGTGGTTTCTGTTACCGGCCATGATGCACCGGGCGTGAAACCGGGCGATGTGATCGTTGAAGTGGACCCGCGTTACTTCCGTCCTGCTGAAGTGGAAACGCTGCTCGGTGATCCAACCAAAGCGCATGAAAAACTGGGCTGGAAACCGGAAATCACCCTGCAGGAAATGGTATCTGAAATGGTGGCCAAGGATCTCGAAGCGGCGAAAAAACACTCCCTGCTTAAGTCCCATGGCTACGAGGTTGCCATCGCGCTGGAGTCCTGAGAATGACCAAACAACGTATTTTTGTCGCTGGTCATCGTGGGATGGTGGGATCTGCCATCGTCCGTCAGCTTGAACAGCGCGGTGATGTTGACGTCGTGGTGCGTACCCGCGACGAGCTGAACTTGCTTGATGGTCAAGCCGTTCAGGCTTTCTTTGCGAACGAACGTATTGATCAGGTGTATCTGGCGGCGGCAAAGGTTGGCGGCATTGTCGCCAACAACACGTATCCGGCGGATTTCATCTACGAAAACATGATGATTGAGAGCAACATTATTCACGCCGCGCATCTGCACAACGTGAATAAGCTGCTGTTCCTCGGCTCTTCGTGCATTTATCCGAAGCTGGCGAAGCAGCCGATCGCTGAGAGCGAACTGCTGCAGGGCACGCTTGAAGAGACGAACGAGCCTTACGCGATTGCCAAGATTGCCGGTATCAAACTGTGCGAATCCTACAACCGCCAGTATGGCCGCGATTATCGTTCGGTGATGCCGACCAATCTGTACGGTCCGCACGATAACTTCCATCCGAGCAACTCGCATGTGATCCCAGCGCTGCTGCGTCGTTTCCATGAAGCGACGGCAGAAAGTGCCCCAGACGTCGTGGTGTGGGGGAGCGGTACGCCGATGCGCGAGTTCCTGCACGTTGATGACATGGCTGCTGCCAGCATTCACGTGATGGAGTTGGATCGCGAAGTGTGGCAGGAAAATACCGAGCCGATGCTTTCGCACATCAACGTCGGAACCGGAGTGGATTGCACGATCCGCGAGCTGGCGCAGACCATCGCGCACGTGGTGGGCTACAAAGGCCGTGTGGTGTTTGATGCCACCAAGCCGGACGGCACGCCGCGCAAACTGCTGGACGTGACGCGTCTGCATCAGCTCGGCTGGTATCACGAGGTGTCACTTGAACAGGGGCTGGCAAGCACCTACCAGTGGTTCCTGGAAAACCAGCACCGCTTCCGGGGGTAATCATGTTTTTAAGTCAGGAAGATTTTGCCACGGTAGTGCGTTCTACCCCGCTGATATCCATCGATTTAATTGTGGAAAACGAGCGAGGGGAGTTCCTGTTGGGACAGCGAACCAATCGCCCTGCGCAAGGGTACTGGTTCGTCCCCGGTGGACGCGTACAGAAGGATGAACGGCTTGAGCGCGCTTTCGAGCGCCTCACGCTGGCGGAACTGGGGCTGAGCCTGCCGATGAAGGCAGGCCAGTTTTACGGGATCTGGCAGCACTTCTATGACGATAACTTTTCCGGCACCGATTTCAGCACCCATTACGTGGTGCTGGGCTTTTGCCTGAAAGTGAATCAGGCCGATCTGAATCTGCCTGATTCACAACATGATGCTTACCGCTGGCTGACGCCAGATGCCCTGCTGGCAAGCGATAACGTGCATGACAATAGCCGCGCGTATTTCCTTGCCGACCGCCAGGCCGAGGTAACAGAACGATGAAGATCCTTGTCTACGGCATCAATTATTCACCCGAACTGACCGGTATCGGTAAATACACCGGTGAAATGGTCGAGTGGATGGTGAGCCAGGGCCACGAGGTGCGGGTCATTACGGCCCCGCCTTACTACCCGGAATGGAAAATCGGCGAACATTATTCCAGCTGGCGCTATCGCCGTGAAGTGGGCAATGCGACCGTCTGGCGCTGTCCGCTGTATGTGCCTAAACAGCCCTCGACACTGAAGCGCCTGATTCATCTGGGCAGCTTTGCGCTCAGCAGCTTCTTCCCGCTGATGGCGCAGCGTCGCTGGAAGCCTGATCGTATTATCGGCGTGGTGCCCACGCTGTTTTGCACGCCAGGCATGCGCCTGCTGGGCAAACTCTCGGGCGCACCTACGATCCTGCATATCCAGGATTACGAAGTAGACGCGATGCTCGGCCTGGGCATGGCGGGTAAAGGCAAGAGTGGCAAGGTGGCCAAACTGGCCAGCGCCTTTGAGCGCAGCAATCTGCATAACGTCGATTACGTCTCAACGATCTCGCGCTCGATGATGAACAAAGCGCAGGAGAAAGGCGTTCCGGCTGAAAAAATGATTTTCTTCCCGAACTGGTCAGAAGTGGCCCGTTTTCGTGATGTGAGTGAGAGCGATGCGCTGGCCTTGCGGGCGCAGCTCGGTTTACCGGACGGCCAAAAAATCATTCTTTACTCAGGCAACATTGGCGAAAAACAGGGGCTGGAAAGCGTCATTGACGCGGCCGCACAGCTGAGCAATCAGCCCTGGACATTCGTTATTGTCGGGCAGGGTGGTGGTAAAACTCGGCTCGAGAAAATGGTCAGCGAACGCGGCCTGACCAACGTGAAATTCTTCCCGCTTCAGTCCTACGAGGCACTGCCTGCGTTACTGAAGATGGGCGATTGCCATTTGGTCGTGCAAAAGCGCGGCGCGGCGGATGCGGTGCTGCCGTCGAAATTGACCAACATTTTGGCCGTCGGTGGCAACGCGGTGATCACGGCGGAGCCAGAAACCGAACTCGGTCAGCTTTGCGATACCTACCCGGAGATCGCGGTGTGCGTTGAACCGGAATCAGTCCCTGCGCTGGTCGCGGGCATTGAGCGGGCACTCGCCATGCCAAAACAGAACACGGTGGCACGTGAATATGCCGAACGCACGCTCGAAAAAGAGAACGTGCTTAGTCAATTTATTGCAGATATACGGGGATAAACATGAGTCAAAATAAACTTTACCCGGTTGTGATGGCGGGTGGCTCTGGTAGTCGGTTGTGGCCGCTGTCCCGCGTGCTCTATCCAAAACAGTTCCTCTGCCTGAAAGGGGAACTCACCATGCTGCAAACCACAGTGTCGCGCCTGAACGGCGTGGAGTGCGAAAGCCCGGTGGTGATTTGCAACGAGCAGCACCGTTTTATCGTCGCAGAACAGCTGCGTCAGCTGAACAAACTGACTGAAAACATCATTCTTGAACCGGCTGGGCGCAATACCGCACCGGCCATCGCGCTGGCCGCACTGGCGGCGCAACGCAGCAGCCCGGATTGCGACCCGATGATGCTGGTGCTGGCGGCGGACCACGTTATTCAGCAGGAAGATGCCTTCCGCGAAGCGGTTCGTGCCGCGATCCCTTACGCTGAAAGCGGCAAGCTGGTGACTTTCGGTATCGTGCCGGATCTGCCAGAAACGGGCTATGGCTACATTCGTCGTGGTGATGTAACGCCGGGCGAAAGCGACAGCGTGGCGTTTAACGTGGCGCAGTTTGTCGAAAAACCGAATCTTGATACCGCCCAGGCGTATGTGGCCAGCGGCGAGTATTACTGGAACAGCGGCATGTTCCTGTTCCGCGCGGGACGTTATCTGGAAGAGCTGCAAAAGTATCGCCCGGATATTCTGAGCGCCTGCGAAAAAGCGATGGCCGTTGTTGACCCGGATCTCGACTTTATCCGTGTGGATGAAGCGTCATTCCTCGCCTGTCCGGAAGAGTCCGTCGATTACGCGGTGATGGAGCGCACGGCGGATGCCGTTGTGATTCCAATGGATGCTGGCTGGAGCGATGTGGGCTCCTGGTCTTCGCTGTGGGAAATCAGCGCACACACGCCGGAAGGCAACGTGCATCACGGCGATGTGATCAGCCATAAAACTGAAAACAGCTATGTTTACGCCGAGTCAGGTTTGGTGACCACGGTGGGCGTGAAAGATCTGGTTGTCGTGCAGACCAAAGATGCGGTGCTGATTGCCGATCGCAATTCAGTGCAGGACGTCAAAAAAGTGGTCGAGCAGATCAAAGCCGATGGCCGTCATGAGCACCATATTCATCGCGAAGTCTATCGTCCGTGGGGTAAATATGACTCCATCGACTCAGGCGATCGTTATCAGGTCAAACGCATTACCGTGAAACCGGGCGAAGGGCTGTCGGTGCAAATGCATCACCACCGTGCCGAGCACTGGGTGGTGGTGGCGGGAACCGCAAAAGTGACGATTGACGGCGACGTTAAATTGCTCGGTGAAAACGAGTCGATTTATATTCCGTTGGGTGCGACGCACTGCCTGGAAAACCCAGGGAAAATTCCTCTCGATCTGATTGAAGTGCGTTCCGGCTCGTATCTCGAAGATGACGACATTGTGCGCTTCCAGGATCGCTACGGCCGGGTTTAGCGCTAACTAGCCTCTTTCGCGTGGCAGATGAGCTGCAACGCGAAATCAAAGGGTTATTCAATTCAAAAATCAAATCTCCTGAACAGGAGAGGGCCGACTGTTGCCTGAAAAAGGGGTCATCATGGAAAAGTTAACCTGTTTTAAAGCCTACGACATTCGCGGCAAGCTGGGCGAAGAGCTGAATGAAGACATCGCGTGGCGCATTGGCCGCGCGTACGGCGAATATGTAAAACCCAAAACCATTGTACTCGGCGGCGATGTGCGCCTGACCAGCGAGGCGCTCAAGCTGGCGCTGGCAAAAGGGTTGCAGGATGCAGGCGTGGATGTGCTGGATATCGGCCTGTCCGGAACCGAAGAGATCTATTTCGCCACCTTCCATCTGGGCGTTGACGGCGGGATTGAAGTGACCGCTAGCCATAACCCGATGGACTACAACGGGATGAAGCTGGTGCGTGAGGGTGCTCGCCCGGTGAGCGGTGATACGGGCCTGCGTGACGTGCAGCGTCTGGCGGAAGCGAACGACTTCCCGCCGGTCAATGAAGCGAAACGCGGCAGCTACACACAAATCGACCCGCGCAAAGCGTACATCGACCATCTGCTCGGCTACATCAACGTTGATAATCTTAAACCGCTGAAGCTGGTGATTAACTCCGGCAACGGCGCGGCGGGCCCGGTGGTAGATGCGCTGGAAGCCCGCTTTAAAGCCCTGAACGTTCCCGTCACCTTTATCAAAGTTCATAACACGCCGGACGGCAATTTCCCGAACGGGATCCCGAATCCACTGCTGCCGGAATGCCGCGCCGATACCCGCAACGCGGTGATTGAGCACGGTGCCGACATGGGCATCGCCTTTGACGGCGATTTTGACCGTTGCTTCCTGTTCGACGAGAAAGGCCAGTTTATCGAAGGCTATTACATCGTCGGTCTGCTGGCCGAGGCGTTTCTCGAGAAAAATCCCGGTGCAAAAATCATTCACGATCCGCGTCTTTCCTGGAACACGGTGGACGTGGTCAGTGCCGCAGGTGGCCAGCCGGTGATGTCGAAAACCGGTCACGCGTTCATCAAAGAGCGTATGCGCCAGGAAGACGCCATTTACGGCGGTGAGATGAGCGCTCACCACTACTTCCGCGATTTTGCCTACTGCGACAGCGGGATGATCCCGTGGCTGCTGGTGACGGAGCTGCTGTGTCTGAAAGGTCAGACGCTGGGTGAACTGGTGCGTGACCGGATGGCGGCGTTCCCGGCGAGCGGTGAGATCAACAGCAAGCTGGACAATCCTGCAGACGCGATTGCTCGCGTGGAGCTGAATTTTGCGCCACAGGCGCTGGAAATTGATCACACCGACGGGATCAGCATGGCGTTCCCGGAGTGGCGCTTCAATTTGCGCTCGTCCAATACGGAGCCTGTTGTGCGTCTGAACGTGGAGTCGCGGGCCGACACGGCGCTGATGGAGGCGCGAACACAGGACATTCTGGCGCTGTTGAAACAGTAATCCTTGCCCCCTTCCGCTGGAAGGGGGAACCCGATAACAGGACCAACGATGACAAATCTAAAAAAGCGCGAGCGAGCCAAAACGAATGCATCGTTAATTTCTATGGTGCAGCGTTTTTCTGACATCACCATAATGTTCGGTGGGCTGTGGGCGGTATGTAAGGTCAGCGGGCTGTCGTTTTTATACATGCACCTGTTGATGGCGCTGATTGCGCTGGTGGTATTCCAGATGATCGGCGGCATGACGGATTTTTACCGTTCGTGGCGCGGCGTAAAACTCACCACAGAACTGATGCTGTTGCTGCAAAACTGGACGCTGAGCCTGATTTTCAGCGCCGGTCTGGTGGCTTTTAGTAGCGACTTTGATAACAGCTTTGTGACGTATCTCAGCTGGTATCTGCTCACCAGCGTTGGGTTAGTGGTCTGTCGATCGCTAATCCGCTTTGGCGCAGGCTGGCTACGTAATCGCGGGTATAACAAGCGCTTTGTCGCCGTTGCGGGCGATTTGCCTGTTGGACTGGCGTTGCTGGACAGCTTCCGTAAAGAACCCTGGCTGGGGCTGGACGTGGTGGGTGTTTATCACGATGCAAAACCTGGCGGTGTACCGTCTGAATGGGCGGGCAATATCGAACAGCTGATTGACGATGCGCGTGCCGGGAAAATCCACAATGTTTATATCGCGATGCCGATGAGCGAAGAAAGCACTATCCGTAACCTGATGCGCGAACTGGCTGATACCACCTGCTCGGTGAGCCTCATCCCTGACGTGTTTACCTTCAACATTTTGCATTCCCGCATTGAAGAGGTTAACGGTGTGCCGGTGGTGCCGCTATACGATACGCCGCTTTCCGGCATTAACCGTGTCCTGAAACGTCTTGAAGATATCGTGCTCGCGACCTTGATTTTGCTGCTTATTTCCCCGGTACTGTGCGGGATTGCGCTGGCGGTCAAATTGAGCTCGCCTGGCCCGATTATCTTCCGCCAGACCCGCTACGGAATGGACGGCAAACCGATCAAAGTGTGGAAGTTCCGTTCCATGAAAGTGATGGAAAATGACGGTGTGGTGACGCAGGCAACGCAGAACGATCCGCGTGTTACCCGCGTGGGGAACTTCCTGCGCCGCAGCTCGCTGGATGAGCTGCCGCAGTTCATCAATGTGCTGACCGGTGGGATGTCGATTGTCGGGCCACGTCCGCATGCGGTGGCGCACAACGAACAGTATCGTGCGCTCATTGAGGGCTACATGCTGCGCCATAAAGTGAAGCCAGGCATTACCGGCTGGGCGCAGATCAACGGCTGGCGCGGCGAAACGGACACCCTGGAAAAAATGGAAAAACGCATTGAGTTCGATCTTGAGTACATTCGCGAGTGGAGCGTCTGGTTCGATATCAAAATCGTTTTCCTGACCATCTTTAAGGGCTTTGTGAATAAAGCGGCTTATTAAATGCCTTCCTCACCAGGCGACTTGCTTGCCATTTTGAACCAGGGCAAGGCTCAAAATCCTCACGTACTCCGTGTACGCGCCGGGTTTTCCGCTCTGTTCGTGTTCAAACTGGCCGTGCCAGTAACGCCTTTGAGAATGGTATGAAGGAACATTCATGAGCTTACGTGAAAAAACCATTAGCGGCGCCAAGTGGTCGGCTATCGCCACGGTGATTATCATCGGCCTGGGGCTGGTGCAGATGACCGTGCTGGCGCGCATTATTGATAATCATCAGTTTGGTCTGTTGACTATCTCGTTGGTGATCATCGCCCTGGCCGATACGCTATCGGATTTTGGTATCGCCAATTCAATTATCCAACGCAAAGAAATTAGCCACCTTGAACTGACCACGCTTTACTGGCTGAACGTTGGGCTGGGGATTGCGGTCTGCGTTACGGTGTTTCTGCTGAGCGGGTTTATTGGCGACGTGCTGAATAACCCCGATCTTGCCCCGCTGATCCGCACGCTTTCGTTTGCCTTTGTGGTGATCCCGCATGGGCAGCAGTTCCGTGCATTGATGCAAAAAGAGCTGGAATTCAGCAAAATCGGCACGATCGAAACGACCTCGGTGCTTGCCGGTTTTACCTTCACTGTGGTGAGCGCGCATTACTGGCCGCTGGCGATGACGGCGATTCTGGGTTATCTGGTCAATACGGCCGTGCGAACCCTGCTGTTTGGCTATTTTGGCCGCAAAATCTATCGTCCGGGATTACATTTCTCGCTGGCGTCGGTGTCTTCTAACCTGCGTTTCGGTGCGTGGCTGACCGCTGACAGCATCATTAATTACGTTAATACCAACCTCTCGACGCTGTTTTTGGCGCGCATTCTCGGTGCCAGCGTGGCTGGGGGGTATAACCTCGCTTACAACGTGGCGGTCGTCCCGCCGATGAAGCTGAACCCCATTATCACCCGCGTGCTGTTCCCGGCGTTTGCCAAAATTCAGGACGATACCGAGAAGCTGCGCGTCAATTTCTACAAGCTGCTGTCGGTGGTGGGGATTATTAACTTCCCTGCGCTACTTGGGCTGATGGTGGTTTCCAATAACTTTGTCCCGCTGGTGTTTGGCGAGAAGTGGAGCGGCATCGTGCCGATTCTGCAATTGCTCTGCGTTGTCGGTTTACTGCGTTCCGTCGGCAATCCGATTGGTTCGCTGCTGATGGCAAAAGCGCGCGTCGATATCAGCTTCAAATTTAATGTGTTCAAAACGTTCCTGTTTATCCCGGCCATTGTCGTCGGGGGCCATATGGCGGGCGCGATTGGCGTGACGCTTGGCTTCCTGCTGGTGCAAATCATCAATACCGTTCTGAGCTATTTCGTGATGATCAAGCCTGTGCTTGGCTCCAGCTATCGTCAGTACATTCTGAGCTTATGGCTGCCGTTTTATCTGTCACTGCCGACGCTGGTCGTGAGCTATGGCCTGGGCCTTGTGCTCAATGGCCATCTGCCGCTGAGCGCGCTGCTGGCGACGCAAATTGCCGCAGGTGCGCTGGCCTTTGTGGTGATGATTGTGCTGTCCCGAAATGCGCTGGTGGTTGAACTGAAACGCCAGTTTTGCCGTAGCGAGAAGATGAAAACACTGCTTCGCGCAGGCTAATTATTTCTCCCTCTCGCGTCTGAGAGGGCTGGGGTGAGGGCACCAGGCCGCACTCCATGAATCCAGAACCCCTTTAAGAGGTCATTATGAAATTACTGATTCTTGGCAATCATACTTGTGGCAACCGTGGTGATAGCGCCATTTTACGCGGGTTGCTGGATGCCATTAACACTCTTGAGCCAGAGACAGAAGTCGATGTGATGAGCCGCTATCCGGTGAGTTCATCGTGGTTACTCAATCGTCCGGTAATGGGCGATCCGCTCTACAGCCAGATGAAACAGCATAACAGTGCGGCAGGCGTAATGGGCCGCGTGAAGAAAGTGCTGCGTCGTCGTTATCAGCATCAGGTGTTGCTCTCACGCGTGACCGATACCGGCAAGCTGCGCAATATCGCTATCGCCCAGGGCTTTACCGATTTTGTCCGTTTGTTGTCCGGCTATGACGCGATTATTCAGGTCGGCGGGTCGTTCTTTGTTGATCTCTACGGTGTGCCGCAGTTTGAGCATGCGCTGTGTACCTTTATGGCGAAAAAACCGCTGTATATGATTGGTCACAGCGTGGGGCCGTTCCAGAATCCGCAATTCAACCAGCTGGCAAATTATGTCTTTGGCCATTGCGATGCGCTGATTCTGCGCGAGTCCGTCAGCCTTGACCTCATGAAACGCAGCGATATCGACACCTCAAAGGTGGAGCACGGCGTGGATACCGCCTGGCTGGTGGATCATCAGGATCAGAATTTTGAGCCGAGCTATGCGGTTCAGCACTGGCTGAATGTGGTCGGACAGCAGAAGACCGTCGCCATTACGCTGCGTGAGCTGGCACCCTTTGATAAGCGTCTGGGCACGACGCAGGCCGCGTATGAGAAAGCCTTCGCTGAGGTGGTGAATCGTGTGCTCGACAGCGGCTATCAGGTCCTGGCGCTGTCGACGTGTACGGGCATCGACAGTTACAACAAAGATGACCGCATGGTGGCGTTGAATCTGCGCGATCTCGTTAACGATCCGTCGCGCTACCACGTTGTGATGGATGAACTGAACGATCTGGAAATGGGCAAACTCCTTTCTGCCTGCGATTTGACGGTCGGCACGCGTTTGCACTCCGCCATTATTTCGATGAACTTTGGCACGCCAGCCATTGCGATCAATTACGAACACAAATCGGCGGGCATCATGCAGCAACTGGGGATGCCGGAGATGGCGGTGGATATTCGCCATCTGCTCGACGGTTCGCTAGGCGCAATGGTGGGCGATACGTTGGGACAACTCCCGGCGATCAACGAACGTCTGGCGGCGGCCGTTAAAGCTGAACGCGAAAACGGAATCGGGATGGTGAAATCTGTGCTCGACCGCATCGGGGAGGGAAAATGAAGGTTGGTTTCTTTTTACTGAAATTTCCGCTGTCGTCAGAGACGTTTGTGCTGAACCAAATCACCGCGTTTATCGATATGGGATATGACGTGGAAATTGTTGCCCTGCAAAAGGGCGATACGCAAAACACGCATGCAGCCTGGACGCAGTATGGTCTGGAGGCAAAAACACGCTGGTTGCAGCATGAACCCCAGGGGCGACTGGCGAAATTGCGCTACCGTGCCAGCCAGACGCTGCGCGGAGTCTTCCGTGCCTCAACCTGGAAATCGCTGAATATTTCCCGTTATGGTTCTGAATCGCGCAACTTGATTCTCTCGTCGATTTGCGGGCAGACAGCCCAGCCGTATAAGGCGGATGTCTTTATCGCCCATTTCGGTCCGGCGGGCGTTACCGCCGCGAAGCTTCGTGAGCTGGGGGTCATTGACGGCAAAATCGCCACCATTTTCCACGGTATTGATATTTCCAGCCGCGAAGTGCTGAACCATTACACGCCTGAATATCAACAGCTGTTCCGTCGCGGCGATATGATGCTGCCGATCAGCGACCTGTGGGCAGGTCGGTTGAAAAACATGGGCTGTCCCGACGAGAAAATTACCGTGTCGCGGATGGGCGTAGATATGGAACGCTTTACGCAGCGCGCGGTAAAAGTACCGGGCAAGCCACTGCAAATTATCTCCGTTGCGCGACTGACCGAGAAAAAAGGGCTGCACGTTGCCATTGAAGCCTGCCGTCAGCTTAAAGCACGCGGTGTGGATTTCCATTATCGCATTCTCGGCATTGGCCCGTGGGAACGCAGGTTGCGTACGCTTATCGAACAATATCAGCTTGAAGGTTATGTCGAGATGCCGGGTTTTAAGCCCAGCCACGAAGTGAAAGCCATGCTTGATGAAGCCGACGTGTTTTTACTCCCGTCGGTGACGGGGGCGGATGGTGATATGGAAGGCATCCCCGTCGCGCTGATGGAGGCGATGGCGGTAGGTATTCCGGTGGTGTCGACCGTGCACAGCGGGATCCCGGAACTGATTGAACCAGGCCATTCCGGCTGGCTGGTCCCCGAAAATAACGCACTCGCGCTAGCCGACAGGCTGGCCGCCTTTAGCCATATCGAGCAGCAAGAGTTGGCTCCTGTGTTACGTAATGCGCGACAGAAAGTCGAAGCCGAATTCAATCAGCAGGTGATCAATCGTCAGCTAGCGAGCCTGTTACACACGCTTTAACGCCGAGGAAATATGCTGAAAAAACTCACCCGACGCACTTTTGTCACGTCTTGTACGCTGCTGGCCGCCACGCCGTTACTTAACTCTCGCGTGGCGCGCGCAGCTTCCAGCGGGGCCGTCAATATCAGCCAGTATAACCCTAAAGACTGGATTGCCTCTTTTAAGCAGGCGTTCACGGAGAGCGATACCGTGATCGTTCCTGCCGGATTAACCTGCGAAAATATTAACACCGGCATTTTTATTCCCGATGGTAAAACGCTGCTGATTCGGGGCGCGCTGACCGGTAATGGCCGCGGGCGTTTTGTCCTTCAGGAAGGCAGCAAAGTGATCGGTGAAGGGAAAGGGCGTACCGAAAATATCACCCTCGACGTGCGTGGTTCTGATTGCGTTATCCAGGGGTTGGCGATGAGCGGCTTTGGGCCGGTGACGCAAATCTATATTGGCGGTAAAAAGCCCAGAGTGATGCGCAATCTGCTGATCGACAATATTACCGTTACGCAGGCGAACTACGCGATTTTGCGGCAGGGGTTTCACAATCAGGTGGACGGCGCGCGCATAACGAACAGCCGTTTCAGCCATCTGCAGGGCGATGCCATTGAGTGGAACGTGGCCATCAACGACCGAAATATTCTGATTTCTGACCATGTTATCGACAACATTAACTGCACGAATGGAAAGATTAACTGGGGTATCGGAATCGGTCTTGCAGGAAGCACCTACGACAATGACTATCCTGAGAAGCAAACCGTCAAAAACTTTGTCGTCGCGAACATCACGGGAAGCAACTGTCGACAACTCGTCCATGTCGAAAACGGCAAACATTTTATTATCCGCAATGTAAAAGCGAAAAACATCACACCTGACTTCAGTAAAAAGGCGGGAATCGATAACGCAACAGTGGCTATTTACGGGTGTGATAATTTCGTTATTGATGATATCGACATGGTCAACAGTGCAGGTATGTTAATTGGTTACGGGGTGATTAAAGGCGACTATTTGTCGATACCTCAGAACTTTAAACTCAATGACATTCGACTCGATAACAGCCAGCTTGATTATAAACTGCGCGGTATTCAGATCTCATCCGGCAATGCAACGTCGTTTGTCGCCATCACCAACCTGGAAATGAAACGCGCAACGCTTGAGTTGCATAACAAGCCTCAGCATCTTTTTTTGAGAAATATTAATGTCATGCAGGAAGCGGCCATCGGCCCTGCGCTGAAGATGAACTTTGATCTGCGCAAAGATGTGCGTGGCAAATTTATGGCCAAGGACGAAACCCTGCTGTCGCTGGCAAACATCAAAGCCGTGAATGAGAAGGGGCAAAGTTCGGTGGATATCGATAGGGTGGATCAGAAGGTGGTGAATGTTGAGCGTCTGAATTTCAAGCTTCCGAGCAGATAATCACCGTCTTCGCGATTTTGCGATTAATCCGTAGCAAAAATGTGAGCTATTCGGACAACCGCTACTGTAAGTTATGGTTGGAAGGCGTACCATTCATCCTGATATGAATCAAATCTTGCTGGCGAAAACAGGTTTAATAGCTATAATTCTGCAACCATTTTAAGGTGGAAGAAATAATGATTAATTTGAAAGCAGTCATTCCGGTAGCGGGCTTAGGCATGCATATGCTGCCAGCCACAAAAGCGATTCCAAAAGAGATGCTACCGATCGTCGACAAGCCGATGATTCAGTACATCGTTGACGAGATTGTTGCTGCAGGGATCAAAGAAATCGTTCTGGTAACCCATTCCTCTAAGAATGCGGTCGAAAACCACTTTGATACGTCTTATGAACTTGAAGCGCTGCTAGAGCTGCGCGTTAAGCGTCAGCTTCTGGCCGAAGTGCAGTCAATCTGCCCGCCAGGCGTGACCATCATGAACGTTCGCCAGGCGCAGCCGTTGGGACTGGGACACTCTATTCTGTGTGCCCGTCCTGTTGTCGGTGATAACCCGTTCATCGTCGTACTGCCGGATATCATTCTGGACAATGCTTCTGCTGATCCGCTGCGTTACAACCTGGCAGCGATGGTGGCACGTTTTAACGAAACTGGCCGTAGCCAGGTGCTGGCAAAACGCATGAAAGGTGACCTTTCCGAGTACTCTGTCATCCAGACAAAAGAACCGCTGGATTCAGAAGGCCAGGTCAGCCGTATAGTTGAGTTTATTGAAAAACCCGATCAGCCGCAGACGCTGGATTCCGACCTGATGGCTGTTGGCCGTTATGTTCTTAACGCTGATATCTGGGCTGAGCTGGAAAACACCGAACCGGGTGCCTGGGGTCGTGTGCAGCTAACGGATGCAATTGCTCAACTCGCTAAAAAACAGTCGGTTGATGCGATGCTAATGACCGGCGACAGCTATGATTGTGGTAAGAAAATGGGTTATATGCAGGCGTTTGTGAACTACGGGCTGCGTAATCTGAAGGAAGGACAGAAGTTCCGTAAGAGCATTGAGAAGCTGCTGACTGACGACTAAGTCCTTTCCACGCGTTTAAAAAGCGGCATTCACCATTTTGGTATGTGGGTACATTATCATAGTGAGGTTTGCCGCTTTTTGTCATTAATTCTTAGGATAACATAGAGTTATCTGATTGTGATTTGGGCTCATTTGTAATGATTTCTGCTTGTTTCTGAAGTCGTTTAGGACGACAATTACTAACTGTTTTACGCGAGATAACCACACATTTCACCTTTACGCAGTGCACTGGTAGCTGTAGAGCCAGGGGCGGTAGCGTGCCTATTCCAATATGAAAATTTTTCCTTTGTTAAAAAATGCACGTAAATTTATATCCAATTCCTTGTGGATATTGAGCGAAAATATTCTTCGCCTTTTTGTAGGTTTTTTTGTAGGAGTGTATGTTGCTAGATATTTAGGGCCAGATGAATTTGGAGTCTACAATTACTGCTTGGCGATTCTTACCATATTAACGCCAATACTCAAGTTGGGACTGGACAATATCATCGTCAAAGAATTTGTAAATTGTTATAAAGAAAAGATCGACATCATAAAAACTGGTGTCCTTCTGAAGGGAGGAATGGCTCTTGCCCTGACATTCCTATTGTTTACACTTTATTATTTAACATCATCATATAATCTGTTGTTAATTTCAATAATGTCGATTGGCTATATATTTCAAGGTTTTGAGGTTTTTGGTTTTTATTATCAATCAATTAATGAAAATAAAAAAATCACTCAGTGTAAACTGTTTCAACTTTTATTTTCATCAGTTTTAAAGCTAGTGGCAATCCATCTAAATTGCGGCATAGTAGTCTTTGTATGGTTATATACTATAGATTTAATAACTCTGTATATCGCGCTATATATATTTTATCAAATTGACCATGCAAAAATAAATTGGAGAGAAGTACCCTTTTCGTCAGAAAAATCAATAAAGTTAGTGCGGGAATCATGGCCATTTATCTTATCCGGTGTTGCTGGACTTATTTACATGCGAGCGGATCAGATAATGATAAAAAATATGCTGGGAGACTCAGCTGTAGGTGAGTTTTCTGCTGCGGTGAGATTATCTGAAATCATATACATGATACCAAATATGGTTTTATTAGTATTGTTCCCTGCCATTACAAAAATCTTTAACGAAAATAAAGAAAGATACATTTTTATCGTCCGTAGATTGTTTGACTTGATGGTGGTTATCGCGTGGTTAATGATAATACCAATTTCATTACTATCTAACTGTATAATTAATTTGTTGTATGGTGCACAGTACGCTGGAGCTGCTCAAATACTAACTGCTCATGTATATTGTGCATTATTTGTTTTTATAGGAATAGCTAATAGTGCTTGGGTTGTAAATGAAAAGTTAGGCAAAATTACCTTGTTAAGGACATTATTAGCTGCGTGCTTGAATATTACATTAAATATGTATCTTATTCCTAAGTATGGTGCGGTAGGCGCCGCATATGCAACATGCATTTCTCAATTTATGGCGTCAATAGGACTTAATGTTCTTACTAAATCAACGAGACCGTGGTTCTATCGGCAAATTTTATCTTTATTAACATTTGGATTCGGTCTTTACAAAATCGTTTCTGCAGGAAAATATGAAAAATCCATATAACAGAATAATAAATGAGATATATAAAGCATTTTATCCGTTACGTAATAAGTCTTTGATTAATGCAATAAAGAATTTTTATGTAAATGATTATTTTGTTGATGTGAGAATAATAGAAGAGGGGACTAAGGTTTTTCTTAGGAAAATAAAAAATGTCGATTACTATAAGGACATAAAGTCTTCGCTTGATTTGTATCCTGTAATGAAAAAAGAAGACTATAGAAAAGTTGGCGAAAAGAAACTTACTAACAAATTCATCGCATTACAGCCTAAATATAAAATGAATACAGGTGGGAGCACCGGTGAGCCGTATGAATTTTATTGTGATTTTTCTGTGGGATTAATCGATTTTTATCATCAAAAATATCAGTTTGAGAAAATGAATTTTTCGAAAAATGATAAGTTATATGTTTTAAATGGCTGGTTACCCGAAGAAGACATGATTTTAAGGCGAGTATTCTGGCGTAAAAAGAAAAATATCAATGAATTTCCATTTGGTAGTAAGGAGTTTAGCACGCATTATTTAAATTCCGAAAATGCAGCGTTATATATTGATGAATTGATATCTCTTCCTCCGCAATATTTTCGCAGTTATCCTTCCGTTTTTGTTGAACTAACTAAATATTTAATTGCCTTCGGTTATAAATCTCCCCCATTTAAATTAAAAGGGATTCAATTAACGTCAGAAATGACCAGCAAGCAGCAGGAAGATTTACTGAAAAATTATTGGGGAGATATTATTTTCTTCCAATATGGACATTCCGAAGCTGCAACGATCGCATCTAAGTATCCAGGGGAAGAATTTTATACCTTTTCTCCATACTATGGCTTAGTGGAAATATTAGACGAAAAAAATGATCCTGTTACACCAGGAGAAGTTGGGCGAGTGGTGGTAACATCTATACATAACAAAGTGAGACCATTCATTCGTTATGACACAGGTGATTTGGCAACTTTTAGAGACCGCAATAATGGTGTCGTTACTGTTTTCGATATAGCTGGTCGAGTTCAAGATGTTGTCGAAGATAAAGATGGCAACATAGTGTCTATAACCGGGCTAGTATTTGGGCAACATTTTCATGCATTCAAAAATATCATCTCTTGGCAAATTAATAATGAAGAGAGAGGTGTTTTATATGTGGACATTATTAAAGAAAAGTCATTCACAAACGATGATGAACAAGAAGTATTAGAAAAACTCTCTTTTAAAGGGCGGTTTACAGTATATATAAGATATGTTGATAATATAACTAAAACGCGCGCAGGAAAGCATAAGTTGGTGATAAGATGAATGATACAGAATTGGCACCAGTCTTGCTGTTCGTTTATAATCGCTTAGATCACTTAATTGTAACTATTGATTCTCTTAAATCGAACTGTTTAGCTGAAGAAACGAAGCTATATATTATTTCTGATGGAGCTAAAAATAATGATGACGAGAATACTAAAAAAGTAGATGATGTTAGAGCATATATTTCTAGGGTTTCAGGATTTAAAGACGTTAAACTAATTCTAAATTCTACCAATAAAGGGCTTGCAAAAAACATAATCGAAACAGTTAGCGAGTTAATTCTTTTGCATGGAAAAGTGATAGTTTTAGAGGATGATATTATAACAAGTAAGTATTTTTTAACATATATGAACACTGCCTTGAATAAATATCATGATGAATCAAAGATATGGCATATTAGTGGTTGGAATTACCCATTAGAAAATTCGGTTAATCCTTTTGATAGCTTCTTATGGCGTGGCATGAATTGTTGGGGGTGGGCAACTTGGCATGATCGTTGGGTAGAGTTTAACAAGAACCCAGAACGGCTGATCAATACTTGGAATCGAGGTAAAATAGCTCAGTTCAATATAGGGGGGGCGAAAAATTTCTTCTCTCAAGTTAAAATGAATTATAATAAGCAAATTGATACTTGGGCTATTTTTTGGTATGCCACATTATTCGATAAAGATGGCCTTTGCTTGAATCCTTCATTGACTCTTACAAGGAATATTGGTCTTGATGGGACAGGTACTCATTGTAAATCTGAAAAAAATAATGACTTTTTTAATTTTGATAATAAAGTCAATTATTATCCAGATAAAATAGTAGAGAATAAATATTACTATAACAAAATCTTCAATTATCTGAAAAGAACTGAACCAAACATTATTAAGCGAGTTAAAGATAAAATAATTAGGATTATAAATCGGTGAGAGTGCTTATTCTAAATACTCAAGAATCATTTGGCGGAGCTGCAATCGCAGCAAAGCGATTACATGAGGGATTATTAAAACATGGAGTTGACTCTTCACTCTTTGTTATGAATAAAGAAACTAACGAATTAAATATTTATGGTCCTGATAACAAACTCGAAAGGATTATATCAAGACTCAGGGCTGCGATAGATTCATTACCTTTGTGGGGATACCATCATAGGTCAGGTTTGTTTTCGGTAGCATGGTGGAATAATAGAAAGCTTGTTCGTAGGATTAATAAAAGTAATTGTGATGTGGTTCATTTGCACTGGGTTAATGCAGGTTTTTTATCCGTACAAGATATCAGTAGGATAAAAAAACCAGTTTTAATTACTTTACATGATATGTGGTATTTCACTGGTGGTTGTCATTACACAAATAATTGCGAGGGTTATAAACAGGATTGTGGAAATTGTCCATTGATATCAAGTAATTTTAAGTATGATATTAGCTATATAAAGAAAAGGCAAAAAAGATCTGTCTATGCGAAAACTAATGTCACATTTATCGCATTAAGCCAATGGATTTACAACGAAATTAATTCAAGTAATGTCGCTATTTCAAATAGAAAATTAATAATACCAAACCCAATTGATTTAGAGAAGTATGTATCTATACCAAAAAATAATGCCAGAGTGTTGCTTAACTTGCCGCTTGATAAAAAAATTGTGATGTTTGGGGCGGTAAATAGCACATCTGATAGTCGTAAGGGCTATAAAGAGTTGAAAAGTGCGTTAAAAGTTATGGACGTTGAAAATCTTATACTTGTTATTTTTGGTTCATCAACTTCAGATTTAGAAAGTGAATTGAAAGGAAAATATAAAGTAGTGTGTTTAGGTTTCTTGAGTGATGAATTAACTACTAGAATTGCATATAGTGCCGCAGATGTGATGGTTGTTCCCTCACTTGAAGAAAATTTATCTAATACAATTATTGAATCTCTAGCGTGTAATACTCCAGTTGTTGCTTTTGATATCGGTGGAAATAAAGATATGATTAATCATAAAGAAAATGGGTATTTAGCAAAATTTGATCTAACAGGAAAAACACTAGCACAAGGAATAGTATATACTTTAGATCATAAAGGTGAGTTGTCATTAAACGCCAGAAAGACTGTCCAAGATAAATTTGACGAGCGTAGAATTATACCTAAGTACAAAAATCTCTACAGTGAATTATTATCCAAAGGCCAGAGATAGTGAAATTATCTATTAAGCACTCTGAAATAAAAATAATATTGATAATTACTGCTTTTTTTTTCCTTGGAATGCATTTAGTTTATTATGCAACATTTTGTTTACTATTTGCTTCTGATAAGTTATTGTTTTTATTAAAAAAAGCAACTTTTAGAGTAAGGGAAATAATTACACTATTTATATGTATCGCTTTTCTAATCATTGTCTACGTTAATGGTTATTCAAATATGCATATAGATAAGTCATATCTCCCGTTGATATTATTATTATTAACGACAATATTATTTTTCATTGTTAATACAGAATCCTGTAATGTCGGTTTTAGCGTAATTCAAGCTTATATCATTGGTATGTTTTTCAAATCATTCATTACTGTTCTATTTAGTTACATTAATGGTGGTGAAATGTATGGATATGGAATGCTATTAGATCCACTCTCAGGGACCATAGTTAATTCTCCTGCGTATGTGGCATTGCTGTCAATTACGTTTGCATTTTGCTATACAAGCCTTTTTTCGAGATGTTCTCGTTTATCTAAAAATACGAATATTTTAATTTTAACTATTTCCCTACTTCTAGCAATATACTTAGGAGGGAGAGCCTTTTTTATAATTATATTAATAACACTGGTGCTAAACTTTGTATCATTTAAAAGTAGTAGAAAATTATCATTCATTATCTTATTGGTTTTTATTTTCTTGGCTTTTCTAATTGCTTTGATGTTCAGCCAAGTGCTACAAGATAAAATGAATTTCATATTTCTGCGATTTACAAACTCTGGGCTTGAGTCACCCCGGTTTTTATTATGGGAAGATGCTTTTACTAAAATACCTGATTATCCATTTGGTGGTTTCTCAGTAGATACATCTCTTGAATTTACTTACTGGTACCATAATCTATGGTTAGATACAGCGAGATTAGGTGGTTGGTCTGCTTTAACCTTGCTTGCTATTTTAAATATAATTATTGTTTTAATATCCTTAATAGCTGTTAAAAAAAATAGTTATGGGAAGCATATGTTCATTGTACAAATAATATGTCTGGCGGTAATGGCCCAAGAGGTTATCCTGGAAGGTGTCCTTGAGGTAATCGGCGCATATTTAATCTTAGGTATATTTCTAGTAAGGCTATCAGTAAAAAGCGAATTAAATAATGAAAAAATTTCTAACAATAATTACCTCAACATTTAATGTAGGTAATGAATTTAATCTGACGGCTTCTTCAATAAGAGAACAATTGGATGAGAGATGTCAATGGATAGTTATCGATGCTGATTCGAAACAGTCAACAAAGAAAATCATTGAGTCGAATATGGACGTTATCGATGTATTTATTTCTGAAAAAGATGATGGCATTTATGATGCATGGAACAAAGCGTGTAAATATATTGAAGGCGAATGGGTGATTTTTTTCGGCTCGGGAGATGGTTTTTATTCGAATAATATAGTGAGTGAACTTAAGTCGATTTTGAATACAAGCTCTAAAGTATATTACGGCAAAGTAAATATTATAGATGAAAGTAAAAATTTAATCTGTCAGCGCGGAGAAGTTACAAATATTGGTTGGGGAAAAGGAAAGCCAAATATGCCTTGTCATCAGGGTGTGATTCAGCATAGCTCTTTATTTCGTGGGAATAAGACATTTGATACTAGATATAAAATTGCGGGGGATACTCATTTTCTTATGAAATCAGGCCATTTAGATAATATAAGTTTCATAAATAAGATTTTATCTAATATGCTTGAGCAAGGTATAAGTGGCAGACCGGATTCAAAAATTATCATCTATCGTGAAGCGCAAATGCTTGAGCAAGATTTTAATTTTAAAACTAATTTAGCCGACAGAATACGTTATAAGTTTAGAATTTATTTTTTCTTTTATCTTATGAAGATAACGCCAATTCGATTGTATTCATTTATGGCAAAGGTTAGACGAAAAATCACAAAGGACTAGCTATGAGTTTATACATTGATGGGATAATCTACACTTTACAGAAGCACGGTGGAATTTCTGTTTATTTTAACGAATTATTAAAGAGATTGATGCAGTCGGATATTAATACTCAAATTTCTTTGTATCCAAATGCTAGTCAAGCAATTAAAGATCTACCAAATAACATTAATGTTAATAAAGGTGAAAGATTTTTAGAGCGCTATCGAGATGTTGAGAGTATTGAGTCAAATGTTTTTCATTCAAGCTATTACAGGTTACCAAAGAATAAAAATATTAAAATTATAACTACTGTTCACGATTTTACGTATGAAAAATTTTTTCCCATGTACAAGAGGGTTGTACATAGCACACAAAAGAAAAGAGCAATCTTAGCTTCGGATGCTATCATTTGCGTATCAGAAAATACTAAGAAAGATTTGATAAGCCTTATACCTAACTTGGATGAGTCTAAAATACACGTTATCTATAATGGCGTAAATGAATGCTTTGAATATAATTGTTTGCCGACAGATGATTACGCAATATTTATTGGTAGTCGGGCTGATTATAAAGGTTTTAACAAATCAGTTATGGCTTTATCAAAATTAAATTTTTTAAGGTTAGTTATAATTGGTGGGGGGGGGTTATCTCTTGCTGAAAAAGAATTTTTACAACAGCAATTGCCAGGGCGTTATGAATACAAACCTTTTGTCACAAATCAGGAATTGAATCAACTTTATAATGCGGCGTTTTGTCTACTATACCCATCATTATATGAAGGTTTCGGTATTCCACCACTTGAAGCCATGAGGGCTGGTTGTCCAGTCATTGCTATGAATATTTCATCAATCCCTGAGATTGTTCCATATCATCAATTTTTATGTGAAGATAATGAACCAGATACGATAGTTGATCGAATTTCATTATTGAAAAATGATGTTTTACTACGAAATCAATTAATTAGCCTAGGTATTCAGAAAACTAAAAATTTTTCTTGGGATATTATGTATAAGAAAACTGTTGATGTTTATAAGATGTTGGGGGCGTAAAAATGAAAAAGGCTTTAATTACAGGTGTAACTGGTCAAGATGGATCTTATTTAGCAGAGTTTCTCCTCAGTAAAAATTATGAAGTTCATGGTATCAAGCGCCGTGCATCATCATTCAATACTGACCGTGTTGATCACATCTATCAAGACCGTCACAATAAAGATTCTAACTTCTTTCTTCATTATGGTGATTTAACAGACACATCAAATTTGGTTCGTTTGATTCAACAAATTCAACCGGATGAAGTTTATAACCTGGGTGCGCAATCACACGTAGCAGTGTCATTCGAATCGCCGGAATATACAGCTGATGTTGATGCTATGGGGACTTTACGCTTACTTGAAGCAATTCGTATTTGTGGGCTTGAGAAAAAAACGCGTTTCTATCAGGCATCAACCTCAGAACTTTATGGCTTAGTTCAGGAAATCCCTCAACGTGAGACTACGCCATTTTATCCTCGTTCGCCTTACGCAGTGGCGAAACTATACGCATACTGGATCACCGTAAACTATCGTGAATCTTATGGAATGTATGCATGTAATGGGATTTTGTTTAACCATGAATCACCTCGTCGAGGTGAGACCTTTGTCACTCGTAAAATTACGCGAGCAATGGCGAATATTTCTCAAGGAATCGAGAAGTGCCTTTATCTTGGCAACATGGACTCACTACGCGACTGGGGCCATGCAAAAGATTACGTCCGCATGCAGTGGATGATGCTTCAACAAGAGCAACCAGAAGATTTTGTCATTGCTACAGGAAAGCAGATCTCTGTTCGTGAATTTGTTCGTATGTCTGCGAAGGAAGCTGGGATCGAAATTGAATTCTCTGGAGAAGGTGTTGAAGAAATTGGAACTGTCGCTAACAAAACAAACGACTGTGCCATCGGTGTTAATGTCGGGGATGTGATTGTCCGTGTCGATCCGCGATATTTCCGCCCGGCAGAGGTTGAAACTCTCTTGGGTGACCCTGCAAAAGCTAAACAAGTGTTGGGTTGGGTTCCGGAAATCACGGTAGAAGAGATGTGTGCTGAAATGGTCGCGAGCGATCTTCAGAGAGCGAAGCAGCATGTACTTCTTAAGAGCCATGGATACGATGTCGCAGTATCGCTGGAACGCTAATGTTATGACTAAAAAAAGAATTTTTGTCGCTGGCCATCGTGGGATGGTTGGTTCAGCAATTTGTCGCTTGTTGGCAAGCCGGGATGATGTTGAACTCGTTCTTCGCACGCATTCAGAACTTGATCTTACTTCGCAGCACGCAGTGCAGGATTTTTTTGCGACTGAGCATATTGATCAAGTCTATCTTGCTGCTGCAAAAGTGGGGGGAATTCATGCTAACAACACGTATCCGGCAGAATTCATTTATCAAAATTTGATGATTGAAAGTAACATTATTCATTCTGCTCATGTTTCTGGTGTTCAGAATCTACTATTCCTGGGGTCAAGTTGTATTTATCCAAAGCATGCTTCTCAGCCGATGGAAGAGTCTGCTTTGTTGACGGGAATTCTGGAAGCGACAAATGAACCCTATGCCATAGCCAAAATCGCTGGGATTAAGCTGTGTGAGTCTTACAACCGACAATATGGTCGCGATTATCGCAGCGTGATGCCAACAAACCTCTATGGCATGAACGATAATTTCCATCCGCAAAATTCACATGTGATTCCCGCTTTGATGCGACGTTTCCATGAGGCTAAAGAAGCGGGAACACCGGAAGTGGTGGTTTGGGGTACTGGTACTCCAATGAGAGAGTTCTTATATGTTGATGATATGGCCGCTGCATCCATACACGTTATGGAACTCCATCAAGCTAAATACAATGAAAATACTCAACCAATGCTTTCGCATATTAATGTTGGCACCGGAGTTGATTGTTCTATTCGCGAAATGGCAGAAACAATGGCTTCGGTCACTGGCTATAACGGCGAAATTGTTTTTGATTCAACAAAACCGGATGGAACTCCTCGTAAATTGATGGATGTCAGTCGTCTTAAAAAACTTGGATGGCAGTATCATTACAATTTACGTGATGGCTTAGAATTAACCTATAAATGGTATCTTGCCAATATTGATTCCTTCCGAGGTTGATTATGAACAGGAGATTAGAAACGTCGTTATTTAAAACCATTGTTGCAAATACGCCGCTAATCTCGATAGATCTCATCGTATTAGACAAAGAAGGTAGGGCGTTGTTAGGACAACGCCAAAACCGGCCAGCGCAACATTTTTGGTTTGTACCGGGTGGTCGAATCTTCAAGGATGAATCTTTCGAGGATGCATTCAAACGTATATCCCAAGAAGAATTAGGGGTTGAAGCAGAACTGATTGATGCAAAATTCTGTGGTGTGTATGAACATTTCTATGACGACAATTTTTCAGGTGCTAACTTTTCAACTCACTATGTAGTTCATGGGTATACGCTGCTACTTGATCCAGAAAGTCTAGATCTGCCTCCAACTCAGCATAGTGCTTATCAATGGCTCGAAGTTGAATCTTTACTGAGCGAGCCTATGGTACATCAGTTTACCAAAAACTACTTCTTATCAAGGTAATAAACATGTTACTCCCTGTCGTCATGGCCGGTGGCTCTGGAACCAGACTTTGGCCGCTCTCGCGTACGCTTTATCCAAAACAATTCCTGTCGTTAAATAGTCGGTTGACTATGCTTCAGGAAACGTTGCGACGTTTGGAACATTTAGAACATAGTCCTGCACTTGTCATTTGCAATGAAGCTCATCGTTTTATTGTTGCAGAGCAAATGCGTAAAGAAGGATTGATGAACAGCGGAATTTTGCTTGAACCCGTAGGGCGCAATACAGCACCGGCTGTTGCTCTGGCTGCGTTAAAAGCGATGATGTCAGGTGAGGACCCCATTCTTTTGGTATTGGCTGCTGACCATGAGATCCAGGATGAAGATCGTTTCATACAAGCTGTCAAAGAAGCCTGTGTATTCGCTGAAGAAGGAAAACTGGTCACCTTTGGTATTGTTCCTTCTGCTCCTGAAACAGGATACGGCTATATCAAAACAGGCGAAGAGTTGACCGGTAATGGGTACGAGGTGGAGGCATTCATTGAAAAGCCTGAATTGTCCGTTGCCACACAATATTTCCAGAGCGGTGGCTATTTATGGAATAGCGGAATGTTCATGTTTAAAGCTTCGGCTTTTCTGGATGAACTCAGACGATATAGACCTGATATTCTTTCTACTTGCGAGCAATCTTTATCTCAGTCGACACACGATCTTGATTTTATTCGTTTAAATAGCGAAATATTTGAAACATGTCCTGATGATTCTATTGATTATGCAGTCATGGAAAAAACAGTAAAAGCTATTGTCGTTCCATTAGATGCTAAATGGAGTGATGTCGGATCCTGGTCCGCGCTCTGGGAAATAAGTCAAAAAGATGAACAAGGCAATGCTACTCGCGGTGATGTCTTATTAGAAGATGCTACAGACAGCTATATTTACTCACAGCATCGCCTAATAGGTGCTGTTGGTGTTAAAGATCTCGTTGTAGTAGAAACTAAAGATGCAGTTCTTGTTGCCCACAAAGATCATGTGCAGAAAGTTAAAAATATTGTTGCACAGCTAAAAAATAGCAATAGACCGGAATATTTGCAGCACCGTGAAATCTTCCGCCCTTGGGGAAGTCATGACACTATCGCGGAAGGGCAGCGGTACCAGGTTAAACATGTAATCGTGTTGCCGGGGCAAGTGACAGCTAAACAAATTCATTATCATCGGACTGAACATTGGGTTGTTGTCTCGGGAACAGCTAAAGTTCATCTGGAAGATAAAACATATTTAGTTTCTGAAAATGAGTCTACATATATTCCGGTCGGTGTGCCCCATGCCATCGAAAATCCCGGTAAGATTCCACTTGAGATAATTGAAGTTAGATCTGGAATATATCTTGAAGAAGATGATGTGGTTAGGGTCTCATCTTCCGGAGTAGGTTATTAATGCGAATTTCAATTATTACTGCAACATATAACAGTGAGAAGACGCTTCATGACACGCTTCTCTCCCTTGAAAAGCAAACTTATCCGGATATAGAATATATTATTATTGATGGTGCATCAAAAGATAATACCCTTTTGGTCGTTCAAAATAGTTGCACCCGCGTTTCTAAAATCATATGTGAGCCTGACAAGGGTATATACGATGCTTTGAATAAGGGCATTAAAGCGGCGACTGGCGATGTAATTGGTTTTTTGCACTCTGATGACTTGTTGGCTTATGACAATGCAATCGCTGATATCGTCGATACTTTCCAGAAGAAAGGATGCGATGCCGTTTATGGCGATTTAGAATATGTCTCACAAGCTGATACTGCTAAGCGTGTCAGGCTTTGGAAAAGTGGGGCATTTAGTCGGACAAAAATGCAATTAGGATGGATGCCTCCACATCCATCATTTTATATGAAGCGTTCGCGTTACCTCGAATTAGGTCACTTTTCACTTAACTATAATATTTCAGCTGATTATGACTCGCTTTTACGCTATATCTTAAAAAATAAAGTTGCTGTGGCATATTTGCCTAAAGTGTTGGTTAAGATGCGTGTAGGTGGGATTAGTAACCGTTCATTTTCATCGATGGTAAGTAAGTCTTTAGAAGATATACGTGTTATGAAGAGTAATGGAATAATATGGCCTATAGCGCTCGCCTATAAAAATCTGTCAAAACTTCCACAATTTATTAAGAAATAAGACTATGTTGACAGCATGTAAAGTTATCCGTAAAAGTAATATCGCGTTTGGTACAAGTGGCGCTCGCGGTTTAGTAGTTGATTTTTTGCCTGATGTCTGTGCTGCGTTCTCTCATGCATTTTTGGATGTTGTAAGAAAGGATTGTCATTTCAACACAGTTGCTCTGGCTATAGATAATAGACCCAGCAGTTATGCAATTGCACAAGCATGTGCTGTTGCAATTGAGCAGCAAGGATTACAAGTTGAGTACCACGGTGTTATACCTACACCTGCATTAGCCTATTATTCTATGCAGAAACAAATTCCTTGCATTATGGTAACAGGCAGCCATATCCCTTTTGATCGTAACGGCTTAAAGTTCTATCGACCAGATGGTGAGATATCCAAAAGCGATGAAGTGTCGATCATTAGTAATGAATTTCAGTTTTCTCGTTGTAATGAATTACCTGACTTAGTTATTAATCCAGAGGGCGCAACTGCTTATCTGACACGCTATACCGATTTATTCCGTGCAGATATATTAAGTGGTAAAAGAATTGGTATCTATGAGCACTCGAGTGCTGGCCGTGATTTATATGCACCTTTATTTAAAGCATTAGGTGCAGATGTTATTTCACTGGGTCGCAGTGATGAATTTGTGCCAATTGATACTGAAGCAGTTAGCCCTGAGGATCGTTTATTGGCTCAGGGATGGTCCCATCAGTACAATCTGGATGCCATTTTTTCAACGGATGGCGACGGCGATCGTCCTCTCGTAGCAGATGAACAAGGTAACTGGCTACGTGGCGATATTCTGGGGCTTTTAACCTCTAAAGCATTAGATATAGAGGCACTCGCTATCCCAGTCAGTTGCAATACGGCGATTGAGTTATCTGAATGTTTTAAATCGATTACGCGCACCAAAATTGGCTCTCCTTATGTGATTGCTGCGTTCCACGATCTGAAGCTCTTACACCCAAGTGTTGCGGGTTTTGAGGCAAATGGCGGATATCTTTTAGCCACTGATTTGACTATACATGGCAAAAAACTGTCGGCATTACCAACACGTGATGCTGTTCTTCCGGCATTAATGCTTCTTGTTGCAGCTAATAGGGGAGATATTTCAACACTAGTTGCAAATCTGCCGCAGCGATTCACCTGGTCAGATCGTTTAAAAGACTTCCCGTCCGACAGAAGTCAAAGCGTGATCGCATCGGCACTGATTTCCCCTGAAAACTTCATCAAGCAGCTTGGATTAACGCCAAGATCCTGTATTAGCATCGATCAGACTGATGGTATTCGTTTTAACTTAGATAACGGTGATGTTTTTCACCTTCGTCCATCGGGTAACGCACCGGAACTACGTTGCTACACAGAAGCTGCGGATGAACATCACGCCAAGCAGTATGTTGAAAAGATTTTGAGTCAAATTTCCATTATCAATGTCTAATCGTTTTCAATGCGTCTAAAAACGAAGCCAATAATGAGGCGTTGAACAGGTTGTTGATTAATTAAACACTGCTTTTGGATAATGGCATCTTAGACTACACAGCTTCATGCATCCTGAGTTAACATCAGACATACATTCAAGCCGCGCATAAGTCGCGGTGACCACACCTGACAGGAGTATGTAATGTCCAAGCAACAGATCGGCGTTGTCGGTATGGCAGTGATGGGGCGCAACCTGGCGCTCAACATCGAAAGCCGCGGTTATACCGTCTCCGTTTTCAACCGCTCCCGCGATAAAACCGAAGAAGTCATCGCCGAAAATCCTGGCAAGAAGCTTGTTCCTTTTTACACGGTGCAGGAATTTGTTGAATCCCTGGAAACGCCTCGTCGTATCCTGTTAATGGTGAAGGCGGGCGCGGGCACAGATGCGGCAATCGATTCCCTGAAACCATACCTGGATAAAGGCGACATCATCATTGATGGGGGCAATACCTTCTTCCACGACACTATCCGTCGTAATCGCGAACTGTCTGCTGAAGGCTTTAACTTCATCGGTACGGGTGTGTCCGGTGGTGAAGAGGGCGCTCTGAAGGGCCCATCCATCATGCCTGGCGGTCAGAAAGAAGCGTATGAATTAGTTGCGCCAATCCTGACGAAAATCGCCGCTGTGGCAGAAGATGGCGAACCGTGCGTGACCTACATTGGTCCAGACGGTGCGGGTCATTACGTTAAAATGGTTCACAACGGCATTGAATACGGCGACATGCAGCTGATCGCGGAAGCCTATGCTCTGCTGAAAGGCGGCCTGAATCTGTCTAACGAAGAGTTGGCCCAGACGTTCACTGAGTGGAACAATGGCGAGCTGAGCAGTTACCTGATCGACATCACCAAAGACATCTTCACCAAGAAAGACGAAGACGGTATCTACCTGGTAGACGTGATCCTGGATGAAGCTGCTAACAAAGGCACCGGTAAATGGACCAGTCAGAGCTCTCTGGATCTCGGTGAACCGCTGTCTCTGATCACTGAATCCGTGTTTGCACGTTACATCTCTTCTCTTAAAGAACAGCGTGTTGCGGCATCTAAAGTGCTGTCCGGTCCGCAAGCTAAGCCTGCTGGCGATAAAGCGGAGTTCATCGAGAAAGTCCGTCGCGCACTGTATCTGGGCAAACTGGTTTCCTACGCTCAGGGCTTCTCTCAGCTGCGCGCAGCATCTGACGAGAATAACTGGGATCTGAACTACGGAGAGATCGCCAAGATCTTCCGTGCGGGCTGTATCATTCGTGCGCAGTTCCTGCAGAAAATCACGGATGCATATGCTGAGAATGCGGGTATCGCCAACTTGTTGCTTGCTCCGTACTTCAAAAAGATTGCGGATGATTATCAGCAAGCGCTGCGTGATGTTGTTGCCTACGCAATTCAGAACGGCATTCCTGTTCCGACCTTCTCTGCCGCTGTAGCGTACTACGACAGCTACCGTTCTGCGGTGCTGCCTGCCAACCTGATTCAGGCGCAGCGTGACTATTTCGGTGCGCACACGTATAAACGCACTGACAAAGAAGGTGTGTTCCACACCGAATGGCTGGATTAATTTCCTTTTATTAGCATCCTTCGAAGCCCGATAGCATATATCGGGCTTTTTTTATCATTGCCAATGATAAACATCTACTTTTACCAACGGAATATATTGCGTGAAAATACTTGTTACAGGCGGCGCAGGCTTTATCGGTTCAGCGGTTATTCGCCATATTATTAAAAATACTTCGGATAGCGTGATTAATGTCGATAAACTGACTTATGCGGGCAACCTTGAATCCTTGCAGGCAGTAAGTGATAGCGAGCGCTATATTTTTGAGCATGCAGATATATGCGATAAAACGGCCATGGAGCGTATTTTTTCACTTTATAAACCTGATGCCGTCATGCATTTGGCGGCAGAAAGCCATGTAGATCGTTCGATTTCCGGGCCAGCTGCTTTCATTGAAACAAATATCCTCGGGACTTACACTCTATTAGAAGTTGCTCGTAATTACTGGTCATCATTAGATGAAAGTGTACGCGCTGCATTCCGCTTTCACCACATTTCAACTGATGAAGTCTACGGCGACTTACCTCATCCAGATGAATATCCGGAATTATCTTCACTGCCCCTTTTCACCGAAAAGACGGCATATGCGCCTAGCAGTCCCTATTCGGCATCTAAAGCATCCAGTGACCATCTGGTGAGGGCATGGCGCCGGACCTATGGCTTGCCGACTATTATTACTAATTGCTCAAATAATTATGGCCCCTATCATTTTCCTGAAAAACTCATTCCATTGGTAATTTTAAATGCCCTTGAAGGTAAACCATTACCGATTTATGGAAAGGGAAATCAAATTAGGGACTGGCTCTACGTGGAAGATCACGCCCGCGCTTTGCATTTGGTTGTCACAAAAGGCCAGCCGGGTGAAAATTATAATATTGGCGGTTACAACGAGAAGCAGAATTTGGATGTTGTCTCCACTATTTGCAATTTACTAGATGAAATCGTTCCGAAAGATACATCTTATAGAGAACAAATCATTTATGTTGCTGACCGCCCAGGGCATGACCTTCGCTATGCGATTGATGCATCAAAAATAAGTGCTGACCTCGGATGGAAACCAAAAGAAACCTTTGAAAGTGGGATTCGTAAAACAGTTGAATGGTATCTGGATAACCAAGGGTGGGTTGCCAATATAAAAAGTGGTAGCTATCAAAACTGGATTCAACAGAATTACGGGGAGCGTAAATAATGAGCACACGTAAAGGTATTATTCTTGCTGGCGGTTCGGGTACACGTCTATATCCTGTTACGATGGCCGTTAGCAAACAACTGTTACCCATCTACGATAAGCCTATGATTTATTACCCACTCTCAACGCTAATGCTAGCGGGTATTAGGGATATACTGATCATCAGCACACCTCAAGATACTGGGCGTTTTGAACAACTGCTGGGCGATGGTAGCCAGTGGGGTTTGCGTCTACAGTACAAAGTCCAACCGAGTCCTGATGGCCTGGCGCAAGCATTCATACTAGGCGAAGAATTTATCGGAAATGATAACTGCGCATTAGTTTTGGGCGACAATATTTTTTACGGACATGATTTACCAAGGCTCCTTGAAAGTGCTTCCGATCAAAAGGAAGGAGCGACGGTTTTCGCCTACCATGTTAGCGACCCGGAACGCTACGGTGTTGTAGAATTCGATAAAAACGGATCGGCAATTGGTCTTGAGGAAAAACCTAAGCAACCGAAAAGTAATTACGCGATAACTGGTCTTTATTTCTATGACAATGATGTTATTGAAATGGCAAAAAGCCTGAAGCCATCAGATCGAGGCGAGTTAGAGATTACCGATATTAACCGTCTCTATATGAATCAAGGTCGCCTTTCCGTTGCAATGATGAGACGTGGATATGCATGGCTAGATACAGGCACGCATCAAAGTATGATCGAGGCCAGTAATTTTATTGCAACCATTGAAGAACGCCAGGGGTTGAAAGTTTCATGCCCCGAAGAAATTGCCTATCGTCGCGGTTTTATCGATGCCGAGCAGATCAGGAAGCTGGCTGAGCCGTTGAAAAAGACGGGTTACGGACAGTACCTTTTAACAATGATCAAAGGCTATTAGACTACATCCTCGAAAATGTATGAATCCTTGGTAAAAATGCACAAATAAAGGTGGGGATTTATCTGATTTCGTGGTCTATGAACTTTAGCGCCGAATGGTTTTAAGTGTCGATTTTTTTTGGTTTTACTTTGCAAAATAGGGCTGATTCATCTAAATCTTGGTTTTTTGAGAATAAATCACTATATCCATATTGAATATGTGGGGGTGGTTTTCTTGACAACCCATCAGTAATAGCGGTAAAAACCCCAACAGTTACAAACAGTGGCAGTACATGACTGCCTCTTGACACTCATACTTGAAGAAGTTGAAAGAATGAAAATTACAATCTCCGGTACAGGCTATGTCGGTCTTTCAAACGGTATTTTGATTGCGCAGAACCATGAAGTGGTCGCATTGGATATCGTGCAGGCTAAAGTGGATATGCTAAATCAAAAGATCTCCCCGATTGTCGATAAAGAGATCGAGGATTATCTGGCGAATAAGCCGCTGAACTTCCGCGCTACGACCGATAAAGAAGACGCATACCGCGGCGCAGATTATGTGATTATCGCTACGCCAACTGATTACGATGCAAAGACAAACTATTTCAACACGTCCAGCGTAGAAGCCGTTATCAAAGATGTGACTGCGATTAATCCGAATGCTGTGATGATCATCAAATCGACCATTCCAGTGGGCTTTACCCAGTCCATTAAAGAAAAGCTGGGCATTGATAACGTTATTTTCTCGCCTGAGTTTCTGCGTGAAGGCAAAGCGTTGTATGACAATCTACATCCATCGCGTATTGTCATTGGTGAACGGTCTGAGCGTGCCGAGCGTTTTGCTGCACTGTTGCAGGAAGGGGCTATTAAGAAAAATATTGATGTACTCTTCACCGATCCGACTGAAGCCGAGGCGATCAAACTCTTCGCGAATACCTATCTGGCGATGCGCGTAGCGTATTTCAATGAGCTTGATAGCTATGCTGAAAGCCTGGGATTAAATACCCGACAGATCATCGAAGGTGTCTGCCTGGATCCTCGTATCGGCAATCACTACAACAACCCTTCCTTTGGCTATGGCGGTTACTGCCTGCCAAAAGACACCAAACAGTTGCTGGCGAACTATCAGGCGGTGCCAAACAATCTCATTTCAGCGATTGTTGATGCAAACCGCACGCGTAAAGATTTTATCTCTGACTCTATTCTGGCGCGTCAGCCAAAAGTGGTTGGCGTTTATCGCCTCATTATGAAGAGCGGCTCGGATAACTTCCGCGCCTCTTCGATTCAAGGGATAATGAAGCGTATTAAGGCGAAAGGCGTCCAGGTCATTATTTATGAACCTGCCATGAAAGAAGATGAATTCTTCCATTCGCGCGTCGTTCGTGATCTGGATGCCTTCAAAAAAGAAGCTGATGTCATTATTTCTAATCGTATGGCGGAAGAGTTAGCAGACGTCGCAAATAAAGTGTATACGCGCGATCTTTTCGGAAGCGACTAAGTCATTTTATGTAGTGTATAAAAAACCCGGCAATGCCGGGTTTTTTGTTTTATTACACGTTGTAGAAATTGCGGTACCAGTCAACAAAATTCTTCACACCATCTTTCACGGTTGTTTGCGGCTTGAAACCAATCACATCAAACAGTGCTTTAGTATCTGCGCTGGTTTCCAGCACATCACCTGGCTGAATAGGCATCATATTTTTCTGCGCTTCTTTGCCAAGAGCATCTTCTAGCGCGGTGATGTAATCCATCAGTTCAACAGGGGAGCTGTTGCCGATGTTGTAAACGCGATACGGCGCAGAACTTGTAGCCGGCGATCCGGTCTCAACAGTCCATTCAGCATCAGCCTGCGGAATAACATCCTGCAGACGAATGATGGCCTCGGCAATATCATCAATATAAGTAAAGTCGCGCTTCATCTTGCCGTAGTTGTACACATCGATACTGTTGCCCTCGATCATCGCCTTGGTAAACTTGAACAGGGCCATATCCGGGCGGCCCCATGGGCCATATACCGTAAAGAAGCGCAGGCCGGTCGTTGGCAAATTATAAAGATGTGAATAAGTATGCGACATCAATTCGTTGGCTTTTTTGGTCGCTGCATACAGTGATACCGGATGGTCAACTGAGTCATCGGTGGAGAATGGCATCTTGCGGTTAAGACCATACACCGAGCTGGAGGAGGCATAAAGCAGGTGCTGAACCTGGTTATGTCGGCAGCCTTCAAGCACGTTCAGATGACCAATGAGGTTAGCATCTGCGTAAGCGTGCGGATTCTCAAGCGAATAGCGTACCCCGGCTTGAGCAGCCAGATGAATGACGCGGTCAAATTTCTCATCAGCGAACAGTTTCGCCATCCCTTCACGATCGGCCAAATCTAGCTTGCGGAAAGTGAAGTTCTCCGATGTCAGCAGATTCAGTCGAGCTTCTTTCAGACTGACGTCATAGTAGTCATTCAGATTATCAATACCGACAACCTGGTGCCCTGCGTCGAGAAGGCGTCCGCTAACATGGAAGCCGATAAAGCCTGCGGCACCGGTGACCAGAAATTTCATATTCATCCTCTGTAGTAACATATAACGCTATTCATATAGCATAAACCCTTGCGCGACATCATACCCCTAAGCTCTGAGTAAGCAAAACTTCGCCTGCCAACCGTTTAGTCAACGGATTCCTGTAGATAAATTTTTTGCAAACGATAAACTAGGCTGATGATTTTTTCATGTGTTTACGGTTTAAGGATTGTATGCCCCAGAACAACAATGTAGTCACTAATAGCGATGACTCAGAACAAATTGATTTAATTGATTTAATGATGCAGCTCTGGCGTGGAAAGTGGTTAATTGGAGCATTTATCGCCATTGCAATAGTTGTTGCGGGCATCTATGTCACTTTCGCCAAAGAAAAATGGACTTCATCCGCCATCATTACACAACCCGATGCTGCGCAAATCGGCGGCTATAGTAATGCACTGAACACCGTGTTTGGCAGCTCTACAACAAATGCAAACGCTGCGCCGAAACTGTCTGATATTCAGTCAGGTGTGTTTAGTCGTTATAGCGCTGCTTTCTCTGCTCTGGCGGGGTCGCTTGAAAATCAAGAAATCCCCGAAACGTTAAAGCTTGAACCTGTTATTAAAACACAACCCTACCCACTGCAAATTTCTTACACTTCAGAATCAGCCGAAGCTGCTCAAAAAATTCTGGCGGAGTATATTCAGAAGATCGATGAGCAAGTGGCAAAAGAACTTTCCGCTGACCTCAAGAGCAATATCGCGCAACAGGTCGTCAGCCTGACAAACTCCCTGTCGAACCAGGAGAAGCTGTCGCAAGAGCAAAAAGATCTTAGAATTCGTCAAATAGCTGAAGCTTTACAATATGCAGAAGCGGCAAAAATTACCAGCCCGCAAATCCAGCAGACGCAATATGTGACGCAGGAAACGATGTTCCTGTTAGGGAGTGAAGCGCTCGAGTCCATGATTCAGAGGGAATCAACCCGTCCACTGGTTTACTCTGATGATTATTATTTGAACAAACAGAAATTACTCGATATCAATAAGTTGAAGATTGATCCGACAACGATTCATGCATACCGCTATGTGATGAAGCCGGATCTCCCTATACGTAGAGACAGCCCGAAAAAAGCGATTGCATTGATCTTAGCTGTTCTGCTCGGTGGGATTGTCGGTGCGGGTGTCGTGCTGGGTCGTAACGCGTTACGTAACTACAAACCTAAAAATTAAGTTACTTTTTCTCCACAAAAAGAGAAACGCATAAAAGAAAAGACCGGGTTTCCCCGGTCTTTTTTATTTGTGTCGCTGGCGCAAATTCTCAATGACAGCCGTCAAATCCAGCTTCTGATCCTGCAACAGGACGAGCAGGTGGTACATCAAATCAGAGGCTTCATTTTTTAACTCTTCGCGGTCGTTGACCGTTGCCGCCAGTGCGGTTTCAACGCCTTCTTCGCCCACTTTCTGCGCGATACGTTTGGTGCCGCTGGCGTACAGTTTCGCAGTATATGAACTCTCTGGATCGGCAGTTTTGCGCTCGGCCAGCAGTTGTTCTAGCTGATACAGGAACAGCCACTGATGACTGGCATCGCCAAAGCAACTGCTGGTCCCCAGATGGCAGGTCGGGCCAACAGGATTAGCCAGAACCAGCAACGTATCGTTATCGCAATCAGGTGTCACGCTGACTACGTTCAGGAAATTACCGGAGCTTTCACCTTTGGTCCAAAGACGCTGTTTGGTGCGCGAGAAAAAGGTCACTTTCTTGCTGACGAGCGTTTGTGCCAATGCCTCCTGGTTCATATAACCGAGCATCAGCACTTCGCCAGACACCGAATGTTGCACAACCACCGGCAATAATCCGTCCGTTTTTTCCCAGTCCAGTCGCGCCTGTTGTTGTTCAGTTAACATAACCTTATCTCCACGCCCTGGGTGGCCAGGTACGTTTTTAACTCACCAATATTGATAATTTGTTTGTGGAACACCGATGCGGCTAACGCGCCGTCAACGTCCGCATCACGGAAGGCTTCGAGGAAATGTTCCATGGTTCCTGCGCCGCCGGAGGCAATCAGTGGCACGCGGCACACGGCACGCATTTTTTTGAGCTGCTCCAGATCGTAGCCGTTACGCACGCCATCCTGGTTCATCATATTCAGGACGATTTCGCCCGCGCCGCGCTTTTGCACTTCCTGCACCCAATCCAGGGTTTCCCACTGCGTCACGCGCGTACGACTTTCATCACCCGTGTACTGATTGACGTGGTACTTACCGGTCGCATCGTCATACCAGGTATCAATCCCAACAACGATGCACTGCACGCCGAAGCGATCCGCAAGGCGCGTAATCAGTTCCGGGGCCGCCAGAGCAGGGGAGTTGATGGAAATCTTATCCGCCCCAAACGAGAGGATTTTTGCGGCGTCTTCCACAGATTTGATTCCGCCAGCGACGCAGAAGGGGATATCAATCACTTCAGCAACGCGCGCAACCCAGCTTTTATCAACCACCCGGCCATCGCTTGATGCGGTGATATCGTAAAACACCAGCTCATCTGCGCCTTCTTCGGCATAACGTTTTGCCAATGGTACGATATCGCCAATAATTTCGTGATTGCGAAACTGTACGCCTTTCACTACCTGACCGTCGCGCACGTCAAGGCAGGGGATTATCCGTTTTGCCAGCATTGAATTGCCTCCGTCACAGTAAACTTTTCTTCCAGTAAGGCACGCCCAACAATAACCCCGCGTACGCCTGTTCCACGCAATGCAGCGATATCGGCCAAATCGCCGATTCCCCCCGATGACTGGAAAGCCACCTGCGGGTAACGCGCACAGACCTCTTCGTACAACGAAACGTTCGATCCGGCCAGAGTGCCGTCGCGGGAAATGTCCGTGCACAGCACATGCTTTAGCCCAACGGGCAGGTAGATTTCAACCAGCTCTTCCAGCGTCACGCCAGAATTTTCCTGCCAGCCGCTCACCGCAACCTGCTTGTTACCCTGGTCATCGATACGCACGTCGAGCGCTAATACCAGCGCATCCGCGCCAAAGCGCCTGAACCAGCCTTTGACCATTTCTGGGTTTTTCACCGCCGTAGAACTCACGACCACGCGTGCGACGCCGGCCTCAAGCAGAGCTGCAACATCCTCTTCGGTGCGCACACCACCGCCAACCTGCACGGGAACGTCAACGCCTGAAACGAGCGATTTCAATAATGTAATCTGGCGTTTAGCCGGGTCTTTCGCGCCGGTCAGATCCACCAGATGTAAGACTTCTGCGCCCTGCGCCGCATAATCCTGCAAGCGTGGTAGCGGGTCGTTTCCGTAATCGCGCTGCTGGCCGTAATCCCCTTGATGGAGGCGGACAACCGTGCCGTCAATTAAATCCAGTGCGGGAATAATCATCACATCTCCAGGAAATTTTTGAGCAACTGCGCACCTGCGGCGCCGGAGCGTTCCGGGTGGAACTGCACGCCAAAGAAATTATCTTTGTTCACGGCGGCGGTAAAAGGCTCGCCATAATGGCACTGCGCGATGGTCCAGGTGTTCACCGGCATCGCGTAGCTATGAACGAAATAGAAATACGCACCATCTTCGATGCCACGGAACAAACGGTCACCCGCTTTCGGATAGACGCGGTTCCAGCCCATATGCGGGAGCGGCAGGCCAAAGTCGGTCATCTTAGGCACGTCTTCTTCGATGATGCCCAGCAGATCCACGCCGTTACTCTCTTCACTGCGGCGGCCAAGAAGCTGCATGCCCAGGCAGATCCCCAGTACAGGCTGGGTGCAGGCTTTGATCAGGTCCACTAATTCTCGTTCGTGGATCTGATCCATTGCGGCCTGAGCGGTTCCCACGCCGGGCAGGAAAAGTTTGTCCGCTCGTAACACCAGGTCAGGATCGCGACTGACCACCGGCTCATAGCCGTGACGCGCAATAGCTGATGTCACGGAATTCAGATTGGCGCAGCCCGTATCCAGAATCACCACGTTCATCACAGCACTCCTTTAGAAGAAGGCAGCGTATCACCGTCCACACGAATGGCCTGCCGCAGCGTACGACCAAAGACCTTGAATAGGCTTTCCACGCGGTGGTGATCGTTTTTGCCTTTTGTTTTCAGGTGTAACGTCACGCCCATGGTATAGGACAGGGAGCGGAAGAAGTGCTCAACCATTTCGGTGCTCAAATCGCCCACGCGCTGATAGGTAAAATCAGCTTTATATTCCAGGTGCGGGCGACCAGAAATGTCCAGGGCACAGCGTGCCAGGCACTCATCCATCGGCAGGACAAAGCCGAAACGGTTGATGCCACGCTTATCACCCAGCGCCAGTTTCAAGGCTTCGCCCAGTGCCAGACCGGTATCTTCAACGGTGTGGTGATCGTCAATATACAGATCGCCTTTCACGTTGATCTCCATACGAAAACCACCGTGCGTGCAAATTTGATCCAGCATATGGTCAAAGAAACCAACACCCGTATGAATCTTGCTGCCGCCTTCGCGATCCAGCCAGACCTTAACGTCGATTTGCGTCTCTTTGGTGTTGCGCTCGACGTGCGAATAACGATCGCGTTTCGTCAGCTTTTCGCCAATCATCGCCCAGTTCAGTTCGGATCGGTTAAAGCGCAGACCTTGAATGCCCATATTATCGGCCAGCTCAATGTCCGTCGCGCGGTCACCAATCACGTAGCTGTTCGCACGGTCCAGCGCATCTTCAGCGAGATAGCGTTCAACCAACTTCACTTTCGGTTTACGGCACGCACAATTCTCCGCTGGCAGGTGCGGGCAAATCAGCACCTCATCAAACGTCACGCCCTGAGAGGAGAGGATCTGCATCATCAGGTTATGCGGCCCGTCGAAATCCGCCTGCGGGAAACTGTCAGTACCTAAACCGTCCTGATTGGTGATCATCACCAGCTTAAATCCGGCTTTCTGCAACGTAAGCAGAACCGGGATAACATCTGCTTCAAAAGCCAGTTTGTCGAAACGGTCGACCTGATAATCACTTGGCGGCTCGGAAATGATCGTGCCGTCACGATCGATAAAGAGGGTCTTCTGGCTCATGCTTGCTCCGCTTTCAGGGCGTCAATAACGCGCTGGCTCTCTTCCCGCGTGCCTACGGTGATGCGTAAACAGCCGCTCAGGGAAGGTTGTTTGTTTTGGTCTCGTAAGATAATGCCCTGATCCCACAAAGATTTAAATACAGCGCTGGAAGCGGTAAAGCGCGCCAGGATGTAATTGGTTTCAGAGTCGAACACCTGCTCAACGCAGGCAATTTCTTTCAGGGCGTTCACCAGATATTGACGCTCAACGAGGATTTGCGCCACGCGTTCGCGCATGGCGTTAATGCCCTGAGCAGCCAGCGCCTGCGCGGCAATATCCGCAACCGGCGTCGAGAGAGGATACGGTGCGATAACCTTCATCAGCAGGTCGATAACCTCTTTATTGGCAAGCGTAAAGCCGCAGCGCAAACCCGCCAGCGCGAAGGCTTTCGAGAGGGTGCGTAACACCACAAGATGCGGATACTCTTCCAGCCAGCCGGTCAGCGTGGCCTGCGGGCAAAATTCGATGTAGGCCTCATCGGCAACAACCAGCGCTTTGTCGCGCGTCATTTCCAGCAGGGTACGGACATCCTGCGGATTGATAATTTGCCCGGTTGGGTTATTGGGACTGCAAACAAAAACGACTTTTACGCCGTCGAGATTGTCGGCAATCGCAGGCAAATCAAGCTGCCAGTCGTCGAGTGACAGAACGTTGCGACACGCTACGCCAAAGGTTTCAGCGCTGACGCTATACATGCCGTAAGTCGGCTGGCAGTACAGAACAGCGTCTTTGCCCGGCTCGCAGAACGCGCGGATCAGCAGTTCAATTCCTTCGTCAGCGCCACGACTCACCAGCACCTGCTCAGGTTTGACGCCAGCGTACTGGGCATAATTTTCGATAACAGCTTTTGGCTGGCACTCTGGATAACGGTTTAGCGTCTGCTGTGAAAGATCAAACGTCACCGCCGTTGGGAATTCATTGGCGTTAAGCCACACATCGCCGTTACCGCCCAGGCGGCGAGCAGATTGATAAGGCGTCAGTCTGCGAACGTTGTCACGGGCTAATTCTTCAATGCTCATGCTTGCTCCTTCAGGGCTGCAACACGCAGCGTCACGGCGTTTTTATGGGCGGTGAGACGTTCAGCTGCCGCCAGCGTTTCGATGGTGGAGGCAAGCGCGGCAAACCCTTCCCGGGACAGTTCTTGCACGGTCATGCGTTTCTGGAAATCAGCCAGCCCAAGGCTTGAGCAGGTTGATGTGTAGCCGTACGTGGGCAGCACGTGGTTAGTGCCCGAGGCGTAATCCCCTGCGGACTCCGGTGACCAGTCGCCGAGAAACACCGAACCGGCGCTGGTGATGCTGTCTACCAGATCGCGAGCGCTGCGGGTCTGTATAATCAAATGTTCCGGACCGTACTGATTTGAAATGGCAATACACTGCTCCAGATCTTTCGCCACGATCAAACGGCTGGCCGACAACGCCTGACGCGCCGTTTCGGCCCGTGGCAGGTCAGCAAGCTGGCGCTCAACGGCCTCACCGACGCGCGTGGCCATTGAGGCATCCGGCGTTAGTAAAATCACCTGTGAATCAGGGCCGTGTTCCGCCTGCGACAGCAAGTCAGAGGCGACGAAATCTGGCGTTGCGCCACTGTCGGCAATCACTAACACTTCCGACGGACCGGCTGGCATATCGATAGCTGCGCCATCTAAACGCTGGCTGACCTGGCGTTTGGCTTCAGTTACAAACGCGTTACCCGGTCCAAAAATCTTATCGACTTTCGGCATTGACTCCGTGCCAAACGCCAGTGCAGAGATGGCCTGCGCCCCACCGACTTTAAACACGTCTTTCACGCCGCACAGTTTGGCTGCATAAAGAATCTCATCAGCAATCGGCGGCGGCGAACAGAGCACCACTTTTTGACAACCCGCAATGCGCGCGGGCGTGGCCAGCATCAGTACGGTTGAGAACAGCGGCGCTGAGCCGCCAGGGATATACAGCCCAACGGAGGCAATGGGGCGCGTGACCTGCTGGCAACGCACGCCGGGCAGCGTTTCGACATCGACGGTCTGCAGTTTTTGCGCAGTGTGGAAGGTGTCGATATTTTTCACCGCTACCGCCATGGCCTGCTTGATCTCGTCGCCCAGACGTTCGCAAGCCGCGTCGATTTCCTGTTCGGTGACTTTCAGCGCACCAACATCGGTTTTATCAAATTTTGCGCTGTATTCGCGCAGCGCATCGTCGCCGCGGGCTTTAACGTTATCCAGAATCTCTGCGACGGTGCGAGTAATACTTTCTGAGGCAGAAATGGCCGGGCGCATCAGCAGATCGCGCTGCTGCTCTTTATTACAGCTGTTCCAGTCGATGATTGTGTTAAAGCTCATGGCGGTCACTCCATCATCTTCTCAATTGGCAGCACCAGAATGGAGCTAGCACCCAGCGCTTTCAGTTTTTCCATGGTTTCCCAGAACAGGGTTTCGCTGCTCACCATGTGCATCGCCACTCGCTGTTGATCGCCTGCCAGCGGCAGAATGGTTGGGCGTTCCGCACCCGGCAGCAGGGCAATCACTTCGTCCAGGCGCTCGGTCGGTGCATGCATCATGATGTATTTGGATTCGCGTGCCTGAATCACACCCTGAATACGGGTGAGCAGGCGGTCAATCAGCTGTTGCTTCGCTTCTGGCATCTCGCCATCGCGCTGAATCAGACAAGCTTTGGAGCGATAAATCACCTCGACTTCACGCAGGCCGTTCGCTTCAAGCGTTGCGCCAGTGGACACCAAATCGCAAATGGCGTCGGCCAGGCCCGCACGCGGAGCGACTTCAACAGAACCGTTCAACAGACAAGATTTAAACTGCACGCCCTTCTGATCGAGATAGCGTTTTAGCAGGTGAGGGTACGAAGTGGCGATACGCTTGCCGTTCAGCGCAGCAGGGCCGTCCCACGCTTCATCAACCGCCATTGCCAGCGACAGGCGGCAGCCGCCGAAATCCAGACGACGCAGAGTGAAATAACGCGGGTCTTCGCCCTGTGCGCGACGCGTCAGTAACTCTTCTTCCAGCACGTTTTCGCCGATAATACCGAGGTCAACTACACCGTCCATCACCAGGCCCGGGATGTCGTCATCACGTACGCGCAAGATATCAATCGGCATATTTTCAGCCAGAGCGATGAGACGCTGAGTGTGCAGGTTGATTTTAATCCCGCAGCGCGCCAGTAATTCGCGTGAATCGTCGCTTAGACGGCCTGATTTTTGAATAGCTATGCGTAAACGTGTGTTGTCTAACATTCTGTTGTCCTCGTTATCCTGTTTTAATCTTTCTGAATGCGGTCCAAAAAAAAGCCCCCGGAAGATCTCTTCCGGGGGCTTTCTCTTGCGTTCTCACACCACTGGAAGATCTGAATGTCTTCCAGCACACATCGCCTGAAAGACTAGTCAGGATGATGGTGATGATGGTGGTTTTTAAATGGAACGCGTGTCATATAAATTCTCTTTGAATGCTTATGCATCTGATGTCATTTAACGTAAACCACATTCACCGTTCAACGCAAGGGCTTTTTTTAATCATTAATTCATTTCATATTGATGCTATGAATTGTCAGTTCCGCAGCGCTGGCGTAGCCTTAAGTCAGACGCGTGAAAGCGAGGAGAAAACGTATGAAAAAGATCGCCATTGTCGGTTTAGGATGGCTGGGCATGCCGTTAGCGATGTCGTTAACAGCACGAGGCTGGCAAGTGACCGGCAGTAAAACGACACTGGACGGGGTCGAAGCGGCTCGGATGTCAGGCATCGACAGCGTGGAGCTTCGGCTTGAACCGGAACTGGTCTGTGACGGCGACGATCTGGAAACGCTAATGAATGTCGATGCGTTGGTGATTACGCTTCCGGCTCGTCGCAGCGGTGATGGGGAAGGGTTCTACCTTCGGGCTATGCAGGAGATTGTCGACAGCGCGCTGGCGCATCATGTCCCGCGTATTATTTTCACCAGTTCGACGTCGGTTTATGGTGATGTAGAAGGTACCGTCAAAGAAAGCACCGAACGTCAACCGGTCACGGCCAGCGGTCGCGTGCTGAAAGAGCTGGAAGACTGGCTGCATAATTTACCTGGTACACAGGTGGACATTTTGCGTCTCGCCGGCCTGGTGGGACCGGAGCGTCATCCTGGACGTTTTTTTGCCGGTAAAACGGCCCCGAATGGACAGCATGGCGTCAATCTTGTCCATCTTGAAGACGTTATCGGCGCAATTACCCTGCTTTTACAGGCCCCGAAAGGCGGACACATCTATAATATATGTGCGCCATCTCATCCGGCGCGAAGTACGTTTTATCCCGTGATGGCCCGTCAGCTTGGGCTCGAGCCGCCGCAATTTCGCGACGCATCCGGGGAAGGGCAAGGCAAATTGATTGATGGCAATCGTATTTGTCGTGAACTGGGATTTGAATATCAATATCCCGATCCGCTGGTGATGCCAATGGAATAACGCCGCCAGCGGATTCGCTCGCACACCGCAAGGGGGCGAACATGAAACCGCTGCTGGATGTTCTGATTATCCTCGATGCGCTCGAAAAAGAGGGAAGCTTTGCCGCAGCGTCGGCAAAGCTCTTCAAAACGCCCTCAGCCCTCAGTTATACCGTTCATAAACTCGAAAGCGATCTCAATATTCAACTGCTCGATCGCACCGGTCACCGCGCGCGTTTCACCCGTACCGGACAAATGTTGCTTGAGAAAGGACGTGAAGTCCTTCACACCGTACGTGAGCTGGAAAAACAGGCCGTGAAGTTGCACCAGGGCTGGGAAAATGAGCTGGTGATTGGCGTTGATGACACGTTTCCCTTCTCGCTACTCGCGCCGTTAATTGAAGCCTTTTATCAGCGCCACAGCGTCACCCGACTCAAATTTATCAACGGCGTGCTGGGCGGTTCCTGGGAAGCGTTAACCCAGGGGCGGGCGGATATTATCGTCGGCGCGTTGCATGAGCCGCCGCAGTCGAGCGAATTTGGTTTTGCGCGTCTGGGCGTCCTTGAGCAAGTTTTCGTTGTGGCACCGCATCATCCGCTTGCCCAGGAGCCTGAACCCATCTCACGTCGCGTGATTAAAGGCTGTCGCGCGATTGTTGTCGGCGACAGTTCGTTGCCCGAATGCGCCGTTTCTTCGCAATTGCTTGAGGATCAGGAGGCGATTACCGTATTTGATTTTAAAACCAAGCTGGAACTGCAAATTAGCGGCCTGGGTTGCGGATATTTGCCGCGTTATCTGGCACAGCGGTTTATTGAAACGGGAGCGCTGGTTGAGAAACAGGTGATGGCGCAAAATCACAGCGAATCGGTATGGGTTGGCTGGAATGAGCAAACCGCAGGACTCGCCAGCGCGTGGTGGCGGGATGAGATTTTAGCAAATAGTGCTATCGCTGCCGTTTACACTTCGCCCGATGGCCGTATATCAAGTGCTTAGTAAAAAGAAAAGCCTGATCGGTATATGAATCTATTGCCTTTTATCCCGAAGATGGGGCAAAATGCGCCGCTGCAAAAAATTAGAATAATCGACGATATAAAAGGCGTCGGTTATTTTTTTTTGCATGTATCAAACGCCATTTAAAACCAAGAGGCCGGGCTTCGTACCGGATAGATACTTACAAAAACCGACAGTTGTTGTCGCTGAGGAATTCAGAAAATGGGGCAATCATTTGCTTACGCGCTGGCTCTCACCGTAATGGGGAAAACCTATGTCGCTTAACGCTACTCCACAAACCTCTCGCGTGGAATTACGTAAGACACTTACGTTGATTCCGGTTGTAATGATGGGCCTTGCCTATATGCAACCGATGACGCTGTTCGATACGTTTGGTATCGTTTCAGGCCTCACAGACGGTCACGTTGCAACGGCATATGCCTTTGCGCTGGTCGCTATTCTCTTTACGGCGCTGAGCTACGGTAAACTGGTTCGCCGTTTCCCGTCCGCTGGCTCTGCATACACCTATGCTCAGAAATCTATTAGCCCGGCTGTGGGCTTTATGGTGGGCTGGTCATCTCTGCTGGACTATCTGTTCATGCCGATGATCAACATTCTGCTGGCAAAAATTTACTTCGAAGCGCTGGTGCCTTCTGTCCCATCGTGGCTCTTCGTTGTTGCGCTGGTGGCCTTTATGACCATCTCGAACCTGCGCAGCATTAAGACCGTCGCCAACTTCAATACCCTGATTGTTATCCTGCAGATGGGTATCGTGGCGGTTATCGTTGGTCTGATTGTCTACGGCGTCGCGCACGGAGAAGGTGCCGGCACGCTGACCAGCACCCGTCCATTCTGGTCTGAAGGCGCACATGTTGTGCCGATGATTACCGGTGCCACCATTCTGTGCTTCTCTTTCCTGGGCTTTGACGGCATCTCCTCGCTGTCTGAAGAGACCAAAGACGCTGAACGTGTGATTCCTCGTGCAATCCTTCTGACAGCGCTTTTGGGTGGCATGGTCTTTATCGGTGCGTCTTATTTCCTGCAGCTGTATTTCCCGGATATCTCTCGCTTTAAAGATCCGGATGCATCACAGCCAGAAATTATGCTCTACGTTGCCGGTAAAACCTTCCAGTGGGGCGTGCTGATCTTCTCAAGCGTGACCGTGCTGGCATCCGGTATGGCTGCCCACGCAGGCGTTTCGCGTCTGATGTACGTGATGGGCCGTGACGGTGTGTTCCCAACGCGCTTCTTTGGTTATATTCATCCGAAATGGCGCACCCCAGCATGGAACGTGCTGCTGGTTGGCGCTATCGCGCTGTTGGCGATTAAATTCGACCTGGTCACAGCAACGGCGCTGATTAACTTCGGTGCGCTGGTGGCGTTCACCTTTGTTAACCTCTCCGTGATCTCGCAGTTCTGGATCCGTGAGAAGCGCAACAAAACGCTGAAAGACCACTTTAACTACCTGGTCCTGCCGCTGTGTGGCGCAATGACCGTCGGCGCGCTGTGGATTAACCTTGAAGAAAGCTCAATGATTCTGGGTCTGATCTGGGGTGGTATCGGTCTGGTTTACCTGGCTTGCGTGACCAAAAGCTTCCGTAACCCGGTTCCACAGTACGAAGATATCGCACAGTAATTAGCATCTGCTGAAAAAAAAACCGGAGACAATGTCTCCGGTTTTTTTATGCCTCAAATTCGGCTCTTTCTATAAAGGCCCGGCCAGCGGAAGGGCACTTTTAAACGATTTCTTGCGCGTATTGGTACAGCGCTTTCAACAGATTCTGTTTTTCCGCATCACCTTCATACTGCGTAAACAGCCTTTCCAGTTCTTGCGCATAACGTTGTAAATACTCAGGCGTAAAGACGTTGCGGCGATGCTGTAACCAGCGCTCCTGCTCGCTCTCGTCCAGCGTGCCGGGGAAGTTACGCGCCCGATAGTTAAAGATCAGCTTCTCAATACGCTTATCCGCAAACGTGATGTCCAGAGCCGGTAAGTTGCGCGGATCGGTTTGCAAAACGATATTCATCGCGGCTCTGTCAGCATCGCTGAAAAAGCCGTTGTAGAGCTGTGCATCAACATTATCCGACGGGACAAACGGTTCGGCTTCGGCAAAGATCGCCACCACTTTATCGCGAACCTGCGGGTTATCACGCAGGACTTTCAGATTATCCAGACACTGCTGGCGGTTAATCCCCAGCCGCTCTGCATCTTCCGCACGAAGCGTATTTGCCTGTGCCAGCACGGGGCATTTATTGATATGCACCAGCTTAACCGGCACCGCCGCGTCATCGGCTAATTCACTTTTAGGCGTGTATAAACGCGCGCGTAGCGCATCGCTGTCCAGCTCAAGCAGCGGCGTGATGTCTCCGGCCAGATCGACCATAATCACCGCGTTGCGGTTATCAGGATGCCACGCCAGCGGAGCGACCCAACTGGTATTCCCCCGCCAGGCGCCAAACATACCAGAAATATGCACCAGCGGTTTCATCTGCGGGACGTCAATCAGCGTCATCAGTTTCTGTTTATTACGGTGACTCAGCAGATACTCAAACAGTTTGGGTTGCGCTGTTTTGACACGCTTTGCCATCTCGATAGTAGCGTAAACGTCCGCCATGGCGTCATGCGCATTACTGTGTTCAATGCCGTTGGCGCGGGTCAAATGTTCCAGACGGAAGCTTGGCAACCCGTCTTCATTTTCTGGCCAGTTGATTCCTTCCGGGCGCAGCGCATAACAGGCGCGCATCACGTCCAGTAAATCCCAGCGAGAATTACGGTTTTGCCAGCTCCAGGCATACGGGTCGTAGAAATTGCGGTACAGGACGTTGCGCGTCACTTCATCATCGAAGCGAATATTGTTATAGCCCACTACGCAGGTATTCGGCACGGTAAAAAGTGCGTGAATACGGCGGGCAAATTCCGCTTCGTTTACGCCTTTCTCGCGCGCTTCCTGCGGGGTAATACCTGTGACTATCACAGCACCAGGCTGCGGCAGGTAATCATCGGCAGGCTTACAGTAAAAAACCTCCGGCTCGCCAATGATCGTGAAATCAGCGTCAGTGCGGATCGCCGCAAACTGCGATGGCCTGTCCAGCGAGGGGCTAGTGCCAAAGGTTTCGTAATCGTGGAAGAGAAATGTGGGAAGCGCGGCGGAATCAGACACCAGTAATACCATCCTGTTAAAAAGTTGCTTCGCTATGGTAAACCATCAGGGTCATCAGACCGAACAAAAAGCATGTTTATCTCGCAGATTTGCGAGCAGGCTTCCAGGTGAAACCTTGCGGTCCGTCACATTTCTTTGCAATTTAAACAGGTAACGGGATGAGATTTTCCGTAAAAAGGGCAACGATTTTTTAATGACTGAGGATATATCGTTGAAACGCCGTCTGTTTATTGCTCTTTCTTTACTCGCTTCGAGTGTGACTTCTGCTCTGGCGGCCGATCCGTTGGGTTTTTCGCCGCAACCGCCTGCTATTCAGGCTGGTTCCTGGGTGCTGATGGACTATACCACTGGTCAAATCTTAACGGCGGGCAACGAACATCAACAGCGCAATCCGGCCAGTCTCACCAAATTAATGACAGGCTATGTTGTCGATCGTGCTATCGATAGCCACCGCATTACGCCTGACGATATGGTCACCGTCGGCCGCGATGCGTGGGCGAAGGGCAATCCTGTGTTTGACGGATCATCGCTGATGTTTCTGAAAGCGGGTGAACGCGTTTCGGTTCGCGATCTGAGCCGGGGGTTAATCGTTGATTCTGGTAATGACGCCTGTGTGGCGCTGGCGGATTATGTGGCGGGTGGGCAGCCGCAATTCGTCAATATGATGAACGAGTATGTGCAAAAACTGGGTCTGCGTGATACCCATTTCGAAACGGTTCACGGTCTGGATGCGCCTGGACAACACAGCTCAGCCTATGATCTGGCGGTGCTTTCGCGCGCGATTATTCACGGCGAGCCAGATTTTTATCATATGTACAGTGAAAAGAGCCTGACCTGGAATGGTGTCACGCAGCAAAACCGCAATGGGCTGCTTTGGGATAAGAACCTGAAGGTAGACGGGCTTAAAACCGGGCACACGTCTGGCGCTGGCTTTAACCTGATTGCCTCGGCAGTCGATGGTCAACGCCGGTTGATCGCGGTGATCATGGGCGGCGAGAGTCCGAAAGGCCGTGAGGATCAGGCGCGCAAACTGCTGCATTGGGGCCAGCAAAACTTCGATACCGTGCAAATCTTGCATAATGGCAAGAAAGTGGGCTCCGAGCGCATCTGGTACGGCGATAAAGAACACATCTCGCTGGGTACGGATCAGGATTTCTGGCTGGCGTTGCCAAAAGCGGAAGTTGCCAACATTAAAGCCAAATATGTACTTGATAAAAAAGAGCTGGAAGCCCCTATCGCTGCACATCAGCGGGTAGGAGAAATTGAGCTTTACGATCGCGATAAAATTGTGGCGCACTGGCCATTAGTCACGCTGGAAAGCGTCGGTAAGGGCGGGATGTTCTCACGCCTGAGTGATTATCTGCATCATAAAGCCTGACGGACAGTTAACACGGTTACGAGCAGACTGGCACTCCTGCGAGTCTGCTCGCATAATCAACACGTCATATTTGCTGGACATAAAGAATCTGCTTTATAGTGTATAAATACACAGTAATAAACGGAGGCAGTATGGACTACAGCATCAAGCAGCAACAGAAGCGTAAGATTGCCGGTTTTCATATGGTTGGGCCGTGGGAGCAAACCGTTAAGCAAGGATTTGAGCAACTCGTGATGTGGGTGGATGGACATCATATTCAGCCGCTTGAATGGGTAGCTGTCTATTATGATAACCCAGATGAAGTACCTGCAGAGAAACTGCGCTGTGCGACGGTTGTCACCGTTCCCGACGATTTCATCATCCCGGCAAACAGCGAAGGCGTTATCCTCACCGAAGTGACTGCCGGTGATTATGCGATTGCCACGGCACGCGTCGAAAACTACGATTTTTCCACGCCATGGCATAGCTTTTTCAACAGCCTGCTCCAGGACAATCATTATCAAATTGCCCCTAAACCCTGCTTTGAACGCTATCTGAATGATGGCAATGCCGATGGTTACTGGGATATTGAGATGTTCGTTCCGGTACAAAATAAAGCCGGGTAACAATGATTATTCCTGCGCTTTGTAGGGTTTTTCTGCCGGGCGTGATACGTCTGGCAGAAAACGCAGTACAATTGTGATTTGCCGTGTATCTGGAGAGCGGGTGTGCGTCCCGACAAATCATTAACGCCTTTTGAAATCCGACTATATCGGAATTACCGCGTCGTGCATGGTTGCCGCATTGCGCTGGCATTCATCCTCACTTTTTTACTGGTGCGTCTGCTGGATATTCCCGAAGGAACCTGGCCTTTGATCACCTTAGTGGTCATCATGGGGCCGATATCTTTTTGGGGAAACGTGGTTCCACGCGCCTTCGAGCGCATCGGCGGCACGATTTTTGGCTCCGCATTAGGGTTGATTGCATTAAAGCTTGAGCTGATTTCGTTGCCCGTAATGTTACTCTGGTGTGCGGGGGCAATGTTCCTGTGCGGCTGGTTGGCGTTGGGCAAAAAACCGTATCAGGCTCTGCTGATTGGCATTACGTTATCTGTCGTGGTCGGTGCACCGGCAGGGGACATGGCAACGGCCCTGTGGCGAGGCGGTGATGTGATCCTCGGCTCGTTGTTAGCGATGCTCTTTACCGGGATTTGGCCTCAACGCGCATTTCTGCACTGGCGCATTCAGATGGCTAACTACGTAACCGCCTTCAATCGTGTCTATCAGGCGGGCTTTTCACCCAACCTTGTGGAACGCCCACGGCTCGAAAAGCATCTGCAAAAAATACTCAATGATGTCGTCAAAATGCGTGGGCTTATTGTTCCTGCCAGCAAAGAGACGCATATCCAAAAAGCCATTTTTGAAGCGATTCAGACTGTTAGCCGGAATCTGGTATGCATGCTGGAACTGCAAATAAACGCGCATTGGGCGTCTCGCGCCAGTCACTTTGTGCTTCTGAATGCGAACACGCTGAAAGAGACCCAGCAGATGACCCAGCAAACGCTGCTCACCATCGCTCATGCGCTTTACGAGGGTAACCCGCAGCCTATTCTTGCCAACACCGAGCGATTGAACGAAATCGTGGCTGAGCTCAAGCAGTTGATCGGCGAGCATCAGGGTGACAACGTGTCAGAAACGCCTATCCACGGCTATGTGTGGTTGAGCATGGAAATGGCAAGGCAATTAGAGTTGCTGTCGCATCTCATCTGCCGGGCGCTGCGCAAATAAAAAGCAGGCGTCTGCGGATGTGACGCCTGCTGCTACGATTCAGCAGCATTTGAGGTTATGATAGGGCAAACGATATACTCATTGTCATTCGCAACGGCTGTCAGTAAGGTTAACGGTACAGTGGTTGCTTAAACGAATCCGAATCTCACATTATCAGGGGTATCAAAATGGAAACTACCAAGCCTTCGTTCCAGGATGTTCTGGAATTCGTCCGCCTGTTCCGTCGCAAAAACAAACTGCAGCGTGAAATTCAGGACGTTGAGAAGAAGATCCGTGACAACCAGAAACGTGTTCTGCTGCTTGATAACCTGAGCGACTACATCAAGCCGGGTATGAGCGTAGAAGCCATTCAGGGCATCATCGCTAGCATGAAGACCGATTATGAAGATCGCGTTGACGACTACATTATCAAGAACGCTGAGCTGTCCAAAGAACGCCGCGATATCTCTAAAAAACTGAAAGTCATCGGCGAAATCAAAAGCAGCGAAGCAAAAAGCGAATAGTAGCTGCTAAGAAAGACCGCGCCTCTCTGCGAAAGCAGGGGGGCTTTTTTTTGAGTGGTCGCCTGGTGCTAAAAAGCAAAAAGCCCGCTCGAAAGCAGGCTTTTTAAATTTGGCTCCTCTGACTGGACTCGAACCAGTGACATACGGATTAACAGTCCGCCGTTCTACCGACTGAACTACAGAGGAATCGGCTAGGAGGCTTATCTTAGCGGCGAAAAAAGTTTTGTCAAACCTGATCTTACGTTCAGATGTTTAACTGGTGAATCTGTCGGCAGTTTGTCACTTTTGCCCACAGTTTTTTGTTGAAAATACTTTGCAGGATTAGCATTTCTCAATCATCATTTGAAATGTAGTTTCAACTTTCTCTCTTTAAGGTCCATTTTGAACGTCACTGCCGCTCTACGTCAGGCCGTCATGCGTACGCCCTGGTATGCCAAACGAAAAAGTTACCGTGTCCTGTTCTGGCGTGAAATCACCCCTCTTGCTGTGCCTATCTTCCTGGAAAACACCTGCGTTCTGTTGATGGGCGTATTGAGTACTTTCCTGGTGAGTTGGCTGGGTAAAGAGGCGATGGCAGGCGTGGGTCTTGCCGACAGCTTCAATATGGTCGTCATCTCTTTCTTCGCGGCGATTGATCTGGGTACAACTGTTGTGGTCGCATTTAGCCTGGGCAAGCTTGATCCCAAACGCGCACGCGAGGCGGCGCGACAGTCGCTAATGATCATGACGATTTTTTCCATCATTCTCGCGGCAGTGATCCACTATTTTGGCAAAGAGATTATCGACATCGTCGCCGGTGAGGCGACCAACGAAGTTAAAGGTCTGGCGCTCACTTATCTCGAAATGACGGTGCTGAGTTATCCGGCAGCGGCCATCGCGCTTATTGGCAGCGGTGCGCTACGCGGTGCGGGTAATACCAAGATTCCATTGCTGATTAACGGCGGGATGAATATCCTGAACATTATCATCAGCAGCATTCTTATCTACGGAGCGTTCTCGTGGGAGGGGCTGGGCTTTGTTGGTGCCGGTTTAGGGCTGACGATCTCCCGTTACATCGGTGCCATCGCGATTATTGTGGTGCTGATGGTGGGCTTTAATCCCGCGCTGCGCATCTCGCTGAAAAGCTATTTCCGCCCGTTTAATTTTGCCATTATCTGGGAAGTGATGGGGATTGGTGTTCCAGCGAGTATCGAATCGGTGCTGTTTAACGGCGGGAAACTGCTTACCCAAATGTTTGTCGCCGGGATGGGGACTGACGTCATCGCGGGTAACTTTATTGCGTTCTCGATTGCCTCGCTGATAAACCTGCCGGGCAATGCGCTGGGGTCCGCTTCCACGATTATTACCGGTAAACGCCTCGGCAAGGGACAAATTGCGCAGGCAGAGCGTCAACTGCGTCATGTGTTCTGGCTCTCTACGATTGGCCTGTCACTTATTGCGTGGGGGACTGCGCCGTTTGCCGGGCTTTTGGCCTCGTTTTATACCCGCGAAGACGACGTCAAAGAGGTGGTGAAAATCCTTATCTGGTTGAATGCGGCGTTTATGCCGATCTGGGCCGCTTCCTGGGTGCTGCCTGCCGGGTTAAAAGGCGCGCGCGATGCACGCTTTGCGATGTGGGTCTCGATGCTGGGAATGTGGGGATGCCGCGTGGTCGCGGGCTATACGCTGGGGATTATGCTTGGCATGGGCGTTGTCGGCGTCTGGCTTGGGATGTTCCTTGATTGGGCGGTTCGTGGTGTGCTGTTTTACTGGCGTATGGTGAGCGGGCGATGGCTATGGAAATACCCACGTAAAAAGGCTGAAGTTGAGCATAAAAAATTGCCAGAAAGCCTCCCGAATGCACAAAGTGGAGAATAAATCGGCAAACGATCTTTTTTGCGCATTCAGTCTTTGACAATGAAGGGGCGCGTCGATAATATGCGCCCCGTTCACACGATTCCTCTGTAGTTCAGTCGGTAGAACGGCGGACTGTTAATCCGTATGTCACTGGTTCGAGTCCAGTCAGAGGAGCCAAATTAGAAAAGCCTGCTTTTAAAGCAGGCTTTTTGCTTTTCTGCGCAAGGCAGATGCGCAAGAAGAGGGGGCCGGTGCCCCCATCATGCCTTATCGGCTCACGCGAATCGGTGCCGTCGCTTCAAACAGCCACGGGCGCGCGTCGCTCTCAACCAGAGGCGACAGGATGTCTCTCACCTGCTGGTGATAACTGTCCAGCCACTGTTTCTCCTGCTCGCTCAGCAAATTCAGCTCTACCTGGCTCAAATCAATCGGGATCAACGTGAGTGAAGCAAATTTGCAGAAACCGGGCATGCTCTCCACAATTTCAACCTGATTCTCAATGCGAATGCCATGGCTGTCCGCCTGATAATAGCCCGGCTCAATGGTAATGATGCTGCCAGCCATCAGCGGCCACGGATTCACTTTTTTTGCAATACGCTGCGGGTTTTCGTGGATTAAAAGCTGGTGTCCCACGCCATGCCCGGTCCCGTGGTCGTAATCAAGCCCCAGCTCCCACAGCGGACGACGCGCAAACGCGTCCAACTGATGCCCTTGCGTTCCCGACGGGAACTGCAACGTAATGAGCGACAAAAAGCCTTTTAGCACAGCGGTATAATGCAGGCGCTGCTGCGCATCGAGTTTGCTGTAGGCCAGCGTGCGCGTCGCATCGGTGGTGCCGTTATGATATTGCCCACCTGAATCATTCAGATAAAAATGCGTGCTAACGATCGGTTTGTTGGTCGCTTCGCTTGAGTGGTAATGACACATTGCCGCGTTGCTGGCAGACGCCGAAATCGTGGCAAAACTCTGCTCGATAAAATGGGGCTGCTGCTCACGAAACGCCAGCTGTTGTGCCTGCGCTTCCAGCTCCGTCAGCGGATTCCCCGCGGCTTCGTGCAGGGGGACTTCACGTGACAACCAGGCGAGGAAATTAACCCAGGCTGCGCCGTCGGACTGATGACATTCGCGATAGCCTGCCAGCTCAACCGCGTTTTTTTGTGCCTTCATCATCGTGATGGGGTCCGCTTGCCAGAGAATTTCACCCTGTGGCTCAATGGCAAAACGCACTGCGACAGGCGCGGAATCGGCATCTACCCAGACGCGCTTGCCTTCGGAAATCTGGTCGCATCGACGGACAAAATCGTCCTGGGCTGAAACCACGACCGATTCCAGTGCAGAGGCGGGGAGAGCGCGAATCTTGTCGCCATCAACAAACCACTCCACGCTGCCTTCGCGGCTTAGTAGAGCGAACGAGAGTGGCACCGGGCTGGTCGGAATATCTGAGCCGCGCACGTTCAGCAGCCAGGCAATGTTGTCCGGCAGGGTGATTGCCATGTAATCGGCACCTTTAGCCGCCAGCAGTTGAGCAAGGCGCTGGCGTTTCGCCACGCTGCTTTCACCGCTGATTTCTTCTGGCATCTCGCGAATCAAACCGACCGGCGCAGCGGGGCGGTCAGTCCAGAGCATGTCGAAAGGTGAAACCGTTAGCGGAACAAATTCACACTGTGTGGCGCAAAATTGCTGGTATTCCGTTTGGGTCATGAGCATCGGGTCAAACGCGATGCGGGTGCCCGCATCAAGATTTTCCGCCAGCCACTCGGCCAGTGGTTCGTTATGCAGATGGTGAATTTCAAAATCATCCAGATTGACCTGAACGCGGGCCTGGACCTGATAGCGACCGTCCACAAAAAGCAGCGCGCGGTCTTGCAGCACCAGCGCCAACCCGGCGGAGCCATCAAAGCCGGTGAGCCAGGCCAGTTTTTCATCGGATGAGGCACAGAATTCGCTTTGCCACGCATCAGCGCGGGGCACAATCATGCCCGCGAATTGGTTGTCATGAAGCCAGTGGCGAAGCGCCGACAGCGGTGATGTGGTGTTCATCGTTTTCCTTATTATTCTCAGCGGAACGGCGGCTCGTTGAAGGTGCGCAGCTTACGGGAATGCAGCTTGTCGCCTTCCGCACGCAGTAAATCGATGGCGCGAATACCAATTTGCAAATGCTCGGAAATCGCCCCTTCGTAGAAGCGGTTGGCCTGCCCGGGTAGCTTGATCTCGCCGTGCAGCGGTTTATCGGAAACGCACAGCAAGGTGCCGTAAGGCACGCGGAAGCGGTAGCCCTGGGCGGCGATGGTGGCGCTTTCCATATCGATCGCCACCGCGCGGCTCAGGTTAAAGCGCAGCGCCGACGCCGAGTAGCGCAACTCCCAGTTGCGGTCGTCGGTGGTGACGACGGTGCCGGTGCGCAGGCGTTGTTTAACCTCTTCACCGGGCATACCGCTGACTTCTTTAGTCGCGTCGTACAATGCACGCTGCACTTCAGCGATGCTTGGAATCGGGATATCCGGCGGCAGAACGGCATCAAGAACGTGATCGTCACGCAGGTAAGCGTGTGCCAGCACGTAATCGCCAATCAGCTGGCTTTCGCGCAGCCCCCCGCAGTGGCCAATCATCAGCCACACGTCCGGGCGTAGCACCGCCAGGTGGTCGCAGATGGTTTTGGCATTCGACGGGCCAACGCCAATGTTGATGAGCGTAATGCCCTGGCCGTCAGCGGTAATCAAATGCCAGGCGGGCATCTGGTGTTTTTTCCAGGCCAGATCGGAGACGGCCATTTCTGGCGTTTCGGTTTCTGCGGTTATCCAGATCCCACCCGCGCAGGAGAGCGCCACGTAAGGGCTGTCGGGATCGAGGATCTGACTGCAGCCCCAGCGTACAAACTCATCCACGTAGCGGGTATAGTTGGTGAACAGCACGAACGGCTGGAAATGTTCGGCTGGCGTGCCGGTGTAGTGACGCAGACGAGCCAGCGAGAAGTCGACGCGGCGAGCATCGAAATGCGACAGCGGCGAAAATTCAGCAGGATGGTAAATCCCATCAGCGGTCTCATCGCCAATCTGCGACAGTTCAGTGGTTGGGAAATGGCGGGTCAAGCCCGCGCTCATGGAGCGATCCAGCGTCAGGGCAGAGCCATCAATCACGTACGGATACGGAATTTCGTGTAGTGACGGTTCAACGGCGATGTGCGCGCCATAATCCTGATACAGCAGCGTCAGCTGTTCTTCAAGGTAAGGGCGAAACAGAGCAGGGCGGGTAATGGTGGTGGAGTAACATCCTGAGTGGGTAAAACGGGCGTAGGCACGGGTTTTAGGCGTTGTGGTGGTGCCGCCGTCCCAGGTTACAGAAAGGGAGGGATAAACAAAAAGGCCATCTAAACGTGCCTTTTCATCAGTCAGTTTTCCGTTTTCAAGATACTCGCTAATGGCGCTGCGCAGGGCACTGACCGATTGCTCATACAGCGCTTCCAGTTTTTCCAGTGCCTGAGCCGGTGTCAGGCTGGAGCCCTTATTATTCATGTCTGTCTCCTTGTTCCACATAAGTGCGACGTCACTCGATAGTATGTCACACGTATGTGAAAAAAAAGTCAGGACATCAGGCGCG
>Ga0302347_1000548_pt1 | contig 57953 bp, 53 predicted proteins | sample PhyWR1_FD_202178 | JGI IMG/M metagenome (GOLD analysis project Ga0302347, IMG submission 202178) | Leaf surface microbial communities from wheat plants in UC Gill Tract Community Farm, Albany, California, United States - DLSL W.R1 (v2)... | ecosystem: Host-associated > Plants > Phyllosphere >... | reverse complement strand
CCCCGTTCACACGATTCCTCTGTAGTTCAGTCGGTAGAACGGCGGACTGTTAATCCGTATGTCACTGGTTCGAGTCCAGTCAGAGGAGCCAATTTAAGGGAAGCAGACGTTCACTAACGTCTGCTTTTTTGCTTTCTATCAATTGCTTACCCTCTCTTTTAGGTTCACCCTCTTCCACCAAAAAACGCTACTACTCACTACTTTTGTTGGTAGAATCGTTGGTATCTCTGGTTCGATTTTGCTTATACCAACAACTCAAGGGGGCGAGTCATGTCACTTACTGATTCCAAAGTAAAAAATGCCAAGTCTCTTGAGAAGGAATATAAGCTGACTGACGGCTTTGGTATGCATCTGTTGGTGCATCCTAATGGGTCTAAATACTGGCGCTTATCTTACCGTTTCGAAAAGAAACAAAGAATACTCGCTCTTGGTGTCTACCCGTCTGTTTCACTTTCTAAAGCCAGAGAACGCCGGGATGAAGCTGTAAATTTCATAACTTCCATGTTCCGAAAAAGCATATTTACGGCAACAAGGGCATAAATATACTGAATGATTCATTATTTTATCCAATTGCTTTTCTAATTTTCGATATTAGTCCATTTTTATCCCATCCTACACTACATTTAAACTCCGGTGCATCCCAACGACCATTAGTTATTCGATTAATAATAAACTCGCCATTCGTTTCAAACGCTGGATACCAACCGACATCAACAATAATCCCAGATTTAAATTATAATTGTAATAAATCCTCATCCAAGACCATTATTTGTGATTCTATACTTTGCAAAAAATCAATAGCCGACAACTCGTCAAATATATTTATGAGATCAAGATAAAAATAGGTTCCTAGAAAATTTTATTTCTTCGTCATTTGAAAAGTTTCCTTGCTACGTTAGCATTAGAAACAATCACCACCTCCTTCTGAGGTGGTTTAAACTGGCAATAAAAAGAGTTCTTCCGAAAGCTATTTTTATATAACTGCTTTTCCTTGTTGATAAGCTTCTCTAGCTTCATTTAGACTCATTTTATTTGCCCCCCCTTTTCGGTCTGGATTTTTATATTGAAAAGGATCATCTTCCCAATTACAGTTAGGGCAAATATCATGTTCACCTAAAGACTCAAACACCAATTTTCCGCAGCACGGGCATGGATATAAATTATTGATCATTCCAGTAGTCCATCTTGTCAGTTGGTTTAAACATCGTTCTTGGTGCACCATCTTTGGATTTAATCCCCAAAGTATTACTTTCGGGATGATATAAAAGAATATCACCATTACTTCTTGTTTTTGTCATCGTTCCTTTTGGAGGATTATTGACGAAATCATGGGTAGCATCAACATACTCTTTAGAGTTAGCTAACTCAGGAAATTCTGAACCATGTTTTTTCCAGTGGTTGTATGCATTTTCAACTTGTGTGATTTTCCTTCTTTGAGTCCAAATTGGATCTTCAAGCCTTTTACTTAAATAAATATAAATCGGTGGAATATTCGGCAACGGCAGGATAAGAATATAATCCGCAAAATTCTTTTCTTCCGGTGCCGGGGTTGTCGTGGAATCAATACTGGTATTCTCCGGCAGCGGATCAACAACAACCGGATTTGGTATCCTTACCGGATTCTGGTTGCCTGTATTTGAAGGAACATTGACACCTGAACTGTCGGGCGTCCAGATGAGGGTAATACGTGGATCTTCCTCTGTAGTAAACGTATACGCTTTACGACTCTCATCCCACTCCATTTTACGCACACGCACCCTATCTTTACCGGGTGGAGTGTGCCAGCCGTGAGGAACCGGATTACCTTTATCATCCTGCTCCCATGTATAACGTACACGACTTGGAGCTTCACGCATCTGTTCCAAACGCATCCGATCAATAAAGTCCTGTTCACCATCATTGAGTCTTCCGGGCATCATTCCCATAACGACTGCAGCTATCGGAGCACCGGGACCGCTGGCTGCTATTCTTCCAGCTCCGCTTGCTAACTCACCAAGCTTTACCGCCCATGTTCCTGACGTTATAGCACTTCCACCTACCAGACCAAGAACACTGGCACCTTCAACCGCCATTTGAGCATTAGCAGCACTCGTCGCTGCGGCTGTTGCCCGCTGGTATTCGACTTCCTCATGATTACCATTCCACCATTTATACAGGGCACTTCGCTTCCTGGGTTCAGGAATATCTTCAACAGGTTTCTTTCTCTTGACGGTCTGAGCATGTTGAACCACTTCATTATCGGATGCAGGATCGGCAGGAGGAACAGCCTGATAAAATGCCATTGAAGCAAAATTGGTGTGAGGTTCCTGCTCTTCTCCCGCATCATTACAGCCCTCACCACGAAGGCAGGATTTGGCGAATACCCGATTACGATCACGTTCTTCTGCCAGATACTTTTCTCCTGTCCCCTGCTGTTCCTGCTTTTTTCTCAGCGTGGCATGAGCAAGCAACTGTGCCTTTTCTGCCTGCTCTTCGGGTGTATCATCCCTGATATAGCAGTCAGGGATAGTCTGTATAAACCGTGCGTGACACGGACAGGAACTCATACTGTCCAGCGTTCCCGCCAGCCTGCGGCCTTCATCCCATGTATCAGACGTACCCCCCAGAATTCTATACGTTCCCGGATGCTTACCACACGACACTGCGTCACCTTCCCTTGCTCCCGCCACACCATACCAGCTTAGCGTTTCATCCCCGGTCAGTATCTTTCCCCCGCAGGTAGTAGGATCACCTACCCGCAGGTAAAACCCCATCGCTCCCATTAGTCTGTTCTCCTGTCCTTGCAGACTTTACCTACCGAAACCTCACGAGGTCGTTCATTACTGTATTGACGTATCATCCCTTTACCTGTCATTTATGTGGTTTATTTGATGCAATATTAACCGATTTTTAATTTAACTTAAAAGCGATGTTTGTCATGAGGTTAACAAACAACAGTGATTGTGTATTTTATTTCAGCACATTATTTTTGGATTAGATTAAATAATGTTGGTAGATGTGTTGGTATAAAAAATACCTAAACTAACAATCCCAATAATAACAGGATTATACAGATGAAGTTCGAGCCCAGTCAGACAAGTACGGGTTGTGACGCTTGTACTTTATAAACGATAAATACAGCGATAATCCCAGGAACTAACAATAGTTGCAGGAACGAGAAATTTTTTCTGTTTTTAATTAATACCATTTTTTATTTCCCTATATTTCATTAGCTAACTGGAAAGATATGAAATGAATAATTTATATAAACTAAAGCACAGCCATGGAATGTTATTTTATATATTTTAACCATACCTTATAAGATTGCCTGGATAGAAAACCTTGTTAAGAAAAATAGCATTTCATGATTGTTATACACAATCATATCACTGATAACAGCTTCATCCTGTTAGTGATTGGATTTATCAAAAAGGGTGCTACACGAGTCTGCGTAAAAATGCAACATTTCCTATATGTAATTATGTAACATCTACGTATATATAAATATTTCCTTGACCTTACAGAATACGTCATTATATTTAAAGAATAAAAATAGTGTTTAGAACATAGCCTCTTGTAAGAGTACTCTATTAAAAAATATAGCTTGTATACCAAAAGTGAATAAGTGAGGGATTCTCAATGAAATTATGGAACAAAGCCATTTTGGCAGCAGCAATGACTTTCCTCATAGCGGGTTGTGATGAGGCAGATAAGAAAGTTGATGCTAACTTGCAGCAAGTCAAGGACTCAGCCAGCCAAATTAAAGATGCTGCTGCAGAGAAAGCTTCAGCCATTAAAGATGAAGCCGGTAAGCACATTGATGCAATTAAACAAGAAGCAGATAAACAAGCTGACGAACTTACAGAGAAGGCTAAATCAATCAAGGCTGACGCTGATGCAAAAGCACAGTCTATTGCTGATCAGGCTAAAACTAAAGGAGATGAAATAAAGGCCGATGCTAAACAAAAAAGTGATCAAGTTATAGAGCAGGCTGAACAAATTAAGAAGCAAGCTATCACCGGCGCTAACGAGCTGGCTACTGATGCTGCTGCTAAAACCCAAGAAATCAAAGACAGCATGGAAAAGGAAAATACCCCTGCTCAGGCTGATTCTACCTCTACTGAAAACAAACCGTAATTAAGGACATAAAATGGGAATTATATCTTGGATTATCTTCGGCCTGATTGCAGGTATCATCGCAAAATGGATTATGCCGGGTAAAGATGGTGGTGGATTCATTATCACTGTTGTTTTAGGTATTGTTGGTGCCGTCGTAGGTGGCTACATCAGCACGTTCTTTGGATTTGGCAAAGTAGATGGCTTCAACTTTGGTAGTTTCGTTGTAGCAGTAATTGGTGCCATCGTTGTGTTATATATCTACAAAAAAATTAAAAGCTAAAGTTATTCAGGGGCATTGCCTGTGCCCCTGAATAAAGGTAAAGATTTAACATAGAATACCAGGGTATTTTACTACCGCTCTTGGTGATTAACGCGAGAAATCATAGTGCTGACAATAGGATCCCTCTGTTCAGCAACCCGATGGCATTCATGGTGTAGTTGACATCCTCCCCCACCTTCACAGGCAAGCACAACACTGACAGGTGTACGCTGGCGGTACTGCCAGAACCTGACCGCCTCGCCATCGTTGTTTGTACTCAAGCTGCCGCCTTAGTTCATGCCAGCCCTGGTCGAGTATTGCACGATTAAGCCCGAATTTAGCCCTGACAATTGTCTGCCCTACCTGCTGCCGATTTTGACATGTCAGACACCTTCAAATCCTCGATAACGATCATCGCGTGTTTTTTTCTGATTGTTGTCGTGATTTTGTGAAGGCAATCGCGCCGGATACTGGCAATGTGCGAATGCAGGCGCTGGATTTTGCGTTTTTTTTTTCAGTTATTGCCTGTATTACCCAAATCGGTACCTTCTACTTTTGCACTCTTTATCGATCAATAAAAATCACTAATCACGTTCTTTGTTCTTCTATGAATTATCTTCTCCATAGAAGAACTGTTTCAAATATCGTTATTACAAGTTTTTAAAATGCTTATCCCGAAATACAAAAGTCTGAGGATAAACAGTGAACATCCTCAGACTTACCAGATTCCTTAATTTCAGGTTTTACAGATTTTTTCCATAAAACGCGGTGAGTTTCTCTACAGCCTGATTTACATCAGTTGGTTTATCGTAAAGGGTCATATGCGTTGCTCCCGGGACGATAAAAAGCTCTTTCTTGCTCTTCGCTAAATCATAGGCAAGACGACTCTGCCACAAAGAGCCTGCATCGCTACCAGCAATCATAAGTAATGGTTGATGGAATAAATCCCCCATCTGATCAAACGCAGAAAATGCAGCGATTTTATCCAGGCTGGTCATACGCATTTTGTTCTGAGCATTAGGATGCTGAGCACGATCGGTCAGGTAGTAATCTGCCGCTTCCTGCAAATCTTTCGGTACGCTGGTATCACCTACTTGTGGGATATAAGGGACAAACTTAACTTCACCCCCTCGGGCTTCAACGGTACGTTGTTTCGCTACTGTATCCAGAAGTTGCTGCAGGTCCGATGGTTTGGCATCACCAGCCCAGCCTTTTCGCGTTACCTCACCAATATCAACGGCACTCACAGTACCTACGGCTTTGATACGATGTTCAGCCATAGCTGCATTAATGGTATAGCCGCCGCCTGCACAAATCCCCAGTGCACCAATTTTAGCTTCATCAACGAACGGTAGAGTGGTCAGAAAATCAACTCCGCTGCGAATATCTTCCACGCGTTCTGCCGGGTTTTCCAGGAACCGTGGTTCACCACCACTTGCTCCTTGATGAGAAGCGTCAAAAGCCAGCGTAACATATCCTTCGCCTGATAGTTTCTGTGCATAGAGATCAGCCGTTTGTTCCTTCACCCCGCCTCCCGGGTGGGTAACGATAATTGCTTTATATTTTTTGCCAGGATCAAATCCATTGGGAAAATATAAATTACCCGCCATAGTGATGATGCCATTCTGGAACTGTACACTCTGTTCTTTCTGGCCTGGCTTTAAAGACTGGAAGGATTCGCTGACGGAGATACTGGCAGCCAGAGAGGTATGTGAAATAAATAATAACGATGCTACCAGAGCCGCCCCTGCGGTCATCTTCTTCCATTGACTCCGGTTTGAAACCAAAGGCTTTTGCTGGTTATTGGAAAGAAATAACTGAGAAGTTTTCATAGAAAAATCCTTAAAATATATGAAAGTGAAATGAATTATAAATTACAAACTACCATCCGTTTTTTTCAGCTATCGCTTGCCTAAAAAGTCATGTTGTATATGCATCATCTTTTGTGCACTTTGGATTCATTGAAATAAGGTAATACTGTTTAGCCAGACAGAATATGCTTTCACATTCTTTCGGCTTATTAAATATACATAGAATTATTCTGTTTGGAGTTATCTGATTTGACAGTTTTTTTGCCTGAAATGATATTTCCGGGATTAATAACAGATTAATCTGCCGTTAAAATAAATTATTTCTATAAATAGCCATTTAATAAATTTTTAGTCATGTCAACTCATCAGCATATGAGATTTCTGAAAGAAACCATTATACTGCTGAGTCCGGACTATAATATTCGGTACGGTAATAAAATCAGACTGTTGCTTTAGGAAAAAACATGAGCCAAATGTTCTTTTAACCTTGCAATGTCATTATTAATTTCAGGCGCTTTCATTACATCAAAACACGAAAATGACGACACGGGTTCGACACCACAAAATTTGTAGTTAGCCGTATTGTACGCGAACACATCATCCACCGATTTTCCGGTAAATAAAACCTGGCTACTGTCATCAAAGGCATCTTTCGGGGCGTTCCACGTCAGCGATAGCATATATTGCTTACCTTGCATTTTTCCCCCGGTACCATATTGTCGATTTGGATCTTGCCGTGTTCTGCCATCATCCACCAGAAAACTCTGTTGCATAAGACCAGCAGTAAAGACTTCATCGACATACTTCTTGTAAATCCAGGGTGTACTGAACCAGTACACCGGAGATTGGGTAATAATGATGTCAGCCCAAAGATGTTTTTCGACTTCTTCATTAATGTCATAGCCCAGCTCAATCTCCGTCAGCTTTACGCTGTAACCACGCTTTTCCATTTCCCCCTGAATCACGCTGACTAATGCCTTGTTTAAACTCCCTGACGACATTCCTTCATAGAATTGATGTGCGTTAATAATCAATACATTCTTCATAATATTTCCTGCATTTTATTGCTTTAAGATGTGCGCGAAAGACAGCGATGGTAGGCAGATAGTATGGCTCGGTGAGTGAAAGTTACGCTTGCCAGATATAATTGATTTCTTGCCTGATTCGATTAGAAGCCATCAATATCAGCAATATATTTATCGAACGATGTTAGACTTTTTCATCACTGAATATGCAGGAAGACCTTACGAAAATGGGGGCACAGATGCTCACTCAAAACAGCAGTTCAACACTGGCAACGTTGGTAGCAGGCATTGCAGACACTGACGGTGATTACGAAACAGCAATCCCCGCATTCTCGCTTTATCGCAGAAGCGCCGCCACCTCTCCCATGCCTTGTATCTATGGGCTGGGGCTAGGCATCGCCATTCAGGGTGGAAAACGGGTAACTCTGGGCGATAAAATCTTTGACTACGGTCCAGGGCAATCCCTTGTCACTTCGGTTGATTTACCGGTTGTCTCCTATGTCACTAAAGCCAGCACAGAAGAGCCCTATCTAGGAATACGTCTGGAACTGGATGCTCGGCTTATCTCTCAACTGGTAGCAGAGATGGATTTTTCTCATACCCCAAAAGCATGCAGCACCAGTGCAATATCGGTAGTTGAACTTGATGAGAACCTTCTGGAGGCTCTCTGCCGGCTCATTCGGCTATTGAGTGATGATACGCTACGTCCCCATCTTGCCCCTTTAATTCAGCAGGAGATCACCGCGCGATTACTACACGGGCAACATGGCACAACATTACGCCACCTCGTCACGCTAGGCTCACCTGGGCAACAAATTGCCAAAGTTCTGTCATGGCTGAAGCTCAATTTTACCCAGGATCTATCAATGGAAGAATTGGCCGCCAAAGCGTATATGAGCCCTTCGGCCTTCCGTCAGCACTTTCGATCGCTAACGGATATGAGCCCCCTGCAATATTTAAAGAATTTACGATTACAGGAAGCTCGACAGCTGATGATGAACGAAAGTCTTGATGCGAACAGCGCTGCCGTTCGTGTTGGATATGAAAGCGCATCCCAATTCAGCCGTGAATATACCCGACTGTTTGGCTCACCACCGCTGCGTGATATGAAACAATTAAGGAAACATTCTTTAATTAAGCTGTAGTCGTCAACAAAAACTGGCTACAGCTTTAGCATTTTTCCAGAATATTAGCGGCTACAGGGCTTGTCTGGAGCCAGCCAGATTTGGGTTGAATTTTTCAGCCATTGTTTTCGTCACCCTTCGCGAGGGGGATCGACAGGCGGTCAGTGCTTTTGAAGAGGCGGTAAAGGAGATACCGCAAATCATTCAGGCACAGCGACTGTTCGGCGATCCGGATTATCTGCTTCACGTTATTACGCGCGACCTGCCAGCTTTTCAGCAACTGTACGATGAAAAACTTTCCGGCCTGTCGGGGGTACAGAGACTGACCTCAACACTGGTTATGAAAACGGTGGTAAAAGATCGTCCACTGCCAGTCTGATGCTTACACAGGCCATCCTGATGGCGGGAATTCAGCGTTTCCTTCTCCGTCGACATACCTCCTTTAACAAGAGAAAAACTGACGACTGCGGAATAATTATAAAAACCGAATGTCCTTTTATGGCCGATGATACAGTCTTTGTTCCAAGGTGACGTTTTCATACTCAAGAGCGATAAGCCGACCTTTGCGGTGGTTCTACAGGCAGGTCAATGTATTGTTAACGTAGCTGCATAATAACCGGGATGATGTAGGAAAGATTTTTTTGAGAAAAATCGCCGCTGTAACAATTTTTTGCGATTGATATCAGATATTTATCAGCTGCTGAATGAGCGCGTTTGGAACACTAATAAAGGGTTCATGTCCACTTTCCAGAACGCGAATATCATTGATTCTAGCTCTTTCAGCCATCGTGCGCTGCAGAATAGGCGACACAGCTTTATCTTTAGCGCAGATAATATATGTCTTCGGGAGTCGTATCATTTCGGCACCAGAACTTAAAGGTGTGATAATCGGCCCCAATGGTTGTGGTCCAAAAGACTGCACAAGATGATGGTAATGATTTTCATTACAATCATTGAAAAAAGTTCCGGGGATATCTTCTGTAATTAGCCTGGCAACACCATCTTCCAGCTTGATGTCAGCCTTGGGCCCAGTTACGCCTAATTGTTTACTTTCCTCTCCTAACCCTGCTACGGATTCGCCAGTACGAGGAACAAAAGCACACACGTAAACAATATGACTGAACAATTCCGGAGCCAGAGCCGCAGCAAGGGTTACTGCCGCACCGCCCATGCTGTGCCCGACTAAAGTAATATCACCTGCATCAGAGAATTCTTTAACGCGGGAGATAATTGTATCTGCATAAACTTCAAGCGTGATATTAGCAGGTAATGTTAAGTCCTGCCCGCTTCCCGGAAGGTCAAAAGTAAGAACTTCATTCCCTTCAGCGCGAAGTTTTTCAGCAACTGGCTGCCATGCCCATTCTCCTTGCCATGCACCATGAATTAAAACGTATTTCCTAGTCATTGAGAGTTCCTGATATACAGATAGCTATTTGAATATCATGATATTTTACTTTCGCTGATGAGTAAAAAACATGATCAGTTGAGGCTGTTATTAACATAACAGTTGAACTATCCCGCGCTAAGCTACCCAGACTGATGTTCCGGCGTCCGCTTCTGGCTGTGAGTTCAATGGGTCAATGCAACGCTACCCTTAAACAAGGAAGGCATTGTTATGAAACAAAGAAAGCGCATTTACACAGAGAGCGATCATTTGGGGCAGATATAAGTGAAGTGATTCTTTACATGAGATAGCCAGAATGTTTAATAGATATCACTCTTCTATTATGTCCACTCTTTATCAAACAGGTGGATTTCATCCTCCCAACCTTAAGCACCACCGGTTAGCGCTTTCACAGATTTAAACTTCTGTTGTTATCACTCCTGCATCTTAACGACCACTTTCCCTTTCGCATGTCCCTGAGCAAGACAGGCAAGAGCCTCCCTCGCCTCTGCAAAGGGGAATACCTTGTCGATCACTGGCTTGATGTGTTCAGCTTCTATGAGTTTGCCTATTTGGGTGAGTTGACTGCCATCAGGACGGACAAAGAGAAATGAATAAGTCAGTCCCCGTTTTTTCGCAAGACGCATAATCTTGCGGCTCATCAACCCGAATACAAAACGCAGCAAGAAGTTTAGCCCCCGATCCCGTGCGAACGCGGTATCTAACGGCCCGATGAGAGAAACAATCTTTCCACCAGACTTTAGAATTTGGGTAGATTTTTCAATTGAATCGCCTCTGACAGTGCCGAGAACAATATCGTAGCCTCTCAGCACCTTTTCGAATTCTTGCTTTTTATAATCAATCACTTCGTCTGCGCCAAGACGACTCACCCACCCGACGTTGCCTGCACTTGTTGTCGTTCCCACCTTTGCGCCAAGGTGCTTCGCCAGCTGGATCGCAAAACTGCCAATTCCCCCGGAACCTGCCGGGATGAAAACCTTCTGGCCTGGACGCAGCCTGGCTCGCTCTGTCAGCGCTTGCCAGGATGTGAGGCTCACCATCGGGAGCGAAGCTGCCTGCACAAAATCGAGGTTTGCGGGTTTCATTGCTGCGGCGCTTTCAGGCACCACTGCAAATTCGGCAAGAGATCCTGTTCCCCTGTCAAAAATGCTGGCGAAAATTTCGTCACCTGGCGTGAAACGCGTCACCTGACTTCCCACGGCAATGACAACACCGGACAAATCACTGCCCAATGTGGCGGGGAGCTTAAAATGCAAAACCGGCTTAAACATTCCGGTTGGGATAATGTTATCAATCGGGTTCAGACCCACAGCATAAACTTTAACCAGGATTTCATCCGCATTGGGTGCAGGATACTCGACGTTATCGAATCCCAACTCAGGGGATTTACCATAGCGTTTAAACGTAAATGCTTTCATCATCTTAGTCTTCATTTGTCGTTTATCCTGTCGCGTTTGTCAGTGAAATGTTTCTTAACGGATCGGTTGCTGAGTAAAAAGACAATGCCCGGTACGGCTAGAATAATAGATATCGTGCTGATACCGGCGGCCTGAGCATAGCGAGCCAGTGAAGGCTCTTCATTTCTGGCGAATAAACACATCACGTAAAAAATGCGGCACAGAGGTCAGAATAGCCAGTTGAGAAAATTTCATTTTTTATTTTTTCGCATCAAGCTGAATACTTTTGCGCACCACCTTATCCAGGAATGATGTAGGCGCGAATCTGAGAATAAAATTTAATTTTCCTGCCAGCGTTCCCGCCGTGTAGCGCACCTTCGGGCGTAAAGCCTGAGCCGCTTTAACCACCACGTCAGCCACCACCTCCGGGCTTTCCGCTTCGGCCATTGCCTTGCTAACCATTTTCGTCAACTTAGCCCGGATATGGTCATACTCTTTAAGCTTTGCGTCCGGCTCTATATTATTGTTTTCAAACTGTGTTTTCATATAAGCAGGTTCGATAACAGAAACTCTGATGCCCTGCGTGCGCAGTTCATGATCCAGTGCCCCCGTATACCCTTCAACCGCATGCTTACTGGCCGCATAAAGTGCCGCATACGGCAACGGAACGATCCCGAGTATCGAACCAATGTTAATGATGCGCCCACTGCCCTGGCGGCGCATCTGAGGGATCACTGCCCGCGTCAACCTGACTACGCCCAGAAAGTTTGTGTCGAAAATGCTCCTTGCCTGCTCGATAGAACTTTCTTCCGCCGCCGCCGGAGCGATCCCGAAGCCTGCATTATTCACCAGAACATCGATCCGACCCTCCTGGCGCAGCAACTCCTCAATGGTAGCTTCGACAGAAGCGTCGTCCGTCACATCAAGCGTCAATAACGGAAACGGATGCGTTCCCGCCAGGGAGCCACGCCGGCTCGTGCCGTATACCCTATACCCCGCGGCTAAAAGTTTATGGGCAGTCGCTTCGCCGATACCTGAAGAAGCGCCGGTAACCAGTGCTACACGTTTTTTTGTCATACTGAATAAGGCCTGATTTATTTGAGGTTTCTCATCATTAATGAGAAGACTCGCTGTAAGAGATTTATGTCGGATTTACCTCTCTGCAGAACAACCAGAAGACGGTTCTACAGAGTGCAACTCATTGACTAAAGTGTTTTATATCGCTCTGCGACTTCATCTTGTTTGATGTCTGAAAGCAAAGCCTGACGCGAAGCATCGAGTGTGTCCCAGCGAGCAGCATTATGTAAAGGTGGAATGGTGACGAGTTCACGGCGATCAAACCCAACCAGTGCGGCATCCACTAACTCCCCCACTTCCATAAATTTTGACGAATTACTGATGTCGATACCCGCACGTTCCCAGATTTCCGTATAAGTTCCGGCAGGGAGCACCGCCTGGATATAAATGCCCTTAGGCGACAACTCCAGATTCATTCCCTGAGACAAGAAAAGAACAAAGGCTTTGGTTGCGCCGTAAACCGTCATGGCAAATTCCGGGGCGAGTCCGACGATGGAACTGATATTGACGATCGCCCCTTCACCTGCTTGCACAAATCGTGGTGCCACGGCACTGGCCAGTCTCGTCAGGGCGGTGACATTGAGCGCGATAAGGCTTTCTATCGAATCAGGTGTCTGGTCTGTAAAACTGCCGGACTGCGCGATACCCGCGTTATTGATAAGAATGCCAATCTGCGCGTCTTCACGCAAGCGAGCTTCGACCACGGCTAAATCACTCGCTTGCGTGAGATCAGCAGGCAAAACATCGACAGAAATGCCATTTTCCTGTCGCAGACGGTCGGCAAGTCTCTCTAACTTTGCTTTGTCGCGGGCGACCAGAACAAGGTCGTGTCCCCGGCGGGCGAACCGTTCAGCGTAAACAGCACCAATACCCGTTGATGCGCCTGTAATGAGAACTGAAGCTTTAGTCATAAGTTGATCTTCTTTATTAATGTGTAAACAGAATTCGCAATGTGCGATGCAGGCAGAACCGTGACACCTGCTGCTTTACTTGCTGGTCTCAGTAAGCGACGGGTAATCGGTATATCCCGCTGCGCCACCGCCATAAAGTGTTTCAGGATTGAGTGAGGCCAGAGGCGCGCCCGTCTTCAGCCTTTCGACCAGATCCGGGTTGGAGATGAATGGACGACCGAACGCGAACAGATCGGCTTTGCCTTGCGCAAGCTGAGCAGATGCCAGCGCCAAGTCATAGCCATTGTTGCCGATCCAGGTGTTTTTAAAGCGCCGGCGCAGGGAGTCATAATCGAACGGTGATGCATCACGCGGGCCGCCCGTAGCACCTTCAACCACATGGAGGTACACAATATCTAATGCATTAAGTTCATCAGCGACGTAGTCATATTGCGGCTGCGGGTCACTGCATGAAATCGCATTCGCAGGGGAAACCGGTGAAATGCGCACGCCAGTGCGATCTGCACCTATCTCATCTTTTACCGCAGCCGTAACTTCTAACAGCAGACGCGCACGATTTTCGACAGAGCCACCGTACTCATCGGTACGCTGATTGGCACCGTCTTTAAGGAACTGTTCCAGCAGATAACCATTTGCACCATGGATCTCAACGCCATCAAACCCGGCGGCAATGGCATTGGCGGATGCCTTTCTAAAATCGTCGATAATCCCCTGTATTTCCTGCAACTCCAGTGCACGTGGCTCAGAGACGTCAGCAAAACTGTTGTTCACAAAGGTCTTCGTCTCGGCACGAATGGCAGACGGTGCGACCGGTGCTGCGCCATCAGGCTGTAAATCGACATGTGAAATTCGTCCTACGTGCCATAGCTGTACAAATATGCGCCCACCTTTAGCATGAACCGCGTCAGTCACTTTGCGCCAACCTGCAATTTGAGCTTGCGTATAGATCCCCGGCGTATCCTGATAGCCCTGCGCCTGTGCTGAGATCTGCGTGGCTTCGGTAATCAGCAATCCTGCTGTGGCACGCTGGGCGTAGTAGGCTGCAGTCAGTTCGGTAGGGACCAAACCTGCCCCTGCCCGATTACGCGTCAGGGGTGCCATCACAATATGGTTGGCAAGTGTTATTGTCCCAAGATCATAGGGTTGAAATAATGTCTGGTTCGTCATGTCTATTCGCCTGCTAAGTGATTGGTCGAAGTGTCTGTATAATGATGATGATCGTAATCTATAAAGTCAACTGGTTTGATTATGGTCATCATCAATGTATACTTGAACCCTATTTTTGAGAGGGCAGGAAAGAATGAAAGTGTCGAAAGAGCAGGTTCGGGAAAACCGAATGCGCATTGTTGAAACGGCCTCAGAACTTTTTCGTGAGCGCGGTTACGATGGCGTGGGCGTAGCAGAACTGATGTCAGCAGCAGGCTTAACCCACGGTGGGTTCTACAAGCACTTTGGTTCCAAGGCAGATCTGATGGCGGAGGCAATGGGCTGTGGTTTTACGCGATCCGCAGAAAGCACAGCAGGCGTGAATCGGGAAAAATTTATTGAATACTACCTCTCCCGACAACATCGCGATGATATGGGAAAAGGGTGTGTGATGTCAGCACTGAGCACCGATACAGCCCGTCAGCCAGAGTCAATCAAGGCGACATTTGCGGCCGGGATTGAACGTCAGCTGGCAGTTTTAGGAAATGAAGATGGAACGCGTGATAACCTGATAAATACCATTGCGCATCTTGTCGGCGCCTTGGTGTTGTCTCGTGCTTGCCCGGATAATTCTGCTCTGGCTGATGAAATTCTGGATGTGTGCCGCACTCATCTTCTCAGCCAGGACGCTCGTAAAGATTGAAATTGCCAGGAAATATTTTTTGAGCAGTGTATATGAATAAAGCACCCCGTAAGGTTTTGGCGCTAACCGTACGCAGGCTGATCTCTGGCTGAAATGAGCGAGGTGCGGGCATGTATGGGCTTGGTTAATACGTCAGAAAAAAGCATCTTTTATGACCGTAATCACCAGGTCACACGCGCTTTGCTAAATCAGCTAATGCATACCTTCCTCGCTCCGCTACTGATATCGATGTATCGGATGCCAGCACTTCTGCCAATTTGAATGCCTCCTCTCCAATATGTCCTAACTGCTTGATTAGCATTTCACCGGCTATACGACGAACCATTGGAGAACGGTCAATAGTCGCCATTTTTAAGTACTCAATAAATGGGTTTGTTGTGCTTATTTCTCTTTCATTTAAGACTGGAATGCGTCGTTGTATGCCATATGCTTTATCTACCCACTGCCATGTAATTCCTTCGACCCAAACAAATTTGCTTTCTAATAGACAACGATATGCTTTTGCTCGTAGGGAGGGTTGAACCGATAACTCTGCAATCTCAGCCAGATAGGTGTCTAATGCTTCGATACGGCCCACCTGTGAAAATATAGTGGCGGCAGGTCCCGAAGTAGATAAGATCAGTCGTTTCTTAAGGGACTCAGCGACTTTATTCAATGAAATAACTTTCATTAGAATATGTTTTTCTGCATCGCCCATTCTTCCCCATGAATTCCAATAGGGAAGCGTTATAAATAAGGTATCTACGATAATATCAGGATCTGAATGTTCCGCGATTGATAGTAATACATCACATGCGGCAGCTCTTACCTGAGGTACCCAATCATTAAGTTTTCGGACGACCAAAGCAAGTAGAAAACTGTTTGGCGCACTGCCTGATAATACCTTAAGTGCTCTCTCCCGTTTAAAACCATCTGCATTGCATAAATCCAGCCAGGTAAGAGAACCAATAAATACATTCTTAATTTTGGCACTTTTGGAATTATATGTCTGGAGCGATGAAGAAATTTCCCAACGAATCAGGCGTTCCCAGTCATCTACGTTTTTTAGCGGTAGTTTCGAGGTTGCAGCAATAAATGGCGATATATCTGGCTTGATTCTTTGGTAAAAATGGTCAAAGGTTAGTGACTTTTTCACAGATACAATAACATCTTGGTAAAGACTATTTTGTTGTAGCAAGAGCTCACCCCCCCTCTAAAATTTATAGCGCTTCTCTACAAAGAGAGATATCAAATTCAGAACACGTTAACCATCATACTACTCGCCAACGCAAAGATTTCACACTAAACATGATTTAACGGTTTCTTAGAAGAGAATCGGCGGTGGGATAAAAACTTTAATATGCTGGACCACCATGGAGATGGTCGACATATCAGATTAGTAGCGGGAAGGATACTGGAAGATTAACCACACATCTAACGTCCGCTTCTGGCTGTAAGTTCAATCGATGGAGCGCTACTTTACACTTGCTAAGCAAACGCCATACTCGGATGTCGTTCATGCGAACTATTCCCCCCAGTGAAGAACATATACAAGAGCAGAATTACAAACCTGAACTTGAACTGAGAAAAATGAAACGATGTCTATGAATCACACAAATAAGGCAATAGTAAATTTTTGTTCTGACTCTTTGCTTTTCGCTTCACAGATACAACTGATGGTTTGTAGCAGTTCTTGCCAACTATAATCCTCATAGTATTTTTCCAGATTAAACCCATACGGGTAAATTTCCTGGCACTGGTTCATGAGGAAAATATCTAAAAGCTGAAAATTCACAGGGACATGCTACTTGAGCGTTCCATTCAGTCATCATAATTTTTATATTTTCATCGTCTTCGCTTGCACCCTCATCAATTTTTAAAAGTATCTGCTCAACATCATTTGCTAATTCTTTAATTTTTTATTGCTAACTTTAGTGGGTCTCATCTGTTCCAGGATAAAAATTTTTTAATCCTTAAAGATAACGAATAAAAATAGTGAAAAAATATTAACGCAGAATCAGACAATCAAGCACCAGATATTTTACTTATATCATGTGATACCGAGAAAACCTCGATCAATGCCTTAAAAAATTAAGGTAATATTAAAGAAATATTAATTATATATTAATGAAATTCCCGGTAACTAGTCTGGTATCCGTCTCTGTATCTTTACCTTCCTTCATACCCCTTGATAAGTAGCACCTGAGTTATTGACGATGATGTAAATATATGTTTCATACATATAAATCTAAATTATAATTACTTCTATTCAACAGAGAAAAAACTAATCCATTGATTATTAATAATTTTATCTATCAAACTGGGTGCTTTACTTAATTGTCAATAGTTTTTTAATTGGCAAGGCAGATCAATAACAAGATATTGATAGTCTACACCTATCAAATTGAGATAATCGATCGTTTTAAACTATTTCTATTTGTAAATTATACGTGTCATGATTAATAAAATTCTTATTCGGTATTGAATGATCTATAACAAAGATCTCTAATTATATGATGGTATCTGAATCACTTGTTATGAAACAATGGCTTGCTTCTGATAGCAATCGATTACAATAGTTTAATATCGTATCAGAACACAGCTAAATAGTGTATTTTCTTTAGTTTACGAAGCAGCTTTAATAGTTTAAATGGCTATATGATATGTATAAAAATTTAATTTAATGATAAGTTTTATTAGTTATAACATATATTTTAAAGTATAAATAAAACATATTACATAACTTTATAAGTAAGTATTATTATGCTCTCTTTTATGACTGAGTTTATAAAACTATTTTTATAGCATTTTTAACTGCTTATATCTTTTAAAGATATCCATGGCCAGTAAAAGCAATTTTTAAATTTAAAAAAACAATAATACATCAGAGGTTGAAAGTGGAAAATCTATTCTTCATCGTACTGGCTATAGCTCTTTTAATCGTTGCTCTTATATTGATTGTCTCGTATGTCATAGAGACAAGAAGTTCCAAAATCCCTGTAAGTAAGAGAAAGCGATAGTTTATATAAAAATATATTTAAAATTTTTCGAGTACGCCATTTAACAGGATCGCCATAAAGAGGTTTTCTGTTAACTATTCATATTATTAATCTACGGGATGCTCAAATGAACATTGAATTCGTTGCTGAACCAATAGTAAATACTCATGAAAGTCTGCTTGGCGTGGAGCTGCTTACTCGCTTTATTTTGAACACCACCAAACCATTACATCCGCAATTTGTCATTTCGTGTTGGGATCTTGAAAGGAAAAGAGTTTTTCTTTACGAACAGTGCGATACCATTGCCATGAAACAGCGCTGGTTTGAGAGTAACGGCTTGTTCTGCACACTCAATATTGACAACGATATGGCAACTCTCCTGAACAAAGATGACTCTTTAAAAAAACTATTTGCATCAATGCCATTTGTTAAGTTTGAAATATCTGAATACTTCCATGACCAAGAGCCACAGTTAAAAAATCCTTTATTGAAATCACTTAAACAAGGTGCTAATGGCCTCTGGCTCGATGACCTTGGCGCAGGGAATGCAAATATTACATGTCTGCTTAACGGTTACTTTGAAGTTGCCAAAATTGATCGATTTTTCTTCAAAGAGGAAATTAAAAAAAATACTTTCCCCATATTAATTAAAAATATAAGAAAATACTGCGACAAGATTGTGGTTGAAGGAGTAGAAGACAGGCAACACTTTGCCTTATTGCAAGAGGCTAATATTTGGGGATTACAAGGATATCTTTTTGAATCGGTAGCCTTTCATGAAGTTGAATCATTATTATAAGAATACTTTTTATTACTTACCAACTTAGAAGACCTATTCAAATACTTACCAAATAGTGGTTATGTTTGCTGTGATTTGCGTTGTTCTCAATTATTTGTATCTTGTAGCATTCTACCCCGCCTTTACATCCGCTTTTATTCCTTTAGAACAGACATCCTCTGCTCAGCGGAGCTGTGAGATTTTTTCGCATCACCAGCGCATTTTTTAAGACATTTCCTCTTCAAAAAACCACACAAAACATGATGATATTAATGAGCATTGCAAAATATAATAATCATTTTTCTTAAATTAAAAGCAAAAAATGCGACATAAGAATAAAGAAAGATGACCAGGAAATCATCACATACAGTATAACATACTGTTTAAAAAGGAGTTTATAGTGATAAAAAAAACAATTTCGTCTTTATGCTGCCTGATCCGTTATGTTTCAGAAAATACATCTCTATCCGCTACAGATGTTTCCGTATCTGACCACTTCTTCCCCCACTCTTTATCTCACCCAGTCGTAACAATTTTAACTCATGGTGTAAAAAAATGAGCTTCACATTGGCTTTATCATTGATATCAATAATGATTTTCAGCGGGTTAGCCATGCTGTTCTCATATTTCACTCGACCAAGGTTTAGGACAATTAAGAGAAAGAGAAAGAGAAAAGACTAGCTCTCTCATTTAAGCAGCCTGTTTTTCCGTTCAGAGTAACGAAATTTTTAGGTTGTCCATTTTTCATCCTGTCTGGCCATCACTCAGGATGAATAATGAGAACAGGCTCAAGATAAGCTATTTCAGATAACGTCCCAGGTTGACCCTATCCCGGCGCTACCTACATCCCCTCATGACGAACAGGTATCCTGCCACGAATAACAAAATCTACCGTATAAAGATGACCCAATTGCAATTTTCCGACCCAGTCCCCCCTCTATAAATAGGAATTTTTACCTATCGCAACATCAGCGTAACAAGTAAATTTTAGCTATCAGGATCAGGAAAAATGGTCATGGATTGGGCTAGCAACACCATAAACACCCTTTTTTGTATACCGTTGTCGCTAATGGTAATGAGGTTAATTATGCTCTTAAAACGCAGCTTTTCTGTCGCAGTCGTGGTACTGCTCACTTTATCTATTACCGCCTGTGGACATATGTCTAATCGCGGTCGTGATACGGCGATTGGTGCAGGTGTAGGTGCGGTTGGCGGTGCAGTGCTGACCGGAGGAAGTTCAGTAGGTACCATTGGTGGCGCCGCTGTCGGGGGAATTATCGGCCATCAGATTAGCCGTTAACTTAACCACGAGAAACCGCTGTCAACATTCGTTTACAGCGGTTTTTTATTGCCTGTCAAACCCATACCCACCCAGTGCATACGATGTGGACCAAATCCTGATTCAGAATGAATATTCTAAATAATTACGATATCAGTAAATCCTGAGGCTGTTTTAGTTGAGCAGGCAAGCTAATGTTATGGTAGACGCTGTTTCAATAAAAAGGGAGATAACGTGCAAGCTGCAATGAAGGAAAAAATCATTCGCATTTGTGAGGCAAAAATAGCGGCTAAAGGCAGTCATGCTGGCTTGTCTTTTTATGCTTTTTTTGCCAATAAAAATGATGATCCTGAGCTACTAATGGAGGTTGCCCAGTGGTGGATTATGGAGATGAAACTGGATCATTTTGAGAAGGCGGAAAAGATAAAATCTCTCGTTTCAGCAATGTAATTCTTCTGCCTGGCCGCTACTTTACAAACCATTCTCCTGGTTAATTTAAAACCGGGACTCCCTGCGCGCAAGCTCCGCGGATACCTTATACCCAGTATCCTGACCTCACCTGTCAGATACATAACTCATTCAATCTGGGAAAGTTCAGGTATCCAAAATACCTCTATGATCGAGTGCCTTTCTGACGTAATTAAAAATCAATCAGTAGCGATAAATCAGCAGAGAATGACTTAATTTACGACCTCAATCGTGTTCCAGGACGCTCTGGTACCGGCTTCGTAGTATAGATCCAGAATAATTCGCGTTGCTTACAAACAATGAGAGAAACACTCAGGCAACTTGAAGTATGACGGCACAATCTATCACTACAGGGTCATTAATGATGTTGATACGACATTTCTTTTTATTGTTTACCTTACTTTTTACAGCGCAGATTCATGCCTATCCGGGCTTTCGTCAGATAACATTTTCAGAGTTAAATATGGCGGTGTGGTATCCAACGTCTGCTGAGGGAATAAAAGAGTCTGTTGGCGAAAATCCTGCTTTTGTCGGCGTGTCCGTCATTCGTGATGCTCCACCATTAGCAGGAATACACCCTCTGTTGGTTATCTCCCATGGATATAACGGAAACTGGCGGAATTTGTCCTGGATTGCTGCCGCTATGGCTGCACAAGGCTATATTGTTGCCTCCCCGGATCATCCTGGTACCACAACATTTGATCAGAGCGCTATTGACGCTAAAAAGCTCTGGAGACGTCCGCAAGAAATAAGTCAGGCAATTGATTTTATAATTAATAAACCCGAACTATTCGGGAAAACTGACCTAAGTCGGATCGCTGCTTTAGGCCACTCACTGGGGGGATGGACTGTGATGTCACTCGCTGGAGCAACGTTTGACCCTGTCCGCTTTATTTATAACTGTCAGCAATATCCTCAGCGGGGCGACTGTAAGTTAACGGAAAAACTGGGTATCGATAATCTTCTGTCACGGGAAAAACTCTCCGCCAGTCACAGAGATATAAGAATAAATGCGGTCATCTCCCTGGACCTCGGATTAGCTCCCGGTTTTACTGCTCAGAGTCTGCACGAGATTAATATTCCAGTGCTGATCTTCGCGGCAGAGATAGATAAACTGGCAGCGCTACCTGCCGAACAGGAATCAGCCTATCTGGCGGCCAGCATGCGTCCGGAATGGAGACAATTGGGCATTATTGAAGGAGCCACACATTTCAGCTTTATGCAGTTATGTAAACCTGGAGCAGCAGCGCTGATTAATAAAGAATCACCTGGCGATGATATCGTCTGTGAGGATGGGCTGGGGGCAAAGCGGACGGATATTCATCAGGATCTCTTCGAGAAGATCAGCGCATTTCTGAATTCGTCACTGGATTATCATCTACCTGCTGGCGAAATACGGTAGGAGAGACTCCAGTAACACGCTGAAATTCACGATTAAAATTAGATTTAGTGATAAACCCCGACTCCAGCATAATATCAGTAACGGGTAATGAGGTACTAAGTAGTAGTTCCTTGGCCCGTTCAATCCTGAAGCCATTAATCCATTGGGATAAATTACACTGACTTAACGAATTTATCGCCGCTGAAACCTGTCGCCCGGGGATACCCGTTTTCCTGGCCAGCAGACCGAGTGTTAACTCGGGATTAAGGTAGAGTTCTGTTTCACGAACCAGTTTATCCAGCCTGAAATAAATCTCCTCTCGCTCTCCTTCTGGTATCACTGAACGTGCAGGCAGAGTTTCGCCACTGATATCCACTGCCGGTATCGTGGTCCTCCTCCCCGCACTAAGAATCGTTGCACCGATAAGTGGTAACAGAGTTATCTGAAAAATAACAATGATAACAGGAGCCAGTTTTCCACCAGTGATACTGAAGTCAAAGGTAACAGCAAGATCTGCCAGCCCGGATATACAGAGAAAACAACCAGCAAAAAAGGTCATCTTAGTGATATGTGATAACTCACTCAGTCGACTCAGTGTGAAGTTATGCTCTCCCTGGCATGCCATACGTAACAGGCTACATCCATATCCAGAAAATAATAAAAAGAGGATAAAATCTGTCGCAGACGGCCAGCATATTCGCAAAATCAGGGCGCAGGTTGGAGGTAAAAGTAACAGTAATAAGCGGCGTTGCCTGTTGATTTCAGTCATTGAAATAAAACTATGCCAGGCTATAGACGGCAGAAGCATAGCCAATCCTGACTGAATATTTCTTAGCAGGGCTGAATCATATTCCCAGCGCAACGTACTAATAGAAAGAAGAACTATGCAGGCGATAAGAAAACGCAGAGTCCCTCTGTGGCGCGGCTTTTCAGGAAACAATGCCATTGCCAGTAAGAAAAACAGTGCGAATAAAGTAATCACAGGAAAGGGAACAGAAAGCATAACAGCAGTACCAGTACCAACATTGACGTCTGATGTTTGCACAAATAGAGCACTGCTGTCTCCTTTAAAGTAAGCCTGTTCAGTATATTGATATTAATAACGGGTAAGCAGGTAAAACTCAGAGCGGTAATCGGTACTCTATTACCCCTGGTTTCTCTGCCACCCAGTCATAAAGTCGCTGCGCGGTAATATTTTTTTCCTGGGTATGCCAGTACAATCGACCACACTGGCGCTCGCTGGCCTGCTGTTTAACATACTCAATAAGCTGTTTACCGATATTTTTGCCCCGGCTATTCTCGGCAACATACAGATCTTCCAGATAACAGAAATCATTAACTGACCATGTTGATCCATGAAAAACATAGTGAACAAAACCGAGAATAGTCTGCCCCTGTTTTGCCACGGCACAAAAGATCTCTTTATCTGTATTGAAAAAATTCTGCCATGTCTGGGCTGTCGTCTCATCAGACAATTGAACTTTATAGAACTGCTGGTACTTGATCCACCAGGGTAGCCATTGAGCATAATCATCGGCCTGTACTGACGACACTGCGATTTCTAAATTTTTATCTGTCATATCAATCACCTTATTAGTATATCTATACCCAAAATAATTCAAGCTGCCTGTAGGCACTGAGTAAATCCTGGCCATGAGCATAGATAAACTATGTGATTGGGCAGGATTTACGATAGCAACGCCCAGGCAACTTGAAGTATGGCGGGTATATTTTGCGTGGTGAAAGAGTAACCCTTTAAGTGGTATCATATAAGATACACTTTTTAAATTTTATATGGGTCCACTTTGATAATGAAAAAAAACGTGGCGAGTTTTCCTGGATTATTACTACAAAAAGGAAAAATTAAAGAGCAGTTTTATTTAGCTATCAAAGAACTGATATTAAATGGGCAGCTTCAGCCCGGAAGAAAAATCCCTTCTAGCAGAACGCTTTCTGAAATGATGTCAATTTCAAGAAACTCTATTTTATCCGGTTTAGAGCGCCTGATTGATGAGGGTTATCTGCAAACTAAAAAGGGATCGGGAACCTATGTCACCTCGATAATCCCGGATGAAGTGATTCATATTAACTCGCTCTCACCTCATAAAAATAAGAGTGATGAAAAAGGCGTAACAGATATCTCTCCCCAGATGAAGTCAATAAAAGAGATATGGGATAAGACTTCCCCCTATGGCGGACATAATATGATCTTTAATATTGGTGTCGGTTGTACAGACCTCTTTCCTTACGAGCTTTGGGGGCGGCTGTCAGGGCGTATCTGGCGTCAGTTTCGCCATCAGGACAGGAAACTCAATGAACCTCTGGGATATAAACCATTACGAGTAGCTATCAGTGAATATGTTCGCGCCACACGTGGCCTTCATTGTAATGAGGAACAAATACTCATCGTTAATGGTACCCAGCAAGCGATGAATCTTGCGGCACGAGTTCTGTTGCAACAAGGGGATGAAGTTTGGTTAGATGAGCCGGGTTATGATGGTGCTTTGGGCGCATTTACTTCTCTCGGGGCCACAGCCTGCCCGGTTATCAGTGATAAAAATGGTATGGATATCTCCTATGCTATACAGCACTGGCCGCAGGCTAAAATGATTTTCACTGCCCCCTCTCATCAATTTCCTCTTGGCGGAACGTTAAGCTTATCCAGAAGAGTGGCGTTACTGGACTGGGCTGCTGAAAATAACATGTGGATTTTTGAAGATGATTATAATAGTGAGTTCAGATACACCGCTCAGCCGCTACAAGCGCTGCAGGGATTAGATAAAAACCAGCGCGTTATCTATGCTGGCACATTCTCTAAAATGATGTTTCCAGGATTTCATATCGGCTTTCTGGTGGTACCAGAGAATCTGGTGGAGTCGTTTAAAATTGCCAAATACTATGCCGATACCCGAACACCTTATTTAGACCAGGCGACTCTGGCGACTTTTATTTCTGAAGGCCATTATGCGCGTCATGTCAGACGGGTGAGAAAAGCCTGTCATGAACGTCAGCGGGTGATACTGGAAGCTATCCAATTATATTTGCCCGAAATTGTTTTTGCTGAGCCAATAGATTCAGGTATTCATATTGTCTGTTGGTTGTTGATAGAGATTCAGGAATCTGTCCTGATTAAAGCGTGCCGGAAAGCGGGATTAGGAGTACAACCGCTTTCACGATACTGTCAGACAAAACCCATCAATCAAGCCATTCTATTAGGCTTTGCTGCACATTCCCCGGTTCAAATTGTTGAAGGGATAAAGACACTGGCTCAGATAGTAAAACGATTGTCATCAAAGTAATGCCAGCCAGTTAAGTCACTGACTGGCATTAATCACGAAGAAGCTGTTGAACAGTAACAGGGCTATCAGGCAAACAGTTGTCTGTATTCCTCCCAGCAATATCACGGTGGGGAATATCAGTACAGAACTCAGCCAGGTGGTGACAGCCGTTCCCAACGGATTCGCAAGCCCCAGAGATACATTATAATCGATAGAGTATACCAACCCAGCCCAGGATTTCCCCGCCCAATCAGCAACAGACTCACCGCCAGGGCAGGAAGAATAAATGTCCCCTCCATGGCCAGCTTCGCATACGCTGCTACCACACTCGGAATTGAATGTGGAACACGTCGTTCAGCAGGGTGCGTCTCTCCTAATATACGGATATAGAAAACCGCGATCCCGCCTGAGACAAGTTTCTTTCGTCCATAGCTATCAGCCAGCGGACCGACGACCAACTGTGCTAGTGCAAAGGTAATAAAAAACTGGACAAGGTAAGACCCAGCTCGCGTGAAGATGCCTCTAACTGCTTCCCAATATCAGGAAACGCGGGAAGAATAATATTTGTCGACAGGATAGCGATGGCAGAAAGCCCTGCCAGTAAGCACCGACTCTCCTCTCATGAGCAATCGTCGGTGCAGAGAATGAACGAAAAAAGACTCTTCAGTCACTCTTCATCACGCCTGGACTTTCACTGAGGTCTGCCTGTCAGTTTGCTGCCAGGCATCGGGACTATCTTGAACCAGATGGCATACATTGCAGGCAGGAATACCAAGGTAATAATGGTGCCGCCAAAGGTTCCACCAATCAATGTGTAGGCCAGCGTTCCCCAGAACACCGATTGGGTCAGTGGAATAAACGCCAGAATAGCGGCCAGCGCTGTCAGCAATACCGGCCGGGCACGCTGAACCGTCGCTTCCACCACAGCCTGGAACGGACTTAACCCCTCCTGCTCGTTATGGTGGATCTGACCTATAAGAATCAAGGTGTTACGCATTAGAATACCCGACAGTGCAATCAGTCCGACAAGGGCATTAATCCCAAACGGCTGGTTAAACAGCAGCAACGTCGGTACCACCCCAATCAACCCCAGAGGAGCAGTGAGAAAGACCATCACCATCGCTGACATTGAACGTACTTGTAGGATGATAATCAACAGTGTCATGGCAATCATGATAGGAAATAGCGGTGCCATTGCCCCAGTAGCTTTCGCTGACTCTTCTATCGGCCCTGCCTGTTCAATACGATAGCCAGCAGGCAACGTGTCAATGATGGGCTGTAACTGTTTCAAGATAGCCATTGATACATCCGGTGGTTGCAAGTTTTCGTCAATATCACCACGGACAGTCATCGTTGGGGTACGGTCACGGCGCCGTAGAATAGGGTCTTCCATTTGTACACCAACCTCCCCGATTTGTGACAAAGGAATACGCTGACCGGCAGAGCCTACCAAGGTAAAGCCCGCTATTTTTTCAGGATCGAGACGGATATCACCCGCGGCACGTCCCATAACCTGCACTGAGCGAATATCTTCCCGCACTGAGGTAACAGGAATGCCGGATAGCAGAAACTGCAGTTGCTGAGCAACAGCATTTGATGTCAATCCTACCGCCTGCAAGCGATCCTGATTAAGCGTAAAATGCAACGTCGGTACTTGGGGTCCCCAGTCACTATTGATGGTTCTCATCATCGGGCTGTCCAGCATCACCTGCTCAACCTTGCCCGCGATTTCACGTAGTTGGGCGGGATCGGGTCCCATCACGCGGTAGGCCACTGGATAAGGAGAGTTAGGGCCAAACACCAGCTGTGTCACTCGAACCAGAGCCTCAGGTGCCAGGCCCTCAGCAACAGCTTCACGAAGTCGGAGCTTCAACACCTCACGCGCTTCCGGGGTATCCGTCAGCACCACAATTTTTGCAAACGATGGATCCGGTAATTCTGGCGCCATAGCGAGGAAAAAACGAGGTGAACCTTGCCCAATATAAGAGGTGACAATTTTGGTCTCTGGCTGCTGTTTTAACCAGGCTTCAACTTTCGCCGTTGCAGCACTGGTTTGCACAATAGAGGTTCCATATGGCATCTGCACTTCTACCAGGACCTCAGGACGATCGGAGGTCGGGAAAAATTGTTTTTTTACCAGCCCCATCCCGAGGATGGCAATAGCAAACAAGGTAATCACGCTCCCCGCGACTAACCATTTACGGGCAATGACAGATGTCAGCAGTCGGCGAAAGCGGTTGTAATAGCGCGTGTTATAGATAGCCGCGTGCCCACCCTCAACCTTTTTGATGTTCGGCAGCATCTTCACACCCAGATAAGGTGTAAATACTACCGCTACAATCCAAGAGGCAATCAGGGCGATACCCACTATCCAGAACATATTACTGGTGTACTCACCGGCAGTAGACTGAGCGAATCCGTTAGGCATAAAACCAACTGCCGTCACCAGGGTGCCTGCCAACATAGGTGCCGCGGTGTGACTCCAGGCATAAGCCGAAGCTTTGACCCGATCGTAACCCTCTTCCATCTTGACTACCATCATTTCGATGGCGATGATGGCATCATCGACCAGTAACCCAAGAGCCAGGATTAATGATCCAAGAGTAATACGGTCAAAGTTTTTACCCGATGCTTCCATCACCACAAAGACAATCGCCAGCGTCAACGGCACAGCAGCGGCGACCACTACACCCACACGCCAACCCATGCTCACAAAACAAACTATCATCACCACCAGCAGCGCAACAAAGAATTTGATCATAAACTCGTTGACTGATGAACTGATATTTACTGACTGATCGGTGACTTTCGCGAATATCATACCGAGAGGCATATCTTCATTGATTTTCGCCGTCTCAGCATCCAGCGCTTTACCCAGATCCAGGCCATTCCAGCCTTCACGCATCACGATACCCAGCAGCAACGCAGGTTCTTCCTCGTTGCGAACTAAGAAGGTTGCGGGGTCTTCATAGCCACGCTCAACCGTCGCGACGTCGGAAAGTCGTAGTATCCGACCCTGAACGACAATCGGTGTTTCGCGGATTTTCTCCAGTTTGTCAAAAGCACCATCCAGACGCAGGAAGACCTGCGGTCCGCTGGTATCAATCGAACCTGCTGGGGTTAAGACATTCTGACTATTCAAGGCAAAGAAAATATCCTGCGGAGAAACACCCAGTGTTGCCAGCCTGTCATGTGAGAAGGAGACAAAAATACGTTCCGGTTGCTCACCGATAATATTGACCTTTTTCACACCCGGGACATGCAGTAGACGCTGACGCAATTTTTCAGCATCACGCACCAGCAGACGCTGCGGCTCTCCTTTCGCTTTCAATGCAAAGAGTGCAAAAGTCACGTCGGAGAATTCATCATTGACCATCGGGCCAATGACGCCGGCTGGCAGATTTTTAGCCTCATCACTAATTTTCTTACGCGCCTGATAAAACTCCGCCTCTACCTGCGAAGGCGGTGTACCATCCTGCAATGACAGCATGGTAAAAGCCAGTCCGGGACGGGTGTAGGTTTCACTCCGGTCATACCATTTCAGTTCCTGTAACCGTTTTTCCAGTGGCTCAGCGACTTGATCCTGCATCTCCTGTGCGGTCGCACCAGGCCAGGCAGACACAATAGTCATCTGCTTAACCGTAAAGGGGGGATCTTCCGCCCGCCCCAGTTCGAAGAATGCAAGAATGCCGGCAACAGTAATCAGGATAATCAGAAACAGTGTGATTGAACGCTCACGGACGGCGAGCGCCGAAAGATTGAACCGCCCCCCACTCATGGCTGACTCTCTGCAACACGATTATTACTCTGTGGAATCAGTCGAACAATCTCACCTTCATGCAGTAGATGTGCTCCCAAGGCGACAACCTGTTGCCCCGGTTTAAGAGAACCGATCACCTTTGCCGTATCGTCACTGAGACCCAGTATCTGCACAGGGTGCCATGATACTGTGGCGGGTGTGCCTGAAATCCCCCAGACACCAGGCCCCGGGCCTGGATCGAAGAGAGCGGCTATCGGTACCAGGAGTTCCGGACTGGATACTTTATCGTCTGCAATACGGAGTGTCACAGTGGAGCCAAGTGGTGCGCTCGCCTGCGCCCCTTCAAGTACATATCTGGCCTCAAAGGTACGTGTTAAAGGCTCTGCTGCATCGGAAAGCAAGCGAAGTTTCGCCGTAGAAGACTGTGTTTCATTGCCATATAACGTTGCCTGAGCCTCACTGCCAACCTCCGGGCGCAACGTCTCAGGTAGCTGGACACTCGTCTCGCGCTGTCCTGCCCTGGCCAGCCTGACCACCGCCTGCCCGGCACTGACAACCTGGCCTGGCTCTGCTAACGTCTCCACTATTACGCCATCAGCATCAGCAAGTAGCACTGCATAACCGATCGCATTTTGTGACACATTGGCCTGTGCCTGGGCAGCACTCAGTTCTGCTTTAGCGGTATCTGCTGTCGCCTTTATCTGATCATAAGCCGATGCAGATACCGCACCTCCAGCAACCAGCCCACGGTAACGCACCTCATCAGCAGCAGCCTGTTTTGCACGAGCCAGAGCAGCAACCACCCTCTGTTGCTGCGCCTGGGCTTGTAGACTCAGGTCAACGGGATCAAGACGCATTAATGGCTGACCGTATTTAACCGTCTGCCCGGTATCTACCAGACGCTCAAGGATTTTACCTTGCACTCTAAAGCCAAGATCACTTTGAGTACGGGCGACAACAACGCCGGTAAATGCGCGCGCCAGACCAGTAGCACTTTCTACAGTAGCCGCCCTTACCAGAGGAGGCTGAATACGAGGGTCGACAGCGCTATCAGGATCGCCACAAGCGACAAGGGCGAGCGGCAACAGGCAAATAGCAAAGGTGGCAGATTTCAACCTGAGCATGGGTTTCCTTAATCATTTAACAGGACAGTACCCGCATACTCATTCAAGTGACCAATTAAGTCAATAGTCACAACTTTTATAATCTAAGGTGACAAACTTCTCAGTATCAGCGATGACAGCAGCAAAGCCGCCGAAGATGCTGTTTCCAGGTTATATTGCAGTTGTAAAGGGCAAATATAAGGTCGCATTACCAGATAAATAGCCTCTGCAGCCTCATCAAGTGGTGTTTTTCGTTCAAACTCACCGGCCTGGCGGCCTTCCTGGATAATATTCTGAATCAGGTGGCGCAGACGCTCCTGATGCATTACTGCCGAAGGCCAGTTATCCCGGGAAGCAACAGCCGCAATATCATAAAGCTTGCGATCGTGAAAAAATAAATCGCTGCCGGCTTCGGTCAGCACTCTCAATAAGCGTCGTAGTTTTTCTGCTGCGGTAGGCGCATCAGCTATCGCGTTATGAACAATTTCCGAAATTTGCGCCAGCCTGTTAGTGCAAATAACCTCTCCAATAGCCTGTTTGGAATCGAAAAATTTATAAATATAAGCTTTGGAAAAGCCGATAGCCTTTGCCAAATCGGATACGGTGGTTTTTTCATAGCCAAAATGTCCAAAATGCGCTGTGGCAGCCTCCACAACTTGGTCTCGAACATTATGATCAGAGGGACCACGAGCAAGAATTTCGTTTGTCTGTTTAGTCATTTCCCCAGCTTAGCTCAATGAGCCCTGATTGACAACGAGTGACCATTTGGTAATGTGGTCACGGTTTAAGTTTAACTCAAGGATTATAAATGCTCCCGCAACACGTTCTGGCGCTAGTTATCTGTACCAGCTTACTGACAGGCTGCGTCGTCGGACCAGATTATCATCGCCCTGATGCACCACTTGCATCGCGATATCAGGCTCAACCTGCTGCCCAACAAGGTAACCTCCCCCAACCGGCTCGTTTTGTTGTCTGGTGGGAAGGCTTCGATGATCCTCTGTTGAGCCAGCTCGTATCAAGCGCGCTCGCGCAAAACCTCGATATCGCCGAGGCAACCGCCAGGATGACCCAGACCCGTGCCGGGCTGGGTATGGCAACAGCAGCACTGTTGCCAGCGGGTGATATCAGCGGACAAACAGCTCGCGCCTATCAGTCTCTCGAGACTCCACTTGGGCAGGTTCTCAGCTCAACGCCGGATTATAATCGCTACGGTAATCGCTATGAAACCGATTTAAACGCAAACTGGGAGATTGATATTTTCGGTGGCTTGCAACGAGGTCGCCAGGCAGCACTGGCTGATTATCAGGCTTCCGAAGCAGGTGTCACTGCGGCTCGCCTTGCCGTCGCGACCCAGACAGCTGATATCTATATCACTCTTCGCGGACTACAAACCCGGCTAGCCATCGCGCATAAACAAGTCATTACGCAACAAGAACTACTTGAAAAAGTCCACCTGCTCTACAGCAAAGGACTGGCACCTGAATACCAAGTCCGTCAGACCGAAGGAGCACTGGCACAAGTCGAGGCTACTATTCCAGTGCTCCAGGCAGGACTTGATGCCGCCATGAATGGAGTAGACGTGATGCTTGGAACACCTCCCGGTACCCACCGCTCTCAGCTAATAGTGCCAACGAGGATCCCACAGCCACCACAGATCACTACGCTGGGTACACCTGCCGATCTGTTACGCCGCAGGCCTGATATTATCGTCGCCGAACGGCATCTCGCCGCCTCAAACGCACGTATCGGCGTCGCAGTCAGTGAGTATTACCCTAAGTTTTCACTCAACGCATTACTTGGCAGCACAACGGTCATTTCGAGTGGTAACCTTTTATCTAGTAAAGCGAGTCAGTCCGCAGGGGTACTAGGACTGCGCTGGCGACTCTTTGATTTTGGTCGTATCAATGCTCAGATCGATCAAGCGAAGGGACAGGAAGCGGAAGCACTCGCCGCTTATCGCCAGTCGGTGCTTCGTGCCACTGAAGAGGTTGAAAACGCTTTTTCCGCCCTTTTCAACCGTGAAATCCAGGCCACAACACTCACCAGAGGTGAAACGGCACTGGCCCACGCTCGTCAGTCATCTTTTATCGCCTTCCAGCAAGGAACCAGCAGCCTGATTGATGTTCTTCATAATGATGAAGTTCTGTTACAAGCCTCGGACGCCAGAGCGCAGGCTCAGACAGAATCGGCCCGTGCAGCTGTCGCCACATTCAAGGCCTTGGGCGGTGGCTGGCAGCCGCCGGAATAATACTCATATTCAAGCATTCAGAGCTCTTCTTACGTGGTGCAGGAATATTTATTGTCTGGTCTTGCTAACGTAGGCAAGATACCTCTAAGAAAAGCACTGACGGCCTTCTCTGAGGATATAAGTCAGTCTCATGGAAGTTCTTATGATGAAGAAGACGTTTGGAATATCCTCACGAAGCCATTGCTCCGGGATCCAGAAAAGGTGTTAAAGCCTTTTCTGGATATTCCTTTAGATAATAATAGTTTACGCTATACTATTTCCCGTCTTTTAAAGAGTAGCTTAGCGTAATAGGGTTATCAGGGATCTGGGTAAAGTTTTTAATAATATGATGATAATCTGCTTCTGGATTAAGCTGCTGTAACGCCTGCGGATACAAGTCTTTGGCTAATACTTCCATGCCAATAATATTGTAAGGGTGATTATAGAAGTGATGGTAGATACCAAAGACCTCACCCTTCTGAACCGGTTCTATGGTTTTGAATGTCGGTCTGGAAAGGAGTTGATTGAAGGCAGGAGCTACTTCATCCTTACTGACATTATATCCGAACGGCAATACATTCTGATTAGGGCGCTTAGAGCCAGTCATAATGTAGATATCCGGTTTCATCGCAATGATCTGCTCAATAGAAATAAATCCGGTGCTGCCAGGCAGTAACTCTGAACCAATATTTTTTCCGCCTACCGCTTCCACCAGCCCGCCCCAGCCATTATGCCCGTGGGTAAAACAGCAATTTTCACTATTCCCGGCAATCGGTTCAATAAACACGGTGGGTTTATTTTTTTCAGCCGCAGTCACCTGCTTCAGAGCATTCAGTTGCTGCTGATAGTAATCAGTATACTCTTTAGCACGCGATTCCTGATTCAGAACCGTTCCCAGTAAATCAACACTTTTTGCTGTGTTTTCTAGCGGATGTAGCTCGTAATCAACAAAGATAACCGGAATATTTAATTTTTTTAAGGTCGAAATAACACCCGTTTGCTCCAGCGCGGGTTTCGCGCGTAGCTGAGCTATCATAATATCTGGCTGCTTTGCCAGCACGCTTTCCAGATTCACTTCACCCTGATCACTGAAGCCCATATCAATAACCATCTTGGATTCAGGCCATTTTTCGCTCAGTAGTGCCCAGCTTCGGCCATCCTGTTTTTTCAGTAAATTATTCCAGGCGACAATACGTTTAAAAGGGTCTTCGCGATCAAGCAGCGCCAGCGCCATAATGTCACGCCCGTCCTGCAAAATAACTCTTTCAGGTTCTTTCTGTAAGGTTATCTTTTGCTTATCCATATCGGTAATCGTTACAGGATAAGTAGTAGCAGCACAACCCAGGGAAGTGAATAGCAGTCCAGACAGTATAAAGCGTACTTTCATTACGGCACTCCATGATAAAGAGATTGTTAATCATTTTCATTTAAGAAAATTTAACGCATATCTCTATGCAACGTCTTACTAAATTTACACTTCGTTTAATAATTATATACATAATCATACAATTTTAGCCTGTCAGTATAAATACCACTGAAAATCTAAAACGAGCACAATTTCACTTTTACTTATTATATATTGCATAAACACACATAATAAATCATCATCGAGCATCACAGGTAATTATGAGAGTATTGCTATGTCAATGGTCAGACCCGATACCCAGTTTCTGCATCAACTTGCCGAGGTAGCTGAAAAGCGCACACTGGAAAGTTATTTAGAATCACATCATATTGATATTTCAACTAAACCAAAGGATGGCTTTCGGTTTGACCCGGTTACCAATGTTGACCGTGAAACAGAACTGTTACTCAGAGACCTCATTTCTCGCCATTACCCTGATCATGCGATTCTGGGTGAGGAATTTGGTCAAAGTGGACAGCATCACTTTCAGTGGGTCATTGACCCGATTGACGGAACACGCCCCTTTTTATGCGGGCTTCCGGTCTGGGGATGTCTGATTGGTTTGCTGGAACAGGGAAAAGCGACCATGGGAATAATGAGTCAGCCCTATACTGGAGACCGTTTCTGGTCCGACGGCGAACATGCCTGGTTTTCTGGTCGACTGGGTGAAAAAAGAATACACACCCGACAACAGGTCGAAATCCATCAGGCAATTCTTCATACCACTTCGCCAGAGTCTGTTGATTTATATCCCGATAATCATTTTGCTCAACTGCATGAGAAAGCCTTGATGACGCGTTATGGCGGTGAGTGTTATGCCATGGCAATGCTGGCGGCAGGTCATATTGATATTTGCGTTGAATATTCGCTACAACCTTACGATATTGTCGCCCTGATCCCGATTATTGAGCATGCTGGCGGCATTGTGACCACGCTAGATGGCGGTCGGGCTGAAGGTGGCGGTGCCGTTGTCGCCAGTGCTAATGCCAGGCTTCACGAAAACGTTCTGAATATACTTAACGCCTGAACTCATCAGAATACTTCACGTTGCTGGTAGCCGCGCTCAGGCAACAGGAAGTATGACGGATATCAATAGGGTCCGGACAAAAGCCATGAATGACAGAACTTCCACACGTATTATTTTTTTCGTTGCCGGGTTAGTGACCGCCACTTGGGCGGTAATTGTCCCTTTTGCCAAAACCAATACTGGAGTGAATGACGCCCTACTGGGCACCTTACTACTGTGCCTCGGTTTCGGGGCTATGCTGGCCATGCCGGTAACCGGAATACTGACCTCACGTTATGGTTGCCGGAAAGTTATCTCCGCCGCCGTGGTGATTATCTTACTCTCTGTTCCTTGTCTCCCTCTGGTCACTTCACCTTTATTATTAGGACTTTGTCTGCTGATTTTCGGTATTGGTGTCGGAATAACGGATTGTGCCATGAATGTTCAGGCTATTCTGGTCGAGAAGTCATCAGCAAAACCGTTAATGTCAGGATTTCACGGCATGTTTAGCGTTGGCGGCATTGCAGGCGCAGGCGCCATGACAGGATTGATGAGCATAGGTTTTAGTGTCGGTACAGCGACGTTAATCATTGCCACACTGGTCTTGTTTTTATTGCTGATCAGTTATAACGCGATGCTGCCCTATGCCAATCCAGCTGAAGGCCCAGTTTTCGCGATCCCCAAAGGTACGGTATTAATTATTGGCTTGATTTGTTTCATTATTTTTATGGCCGAAGGAACAGTGCTGGACTGGGGAGCATTATATCTGGTGGAAAGTCGTAATATCCCTGAAACCTTGGGAGGGCTGGGTTTTGCTACCTTTGCTATCGCCATGACCTTTGGCAGACTGACTGGCGATTATATTGTTGCCCGCTTTGGTGCACTAAAAGTAGTCATGCTGGGTAGTGGCATCGCCACTATTGGCTTTCTGGTGCTGATTAACAGTTATGCACTCCCACTGGTACTTATCGGTTATCTGTTGATTGGCCTTGGCTGCGCCAATATCGTTCCGGTGATGTTCTCTCAGATTGGCAAGCAAAAAAGTATGCCACAGATGATAGCTGTCCCCGCGGTCACTTCTGTTGGATATCTCGGTATTTTAGCCGGCCCGGCGATTATTGGTTACATTGCCTGGCATAGCTCGATTGCCCATGGGTTTATTTTTGTCACCTTGCTAGTGATTATGGCAGCAGGGCTGTCATTCAGTATCAGAAACCTTCTGCAAGCCCGTCTCTAAATTCGAAAATTAAAACCCGCCGTAGTTTAACTGTGCTTGTTTTTCTATCGGTGAAACAAGTCATCAAAAATACACAGGATGACAGAATGATTAAGCTAATTATCACAGATTTAGACGGAACCTTTCTTAACAGTCAGGGTGACTATGACAGGGCGTTATTTGCTGAAGTGAAAGCCATAATGGTGGCAAAAGGTGTCCACTTTGCGGCTTGTACCGGCAAGCAGTGTGAAAGAGTGGAAGAGCTGTTTGGCGATTTTAATGAAGATTTATGGATAATTGGCGACAGTGCAACACGAATCAAATTTAACGGCGAATTTATCTTTCAGTCGCTGATCCGCAACGAATTGGGTCTGCGTATAATTAATACTCTGCAGCAAGCAAATCAGCAGCATGTCATTATTGCCTGTACCAACGAGGGTGCCATTATTCGAGCCGATACCCCGCAGTATCTTAAAGATAAAATCCGCCATTCGTATTCAAATATGATTCAAGTAGATGACCTGGCAGGTATTAATGCCGACTTTGTGAAAATAAGCGTTTATGATGAAAACGGTGGCTGTCCACAGACCCGACCTAGTCTGAGCCCCTATGAAAATGACGTGTATATTGTGGTCTCCGAGGCAGCCTGGATAGATATTGCCGACTATGGAGTACATAAAGGCACCACCGTGCAGAAGCTACAGCAACTGCTAAAAGTCGGACCTCATGAAACGATGGCATTTGGCGATGGTTACAATGATCTCGAGCTACTGGCAGCGGCTGAATACAGTTTTGCGATGCGCAATGCTTTTGAGGAAACTAAAGCAGCAGCTAATTTTGTCACAGGCAGTAATGATGAGAATGCCGTTATTAAAACCATCAAACGGATATTAGCGCTACAATCCTGACAGTAACCTGAGCAGTAAGCGGAGTTAACTCCGCTTACTGGCTATTCAGCCACGTCAATACGCATGCTGATATGGCGGAAGTCACTAATATTTGTTTCTTTGCTCACCACGGCAATATCAATTTCTTCACAGGATGCCACTTTATATCTGGCAACCTGTGGCATTTTTTCCGCTGTTACAGCGGCAATCACTTCACTGCTCTGGCTGAGTACTTCTTTTTTAAAGCAGGCATCTTCATAGTAAACTGCAGTCAAACCGGCCTGCGGATCCAGCCCACAGACACCAATAAATGCCTGATCAAAAATCATACCGTTGATTTGCTTCACCGTATCTGAACCCAGCGTACTGCCTGTCAGAGGATTCACCTTACCTCCCAGCAAAATAAGCTCACCCTGAGTGCGATTACTCAGAGCCGCCGCAATTTGTGCAGAGTTAGTGACGATGGTTAACGCCATATCCACGGAAATAAATTCCACCATCGCCAGATAGGTTGAACCGGCATCAATAAAAACACAGCTACCTGCTTTAAGCATTTGCGCACAATGTTTAGCAACTTGCGACTTTTCCTGCATGTTTTGAGATGCTCTTACCTCAAAACTGGCAGACTGCATAATCTGACTGACCGCGCCACCGTAGACTTTTTTACATACGCCCCTTCTGGCAAGCTCCTGCAAGTCACGGCGAATAGTATGTTCCGAAACACCGAGCTGTTTAGCCAAGTCAGTGCCTATCACTCGGCCTTTATCAGTAAGCATTTGCTGGATTAACGCCTGGCGCTGATCCGGAAATGCATCATAATCTGTCACTATATGTCCCCAACCAAATGAAACATTTCACAATAAATCATAATCTATCATAAAATAGAGTTTACTGTGAGAATGCCACCTTTAGCATTCTGGAAATGCCCACTGGCATCTGGAGCAGCTTCCCGCATTAGAAATCACACGGGAAGCCTGTATTTACAATGAATTAAAGAATGCAGTTTGATTATCAACCCGAACTGGCATTCCAGAGCGACGGAGCAGTGCCTCGTTAAAGGTATGGCTATCGATACTTGTCTCTGCCGCCATTTTCTGTAAGGTTTGCATCATCGGTAAGGGGACTTTCGTGCTCGACTCAAACTCAGCCCGGTTACGTGACAGAGGCTCATGAACTTCAATCCAACGGCTGCCATCTGATTCAAGAGCAATTTTTACCGGCTGATCAATAATCTGTACGCGTTCCCCTTCCTTAACGGTATTAAACAACCACTCAATATCGTCGTTACGCAGACGAATACAGCCTTGGCTGACTCGTAACCCAATTCCAAAGTTGGCGTTAGTACCATGTATCGCATAGAGTTTACCGATATAAATAGCATAAAGTCCCATCGGATTATCAACACCAGGCGGTACAAAAGCCGGCAGCTCTTTGCCCTCTTTCGCATATTCTTTGCGAGTATTGGCGGTGGGTGTCCAGGAAGGCCCCTCCTTCTTACGTTCTATTTTAGTGACCCAGTTACGTGGGGTCTCACGTCCTGCCTGGCCAATACCAATCGGTAAGACTTCAACCGTATTCTCGCCCGGAGGATAATAATAAAGTCGCATTTCGGCGACATTGACCACAATCCCTTCACGAACAGTATCCGGTAAGATGATTTGTTGAGGAATAATCAGTGTTGTTCCTCCCGCAGGCAGGAAAGGATCAACCCCAGGGTTAGCTTCCAGAATATTGCTCAGACCCTGGCCATACTGGGCAGCATAATACTCAAGCGGTTGCGTATTTCCCGGTTCAATAGTGATAGTCAGTGGCTCCCCCACTAACCGACTCCCCTCCGGGGGAAGTGGATATGTCACGGCCCAGGCACTGTGGATTAATGCCGTTAGTGCCAGGATAAAGGAAGATAAATACCTCATCATATTCTGCTTCTCGCTCAGGTTAGTCTGTATTAATCATAACGTGCTTTTACAATTTAAGGCAGGATACTTCAGAATGAATATCCTTTGAGGGTTGCGTCGGTCAGGGGCAATATGCATGATACCCGCTGTGTTTATTAAAGGAGGTATTATGAAGGCACTGATTTCCGAACTTGGAAAATACGGTATTACACCCGACGAAACCCCCTATCTGGTGGTAATGACGGTAATCATCTTATTGACCGCAATGATTGTGCACTTCATTCTGCATCGGATAGTGTTAAGAGCCATTGAAAAACGTGCTCAGGCCAGTTCGAGCCTGACGCTGCAGGTTTTTACTCAGAATAAGCTCTTTCATCGTCTGGCATTTATGCTGCAAGGCATTATTGTCAATGTGCAGGGCGTATTATGGCTCAAATCAGGTTCCGATGAGCTGGCTATTCTGTCCACCTGTGCCCAGCTCTGGATCATGCTTTATGCTCTGTTATCCATTTTCTCTCTGCTGGATGTTATTACCGGGCTATCGCATAGATTTGCCACCGTCTCACATTTACCTTTAAAAGGTATCTTCCAGAGCCTTAAGCTTATCAGCTCGTTAGTGATTGGCATTATGATTATCTCATTGCTGATTGGGAAATCACCAACCATTCTGATCAGTGGTCTGGGTGCCATGGCCGCAGTCCTGATGCTGGTATTTAAAGATCCTATTCTTGGGCTAGTCGCGGGTATTCAGCTGTCTGCTAATAATATGCTGAAACTGGGAGACTGGCTGGAAATGCCAAAATATGGTGCAGATGGTGCCGTTATTGATATTGGTTTAACCACGGTAAAAGTCCAGAACTGGGATAATACCATCACCTCGATGCCAACTTATGCCTTGGTTTCGGACTCATTTAAAAACTGGAGTGGTATGTCGGCATCAGGTGGGCGCAGAATTAAGCGCAGTCTGTTTATTGATACCACCAGTATTCATTTCCTGTCTGAGGAAGAACAAAATAAGTTGCAGGAAGCCCAATTACTGCATCCTTATATTGTTGAGCGGGATAGTGAAATTAAAGAGTACAACCAACACATTAATAACGGTTCTGTACTGAATCAACGACAGATGACCAATATTGGTACCTTCCGTATTTATCTGACGGAGTATCTGCGTAATCATCCGAGGATCCGTAAAGATATGACGATGATGGTTCGCCAACTGGCACCAGATGCTCAAGGCTTACCACTGGAAATTTATTGTTTTACCAATACTGTCGCATGGCTGGAATATGAAGGGATTCAGTCTGATATCTTTGACCATATCTTTGCGATTGTCGGTGAATTTGGTCTGCGTGTTTATCAGGCGCCAACCGGTAACGATGTCCGCGCGTTAGGTAATATCATGCCCCATTGATTCGCTGAATCAGGTATTTCAATCGGCCACCTTGTGTGGCCGATTGAGCATTTCGGCAAACCTATTTCGGTGATCGAGGATATTTTTGTAGCCAGCGTCCACTGGCCAGACGCCAGTAGAAGCAGGCTCCGCGTACCGCCCAGTCGAGGAACATGCCCAGCCAGACACCGACCACACCCATGCCAAGTACTATGCCCAGCGTATAGCCTGCAACCACCCGACAACACCACATGCCAACCATCGCCACCCACATAGCATAACGGGCATCACGCGCCCCTTTCAACCCGGCAGGCAATACCCAGGAAGCAGCCCAGATAGGCATAAAGGCAGCGTTCATCCACAGCAGTACCACGACAACATGGATAACCTCAGGGTCATCGGTGTAAAACGAGGCAAAAAGCCCGGCAAAGGGTGCAGTACCCCAGGCAATTAATGTCAGTACTACAGTCGACAGCCAAAGAATATGCCGTAACTGACGTTCTGCCTGCCCTCTCTCTCCTTTACCTAATCGCCTGCCAACAATAATTGTCGATGAGGCACCGAGTGCATTACCTGGCAGGTTAATTAATGCTGCCACGGAAAAGGCAATAAAGTTACCCGCAATAACACTGGTTCCCATACCGGCGACGAACATCTGGGTCAGTAACTTACCGCCATTAAAGAGCACTGACTCTACACTGGCTGGAATACCAATCCCCAGCACTTCACGCAGAATGCTGGTATTCAGTCGGGTAAAGTAACTTCTGAAGGTAATGCGTAGAGCAGGATTAAAACCGCTCATCAGTACCAGAATAATGGCAATGGCACCCATATAACGAGAAATAGTAAGACCGAGACCGGCACCGACAAAACCCATCCCGTTCCAGCCCAGAGCACCATAAATCAGAATACTACTGAAAAGAATATTCAGAATATTCATACCGACATTAATCAGTAACGGCAGCTTAGTGTTGCCTGCACCGCGTAAAGCACCACTGGCAATCAGGGTGATTGCCGCTGCTGGATAACTCCAGACAGTAGTTTGCAGATAAGACAGAGCAAGTTCTCTCACCTCTGGTGAGGCCTTACCTGCAATAATTTCGATAATATGTGGACCGGCAAGATGGATAACCGCCGCCAGTATAATAGCGACAATAGTCATCAGAACTAGCGATTGTCTGGCCGCAGCGCGCGCGCGTTCAGGATCCAGCTTGCCAAAACTAAAGGCCACGACGACGGTTGTACCCAAGTCAACTGCAGCAAAAAAGGCGATAATCACCATATTAAAGCTGTCAGCCAGCCCTACACCGGCCATAGCATCCTGCCCCAGCCAGCTGACAAGGAAAGTACTGAATACTCCCATCAGTAAAACACAGGCATTTTCTAAAAAAATAGGCACCGCGAGTGGCATCACCTCACGCCACAGTAGGACACGATGCGCTTTTCTTTTAGCACCCCAGGGCGATTTCTGCACCCCACGACGCAGCACTTCAGGTATGTTCAAGCCAGGATCCGGATAATTAATGAAACATTATTTCAATATGATGGGCCAGGTTAGCGCTTCCTGCAAAGTTTTTTCATCTATACCCCAAATAATTCGAGTCTCTGAACGAAGGCAACACCCAGGCGACTTGAAGTATAACGGGTATAGTAGTATTAAAAGACAACAAGGTGTTGGTTGTTTAGGCAAAAGAACATTTTCTGCTATTTTATCTTTGACAAACCTGCGGCAATAGCTAAGATAGCGCCCAACACAATTCCTCTGTAGTTCAGTCGGTAGAACGGCGGACTGTTAATCCGTATGTCACTGGTTCGAGTCCAGTCAGAGGAGCCAATTTAAAGAAAGCAGACGTTCACTGACGTCTGCTTTTTTGCTTTTTATCAATTGCTTATCCTCTCTTTTACGTTCACCCTCTTCCACCAAAAAACGCTACTACCCACTACTTTTGTTGGTACAATCGTTGGTATCTCTGGTTCGATTTTGCTTATACCAACAACTCAAGGGAGCGGATAATGTCACTGACTGATTCCAAAGTAAAAAATGCCAAGTCTCTTGAGAAGGAATATAAACTGACTGATGGCTTTGGTATGCATCTGTTGGTGCATCCTAATGGGTCTAAATACTGACGCTTGTCTTAGCGTTTCGAAAAGAAACAAAGAATACTCGCTTTAGGTATTTATCCATCTGTTTCACTTTCTAAAGCAAGAGAACGTCGGAATGAAGCCCGTAAGCTGATTGCTGAGGGTATTGACCCTAATACCAAGAAGAAATCTGAAGCCACAGAGCTAAAAGCAAAACGCGATAATACCCGTGCTTTCAAAGTTGTCGCCAAGTCGTAGTTTACCACCAAAAAGAAATGGTCCGAGGATTACCAGAACACGGTAAGAACTCGACTGGAAACTTATGTCTTTCCCTGTATTGGGGATAAAGATGTGACCGAGCTTTCAACGGGCGATCTGTTAGTTCCGCTAAAAAAAGTAGAAGCACTTGGTTATCTGGAAGTGGCGACAAGGATTAAACAATATATTACGTCTATTCTTCGCTATGCCGTTCAGCAACAGCTTATTCGTTATAACCCGGCCTACGATCTGCAAGATTCTGTTCAGAAGCCTGAAACAGAACACCGCCCTGCATTGGAGCTAGAGGAAATACCTCAATTGCTCTTGCGCGTGGGATGCAGGGGAGAATTCTGATTGATAAGTGAATAAAGCGTCTACATGGTTTTAACGCCCGGCTTTGCGATAGCCATCTGCAATGCAGCCAAAATTTGCGCGGCGTTTGGCTCCTCGCTGCCGACGCCGAAGTGATACATCATTGTTCCTTCCATAGCGCCAGGGGCCCAGAATGCCTCACCCGAATCACTTAACGGCTGACTCTCCAGCAGCATATTGTCCCAAGCCAGCGGTTGTTGCTGATCATCGGTTCTCTCAAGACGTGCATAAATTGATGGCAGCTGTTGATCCCATACTCCCGGAAAGGCCTGCAGTTTTTTTTACCCAGTAACCGCTTAAGCCAGACTTTCATGTTTGTTCCTTTTTTAAGCGTAATTTCCCAGCACGATTTCAAATAGCAATGCATCCAGCAGCGCGTCATCACGGTTGTTGGGGGTTGTAGCAAGCACGGTTTCAGTACGGGCGAGCTCCGCTTCGATAAAAGCATGCAATACTGGACGGCGAGGCCCGAATTGCGCTTCACCGGCGCGCTGTTTAGCTGCAAGAAGATTAGCGATGTCCCGAAGTAATGGGCCATCCTGTACAGTGCCCTCCAGCAATTGATCAAAGCGCATCGGTGGTGCTCCTTTACCCGCTTCTATCCAACGTACAGCCAAAAGTGGCCGAAGGACGTAAAAATACTTTTTCAACCGGACCTCATCACCCTGCAAATATTGGCGGAAGTTCTTATGTGCCATCGACCGATAGTGCCAACGTGCGCGCTCTGCAGAAAAGAAACGATCGCTTACACTATTCACTCGTGCCATGACCGCATCGTTCTGACAATAGATGACTGGAGAATCCAGCCAGTCTATGAGAGTTGGGTTAGCACGCTTTAACAGGCCAAGGGCTTTTCGCCATTCCCAGCCACAGACATCGAGCTCGGCATCAATTGGTTTTTCTATGACATCCCGCGGCGCTTCAACGCGAAGGTACCATTCTGGTTTATGCACATAGATAAAACGCACATCATAATCACTGTCCGGTGAGGCAAAACCCCAGCCACGGCTACCTGATTCGCAGGCAAACAGTACGCGGACGTCATGCTCCGCTTCTATCTGTTGTAATACGTCGTTCACGCGCTTACGCATCGTCTCATCAACACCATGTAATCCTGTTGTTATAGTCATCTTGTTCTCTCTTTTATCCTTTTACACATACGACCTGGCGCAACGTGTGCACAATTTCCACCAGTGACGATTGCGCGGCCATAACGGCATCGATATTTTTATACGCCATGGGTATTTCATCTATAACGCCACTGTCTTTACGGCATTCGACATGAGCGGTAGCACGTATTTGATCGTCAATAGTAAAACGATTTTTAGCCTCAGTACGGCTCATGGTACGTCCTGCACCGTGGCTGCAGGAGCAGAAACTCTCTTCATTTCCAAGCCCGCGCACGATGAAGCTTTTGGCACCCATCGAACCGGGAATGATGCCCATCTGGCCCTTTTGTGCAGATACTGCGCCTTTTCGGGTAATTAGCACCCGCTCACCATAGTGCTGTTCCTGTTGCACATAATTATGGTGGCAATTGACCGCTTCCTGATGGGTGGCAAACGGTTTGGTAATGCATGCCGACATGGCCGCCAATACGCGATTCATCATGACCTCGCGGTTGTGATGTGCATAATCCTGTGCCCAGCCGACTGCCTCTAAGTAGTCCGCATAATGACGGCTTCCTTCACTAAAGTAAGCAAGGTTGCGGTCTGGAAGATTGGCAATGTGCTGCTGCATATCTTTCTGTGCCAGTGCGATAAACAATGTCCCAATGGCATTCCCTACACCGCGTGAGCCGCTATGGAGCATAACCCACACCCTGTCTGCCTGATCGAGGCAGATTTCAATAAAATGATTGCCTGTCCCAAGCGTACCCAGATGCTGGTGATTGTTGGTTTTCAACAATTGTGGATATCGCTCTGTCAGACGATCAAACCGGGACGCTAATTGGGCCCAATGCGCATCCACATCGGCTGGAGTGTCGTGCCAGGCACCCTTGTCTCGCTTACTGCGAGTGCTGGTGCGACCGTGTGGAACGGCTTGCTCGATTGCGCTTCGCAGGCCCAGCAGGCTATCTGGCAGGTCAGCTGCAACCAGTGAAGTGCGCACTGCAATCATGCCGCAGCCAATATCTACTCCCACTGCTGCAGGAATAATGGCACCAAGTGTAGGTATCACACTGCCAATCGTTGAGCCTTTTCCCAGATGGACATCGGGCATCACCGCCATATGTTTAAAGATGAATGGCATGCTGGCGGTGTTGAGCAATTGTTGTTTAGCCTCAGGTTCAACTGGCACGCCCTGCGTCCACATTTTTATCGGCGTGCCCGCGAATGAATTTAAGATTTCGAATTGAGGTTTCATTTTTTTCGTCTCGAGCTTTATAAGATGCCATTTAGTTAGCGAAATACATGCCAATAATGGTTTTTTCTCCATCTAAATCACATATCATTGATTTATATTATTTAATAAAGTTTTCATATGTATTAGTCGTTCTTGCTGGAGACAATAAGATTATCTAAAATAATCAAAATTTATCTCACAGGATAAGATATGAAAAGGCGGGTAGTGATTGGCATTTTGGGTACTCAACTCGACCGTCGAGGCAAACGCCAGCATCGCTGGACGAAATGGCGCCCCAGTGTGGCGCTATGCCAGCATGAAGACTTACCTGTCGACCGCTTTGAGCTGTTGCACCAGCCATGCGATATTAGTCTTGCGGAAAATCTGGCAGAGGATATCAAAGAGATATCTCCCCATACCAAGGTGGTAAAGCATGCCGTAAGTCTCACTGACCCCTGGGATTTCGAAGAGGTCTACAGTGCATTTTTGGATTTCGCCACGCGCTATCATTTCGATACTGAAAACGAGGAATACCTGGTACACATCACCACCGGTACTCATGTGGCGCAAATCTGCTGGTTCCTGCTGACGGAAGCGCGCTTTTTGCCAGCGAGTTTATTGCAGACCGGACCAGGGCAAAAAGGGGAGATAGCGCCGGAGGGCGTATACTCAATCATTGATCTGGATCTCAGTCGCTATACTACGTTGACTAGTCGCTTTCAAACCGAACAACAGAGCTCGGTGTCATTCCTGAAATCCGGGATTGAAACCCGCAATCCCACCTTTAACACGCTGATTGAACAGATTGAACGAGTGGCACAGCGGTCAGATGCCCCCATGCTGTTAACAGGGCCGACCGGTGCGGGTAAATCTTTTATGGCAGAGCGCATATTCCAACTGCGGCAGTCACGCCATCAGGTTAAAGGAAACTTTGTAGCGGTGAATTGCGCCACGCTGCGTGGCGACAACGCCATGTCGACCCTGTTTGGACATGTTAAAGGAGCCTTTACCGGTGCCCTGGCTGCCCGTAAAGGGTTATTGCGAGAAGCTGATGGCGGCATCCTGTTCCTGGATGAAATAGCTGAATTGGGACTTGATGAACAAGCCATGCTGCTGCGAGCGATTGAAGAAAAGCACTTCTTTCCGTTTGGTGCAGACAGTGAAGTTAGCAGCAATTTTCAGCTAATCGCTGGTACGCATCGGGATATGCGTCAGTGGGTGGGCGAAGGTCGATTCAGGGAAGATTTATACGCGCGCATTAATATGTGGTCGTTCAGGTTACCTGGTCTTGCCGAGCGACGAGAAGACATCGAGCCTAACGTAGATTACGAGCTGCAGCGTTTCATGCAAAATCAGCAAAGTCAGGTACGTTTCGACAAAGATGCACGCACTCGATATTTACGTTTTGCCAGCTCGATTGATGCAGAATGGCGTGGGAACTTTCGTGAACTTGGAGCCAGCGTAGCACGCATGGCAACACTGGCGGAAAATGGACGTATAACGGTGCTGCTTGTAGATGAAGAGATAGAGCGTTTGCAGGCCAGCTGGTATCCAGAGGAAAAGATATTAATGACATTGCCCATTGAGCATGAGATCGATCTGTTTGATAAACAGCAATTAGAGACAGTTATTGAGATTTGCCGACGGTCATCCTCGCTGTCAGAGGCCGGCCGCAAGCTTTTCTCGGTTTCCAGGCAGCAAAAGAAGCAGCCTAACGACGCGGACCGATTACGAAAGTACCTCATGCGTTTTGATTTAAGCTGGGAGGCTCTCCACGCGATAAAGGGATGATGAAGTAGGAACTCTCCATCGAGATCAACTCAGTTCCCAGAATCTCAGATCACGGTCAAATGACAAATGCCAGGCAAGCCAGAAATGAGTTAGGGTTCTGGCCTGCTTCCCTGGATTTATAAATCTATGGATTAAACTTTATCTTCATCAGGTGCAAACCTGACAGGCCGAGAAAAACGCTAGACTATGAATCACCTGCTGAGCGGTTCAATCAGTGTGTTGCATCCATCGGTTGAACTCACAGTACATAGCAGACCTGCTGAAGGGGAGCATTGGTTGGGAACAGTCTGAATCGAAGTTAGCATTGCTCTGTGAAATCACAACAGCCACGGCCGTCGAAATCAAACACATCTATTTTCGCCATTGGTAAAGGAAACAAAAGGGCATTATTCTGCCGCAAGGATCCCTTGCTGCTGGCGAATACCAAAGTGTTGCTCTAAGGCTTGCCAACCCGATACGGTGACTTTTACCGCTCTTGAGTTACTCGAGCGGCTCAGCCACTTCCACGCGATAAAGGCCTCCAGCAGAGCGCACCCAAGAGGGCCAGCGAGGTGATATTGCCGCTCGGTCCAGTCGAGGCACAGGCGGTTGCTCTCTGCAAGATCCGCGTTTATTTCTAAGCCTTGCTGTTCAAACCAGAGATGCCCCTGAACAGTCAGCATGTAGCGTTGGCCTTCTCGCATGACAATCAGACCGCGGTTAAGCATACCCTGCGTAATCACCACACCGACTTGCCCGGCTAAATGATCGTAACAACAGCGCGCAAAACGCAGCTCCTTAGCTGAACGGTTCGGTGTGGTTTGCCACTGCGAAGTGACAGGCCCAACCGAGGCCAGACTTTCTAAGAGCTGGGAAATATGTGGCCCGGCCAGACGGTAATAACGATAGCGCCCCACTGACTCTACGGTGATCAGTCCGCCATCACGCAGTTTTGCGAGATGAAAACTGGCGGTCTGGGCTGTAATGTTGGCAGCCTCGGCCAGCGCGCTGGCCGAAAGCGCTTCGCCTCCGGACAGGTTAATTAGCATTATCGAACGCACCGGCTCGGCGATAAGATGGGCCACGACTGAAATGTGAAATTGGTTCATTCTGCACGCCATTAAAAGTGAAGTCAGTGTTCATCAGGGGGTTAACAGTTCGATACAGCTCGAATCATTATTTAGCGTGCGCAAGGTATAGTCAATTAATCCCATCAATGGACAATTGCCTCTACCAATGAACAACACCTCTTTGGCTCAAAAATGGCTGTTAGCTGCTACCAGTATCAGTTACATCATCGTGATTCTTGATACCTCGATTGTGAACGTTGCACTTGCACCGCTGGCAGCAACGCTGCACTCGTCCATTACTGGACTACAATGGGTCGTCAGTTCCTATACCGTTACCTTCGCCAGCCTGCTGCTCAGCGGTGGTGCTTTGGGCGACAAACTGGGGGCAAAAAACGTCTATCTCACCGGCCTGCTGTTGTTTGTACTTGCTTCGGTGGGATGCGGCCTTTCATCAACATTATCCACTATGATCTTCTCGAGGATATTGCAGGGCATCGGTGCTGCCTTGCTGGTCCCCTCCTCTCTGTCTTTGATAAACAGTGAGTTTCCGCAGTCTCAACAGCGCGCTAAAGCTATAGGTATCTGGGCGGGATGCGGTGGAATTGCCATGGCTGCCGGCCCGTTATTTGGCGGTTTGCTGATCCAGCAATTAGGCTGGCGCAGTATTTTCCTGATCAATGTCCCCATTGCACTGCTCGGGATTGTGCTGGCAACGCGCATTCCTGCGATAAAAATCACCGCCAATGAAAGACCGATGGATTTTGCAGGGCAATTACTGGCCATTATCGCACTGGGGTCATCTATTGCTGTGCTGATTGAAGGTGCCCATCGGGGATGGCGTGACCCGTGGATTTACTGCGGAGTAATAGTGGCAGCTATTGCCTGGGGGCTTTTCATTTTTACCGAGCGCACAATCAACCAGCCGATGCTACCGATGAAGCTATTTCGCATTGCTGATTTTTCCGCCTCGGTTACTCTCTCACTTATTTCAGGATTAGTGTTTTATGGGCTGTTCTTCCTGCTCAGCCTGTATTTCGAGACCGTGCGCGGCTGGTCATCGCTGGATACGGGTCTCGCCTTTCTTCCCTTGACCCTGCTGGTCACGTTGGGCAGCTTTAGCGCCGGAAAACTTAACCGCCTGTTTGGCCCCTTTTGGCTGATAGCAGGATGCTGCGGACTCTACGCCGCCGGATTCGCAGGGTTAATAATATTAAGAGAAAATGCACCCTATTGGCGGATCGCGCTTTGCTTTCCGGCCCTTGGTCTTGCTGCTGGGATCATTACACCGGTTGCCACAGCAGCGGTCATGGGCTCGATAGTCAAAGAGCAGGCAGGAATTGCCGCCGGGGTACTTAACGCTAGCCGACAAGCGGGCTCAGCGCTGGGAGTCGCAATCTTTGGCGGATTGCTTAGCGCAGTAAAACCCCTCGCGGCGGGTATTTATTCCGCCGTCTGTGTCGCTATAGCCCTCTCACTGCTCGGCGGCCTGATATGGATCACTACCCTGAGCAGGAATTCAGCACATAAAAAAAATACCCCGTGAAAAACGTGATCAGATTGTTGAAAAAACCCATCTTTCTGGTGAGGTTGTAAGTAGACCCGTTTTAGTTCCAGACATTTTTTGAGGTTTCCGGTTTTTTGAGTCTGAACAGGGCAACCTTATCTAACCACTATGGCAGGAGCGCTAAAATCAGACCAAAAAAAGTGTCTTCATCAAATATTTGTCCTGGCTTAGATAGCGTACATGGTGGATTAAAGGTCCAGTCGCTCACACGGCCTGAACGCATAAACAGACGCCCCAGGGAAGTCACGTTCTCTCCACTATGGAAGGTTCCCTCCACACATCCTGTCACGCCCTGCCCGTACAGAAATATCGGCATAAACTTTACGACCCGGTCGTCATAACGCAGAACGATGCCGGAAATATCAAAAGCCCCGCCCTCCACCAGCAGGTCTGTAACGGATACAGTAAACGTCTCCACATTCAGTCCGGTATCCACCAGCCACTCGTCCATCTGATCCTGAAACTGCTCCATTCGCAGACGAAATTCTGCTATATCGGCCTGAGTCTTACTGGTAAACGAGACCGGGGCTGGTTGCCTGGCCTGTAGTTTTTTGAGGAACTGTGATTTTACTGACATGATGTTAACTGACCTTATATGCGGTTGCTGTATCAAGATACTGTTGTTGCTTGAGATGGCGTAACAGGACCCGGCCTTCGGGCATAAACTCAGTGCCGTAGCGCACCAAACCAATCAGGGAGAGATTACAAAACCCCGCAGCCGCAAGGACTGACGCGAGGTACTTCCTGTCCATCGCAGCTCGACGCATCTTTCTACGCAGTCCAGCCTTGAATTCTTTATTCTGCGATAAGATATTTACCGCGATATGTCTTATTCCTGAAAATAATTCTGCTGCATCATCTCTTATTATTCGACAATTATCTTCATTCGTCGCCACATCTAAGTACTAGTGTATGTCGTCATAGGTCGGATCATCCCCGGCGGGAGTCGCCTCTGAGATCGGGAGTAGCCAGCTTTCCCATAACAAAATATGTTTCTGCGTGCATTGTGCCAGCGTTTCTTTCGGCGTAGCGCAGGCGGCCAGTAAACTGTCAAGTGTCGCCATTATTCGATTCCCTCCATCGCCATATCGCCCTCGTTCGCGGACAGTGCCTGTGCTGCTGCGGCATTGACCGTAGATATCTGTGTCGGCAAAGTAAAACCGCGTAATTCAAGCAAGGCCAGCGGACCCTTGCCCAATTGAGAGCGCAAAGTGCGGCCATCCGGTGCGGTGAAACTCATCATCCACTGGCTGTTATCCAGGGATTTGCGCTTACTTTGTTCCAGCCAGCGGATAAGACCCCAGGTCCCGCTGTAGTCACCAAACAGCCGGGCACCGGCGCGGGTTGATGTCCAGGTCAGCATGGTGCCGGGTTTGTACGTCTCTCCCGGCCAGCGAAACGACTGCCAGTCGGCCATCTGGTTAAAGTAATGGAGCAGCTGACGTGCCTGCGCCACCAGCGCTGCCTGAGCAGGCAATCGCCCCTGTTCTGGAAATTCTGGCGGATACCAGGCTAAATCAGGGTTCATTTTGGACATACTGCTGGCTCCTCTATTCTGATCGGATCCTTAATCGGGCAATTCGGATTGCCGTAGCCGTCACAACTGGTGGTGACTTTTATTTGATCGCAGGGTAAAAAATGAACGGTAATACCGCAGGTCTTTTGCCCGCTATAATCCGGTAAGGGAACGATTTGGCTATGATCTCGATTCAGAGCCTTCATTTTTTTTCCCACTCCAGATACTCATCCCATTTATCAAACCCAGGAAATCCGTCCATATCCCCTGCCCCCGTTTGCCAGTCCACTGTTACCGTCATACCGGGCTGCCATTTAGGCGGAACGCCGTAACAGCAGCCCCCGCCTCCGCCCTGGTAAGGGCCAATAATATCGATACCGGATTGCCCATCAACGCTGAACTGATTTATCGCCCAGTGGGTATGGTTAATCGCTTCAATGGTGCCGCCACCGCCGCTAACACTCTCGGCTTCAGCAGGTCGGTCACAGCCGGTCAGTAACAGCGCCATGAGTATCAGCATTAAAAGGGATGAATTTATTTTGGACATACTGCTGACTCCTCCATTCTGATCGGATCCTTAATCGGGTAATTCGGGCTGCCGTAGTCGTAACAGCTGGTGGTGACTTTTATTTGATCGCAGGGTAAAAAGTGGGCTTTTATTCCGCAGGTTTTCTGGCCGGTATAGGTGCGTCAGCGTTGAAAAAGGTCGCTTATCAATATGGTTTACAGAAGGATGTTTTTTTTACATAACGAGTGGCAGTGCCTGCCATCCAGCCCGATGGAATGCCATTGCAGCGTACATATCCTCTGCTAATCAGCTCTTTTGGATAGAGGACGGAGTACAACAGACCAAGTACAACAATAGCAATGCAACCCCATTTTAAATAAACGATATAGTGGTCCATCTTCCTGAAAGCAAACTCTTTTCCCTTGAAGAGAACCAGAATAAAATAGGCCAGTGGGAATATCATCACGAAAGGTAACGCAACCAAAACAGCGGTTAACCATGAAAAATAATCTCATCACCAAAGCTGAAATATTCTTTAAATATACCTTTCCCAAGATAAAAGCTCAGAGAACACAACCCAAGAATGATAATGATAGCGAAAAATGGTCGTACTTTATTGTCGAGCATTAGTACAGCTCCGTTGAACGTTGGTCAGGTTATCCCGAATATAACTGCTGACCTCTTCGACGATAACCTCTTTTCCTTTTATCAGCATCTTTTCAGCAAACATGGTTCCAAGATCAAATAATCTCTGCTCAGTTTCTCTTGCCTTATTCGCAAATTCTTGTTGTGCTGATTCTATATAGGCCACAATATTGTCAGTCACACCAAAATTTTCACCCAGAACATTTAAGGTAATGGCGGCAACAACACCAACTACTTTTTAAAATTCATACACACACTCAAGAAAGTCATTAAATAGAGTTTTCACAGTCTGACCACCTATATATTTTTAAGTAAAATTAATCAATCAGGAAGTTATTGACTGCAAAACTTGATGTTTTTTACGTATCTTGTTGCCATGCCAGGTATCCAGGATTTCGGAGCACCTGGACAAGCAACATATCCTTTATCTTCAAGTTTATTTAAAAAATAAAATTGAAATCCAATCTGAAAGGCGACAGTAATAACAAACACTACAATCATATACTTAGTTAAATATTTTTGTATCTCAATTGAAACTCTACGCCCTAGAAAAATAGGCCATAAAGAAAAAAATGCGACAGGAGTCAAGATAAACACAGCAGAAAAACCATAAACAAAAAAAGATGAGAATGATAATTCAGATGGAAATGCAAAATATTCTTTAAGCGTAGTTAAGGAAAGCAGCCCTCCGACCAAAATCAGGGGTACATAGAGACACAGCATACCAAAAAACATTCCAACCCTGCGTTTAAATGGAAACTCCTGCATTAAAACCACTCCTTTGAAAAATTGTCTAATGACTGTCTTATGTATTTTTTACCTCATATTCAATAACCATTTTCCCACGAGTAAGCATACCATCAACATACATTGCTCCCAAATCCCATAAGCCCTTCTCCATTTCTTTTGCTTTCTCAACAAATTCCTGCTGCGCCGATTCAATGAGAGAAACGACTTTGTCTGTAATTTTATACTCATCATCTAATTTATTGAGTGCCCATGCGGATAATGCACCTGCAACCAACACAACAACTATTGGTGCTACAATTGTTGAGAATACCCCTACAGCGTAAACACCAGCTCCCCAAGTAATCACTGATGAAAAACCGATCTTAACCACATCAACAGCCCACTTTCCTATGAATTTCGCTAAGGTAGTCTCATCATTAAAAATGAAATCTACAGAATCAGCCACAGATACATAAATTAAACCAAAAAGAAAACCTTCTTTTATCGCGTTGTTCAGTCCGTACTTCCCTATTCCATATTTGATGATTTTAGGATTTTTTGCGGCGAATACTGGTGCATTTAATATTTTCCGAATCCCCGCATAACCACTTATTTTTATTAGCTCTGTTCCCTTATGGTTAACATACACGGTTGCAGTTATACCAAGGCTACCTAACTGATATAATACTTTCGAGGTGGAATACGCGTCTTTTATGCTCGTGCCATAGTTAACAACAAATTCACCGGGTTTACTTTGGGAAATAAAGGACCACCCTGACTTATAGAATCCCATAGATGTCAAATACTCAAATACTTCCCCCAACGTAAGTAACATGACGTTATTGTTATTCGCATTCAGCATCGTCCTCAAATTACCGTCAGGAAAATCATGCGTATTTATTAGCACAGGATAATCAGGCACAAACCCTGTCGGCTTTTTCTCACCTGTCAGATAACTCGGCAATTCAGGAAAAGTCTGCACTGATGCCGCAAAGCCTTCTGCAGCAGAAGCACCTCTGCTCTTCTCGTACGTATCATCCATCATTGACGGGATGAACTTCGCCTTACAGGGACAAGTACTGTAGCTGTCGAGTGTTCCGGCCATTCGTCTGTCGTGAAGAGTATCGTTGTCGATGCCACCGGCTATCTTGTAAAGCCCTGCATGTTTACCGCAGGTCACACTGTCCTGCTCCCGGGCTACGGGTTTATCAAACAGAGTGTGATCCTCTGCGCCCGTGGTGATTTTCCCGCCGCAGGTCGTCTTGTCGCCCTGCACCAGGTAAAAGCCTTCTACTGCCATATTTTTCCCCTTTATCTGAAATCAATCCGGGTTATCCGCAAAGCACTGCACTGCTTGCCGGTTCGAGCGCAATCAGACCGGACAGAAGCAAATTTATCTCAGGCTGAAACCGTGATTTATCGGTTTCACTGCGTGTGGCTTTCATGCGCAGTAACCTGAAGCGACGCGATTTCATTTCAAACAACAGTGCAGGTGTCCACTGAGTGAGGGTGATTGACTGTGCTGCACTATCGAACTCACCCAGCAGATACAGGGCCAGTTCATTTTTACGCTTCTGGCTCAAGGACCAGAATATCGTTGTCAGCCGTGCTGGCGGCACTGATCGGCTCATCCCGCCAGCCGGACATATCGTCCAACACGCTCTGGTTTATCCAGTCCAGAGTGACCTCATCAGCAAACGGCGTACCGTTATTAAAGGCCAGCGTTTCAAGTCAGATGAGACGGCGGCGCAGGGTTTCATCCACCTGGCAGGCAGAGATAAGATTCGGTAATGTGCTCATTATTCGCTCCCGTCCATATCACTGTTTCCGGTGCTGGTCATCAGCGCCTGAGCTGCGGCTGCGCTGTCGACACTGAATATCTGATCCGGCAACGTGAAGCCACGCAGTGCCAGTAACGCCAGTGGACCGCTGTCCAGTTGTGAGCGCAGCACCCACTGCAGCGTGCGACCATCCGGCGCGGTGAAACTCATCATCCAGTGGCTGCGGTCAAGCTGTTGGCGCTTACCCTGCTCCAGCCAGCGAATAAAGCCCCAGGTCCCGCTGTAATCCCCGAACAGACGTGCACCGGTGTTGACTGTGGTCCAGGTCAGCATGGTTCCTGGCTTAAAGGTATCTCCTGGCCAGCGAAAACTCTGCCAGTCGACCATCTGGTTGAAGTAGTGCAGCTTTTGTCCATCAATGGTCAGTTGCGTTTCCACCACCTGCGGTACGGGGCGGGCCTGCAGTTCGAAGCTGATGCCCTGACTACCGTCGGTAAAGAGGATGTCTGACAGCTGGCTCAGCTGGTTAATGGCTCGCAGGAAGGCCGGGTTAAAGTTCAGTCCCCGGCTGTTGACCTTATCCGGCACCCACTGGCTGCCCTCTTTGTGCAACACACCGCTGAGCTCTGTCGTCAGGAAGCGTTCAATACGCCCGCTGTCTTTGCGCACAAACTCAGCCAGCATCGGCAGAGAGACATCACTTTTACTCGCAGCGAACGGGAAGCGCCCGTCAAAGGCGGTGTGCCAGTTCGCCACCACGGAGCGGCTCCATTTATCATTCAGACTGGCTGCCGACGGCTGAAGCACGGTTTCCCAGGCCTGAGTCAGAGGCTGTACAAACATAGTGCTGCCAAAACCGCTCCACTCTTCGCCAAGGCTTGCCGAAATAAGGCTGCCGTATTGCTGGGTGTCGGTCAGGTCGACGCTTTTGCCCTGGAATACGGTCTGCGCCAGGGTCTGCATCATCTCCTGCGGATCAGAGGCGCTGGCCACCTGTTGCAGACGCAGACGCACGCGGGTGATACGGGTCAAATACGTCTGCAGGCTAAGTGAATTGTCCGCTGACATGACGTTGCTGCCTTTGTTTTTGCCCATCAGTGTCAGCAATGGGCCAAAGGTTTCATCCAGCGGCCCCTGCGGCCCTGATGCAGACTGGTCAATTACAGGTTTATCTTTTCCTCCCACCAGGTCTTTAGCCGATTTGATAATGGAGTCCGAAAGGCCTTCGTTTTGCAGACCTGTCTGCCCCTGCCAGGCGAGGGTGTTCATCAGAGCAATCAGCGGCGACTGACGGACATCACTCATCAGCGTCAGCTGGTCGGTGACATCGGCAATGTTGTTCGCCGGGTTAAGTCGCAGGCTGTTGAGGAAACTCAGCCAGGTTTACCCTCCCTTTTCCCCCTGGATAACTGACCGTCATCCACAGTGGCGCGTCTGCTGGTACCTGGGTTTCATGTTCCGTATTGATAACCCGTCCAAAACGAAGCAACTCATACCCGGCACTGGGACTTTCTTTATAATTTCGCATCGCGGTTTTATAAAGATTGTATTCATAATCTTTACCGTCTGCGTTAACCAGTGGTTCACCCAATAGATCATACTTCCCGTCAGTCTGCATATTTTTCTGCCGGGTCACCATCGTGCAATTGCCCTTCTCCAGCGTCATGCTGGCATAAAGTGCAACCGTGCTGGTATGCAGTTCACTCAGCCCTTTTGTGGAAATACTGTTATCTGCCGGTGCTTTGTCGTAAAACGTTGTGCCTGCGGGTAAATAAAAATGGATATCACCGTAAACTGCATCAGTGCGACCATCCGTCGAAATATCCAGTTCCCCGGTTTTTCTGCCCGTCAGCTTGCTGATATTGTCGTCATCGCAGAAAATTTGGAAATGAAAATCATTCACCCCATCCACCATGCCGGGAAGGCCTAAAGGATCCTTGCGGTAAACTTTTTCACCGGCTTTAACGGTTTCAGCCAGCGACTTCAGATGCATGTAAAGGGAGTAGAAAACCACTTTCGCTTCATCACCGCTGCCGATCTCGGTTTCATGCTTTAACAGCACATAACCATCATCGCTGCCTTTGGAGTTGGGTTTATCGGCATTGATATTCAGTGGTTCCAGGTCGCGTTTGTCTGAGCTTTTGCGCAGTGAAACGATGGTACCATCCGCAATCGCCCGTACTTTCTCAGCAGGCCTTCCCGCGTCAGTCTGACGGATGTGGATCCCGCCATGCCACGAACCATGACTGTTAACCGGGTATCCGCGGCGGTCAACTTCGGCCATGACTCTTTCAATCCAGACCGCATCAGTTTCATGAGCTTCTTTCGTTTTCAGAAGCGGTGGGCTGATAATCATAAACTGACTCCTTGTCAGGAAAAGCTGAATTTACTGGAAGGTTCTGTGGTTTCAGGGGCCACGTTCGGGAAGTCTTCTGGCTTGCTGGCCTTTTCTTTTCGCCCGTAGTGCCCGGCTTTGGTCCGGTATTCACCCTGAGTGGCAGATTCAATACCATTGGCATCAAGGGTGATATAACTTCCACCCCCGTTGATCGTGATCTGCTTCTTGGCAATAATTTCGATACGATCTTCGGTACTGACGACGCTGATTTCTCCACGAGCAATGAGCTCCATCAAATCATTTTGTGCCTGGATCCTCACCGGCCCCTGATTCGCAATAAGCTTGATACCCAGCTTGCGAACAAACACACTCAGGGCATTACCGACCCCGATAAACAGATTTTTCACCACGCTGACGTCAGCATTTTTACCGGCCGTGGCGATCAGGTTCTGGCCGGCAGACACCTGCAGATGTTGTCCGCTGGTCATCGCCATACCATCCGGCGCACTGAGCAGCAGCACCGATTTTTTGAGATCCGTCAGCTGCTGTTCCAGCAGTTTAATTTGCGCCTGGAGATCGGCCGGGTTCGCGGTCGCCTTCTGTGCGTCATCGGAAATGGATGTCATCTGCTCCCGGGCATCACCCAGATTACTGACCGCCGGCTGCATCTCCAGCGCCTGCCCCTGCGCTTTCGGCTGGCCGTCAGCGCTGATAAATATCCCTCTCTGCGCCCGGATAGCCCCCCAGCTGTCGGTCCGGAGTTCAAAGCCTTCCCCGCGTTTTTTCTTCTCACTGTCCACCAGATGCCCGAGGTTCAGCTGGCTCTTGCCGCCGTACTCGGTGGAGACCTTGATATGCTCCTGGCCCCGGTTGTCGTCCAGTCTGATTTTGTTATTTGACGGGGTGCGCAGGACGTTGCGCTTGTAGTTCCGGATGGTGACGTGGTCCGGGTGCGCCGAGTCGT
>Ga0302347_1000547_pt1 | contig 57977 bp, 69 predicted proteins | sample PhyWR1_FD_202178 | JGI IMG/M metagenome (GOLD analysis project Ga0302347, IMG submission 202178) | Leaf surface microbial communities from wheat plants in UC Gill Tract Community Farm, Albany, California, United States - DLSL W.R1 (v2)... | ecosystem: Host-associated > Plants > Phyllosphere >... | reverse complement strand
CACTGGCAACACTATGCACAGTCCAACCAACACACGGTCTTCACCGGGGGGGCGACGGTGGCCGACTGTTGCCACTGGCAACACCAAGCAGCGCCGACTGCCAGGCGGTCTTCACCGGCGCCGACGGCTTACCCACTGTTGCCACTGGCAACACTACGCACAGCCCAACCAACACACGGTCTTCTCCCGGGGGCGACGGTGACCGGCTGTTGCCACTGGCAACACCTCATAGTGGTGCAGGCCACATCTCCAAGGCACCGTTAAACCAATGACAAATCCAGCACACCGGGTTCTTCATTTATTACTGCGCCACAAACGGCCCGACAGCAGCATGGACATCGTTCACCCACCTTATATAAGGAAACCATGTCCATGGCTGACAACTATCAGCTCAACATCGGCTCCCTCAGGAGCCAGGTCCAGCTGACTCTCCACACTCACCATGCCGCCCGAATCTGGCTGGGTCGCCAGAAGACCGACGACAAACACAGCATTCTTGGGCTGGCTGGCTTCTGCCTCAAGATCAACCAGATCGATCGCGCCGCAGCGCAAGACGACCCGTACTCCGACTGGTGGATGATCAGGATCGAGGAGAAAATCCAGGAGGTAGATGATGCCCTCAAGGCCATCGACAGCCGCCTTGATGGAGTGATGGCCCAACTCCCCAAAGCACTCGAAATCGGCGAGAACCTCTCCATCCAGCCGCTGAAGCTGCCGCTCTTCATCTCCAACCCGCTGGGCTTCAAGGGCGTCCATCTACTGACTCAGTACGACGAAGTCGTCCGCCGCATCCTGCTGGCTCAGCACGTCGCCATGATCGGTCGCCGCGATGGCGAGATCTGGATCGATGAAGGTGCTCACCTGCTGCGCAGTCTTTTTGGGCTGGCCCAGCTCCATCGCTTCTCCGGCGCATCGCGTGACGACTTCGCCGCCAACAATGCCCGGGCTGAAAACGCGCGCGAAATGTACAAGCGCTACGGCGATATCCCCCAGGACATCCTGGAAGGCACCCGCCGCTCGAACTTCGCCCCGCCCATCCGCCGTGGCTCCGCAGGCCCGGTCGAGGATGTGGATGACGAATTCGAAGGCGAGGCATGACGCTCATGCGATCGGACACCCGACCAATGGAGGCACTGCAACAGAGTGCCTTCAAACCGCTGCAACAGGGTGCCTATCAGGGGCTGCAACAGAGTGCCTCACTAAAAGGCCTTTTAAAGCCCTTTAAAGGTAAGGGGGAGCTGGTCCAGTTGGCGGAGCAGTGCGCATCGCTGGAGGCGGGGCTGCGCACCCTTACCCAGGAAGTACTGGCCCAGGTTCGCCAACATCCATTCGCTCTGCTGCCCGTCAGGCTCATCGAGCAAAACACAGCAGCTGGCACAACCTTTCTTCGCTGGCAAAGCGTGCAAGAGCGGCGCATGGGTGTCGGCGTATGGGCTCAGATGGTTCACGCCCCCAAAACACCAATCCACTTGCTGCAGGACCTGTTTGCCCTGGAGCAACACCGAATCACCCTGAACATGCAGATCAGCCTCATCCACTCCATCGGCAAACAGGCCGCCGAATGCGCAGAAAAGATGGGGCAGGCCGAAGCCGAATATCAGGCTCGACTGCAGCAGGTCATGAACCCACCTCAACACTGAACGGGAGATACACCATGGGTACACCAGTAGTTTGGGAAGGCAACGTTGGTAACGCCGCTGAGCACCGGTCGTTTGCCAACGGCAACAAAGATCCGCGGCACATGCTGCGACTCAATGTGATGTTCGACAACTCGATCCCTGACGGCCAGGGTGGCTACAAGGATCGGGGTGGCTTCTGGGCCAACGTCGAATGGTGGCATCAGGATGCCGAGCGGTTTGCGGCTCTGTTTCAGAAGGGCATGCGCGTGGTGGTGATTGGTCGCGCGATCATGGATAGCTGGACGGATAAACAGAGCGGCGAGGAGGTGTCTGCACTCAAGGTCGAGGCCAGCCGGATCTCGATTCTTCCACACCGAGTCGAACACGTATCTCTGTCTGGCGGCGGTCAGCGTCCGACCAATCAACCGCAGGGTCAGCCACGCGGTCAAGCCGTCGGCGGCCAGGCTCAAAACGTTCCTCAGCCGACCCCCGAAGACATGCGCCACTACAGCGACAGCTTTGACGACGACATTCCCCTGTAGCCCCCCCTTAATTTGGCGCGCCACATCGCGAAGCTCCTGGTGACAAGGACGTCACTTCGAGTTTCCCCTCCCTTCGATGGGGCATCTCCACGGCATTCTAGCCACAGCCTGGCAGGCGATTTTTCAGGCGCCTCTCGTGAAGTCACTGGGGGCAAGGACGGATCGTCGCCACCTCATTCCGCTTCGAGGTATCGCCCCATGCACCACGACTACCCGGAATATCCATCCGTCAAAGCGACTGTAGACGCCTCGCGCTACATGGATGCGGTTCGAGCTCTCAATGGCGTCCGCCAGATCTTTTGCGACGGCGAATCCATCATGCTGCCGGAGGCCGAAGTGGAGGCCATCGAAATGCTTCGCCTCCGGTTCAATGCCACCTTTGAGTATGGGCAGGGCGAGGAGTATGAGTTTGCGACCAAGGCCTGGAATGCAGGAGTGAAAGCTGAGCTCCTTCGACTTGGGCAGGCAGTTTGCGACATCACAGGTCAACACGCTGAGGTGATGGTTCGTGCCGCACTGGATGACCCCAGCGCGACGCTGCTGGCATGGTCGGCACTCTACCGCTCAAGCATGATTCCCCACTAGCTGTGGTACACGGGCATTGGCGTGACAGCTATTTTCAGGCGCGCCACTCGTGAAGTTTCCGGAGACAAGGACGGATCGTCGCAGCCCCGTCCTCTGGACCTGCCGTCTGGTGCCTCGCATTTCTGGCGACAAGGACCTTCTGTTGCGGCCGCAGCTCGTGAAGCTCCTACGACGAGGACGCGAACTCGTAGCCCAAGGGGCGCTGCAAGCAGCGCTTGCCCAGGTCAGGGGCACATTTGAAATGACAGCGCTGGCAAATTACCATTTCCTGAAGGCATCTCCGCTCTACGGCTGCTAACTTGTATCGAAGTGAGGCACAGGGTCGTAAAAAACGCCCTTGTCGGGGAGTTGCTGGTGGCCAGGTCGTTTGAGGCGTGACTCGCCCGGCGTGAACAGGGCGTTGATGAGGAACAATCGATGCAGAACGAAGATGCCCAGGAGCGAAAAGCGGACAGGCGCCAGTTCAATAACCCCCATCCTGCGGTGGAGGCTGCAGGGGTTGAAGCCGCCGAGAAAGGGCTGCCCATATATGCCTGCCCCTACAAGCACCCTGCCATGCTGGCCTCCTGGCTGAAAGGGTACAAGCGCGCCCAGCAGCTCACCCTCAATTTTTGACCCTTCCTCCGTGGGCCTGAGCCGTACCGAATTCCCTCTCTTCCAGTTGACCATTTCACGTTGTGCCGTCCCCGGTCGGCGGCAAGAGTGCTCCCTGATTTATCTGTGCAGGGGCACCCTATGAAACTCATGATCATCGAGGCACCGGGCAAGCTGAAGAAGCTTGGGCCCATGATGAAAAAGATCCGCCCTGGCGAGCACTGGGTGGTGGTGGCATCTGGTGGCCATATCCGTGATCTCCCCCAATCGGGTCAGGACGACACGATGATCACAACCGGCGTCTTGAAAACCCTTCGCCCGGTCTACGAGATCCTGCCCAAGAGTGCCCGCAACGTCAGCACCATTCGCAAAGCGCTCAAGGACGCCACGGAGGTGTACATCGCCACCGACCCGGACCGGGAGGGAGAAAGTATCGCCTGGCACATACAGCAGGCGCTGGGGATCCGCGAGTACAAGCGAGTCACGTTCAATGAGATCACCCAAGCCAGAGTACGGGAGGGCCTGGCCAATGCACGGAGAATCGATGGGCAACTCGTTGCCTCACAAGAGTGCCGGCGAGTGCTGGACCGCCTGGTGGGCTACCTGGTCACGCAGGAGCTTCGCAGAGTCCTGGGCCAACCTACCTCCGCTGGTCGAGTTCAGTCACCTGCCCTCTACCTGGTGGTGTTGCGCGAGCGTGAAATCAGGAACTTCAAGGTGGTCCACCACTTCGGGGTAGAGCTGACCTTCAAGGACGAAACCACCGGTATGGACTGGACTGCCGTATGGCAACCGATCCCCGACTTCGCGAGCAAAGAAAACCCCTATATTCAGGACGGCACACTCGCGGCAAGGGTTGCCGCAACGCGCGCGGTAATTGTCGAGTCATGTGAAGACGGCAAGAAGCGGCGCCCGCCACCCCCACCGTTCATTTCATCCACCCTGCAGCAGGCGGCCAGCGTAGCGCTGAAATGGGACCCGGACAAAACCATGCAGGTCGCGCAGCGCCTGTACGAGCAGGGCGTGATCACCTATCACCGGACGGATAACCCCAACTTGGCCGATGAAGCCATGCCAGATATCCAGGCAGTGGCTCGCAGGCAAGGCCTCGACGTTGTTGACGAGCGCCGGACGTTCAAGGCTGCGGATAGCGCCCAGGAAGGTCACCCCGCAATTGCGCCAACCGCGTGGGAGGATGAAGTCGCAGGCGAGTCTGCTGAAGAGCAAGCGCTGTACAAGCTCATCCGGATCAGGGCGCTGGCCAGCCAGCTCGCAGACGCCATCTACGACGTGCGCATAGCCAAACTGCTGGCCAGGGGGCCGGATCAGAGGCCTCTGCGCTTCGCCGCGACTGGCAGCACTGTCGCCTATCTCGGCTGGATGAAGCTTTTGCAGAAGGACGAGACGGATGAAGAGTCGACCGACATCCCCAAGAATCCGGTGCCGGTGCTCGAACCCAAACAGATCCTCAGCGTGCTTCAGGGTGAGGTGCTCAACCAGAAGACGAAGGCGCCGGCACGCTTCACCAAGGCAAGCCTGATCAAGGAGCTAGAGCGACTTGGGATAGGACGCCCCAGCACGTTTGCATCGATCATCAAGAACATCACCGGAAAAGGCCTGGTCGTTGAGGAGAAGCGCAAATTGGTCCCAGGCCCGTTGGGGGTGAGCACCATCGACCAGTTGGAGGGCCGCTTCAGCTTCGTCGAACTGGCGTTCACCAGCACGCTGGAGAAGGACCTGGACCGAATCGCACGCGGGGAGGAGCAGTACGGGTCGGTGGTCGCCAAGTTCTTTCAGCATCTCCAGTCGGAGCTCGCAGCCCTCCGCCAGGCGCCCACAGTGGCGATGAAGGCGCGTTCGCCTGAAGCTTCATCAGGCACCCAGGGCGGCCATTCCTGCGGCAAGTGCGGGATGCCACTGGCGCGCCGCCAGAAGCGCGGTGATGGGGGTTACGACTTCTGGGGATGCACCGGGTACAAGGTGAACAACTGCCGTGTGAGCTACCCCTCGGTGAGCGGCAAGCCGGATATGTCCAAGCCCAGGGGCATGTAGCCGAAATGCTTCGGGGGCGGTAATCCATTTCTCCTGTAGCCGCTCTCCCCCAGCTGCCAATCTGCTCGCTCTTACGGGTGCGGGCAGGCGCACCTTGAATGATGACGTGTTGACTACTCATCCTCCCGGAGGTGCTTGTGGCTCGTTCCAAGAAAGTCATTGATCGGCTGAAGGCCGAGCAGGCGAACAATCCGAAGATCCCCCATTATGAGTCCCGGCCAGGTGAGTCATGCTGGCCGCTACAACCTGACGACATCAAGACCGCCGGGTACTGGAAGCAGGAACGCAGACGTGTGCCGAAGGGCGCAGAACCAGCTGCGTATGTAATCAGTGGCCAGGGAGGATCACTCCACGGCTCAGTGCTCTTAACCCGTTGGGTCGCGGCCTACCACCTCGACCAAACGGTGCCGATGAAGCCCAAGAGCGCGGACGCCAATTGAAACGACCACGCCTCCTCAACAGCCAGCCAGTGTTGCTCGAAGCCGCCGTGTTCGACGGCTACGACATGGGCATCCTCATGCCCTACATTGAGGGCGCAAACAAGGTCATGTTCGCACGTAGCGGGTTCTTCATTCGCCGCGGCGATCACCCGCTCTGCCGTTATTGGCGCGTGCCCAAGGCCAAGTTCATCGACGAGCTGGACCTGGTGTACCACCAGCTGATCGAGCTGGCCGGTGGCAAGGTCACTGAATCATGGCAGGCATTCCGCCAGAAGATCGAGAGCGCACTGGCCAACCCACGCCGAGACGCTTTCATCTCCGGAATGCTGCTGCGAATTGCTCCGCTAGCCGACGGCGGTGTGCTGCTGTCCGGAGATTATCATCCTGGAGTCGTTGCAGTGGCCCGCCGGATGCGGGGAGTGTTCCTGGGCAAATCCAGCTCGTGGCGAGTCAACGCCACCGCCGAGATCCTGCGCAGCAACCTGGTTCTGGAGCTCGGTCTTGTAGAGGATCAGTTCGAGATCCTGGACGTTGTACAGGAGCTCCTGGGCGATGGCTCTGTTACTCCAGCAGCAGACATTCCGCGCATCAGCCTGGGCGGTGCTCCTCAGGAACCCTCGACAGCCGCCAGCGGTGAGGAGAGCTCCAACGACATCTACCTCGCTGCCGTCTCGCCGATCGAACGCACCAAATTCTCAGATGCCATGATCGCCCAGGCCCTGGTCGGCTATTCCCTGCTCGATCACCAGCCTGCTGGCATCGCTCACCTGCTCCAGCGCACCAGCGCACTGCTGGCTGATGATATGGGCCTCGGCAAGACGCGCCAGGCCATCATCGCGGCGCATATCAGTGCAGCCGGTCGCCCGATCCTGGTGGTGACCCTTTCCTCGTTGCTGATCAACTGGCAGCGCGAAATCTTGGCGGTCTACCCCGACGCGACAGTCGCTGTGCAGAAGCACGACCCGCTGGTCCAATGGATGCTGATCAACTACGAGCGTCTCGGCGATTACGTGCTGCTGGCTGAGCATTACCACGTTCTAGTGGTCGACGAGGCGCACCAGCTGAAGGAGCCCACTGCCGAGCGTACACGCCATGGCTTCGATATCGCAGCCAAGGTGCCGAATCGCTATCTGCTGACAGGCACGCCTGTCCTCAATCGTGAGACGGAGCTGCACACCCTGCTACGTCTATCGGGGCACCCGGTCGGCCAGTTGCCCCTCAGCGATTTCTGCGAACGCTTCGCCGGCAGCCCAGAGTTCCGGCAAAACCTCCGGGCAGAACTGGGCGACTGGATGCTTCGCCGGCGCAAAGACGTTCTGCCCGGGCTCAAGGGTAAGCACCGCCAGTTGCTGCCCGTGGCGATGGGGGTGGAGGAGCGGAAGAAGTACGACAGCATTCGCCTCGAGGACAGGCCCATCTTTGCCAGGCTCGGCGCGCTTCGCCATTACCTGGAACAGGTGAAGGTCAGAGTCGCTATGGACCTGCTGGGCGAGCTGGACCCCGAAGACAAGGTCATCCTGTTCTGCGAGTTCAAACCCACCGTCGCGCGCCTCAAGGAGCTGTGCGATGCAGCCGGTATCGGGAACGTCACCCTGGTCGGCAGTGACTCACTCACCAAGCGCCAGAGGGCGATCGACAAGTTCCAGGGCGACCCCGACTGCCGGGCTTTCATCTGCACCACACAAGCCGCCGGTACCGGCAACAACCTCACGGCCGCCAACTATGTCTTCTTCCTGGGCCTGCCCTGGACACCCGGACAACAGGATCAGGCCGAGGACCGGGCGTACCGGAATGGTCAGCTCAGGACGGTGATCGTGAAGATCCCCCTCGTGGAGAACAGCATCGATCAGCAGCTCTGGCAGATGCTCTTAGCGAAGCGCCAAGTCAGCTTGGAGCTTATCGAGCCGGAAGAGCAGCAGGACGCCTTGGCCAAGGCTATGCTCGCCGCGACCATCAGCCAGTAGATCCGCGTGGGAGATCGACCAGCAAGCGTGCGATCTCCCAGGCCCATCCAAACTCAACGTAGATTGGTGAACCATATTTGTCGCCGGTCTTCCGACAGACCCAGCATTCGCCATCAAAACGCACTCCCCTGATGATCTCGGTAACGTCATAAACATCATCGGGTACGAGCACCCCTTCCCCGCCCAGAATGCCTTGGGCGATCGAATGGTTACCACCGTTGACCCAAGCTATGTTCAACGGCTGCATCAGGGTCACGCTATGGTTTGGATCCTGCACGAACGCGCCGAGCTCACGTCCCTCCCCGATCATGCCGAGGCTATTGAGTATGCTGCTTTCCGACCACAGAGTAGGGATTACCATGTCACTGGCCAACCGGATACTTGAGCTCTGATCCACTGGCCGACGGCAATTCTTCAGCAGAAATGCAGCCCAAGTGCCGTTCTCGGCGTGCCCATCCCACAGCCCACCAAGTGAGCTCATCCAGTGCAGCGACTGAGGGCCCGCATGCCGAGGTCGAAGCAGTGCGTCCCGTAAGTGGATGGCCTGAACGGGCCTGAGCACAATTTTTATGAGGTCTTCCAGGCCGCGCCGATTGTGTTCAGCGCTGAGAGTGTTCGCCCAGTCCATCAGGTGTTCGAAAGCGGCAATTCGACTGTCGAGCATTATCACCTCCGTTGATCTTTTCCAGTCCGAGGTCAGGCCAACCTCGGCGCCCCAAGCGGCTACTCACTTGCGTTCCATCAAGCGCGCCGGAAATTCTAACTCTGTGTGATATTGATTTCCTGCTGCATGAGAATCTGCTGGCTGTCACCGTGCCCTCAATGACTACAGGGGGCCTCATGATCAGGCAGTTGACCACTCTCTCGCTCGCCGCACTCGTTGCTGGTTGTGCGATTCAGAAGGCTGAGCAGCCGCCGAAGCCGGCGTTCGATAGCAGCCGTAATCCCGAATGGCTGTCTCCGGACATCTACCCGAACGGTGCAAGTCCGGAGAAGGAACCGGTCGTTCGGTATGGCCGCTACACCTTGGTGAGCACCCAACCCGATGCGAGCCAGCGCGACCTGATGGCACAGATCATCGACGTAACCATCCCGTCCAGCATGAACCCAAGCGTTAGGGATGCCATGCTCTACGTGGTCGACCGGTCAGGGTACGCCCTCTGCCCGCCCAGTTCGCAGCACGTCAACATCCTGTACACCCGACCTCTGCCGGCAGCCCAGTACAAACTTGGCCCGATGACGCTGCGTAATACCCTCCAGGTCCTCGCCGGCCCAGCCTGGCAGGTGAAGATCGATGAAGTGAACCGTCAGGTGTGCTTCGTGCTTCGCCCCGGTTACCAATTGCCAACCCCGTCGACGCCGGCAGGCGAGCTCTACGCCGACAAAGCGCGGACTCCTGAAACCAGCTCCGCCACACCGGGCTCGACGCCGGGCGTAGTCGTCGCCGCAGTGCCTAGTCCCCCTCCCATCTCCACCACTACGCCCGCTGTCGCATCCCCAGCGCCAGTGGCTCCCGCGCTCCCCCCAGTGGCACCCGCCAAGGATGGCTCTATCCCGGCTGCGACCGTAACCGCCGCGGCTAAACCTTCGACGCCTGCGTTCCCAGCACCGACAGTGCCGAACAAACAGGCAGCTTCCAAGCCAGCGGTTGCGGTCTCTAGTACCGCAGTCGGCGCCCCGCCCATCGAGGTCAAACCCGCTCCCCGGCCGCTGCCACAGGTATGGACGGCCGCAGTTGGATCAACGTTGCGCGAGACCGTTGAGGAATGGGCCAAAAAAGCCAATTGGCGAGTGATCTGGGCACAGGAGGACCTCAACTACCCCATTGAGGCCCCGCTGCGTTTCGAAGGGTCTTTCCAGGAAGCCATCAAGCAGCTGTTCCCACTTTACGACAACGCCCCTCGCCCCTTCGTGGTCGACGGCAGCGAGGGGGCGCAGAGCGTCCTGCACGTAGCTGAGAGGAAAAAGAAATGACCAAGTCCGCTTGGGCACGCTGGGCCCTGACGCCGATCGCCATGGCAATGTTGACCAGCTGCGCGCTGCAGCGCGTGAACGAGTCATTTGACCGCTCGGAGTATGAAGGGCGAACTGCAGGGCAATACAGCAAGTACCTCCAGAATCAGCAGCCTCAACAGGCGCGTGAAACCGTGGTGTTTAGCAACAAGCCGTGGGTGTCGACGCAGCCGCTGGTGAGCAAGCGTGGGCTGCCCTTCGCGCTCGATGCCGACATCGCGTATCGCCCGGCAGGGGCTGTCTCGATTTCGCAGCTGGCCCAGTACATCACCAAGGAAACAGGCCTGCCGGTAATCGTGGCACCTGATGCAATCAACCCGGCAATTCTGTCGTCTGGGAAGTCGGACAAAACGGCCCAGCCAAAGCCTCCTGTAGCAAACCCCGATAGCTTGGCCGGCCTCCTGCCAAGCTCAGTGATGGGTGGCTATGGTGATACGAGCACCTTCGACCTCGGCATTGGCTCCAGCAGCTTGATTTCGGGCCTCAAGTACTCAGGGAAAGTATCCGGTCTGCTCAACCAGGCGACCTCTCAGCTCGGCCTGTCCTGGCACTTTGACCAGGAACTACGAGGCGTGCGGATCACCTACTTTGACACGCGCACCTTCGATGTGTGGACCTTCGGCGATGTCCTGGAAATCGAGAGTACGGTGAAGTCCGGCCTGCTGACCTCGACAGGCAGCGGAGATACCGGCTCGTCCAGCTCTTCGGGCGCCACAGGGGAGTCTGGGAGCAACCAGAGCACCAAGTCGACCTATAAGACATCGTTGATGACCGACATCGAGAACGATGTGCGGGCAATGCTAAGCGTACAACCGCCCGGGCGCCTGTCGCTTTCCCGCTCCACCGGTTCGCTCACCGTCAGCGATCGCCCTGACGTACTGAACCGTATCGCGGCCTACCTCAAGGACACCAATCGCAGTATCACGCGGCAGGTACTTTTCAACGTCAAGGTCTATGAGGTGAACTTTACCGACAGCGATCAGACAGCCATCAACTGGAGCGCCGTCTACAAGTCGATATCAGGCAAATGGGGCTTTGGACTCAGCAACACCGTTGCCGGCATTAGCTCAGAGGCAATCTCTGCAACCGGTAGCATTCTGGACACGTCCAGCTCGCCGTGGGCTGGCTCGAAAGCCGTCCTCCAAGCTCTGTCGGAGCAAGGCCGGGTGTCGGAGGTCCGCTCGCCTTCGGTCACTACACTCAACTTGCAACCCGCGCCCATCCAGATCGGTAACGTTCAGAGCTACGTCGCCTCGAGCTCGACCACCACCACTGCCTCGGTAGGTTCAAGCACTGCCCTGACGCCGGCAACCATCACCAGTGGCTTCAACATGATGCTGCTGCCGAAGCTCCTGGACAAAGAAAACATGCTGCTGATGATCACGCTGAGCATCAGCAGCAAGCCCACCTTCAAGGACTTCGAAAGCAATGAATCGAAGATCCAGACCACAGACTATGACACCAAGAACGTTGCCCCCAAGGTACGCCTGCGGAGCGGTGAGACACTCGTCCTGACCGGGTTCGATGAGAACAGTGAAAACGCCGACAAGAGTGGTGTAGGGAGTGCAAGCTTCTTTGGCCTGGGCGGCGGTCGCAAGCGCGCTACCACCCACAGTTCCCTGGTCGTTCTGGTAACGCCGATCGTTCTACCCGACAGCCTGTCCAGCAGCTGGAGCATTCCTTACCCCCTCAGCAGCCATCAGTTCAGCTTGAACGGAACCGCTCCTGCCTCCCGCACCCACTGCAGGCCGCCACTCAGCGTCTGCCAGGTTCTTTGAGATGCCGACAATGAGCACTGAAACTCAGTCGCCACGCATCTCTCGGGTGCAGATTCTGCACCACCGAGGCCGAGCGTTCGTCACCGGATTGCGATGGCACCCGCTGGGCAGCGTGACTGGCCACATGAAGGAAGCTCGCCAGTTCGGTAAGGAGAACAAGCTCGATATCGTCACGATTCGACGTAACCCGCGAATTATCCAGGCCGGCTTCGTTGCTCGTACCGATGGTGTGACCAAAGGGATGTACTCCCTGGCCTCGACCCTGGCAGGCCAGCTCGGTGAGTCCTGGATCGCCGCGTGGCGAGTGAGCCCGGACGAGGATCGATACGCGCTTGTCGCTGTTTACAAGGGCGGCATCATCCCTGGCTGTGACGTCATTGGCTCGGAAGTCGAAATCCGCCGGCGAGTGGCGCAACAGCGCAGCCGCGGGATTGAGTTTGAAGAGTGGTATTTGCCCACCGAATTCGACATGGGGGGCAAACCACTCGATGTCGATGAGCTGCTCCAGCCGTCGAAGCTCAAGCGCGAGTATCGACTACGCCCATTGGTGTTCGGGCTATCCAGAGCAGAGCTGTCCCAGCTAGCAATCGCAGGCATCGTTGTTACAGCAGGGCTGATCGGTTGGTCGCAGTGGAGCGCCTACCAGGACCAGGTTGAGCTGGAGAAACGCTTGGCGGCCGAGCAGAAGCGGCTCGAAGAACTCGCCAGGCTGGAGCGGGAGAGTGGCAGCACTCAGCCTGCACAAGCCTTGGAGCACCCTTGGGCAAAACGTCCCTCAGTCGGAGACTTTGTGGACGGTTGCAGCAAGGTCATTTACTGGCTGCCCCCCAGCATCGATGGCTGGCTTTATGCCGACGCTGTGTGCGACGGCTCCCAGGTTCTGACCACCTACAACCGCACAGGCAACAGCACGGCAGCTGACCTCATATCCGCCACGAACGGCGTCTTTTCGGGTCCCCCTGCATTCTTCAACCAGGGTAATTCCGCGACGCTGCCTTACGCGATATCTCTGCCTGCAGCAGGTGACGAGCCACTGCTGAACGTAGCCGAAGCAACTGCCAATTTGACGTCGTCGCTTCATCGTTTTTCTCAAGAACCGACGCTCACTGAAGTGCCTGTTGCTGTTCCCCAAGAGCCCGCCCTGCCAGGACAACCCGCTCCTCCACCGCCTCCGCCCCCTGAGTGGAGGCAGTTTGAATTGAAGTACAGCACGGGTGTGCTACCGCACGACTCGCTCACGGACGCACCCGTCCAGGGGCTGAGGCTGCGCGAAATCAAGGCTGAGTATCAGGCCAACCATTTGATGTGGACTGTGACAGGTGATCTGTATGCGAAATAACGCCGTGGGCCTCTTGATCGTCGCGGCGTTCGCTACGAATGCCTTTGCGACCCCTTCGGAATTGTCTGGCATCAGCATTGGCGAACTGGGGAAGGTACAGAGCGAGACGATTCTGTTGAAGGCCAAGGCCGAACGAGCCAAGGCCGAGCGAGAAATGAAGGGCGAACCCACGCCATCGGTCCAACCGGTAAGCACTGGGATGAGTAATCCCTTCCCTGCGCCTCAGCCTATGCAGTACCTGCCCTCTGAAAGCAAAGCAGCCGCCAAGTCAGACCTCCCAGTGGTCAAGGCCGTCACGGGTTCAGCTCGCAGGATGCAGGCGACCCTGCTCTACAGCAGCGGTATCGAGGTTGATGCCCTGATTGGCCGCGAGCTGCCTGGTGGCTACCGCGTTGCTCAGATCACCCTGGACGGCGTAACGCTCGAGCGTAAGGGCAAGCGATTCCCGTTGGGGTTTTCTGACCAGGCCCCATCGGTAGCCATCCAGCCCCCTGCGCTCACCCAGCCAGCCAACGCCTTGCCCGGCATGTTCCAAACCAAGCCCTGAGGTAGCGCCCAGTGACCGTCCTTACAGCTCCAAACCCTGCCGATAGTCTGTCGGCAGATGCCGGCACAGCAGCTCTGTTCTCCCCTGCCTGTACCGTCTTGACGGCCCCAGGGGGCAGATTCGAGGTAAAGCCCGAGTTGCGTCTTTACTGCGCGCTAACCGAAGACGGCACACTTCATGTGTCGACCCAGCACCAGACTGATCCTTGGGTGATGGCTTTCATGGATCAGCTCGACCACGCAGGGTTCGACTACACGATCTCGACGTGCTCGATGACAGACATCAAGGCGCTTTACCAAACCTCCGCCCAGGCCGGCGTGGGTCTCGCGCAAGTCGATACCGACCGTCAGGCCCATGCCCTGCAGATACTGGGTGATGCCCATCGACGCGGGGCCAGTGACGTACACATCGTTGTTGGCCACGACATTTCCAAGATCTTCTACCGCCTACATGGACTGCTCTGGGAGGCACGCCAGGAGTCAAGCCTGGTCGGTCTGGAGCTGTGTTCAGCGCTCTACAACAGCATGTGTGACGTCACCAAAGATCACTACCAACCGCAGATCGCGCAAGACGCGCGCGTTGGTCGGGAATTCGTGCAACAGCTTGGGTTGTTCGGTGCCAGGGTAGCTACGCGCCCTCTCGTGGACGGTCCGCTGATGGTCATGCGGCTTCTTTACGACGATCAAAAAAAGATGACGCTCGAACACTTGGGCTTCTTGCCGGCGCAAATCGAACAGTTCGCGCGCCTTCGGAGTCTGCCGTATGGGGTGAACTTGATCACCGGTCCGACTGGCTCCGGAAAGTCAAAATCGCTGCAGGTGAACCTGAACTTACTCCACGACGAGACGCAGGGTACGAAGCACCTTCTGACTCTCGAGGATCCACCCGAGTATCCGCTAAAAGCCAATCAATCCCCATTGAGTAGCGGTGAGACTTGGAATCACGGCATCAAAAACTCAGTCCGCCTGGATCCTGACATTTTGATGTACGGAGAACTGCGGGACGTTGAGTCGGCCCAGGCCGCTTACAGCGGAGGGATGACAGGTCACCAGGTTTGGTCGACGTTGCACACGAATAACGCTGTCGCTTCCCTTCAGCGCCTGATCGACATGGGGGTACCCAAGTACCTGGTGACGGATCCTGCCCTCACCACCGGCATCATCAACCAGTCCCTGCTTCCAGTTCTCTGCCCTTCATGTCGCGTTCCATTGTCTAGGAACCTCGGGACGATCACTCCCGGCCTACTTTCTCGCCTTGAAAAACTGAGGATCGTCGACCAGGTCAATCTGCGCGGCGAAGGCTGCTCATGCTGTAGAAATCTCGGTGTCGTCGATCGAACCGTAGTAGGTGAGGTGTTGCTCACCGACATGCAGTTCATGGGTGTCTTCTCAGAGAGAGGTGCCAGCGCTGCGCGTAGGCATTGGGTTAAGGAGATGGGGGGCATTACCAAGATCGCTCATGCCATTACAAAGATCGAAATGGGAAGTATCGATCCTCGGCACGCAGAGACCATTATTGGTCCGCTCGATTTTGACCGCCAGTTAGTCGAGCTCTCCCATGTTTGATGCGCTCCAAGACTTCCGAGCTGGTTTGAAAGAGGCGTCCCGAGGTTGGGTCGAGACCTTCTATGCCAAGCAATTCGGGAAGAAGGAGCGCGTCCAATTCTACGAGAGCCTCATGGGCGTGCTCGAGGACGGGATCCCGATCGAGGTTGCTCTGGAGACGGTTGAAAAAGCCTTCAGCAACAACGGCAAGGAGCTGCATCCGGTATCGATAATCTGCGGCGAGATCGCAATGACAGTACGTGGGGGGAAGTCCCTGGCGCACTCCTGCAGGGCTCACGTTCCTTACGATGAAGCGTCACTGATCGAGACGGGAGAAGAAACCGGGAACCTGGTGCAGGCGTTTCGTGATTGCGTGCGGATCATCGAGATCCGCCAGCGCATTGGCCGGCTGGTCCGATCAGTAGTTGCGCTTCCATCGCTGACCTGGAGCCTGATGTGGGCGCTCTTGTATGTGATCGCCCTATGGATGGTCCCTTCAATGACAAGGCGATCGGACCCAGAATCCTGGACAGGTATTCCGGCGCTGCTTTACCACCTGTCCAACCTCGTCACCCATTACGGTTTGGCAATACTGATCGGCCTGCTGGCGGTGATCGCCATTGCTGTAACCACGCTACCCGTATTTTGCGGGCTCAAGATCAAACCTGACAGCCCGACCTGGCAGGTACAGGTGAGCAGGGTTCTGCAAGTCGCGCGCCTTCGCGTTGAGTCGTTCCCACCTTGGTCTCTGTACAAGGTTCTGCACGGCTCAATTTTCCTGTTGAACATGTCGGTGATGTTGCGCACCGGCATCAACCAGCTGGATGCCTTAGCCATCCTCAACAGGAGCGCTCCACCTTGGCTCAGCGAAAGGCTCGACGCGATTCACTACGGCGTGAGCTCAGGCAAAAACTTCGGCGAAGCGCTGAAGCTCGCCGGACACCAATTTCCCGATGCGATGGCCATCCACTATCTGGAGGTCCTGGCGACCCGCAAGGGATTCGCGGAGTCCATGGAGCGCTTTGCCAATCGCTGGCTAGAGCAAACCCTTCTTCGCGTTGATGCGACTTCCAAATTCCTGATCGCCATGTCCTCGGTGTGCATGGGCGTCCTGATGATCCTCGTGGTCATCGGGATCTTCCAGATGGCCGGAAGCGTAATGGACTCAACCAGCTTTTAAACAGTAACCAAGGAGTAACAAGCATGGTAACTCGTGCAAAACGTACACAAGCCGGCTTCCTGTCGATTGACGGTGTTTTCTGGCTGATGCTGATCGCGGTTGCGATCGGTTTCATCGTCTGGATGAGCTGGAGAATGATCGGCAACTCCGATGTCGCGATCGAACAGAGCAACATCAGCACCCTGATCGCAAACACCAAAAAGCTTAAAGGCTCCACTGGCTACGGGACGTCCGGGCAGAGCCTGGTAACGTCCCTGATCAACATCGAAGGCACCGGCTCGATGGGGATTTCCGGCACCACCCTGGTGAACCAGTGGAATGGTGCCGTGACGGTCGTCAGCAACGGTATGACCTTCACTATCTCCGAAGCCAACGTTCCGAAAAGCGCCTGTATCACTTTGGCAACCAAGGTGGCCAAAGACAAGCAGACCACTACCGCAATCAATGGCGGCACGGCGACCACGGGTGAAGTACTAGCGACTGCAGCAACCACCAGCTGCTCGAACAACGCCAACACCATGACCTGGACCACCTACTGAAGGAGCTTGGTGTGAGCGCCATCTCCGAAGCAAACTTCGTCGACCTCTACCTCGGCGACGGTTTCGCGGACGTGAAGGGGCTGCCTGGGCAGCCCACTCGTGTTCCTGCCCCTCAGGAATGGGGAGTCGAAATTGATCAACTGCGCGAGCGCTGCCAAGAGCACTTCAACAAAACGCAGGAACCTGAGTTCTCGCTGATTTTCGATGGTGCCGTTTACCGGGTTACCCAGCTCCAGGATCTCCACGCACAATCGCTCTTCGTACTGAGCAGGTCGGTGGTTCGGATTCTCCCGCTGGACGATCTCGGGCTGCCTGATGAACTCCATCGGAGCCTGTTCGACCCTGGCATACGAGGGTTGATATTCATCTGCGGTGAGATGGGCTCCGGCAAGACCTCAAGTGCGGCCTCGATGGTTGCGGCAAGGCTTGAGGAGCTTGGGGGAATGGGACTGACCGTCGAGGATCCACCCGAACCTCTGCTGCATGGCGAGCATGGACTTGGGCGCTGTATCCAGATCCCAGTCTCCCGTCGCCAGGGTGGATATGAGGAGGCGTTGATCCGGGCGCTGAGAACGCGCGCGGAGATCCTGATGGTGGGCGAAGTACGCGACACACCGACAGCCGCCCAAGTAGTCCAGGCCTCGATCAATGGTCATTTCATCATCTGCACCGGGCATGCCGGCAGCGCCACCAAAGGCATTGAGCGCTTGGCTTCGCTGGCACAGCCACTGATCCCGAATGCGAAAGACCTGCTGGCTCAAGGACTCATTGCCGTCATCCACCAGGTCCTGATCCCTGACGCATCTGGCTTCAAGCGGCTGAAACTTCAATGCCTGTCTCTGGTTGGAACCGACGCACCTGGTATCCGCGAAAAGATCCGTGCCGGCCAACTGCAGATGCTCGAGCAAGACATCGCCAACCAGTCCTCTAGGAGCCTCTGGAATGATCAATAAACGCAACCAGGCGGGGATGCTCGGCGTGGACGCCGTCATGGCATTGCTCGTGCTCTCTGTGCTCATCACCCTGGGCTCGGTGTGGATCATCAAGCAGATGGACGCCCAGGACTTCAGGATCGCTGCAGACAAGCAGAAGGCGGTCGCTGACGCGGTCAGCAAGTACCTCAAAGACAACTTCAGTACTGTGCTGGCGAGCGCCACCGCTACGAATCCGGTACAGATCACAGTACCGATGCTTCGCAACACGAACTTCCTGCCGGCCGGGTTCACGGACACCAATGGGTTTGGCCAGACGATCGTCGGGCTGGCTCGCAAGCCGAATGCCAACCAGTTGGAAGCTGTCGTCCTCACCACCGGTGGCCAGGCCATATCGGAGCTGGGCATTCGAACAATTGCAGAAAACCTCGGCGGCCCGGGCGGCTTCATTTCTTCGAGCAACACCAATGTGATTCAGGGCGTACGCGGTGGCTGGCAAGTGACCCTGAGCAACTACGCCATCAACCCCGGCGCCGGCCATACCGCAAGCGCACTGTTCCTGATGGATGGCCAACTCGCCAACGACTACCTGTATCGCAACGCGGTGCCGGGCCACCCCGAGCTGAACAGCATGAACACCGACCTCAGCATCGGGGGGCACAATATCAACAACGCAGCAGCCATCACTGCGTCTGGCAATGTGACAACCAGTGCGGACCTCAATGCTCGGAACGTGACGGCGACAAATACGGTGACTGCAGCAACCGCCAACATCACAGGGGAGACCTATACGGGCGGCTGGTTCAGATCGCGCGGTGATACTGGCTGGTACAACGAAAAATGGGGCGGCGGCATCTACCAGTCGGATCCGGACTGGGTGCGCATCTACAACAACAAAGGCCTCGCTACGGGTGGTGCCGTCGTCGCCGGTCAGGTCCAGTCCTACGGCAGCATCAGCGCGTCTGGGCGACTTACGACGGGGGAGTATCTCTCGATCGGTGGCCAGGCTGCTGAGGGTGCTGCCTGCAGCGACAACAGCCTGATCGCCAAAAACGCTGCCGGCCAAACCCTTTCCTGCCAATCAGGGGTATGGCGCTCCGCATCCAGTACAGCCCCCAAGTGCGCGGCTTACACCATCCCCGGGTACGCCGCGAACGACGTGACCACATACGCCTGCCCCGCGGGCTACACCAAGATCGGGTGGGACACCTACGGCCAGGGTTGGCGCTCGAGCACGACGCCCGGAATCATCATCGGCTCCAACGATTACTCGACCATTTTCTGCTGCCAGTTCTGACCCAGCGCCGCCGTGCCGGCGGCTCCAACTGCTCGATAAGCAATGATGGCTTTGTGACACACCCTCTAGCGGGTATCATGGCTTACCGCCTTACCGAGCTTCCAAGCAGCACTTACAAGGATTGAGAAGTGAGCAGTATCCATTTTGATGTAGATGCAGTGTATTGCATCTCTTTAGACACTCGCGAAGATCGCCGCCAGCTCTTCAGAGAAAGCATCGGCGAAGTAATCGATAACCCTGTCAACTTCCACATCGTTCAAAAACATCACGATCCCAAACAAGGTTGTTACGAGTCTCATCAGCAGCTGGCTCGCCTTGCCCTGGATCAGGGACTTGAGCGCATTCTTGTGTTTGAAGATGATGTGAAGCCTTATGAACTCAAAGCCTCACGCATTCAATGGATCAACCGGTTCATGCGTCGGCACCGATTCGAGGCGCTACACCTGGGCTACTCCATGGGCCGAACATGGCTGACGTGGTTTCCATTTATCGCTCGTGGACGCGTCGTAGCGCTGCATGCCTACGTGCTTTCGCGAGAAGGCTGCCAGATCCTGGCAAACACCCAATATGACGGCACACCTGTCGACGTCGTTTTCAAAAACACTATCCGCCAGCACTGCGTTTTCCCGATGATGTTCCGGCAGCACGCTGCCTGCGTAACTGGGAGCGACCTGGAGCAAGTGGTTAAAAATGAAGATGATTGGTGGGAGCGCAACTGGCGCAAGCATTGGCGGTCGCCGCTCAAGAACATGTGGAAAACGTTGCTGCGTTGGAATTTCTAACACGCTCATGATGCGGCTGGGGCGATCTCAGGAACTATTGGTCTTGACAAAGCCCCACAGGGCTGAACTTCACCCTCTGCACTCCAGGAGGCCAGGCAATGTCTTTCAACTGGATCGTCATAACCATACTTCTGATTGCCGTGGGGATAGTTTCCCTGCAGGAGGAACAGTCTCTCCAGCTCTCGGACTACGCCACGGTTGATTCGGTCAGCCGTAACTTCCTCGTTTACCGATCAGCTGCAGCGCAGTATGCCGCTGCGAACCCATCCTACACTGGCACGCCTGCAGATGCCGCCTTGTCGCTTCCCTCCTGGTTTTCCAAACCATCGGGCTTGGCCGCCTATGTGACGGCGGGACAGAGCTACACCTACTTCACCGGTGCCGTACCAGCGGGGCTACCTGCTGCCCTAGTGGAAAGAACCCAATCGATGTCCGTTGGGGTCAAGCGTTCCGGACTGCTGTACTCGCCAGTTGCTGGCGTGACGAACGTCACTATTCCTCCGCTTGTACCCGAAGGCGCGGTCGTAGCGCTCAACTAAAGAATTCAGGCTGCAAGGGCGTATCGGCTTGCATCTGTACGGTGCCGACAACATAATGCCATCAGCAATGGTTCAACCCCGCTGGCTACTGACGGTCATCAGTAGCGCCCAGGTGTTGTGGTTCGCCCCAATACCAAACCGTAAGCACGCTATAGCTCCGGGAAGGGCGTGCGGATCTGGTTGTGATTCTCCCTTTGCCTCCCTGCTCTCTCTAGTCGCGCAGCCGTCTAACTCGTGATGATCGAGTCCAAAGGCATACAGAGTCTCAAGAGATTCGGTGCTTCTTAGCTCCAAGGGCCACACCGGTGATGTGGCCCCACTCTTTTCTTTCCCTTTGGGTAGCCTGATGGACTTCAAGCGAGGTCCATCAGGCTACCCAATGGGTATTTCTCCCCCTGCCGGTGGCCCGCCGGCGATAAGCCGGGCTCCTTTTGTGCGCGGATGCGTGCCTCACGTTTGCTGGCCAAAGCCACGAGAATGGCCAGGTGATGAGAATCGAGACGATCAATGCCCAGGGATCGACGATTCCGACACAGGTGGCTCCTTCAACTTTTTTTTTCAAACACGGCTGGGTCACCTTTCAAGGGCTGATCCAGCCGGACTTCTCCCTCCATCTCTCCCCCCTTTCCCCCCTCCGCTTGACACAACCCTTCCCCGCTCCGATTATTAAGCCGTGATCTGCTGACGTCGTCAGCAACATGCCCCATGCAGCTCGGATCCGTAATGCTGCAGCACGAAGTCTGTGTGATCCACCAGCCCAAGGTCGTTTAGCTTCTGGTAGCACGACCGGTCGACCTCCGTCGATAGAAGCTCCTTCCGCAAACCCAGCGGGGAATACATTTCCCCGTGAGGGACAGTGTTTTCTCCGCATTTTTTAACCGCAGGAGAAACACCATGACCGCAATGTCCGCACCCTCCATCGGCTTCCGTTTTGGCTACGCGCTCGGCACCCTCACCCGTGAGTTCCTGCGCGCCATGAAACGTCCAGCCCCAGTAGTCCCAGCACATGTTCGGCCTGTTGTACAACTCGCGAACATAGCACCCACCCGCAGCGACTGGGATGAGCTTTGCCGCATTCCAACCCTCGCACGCCGCGGTGTTGATCTGAACCAGTGGTTCGAAAACAACACCAAAGCGGTACCACCGACCAAGCGCCGCACCCGTCAGCGCAAGCCGAGCAAATCCAAAGCATCAGAGCTGCGTATGGGCCCGCTGAACGACCTCATAGCTCCAGTTGCGATCTAACTCCCTCCAACCTCACCCAGTGCCAGGCACCCCACCTGGCAAGGTGAGGGCCTGGCGATCAAAGGAACGCCATGGTTTCAAAAAAACGTGCCGCTGTGGCAGACGACCTTCGCAAGATCGGAACGACGGCCGTTGCCGCCGCCCTCGTAGGTATCTTCCTCAGCACTAGCCGTCTCCTGACCGCTTTCGCCCTCGTGGTAGGTGTTGTAATCTGGATCACAGGCATTTACCTCACCCCGGAGGAATGACATGAGCCAAACCACATTCGGCATCCTCATGTTCACCGCCCTGCTCGTCATCTGCGTCGGCATGGCAGTTTGGGCCGATTGGCCTAATATCAAACGCCGGTGCCAGAAGATTCTTCGAGCACATTGATCATCGATTTTCCCTACATAACCCTCCACCTGGAGGGTTTTTTTCTTTCAGGGCTTGACAATGTGTTTCTCCGTTTCCATCCTTGTGACCGTGAGCTGCTGACGTCGTCAGTAACCCAAGCCCGAGCAGTCATGATCTGAAAGACTGCTACACCCACTGCGGTGTTGATCTCCCCAAAATCGCCAAGCTTCCGGAAGCGCGATTGATCAATCGAGAGATTGATGGAAGCCCACCCAACTTGCTACATCCCAACCCACGCGGGGAATACTTTCCCCCATGGGCGAAGTGTTTCTCCGCTTTCGCTATTGAAACTGGAGAATCACCATGAGCAACCAATCCAACGAAGCCAAATTCTTCGACCTGCACACCACTGGCATCGGCTACCTCAACCGTATCCGTGAAGTCAGCCCCCGCAAGGGCAAGCCCTTCACCTGTGTCACCGTTGCAGCTTTGCACGGCGCGACTGATAAAGCCGAGTATTCCTACATCGACTGCAACGTTGTCGGTGCTGAGGCAGAATCGCTGGTTAAACGCTGCCAGCAGGCCGTTGAAGCCAAAAAGAAGGTGCTCGTCTCCTTCCGAATCGGCGACATCTGGGCTGACGCTTTCACCTATGATAAAGGCGACAAGAAGGGTCAGGCCGGCGCAAGCCTCAAAGGCCGTCTGCTCTTCATCGGCTGGATCAAAGTTGACGGCAAGCTGGTTTACGAAGCGAAGCCGAAAAATGCCACCCCGCCCACTGACAATCAGGGACAACCTGGTGTTGATCAAACGTTGAATCAGGAACAACCTGAGCAACCCGTGAATCAGGGACAGCCAGTCGCCGACCAATTCGGTGAGCAACTCGACCATGACCTCGGTACTGATCTTCCCAAGGAAGCCAACCAGGCTGCATAACCCCTATCAAGGCGCTGATTTCAGCGCCTTCATATTCTGCCAAGGAGGCAGTCATGAAAATCCTGTTCGCGTTGAACCTTCTAATCCTGGTCGCCGCTGTAATCCTCGGCGACATTGTTTTCGGTGCCTGCGCTTTCATTGGGCTGAGCGGTTTCGCGATCAACGTGCTCAACCGCAAAGCCAGCACAGTCCCGACTGCGCTGCCCCACTGATCACTAACCTGATTCCTACCCAATAGGGGACGACGATCCCCTTCGGGAGGCGTTTTCCTCACAAAGGACTTCGCCATGCCCTACTGCATCACTGTCGCTGGAGATATTCAGCAGTGCTTCCCTGACTTCGCTACCGCGCGCTCAGATATTCTGGAGCTGCGTAACCAGGGTCAGAAACCTAGGCTGTACTACTCGACCTCATTCGCGCATCTGGGCTGTGAGATCGATGATAACGGGGTGCGAATCCCAGACTACACAAACATGCAGTGGTGCGATTACGCCAAGCTGCTTCCTCACTTCGCCTCATCTTGGTCAATCACGGATGATGAACTGTCAAATGACAGATATCGTCTTGTTGATGTCTATGCGCAGCTCAGCGGCCGTGAATACCATCTAGCTGACATGGCCTATGCCCGAGGCGAGATAACTCCCAAGGATCTTCGGGTTAATACACGCCTTATCAGGGTCATACAGGGTCTTATGGATCCGAATGATCTGTAGCATTTCACTTAACCGTATCGGGAACATCACCCGATCTGGCTGATGATCCTCAATGGAGAGACATCATGCCTCTGCTGAACTTCGAGCGAAATTTCGAACTCCTCTACGTACCAGTTAATTATCCCGACCTGGAAGGGTCAGTTCATTTCTCATCAGTCCTGTCAGCGTTTTTGTGGCTGGATGAGAATAAGCCTCGGGTATTGAACTGGGAGTTACGTGATGTACTCACCGACGGCATCGCTTTTTGTATCGATGCGACGTATGCCATCGAGCTGTAACAACCAGACATCCTTCGGCTGCGCTCTTATAAACCTTATCGGGTACATCACCCGAGCGGGTTGGTGACCCCCTCATCGGAGAATCACCATGTCTCAAGCCACCCAAGTCTTCAATGGCGTCATGTTCATCACCAATCCCTTCGAGAAACGAGTTGCCGGGGCCTTCATCCGCGTAGACGTGCTTGAGCGGCGGTTCGCGGACTCAATCAAAGCTAGCTCGAACCTCGCCCTGGATCGCTGTGGCCAACACTTCGAACTGTACGAGATGAGCCTGCTCACTACGCTGCGCGATCAGTATGCAGCTCTCACCTTTCCTCACGACCAGTTGTTCAAACGTGAGGCAGAACGGCAAGGCTTCCAGCTCGATGATGAGCACTACCGCGCTGTACAGGAAGCTAGTTCCAACCTCTGGGAAGATATCTACGAAGACATGATCTGACCCACCCTGTATCACCAGTCCTCCACCCCGAAGGGTATCCCTTAGGGGGGGACTTTCAAAGCAGGCACCTGGCAACTGTGAGGCCTCAGCCTACAGTCCGGGAAACGAATTCCGTATTGGTTCACTGTCGTTGACAGTGCCTCCCGGAGCCAGGGTTTAAGGCTCCAGCGCGTTGCGCCAACCCACCCAAGATCGCCTAGCACTCGGCAGCGCGATCACATCACTCAGTGATGGAGTGCCTTCTACTTTACCTACCCGCGGGGATCTCATCCCTCGCGGACTGAGGCCTCGCTCATTCTGGAGACCTCTGATGTCCATACCATCCGCCTCGTCCGAGGCATACCTCACCCTTCCGGTTGTCCTGGACAACGCTGCGTGGATGCGTGCGGTCTATCTCGAAAACCCTGACCGGGTAGCCGAAATGAGCCAACGCCTCGCTACCGTCGTACAAACGGCGTGGCAAGAACTCAAGCAGCAACCTCTGGCCAAGGCTTTTACCTTCGGCGTGTATACAAAGCGCCATACTGGCCGCCAACGTGACTGGGTTGCCCTCGCTTTGCGAGTCGTCACCCCCGAGAACGAGCCTGCCTACATCCAGATCCAGCTGCAGCCCACTGCAGACCCCGCCTGACACAGCCAGTTAATCACCCAGAGGGGTCACCCTCTGGGGTGGCTTCCTCTCAACCAGGAGCACGCCACATGGCACAATCACCCAACCCCTTCAACATCGCTACCGGCGATCACCCTGTACCTCATCCCTGCTGCAGCCAAGCGTTCGAGATCGCATCTGCACACTTGCCCGAGGAGGACTGGGAGGAGCTGCAGGCACTCGTTGAAACTGCTGATACAGCTCTGCTTCAGTTCGAGTGCTTCACCCTGCCCGACAGTGACGCCATCGGCTTCAAACTTCTCAGTACGCCCTGGACCGACCAACATCTGGGACAGTACTGGGGGTACGAACTGTCGACACTTCAAGCTCTGCAAGCCACCGAGGGCTTCAGTGAGGAGACCATCCGAGTACTCACTCTTGCCGCTCAGGCTGAAGTGAGGTTCCTGGTCATCGACCCCAACAGCAACGTTCTCGACGGTCTGCCGCTGTTCGACTGCTGACCACCTTCCACCCTCGCGGGGAACGCCCGCTGGGAGTTCCCCATGCTTTACGGGGAGCGCGCATGATCTCAATCACCGGCCAGTTGGCCATCCGCACCATCTCCGGCCGACTCGGGCTATTCAACGTCGGCCGCCTCAGTACCTCGATCGGTGAGTTCACCATCAAGGATGCTCTTCTGGATCAGTACCAGGAGGGTAAATACCGAGGTGATTTCGCGATCAAGCAGATTCGCCCATCGTATTACTCACACGGCGGTCGACTCGTTGTTGAGATCAGGGCTGAACTCGAGGGCATGACCCTGGAGGATGTCACAGGTCTCAGTCGCGAAGACGAAGAACACCTGCCAACCAACGTCCCTGACCCTCTTGAAGAGGACGGGCCACCACCCACACCGATACCGCCACGTCGGACTCCAAGTACGCCGGCGCGACAGCCCCAAACTGATGCCTTCGCCTCGGATGAGCCCTTCGGGATGAGTCCATCGGAGCCACCGAGCACGAACGACATCGATGCCGAGCTATTTGGCACGGTTTGGCCATTGAGCGAAACCGTGAGGCTCGACACCACCGTAGACCGACAACGGCTGCGCGCCCAGTGCACGCGGCTGGACCAGCTCGGTTTTACCATGGACTTCAAAACTCAAACCTGGACCAGGGCTTCGCCTTAACCCCCCCCTGCCAGACCACTGCCGCAGTCAACCTGAACCACACACCCTGAGGGGCCTCCTCGGGGGCTCCATTTATCTACCTGGAGCACCACCATGAACGCCATGTTCAGCCACTTGAGCAAACAAACCCTCGCCAACATTGAGGACCAGCTGTCCAACAACGAGGTGTCGACTGACGAGGAACTCGTCGACTTCTTCATCGAAGAGTTGGACCTCACACTGGACCAGGCTGAGGCTGCTATACGTCTCCGCGACCAGTACCGGATCCAAATATTCCTCGAGGGTCACGGCCCGCTGCACCAACAAGACAGTGTGGCTTTCGATCCGCTCACCAGGACCTTCAATTAACCACCAGACCACCCCGGGGGGCGTTTCCGCCCTCTGGGACGGACGCCTCCACAATGGAGGCCATCATGCACCCATCCCCCTTGTTTCAGATCGAGGAATGCCCGGACCTGTACGTCGACGCCTGTGTGTGCGACGAACAACGCAACTTGGTGTTCATGTCGGCCTGGGGTCGTGACACCGCACTACAGGAGTTTCTGGCCAGGCTCACACTTGGCCGGGAAGAGAATGGCCTTGAGCAGTTTCACATTCTCGTCGACGGGCGGAGCATTCCCGTCTTCCCCAACCAGGACCTGCTGGAAAAGCGCACCACACGGCAATTCCGCGGGACGTTGTTCGGCAGCATGTTGCACCTCTGGCTGTTCGATCGACGCGCCTCTGTTCCCGACCAAGCCAATCACTTCGCTTTCGCCCTCCTGGAGCGAAATGAAGCTCCACACCATCGACTCTGGCCGCTGGTAATCGAGACCTGCCCACTCCCCCTTCTCTCCCACTGGCGCGAGCCCGTGATTGAGGTACTCACCCAGCACCAGATGCTGATCGCCCTCCCTGGAGCGATCGGCAATGTCTGCGCCTGGCGACTCGCCATGAAGCTCGAGGTGCTCGAGCCTACTCTCGGAGAGCTGATTCGCCAGGGCGTACTCACCACTGAAGCTCAGGCACCTGCCTGAGCTCATCCACCAACTCAAAGGACACTCTATGGCCCTCATGTTTCCGCGCCTGGCGCGCAACTTTGCCCGCAACGGCTACTACCCCACCGATGAAATCACTCTTGAACGCACGCTGCAGGCACTCACTCCCGCCACTTCGGGCAGGATGAGGATCTGCGACCCCTGTGCCGGCGAGGGTGTCGCCCTTGCTGAAGCGGCTCATCTCTTAGGCCGCGACCAGGTCCAAGCGTTCGCCGTCGAGTACGATCTCGAACGCGCGGATCACGCGCGTGGCCTGCTCGACCGGGTGCTGCACAGCGACCTCTTCGACACCTTGATCAGCCGCCAGTCGTTCGGCTTGCTCTGGCTCAACCCACCCTACGGTGACCTGGTCGCGGATCACTCCGGTGCATCCCAGTACCAAGGCAACGGCCGCCGGCGCTTGGAGAAAGCCTTTTATCAACGCTGCCTCCCGCTTCTGCAGTACGGCGGCGTCATGGTGCTCATCGTTCCTCACTACGTGCTGGACGACGAGTTCACAGGATGGCTGAGCAACCACTTCGCCGAACTGCGCGTATACGGTGCTGCAGACCCCACCTTCAAACAGGTGGTGATCTTCGGCATTCGCGTACGCCGGCAAGACCTGGCTCGGGCCACCACCAACCAGGTGAGGTCCCGCCTGCAGGCGATCGGCGCTGGGCAGCAACTGGCCGAGGAGATCCCTGCCACCTGGCCATGGGAGCCGTACCTCATTCCGTCAGTTGCCAGCGAGCTGGAGCACTTCTACCGCATTACCCTGGAGCCGGAGCAATTCGCCTCCGAGATTCTGCGGCTGCGAGGCCTCTGGCCCGACTTCAACTTGCATTTCGGTCAGGCCGGCCTTCAACCCCGAGCCCCTGTCCGCGAGCTTTCTCGCTGGCACCTCGCCCTGGCCCTGGCCGCCGGCGCAATCTCCGGTGTTGTACGTTCGAAGTCGGGGCGCGTCTTGGTCGTGAAGGGTGATACCTACAAGGACAAGGTGCGCAAGACAGAATTCACCGAGGACGAGAAAGGCAACGTCTCAGAAGTCAGGATCCTCACCGACCGGTTCATTCCGATCATCCGCGCCTGGGAAATGACACCTTCCTCGGTGAACTACGGCAAGGTGCTGATCATCAGTTCCTCACCGGCGAGCAACGACGAAGCGCCTGCAACCGATCAGTCAGTTGCAACGCCGCTGTTCAACCCGGGGCAGATCATGATGACCGCCGCTGTCAGCCATCTGGTCGAAACCGGGCAGCTCAACCCTACTCCCGCGCTGAAACGCCATCTTGCTGGCGACTGGGGTGAGCTATGCGATGACGATCGGGCCTCCAATCAGCTTGCGCTTACCCACGGAGACCGTTTGTTCTCAGGCTACGACATCGACGCGGGCGACGAGTCCAGGCTCTGGATCATCACCGAAGCCGACCGCAGCTCCACCACCCTGCTGCTTCCCAGCGACTACTGACCCACGCCGCAACGGCGACAACCCCACACCGACCCACAGGGTATGCCCATACCCGCTGGGGTTTGTGCATGCCCTGCTTTCCCTGCAGGAGATGCACATGAACGCACTGACCCAAGCAGCCGCCTCGGCCAACTCCCCACTGAATATCAACCTGACGGCTTTCATCGACGAATTTGGCGATGAGCTACTGGAGTCGCTCAACCGCTCCAACCCTCCGGTTTATACCGGCAGCATTAACGAACAGCGCCAGGCCGTGATGGCAAGTCTCAAGCGCACGCCATTCGTGGCGCAAGCTGAGGTTGTCCAAGCCATCACGGCGCTTCTGCTCGATCGCAACGAGCAAGCTGCGATCATCAACGCCGAGATGGGTACCGGGAAGACGATGATGGCCATCGCAGTCGCTGCCGTGCTCCACGCGGCAGGCTACCGTCGAACCCTCGTCATCTCACCACCCCACCTTGTCTACAAGTGGCGGCGCGAGATCCTGGAGACCACACCAGGCGCCCGCGTCTGGGTGCTCAACGGCCCGGACACGTTGGTCAAACTGCTTAAGCTGCGTGACCAGGCGGGGCAAACCTATGACGGCCGGCCGGAGTTCTTCATCCTCGGCCGCGTCAGGATGCGGATGGGTTTCCACTGGCGACTCGCCTGCTGGAAGCGGCGCACTGCAGGTGGCCAGCGGCTGGCGGCATGTCCAGATTGCGGCCAGGTCCTCGAGGACCTGGAAGGCAACCTGGTCACCGTGGAAGAGTTCGAGCGCGGTGATCGCCGTCGCAACTGCAGTGCCTGCAACGCTGCCCTCTGGACGCTTATGCGCCCAGGCAAAGCTGATGGTGGGGACCGACGCTCGACAATCCTGAAGTCGATGTGCCGGATACCAACGATCGGCCCGGTCCGGGCGGAACGGCTGCTGAACGACTTCGGCGAGGACTTCCTGGCCTCGATGCTGGTCGACAACGTCTCAGAGTTCATCAACTTGATGGACGCGAAAGGCAACTTCGTCTTCAGCGACCGTCAGGCCAAGCGCATGGAGCGGGCGATGGCCAACATCGAGTTTGGATTCGGCGAAGGCGGATACCAGCCGACAGAGTTCATCAAGCGCTACCTACCCGATGGTTTCTTCGACCTGCTGGTTGTCGACGAAGGGCATGAATACAAGAACAGCGGTTCGGCCCAGGGCCAGGCCATGGGGGTGTTGGCCGCGAAGGCGCGTAAAACCGTGCTTCTCACCGGGACCTTGATGGGCGGCTACGCCGACGACCTGTTCTACCTCCTGTTCCGCATTCTCACCCAGCGCATGATCGAGGACGGCTACCGACCCAACGCACGCGGCAGTATGGCTCCTGCAGCCATGTCGTTCATGCGCGATCACGGAGTCCTCAAGGACATCTACACCGAGCGCGATGGCGATTCGCACAAGACTGCCAAGGGCAAGAAGCTGTCGGTACGCACCGTGAAGGCCCCAGGCTTCGGCCCTAAAGGCATCCACCGGTTCGTGCTGCCATTCACCGTGTTCCTGAAGCTCAAGGATATCGGTGGCAACGTGCTGCCCAGCTACCAGGAGGAGTTCATCGACGTGCCCATGGCGCCGGAGCAGGCCTCGGCCTACCAGCGCTTGGCGGCCACGTTGACCGCTGAGCTCCGCCAGGCCCTGGCCCGGAGAGACACCACTCTTCTGGGAGTGGTGCTCAACGTGCTACTGGCCTGGCCGGACTGCTGCTTCCGATCGGAGATGGTCAAACATCCGCGCACTCGAGACACGCTGGCCTTTGTGCCGGCGCTCTTCGGCGACCATGAACTGATGCCCAAGGAGCAGGCGCTGCTGAACCTTTGCCTCGAGGAGAAAGCGAAAGGCCGCAAGGTCCTTGCATATACCGTCTACAGCGGGACGCGCGACACCACGTCCAGGCTGAAGAAGGTCCTCGAGCAGGCAGGCCTTCGCGTTGCGGTACTGCGGGCCACGGTTGAAACGGCTCGGCGCGAGGACTGGATCCTCGACCAGGTTGACCGTGGTGTCGACGTGCTGCTCACCAACCCGGAGCTGGTTAAGACCGGGCTGGACCTGCTGGACTTCCCAACCATCGCGTTCCTGCAGACCGGGTACAACGTGTACACCCTACAGCAGGCCGCGCGGCGGTCGTGGAGGATCGGGCAGAAACACCCGGTCCGCGTAGTGTTCTTCGGCTACGCCGGCAGCTCGCAGATCACCTGCCTGCAGTTGATGGCCAAGAAGATCGCAGTGGCCCAGAGCACTTCGGGCGATGTGCCGGAATCCGGACTCGACTCGTTAAACCAAGATGGAGATTCGGTAGAGATGGCTCTCGCACGACAACTGATTGCTGCATAACTTAAGGCCACCTTCAGGTGGCCTCTTTTAATCTAGTTCCCTCAAACCTTCTTGTAGCTGCTAAATGGTGGCAGCTGGACCTTCTGACCGGACGCCGGATCAATCCATACAGGCTCCATATATCCCTCAAAACCTTTAAAGAGAAGGACAATGACCTGTCCATCTGGGAGCGCGAACTGATATTTGTTACCTTCTGTGAAGCTTGCCATGAAAGACCCTTATAATAATTGGTGAAGGTTTTAGTATGAGGAAGAACACTCAGCCCCCGCTAATTAGAGGCCACGCATGCCTTTACTTCCGCTTCAAAACACTTAGATAGCATCTAATCTTCTGCGTTCGCAGCCACAAAGGCGGGCGCGATGATCATACGGTCCAGAGGCTTATCATGTCTCCACTCCTTACCCGCCCCCTCGATCCAGCCCTTCAACATGGCAGCCGTAATCGGCGCGGGCCCTCGCATCGCATGCATGATCACAGCAGCACAGTGATGGTAGCCGCGCCTGTAAGTGCCTTCCCTCTGCACTTCGGCTGGCCCAAGGTCTGCACCAGGCTGCATGCCTCCATTCAAAATGGCTTCTAATGACAAATTAAGATGTTGGGGATCTTTCAGGAGCGCGGAATGTTCTTTTTCGGCCGCTGAAGCCGTGTTCCAATCTCGATGTCCATGCATGACAGCAACCGCTTCGAGAACCTGGCTATGGCTGAGAGGAACGTTATTTGCTGCTAGGTGGGTGCGCAGGCGCTTGGCCTGTGACTTCAGCGCTTCAATCTTGGTCATGATGTGTTCTCAATATACCGGCTCGCATCGCGTGTCGGACCCTCCTTTGCGACCTGCCGGTGAGAATCACCATTAGGGGGTAAAACCTTGCTTTCACCATGCCAATTCGGCGGAGGGGGCAGGCAGCAAGTGGCCCGGTCCTAAGCCTATTTCAGCCACAATTGATTATCAAGTCTTATAACGGGCTAAGGCTTATCCCTCTACTTCGGCGGAGAGCGAGGGCTGGGCTTGGGCATTACCGCGATATCTCCTTGCTACGGCAACCGGGTGAGTTCACTGACGATCTCTTCGCGGCAACGCAACCAGTTGCCTGCGATCGCCTGATGTCGGTAATGGATGGCATAAACCAGCGGTACGGCAAAGGCACACTGAGATCTGCCAACGTTCCAAGAAGCCCTGAGTGGGGTATGCGTCGGGAACTGCTGAGTCAGTCGTTTACGACCCGGTTAGATCAGCTATGGCGGGTTTACTGCAGATGAGGGTGGCGCGCCAGGCATTGGCCATGCTCTGTCTTAATGCAAAAAGCCCCGCCCTGGCGAACCAGAACGGGGCTTCCCCATTAATTAGAACCAGTCTTCATAATGGTCCCGCAGGAACTCGTACAGCTTGAAAGCTCTGTAACCATTCCAAACGAGGTCCCACAAACGTCCAAATTTAGACATTTCGGCCTCCTAAGTAGGTAAGGCCGAACCTCCAGCGCTTTTTCCAGAACACATAGCGCCTTCGAGTTACCGTTGATGGTCCCTGTGAGGTGGCCGGTTGAGAACCCCCGGATGGTCATCTGGCGCGGGTTCCTACGCCGCGTCTGGGGGATGAAACTGTTGCGTAACTGGCCACCTGCTTCGGGCAACGTGAGTGCAGGCAGCGCCATAATAGCTGCAAATCTGGCATTGTGCGATCATGGGCGGAAGCAGTCAGCTTTCAGCCAAGCCGAAAAGCGGATCGGTTTTCAGGCCACCGAAAACGGTCGGTACGTTCGTCGCATGCCAAAACGCAATCCCAATCGGACCACCACCATTTGCAAATCGTAATTTACGAACGTAAACTGAACGCACGTTGATGGTCCCTGTGAGGACTCGCAATTCAGCCCCCTAATCTGGATTGCACAAAAACCGCCTTCCCTAAAGGCGGTTTTTTTTTGCCTGCTGGAAAGTGAATCCAGTGTAACCCCCAGATGGCTGGTTCTAAACATTCGTGGCAATCGTTCACTGGCCGTCAGCCGAGAAAACCGTTTGTCCAGCACGCTCGTCCTGAGCGACCTGGGCTGCAAAGGTGGGTTTGCAGTCGCGGCGCTCGCCAGCAGATGGCGGGCCCTTTGGCATCGATCAATAAATTCCACACGGTCGGGCTAAGTATTTTCTGCTGAAACAGCATCATGGATGCGCGAGGGTGTACTCGGCTTCGAGAGGACACCCATGAAACTGCCGATCCGAAAATATCTGCCCATCGCCGCAGGACTGCTCATCCTGGGCGGCATCATCGCGTTCCAGCAATACCAGCTGTCGACCCTGTCTCGCGCTGTGAACGGAGCAGCAGAGAAAATTTCCATCGACGCACTCCAGAGCAGGGTGAGCGCGATCGACGATCGTCTCGACACTGTGTCAGGCAAACCCCTGGTCACGATGGAAGACTTCCGTGTTAGCCAGCAAACACTCTCGAGCCGGATCGATGCTGTGCAAGCCACGGCAAAGCAGGCCCACGAAGCTGCAGTTGAAGCCACTCGCTCATCCGCGACTGCGGGCGATCTCCTGGTACTGAAAGCCGACCTTGAGTCACTTGACGGCAAAGTGCAGAAAATGAGCAGGCCACAGGCCCAGGCAACTGCACCAGCTCCTAAAGCCTCCACTTCCAAACCGAAGGCGAAGCCCGCACCGGTTAAAGCCACGCCCATCCCGCAAGAGCCTCCACCATTTCAGATGGTCGGTCTCGAATACCGGGGCGGCGAGCGCTTTCTATCTGTTGCCCCCACCGGTAGCACGCGACTGAGCCAGATCTACCTGCTTCGGCCAGGCGAAGTGGTCAGTGGCAGCACCTGGCGACTCAAGGCTGTAGATGAACGAACTGCAACCTTCGACGCCGGCGGCACAACCCGAACCCTGAGCATCCAGCCATGAGAAAAGCATCATGAATCTACCAATCGTTCGAGCCATCGCCTGCGCCTGCGCATTTACTGCTGCGGGCATTGAGGCCGCGCCGCTTCCTTCCGCTGTAGGAGGAGGCGCCCCCAGTGTTCAACAGCTCACCAGCGAAAGCATCCTGTCGCAGGACAAGCTTCATGATAAAGCAGCGCAGGAGTGGGGCCTGACCTCCAAGGAATACGAGCGATATCAAGAAGTGATGCAAGGGCCTCGGGGGGTGTATTCGCCGGGGCTTGACCCGCTCACTGCACTCGGAATCGAAGCTCGATCGGATAGTGAGCGGCGCCGGTTTGCCGAGCTCCAGGTTCAGGCAGAGCGTCAACGAGTCGACAGGGAGCTCGCCTACCAGCGAGCCTACGATGAGGCGTACCAGCGTCTGTTCCCGGGCATCAATGCCATTGAGATTTCGGCCTCCCCTTCGACCCGGGCCGGGTCCGGGAGCGGCCCAGCTCTGGAAGGTAACGGGCGAATGGCACTCTTCGTCAAAGACGACTGCCTGCCCTGCATCGACCAGGTCAAACGCCTGCAGGCGTCCCAGACACCGTTTGACCTCTATTTCGTCGGCAGCCAGAACGACGATGAACGAATTCGCCGCTGGGCAATCCTCGCGGGTGTTGACCCGTCCAGTGTTAAAAGCCGACTGATCACACTCAATCATGACCAGGGCCGTTGGATTCGCCTCGGTCTCGGCGGCTCGCTGCCAGCGGCCGTGACGCAGGTGAACGGATCATGGCGCCGTCAATGAGTTGGTGGCAGCTCTGCCTGCTGCCGGTGCTACTGTTCGCCGGCAATGCGTGGGGCGTGGAAGATCCGCCACCAGCTTACAAGGCGATCGCCATCAGGCACGGGGTTCCACCGGTCGTGCTCTATTCAGTGGCGCTGCAGGAGAGCGGCACCCGCCTTCGGGGTCAGCTTGTGCCCTGGCCGTGGACGTTGAATGTCGCGGGCACCGGCTATCGCTTCGCCACCCGCGCAGATGCTTGCCGAGCGCTGTTGGTCGCAATTGCGACCGCTGGGCCCGCTCGAGTCGACGTGGGACTGGGGCAAACCAATATTCGCTCGAACGGGCATCGCTACAGCTTTCCCTGCGAAGGCCTGGACCCCTACAAGAACTTGGCGGTGACCGCCCAGATCCTGGCTGAGCAAAAGGCCAAGGGCGGAACCTGGATCGATGCTGCCGGGCGGTATCACCGCCCGGCCGGCGGCGCGCCGGCGGCAAAGTACCGAGGCTACTTCGCGAAACATCTCAGCCGGGTCACCGGCATCAATTTCGAGGTACGGACCCCATGACATATCCCCACGCCTGGCGGTCACACGTCTTGCAAGCCCTAGCCTTCGCGATGGTGACCAGCCTGGCCCTACCCACCAATGCTGACCAGCAAGCGGTGCTCACAGTAGTAGAGGACCGCGGCGGAGCATCCGCATTGCTCTACTACCAGGACATTGAGCCCGAGCCTGCGCACGCTCCCCCAGTTGTGACTGGTGTCAGGGCTGGAGGGGCTTTCCCGGTGTTGACTCCAGAACTGAGCCCGGGCCCAGTACAGGGACGGGTCATCAATGCAGCTGGTCTGCAGCCGATGTTCATCGTCGGGGATGATCCAATGTCGCAGGCCTGGCTCAAGCAGAAACTGCCGGCACTTCAAGGCCTGCAGGCAGTGGGACTCGCCGTGAATGTTGGCAACGCGGCACGACTGCAAGAGATCCGCCGCTGGGCTCCCGGGTTGCAAGTGATGCCCGTTCCTGCCAGCGATATTGCTGGTCGCTTGGGGCTGCAGCACTACCCGGTGCTGATCACAGCCACAACCCTTCAGCAGTGAGACCCGGTATGCGCCCAACACGACCTGTATCGCCGGTGTTCACGCTGATCATCAGCCATCCCCTGCACCGACCCGGCCGCGAGCAAATGATCGAGCAGGTCCGCCACGTGAGCGAGCTCTACGGTGCGCGCTTAACCGGGATCTCCGAGTTCAACGAACACGCATTCGCCCAGCGCCTGGCCGAACGGCTGACTCCGGACCAGGTCGAGGCAGCACGCGCTGAAGCCGACGCCCTGACCTACACCTCGAGGACGTGAGATGGCGACATATACCCTTGAATCTCTGCTCCGCCCCCCGGTAGAACTATTCACCACTGCCGTCTGCTATGTAGCGGCTGCACTCTGCATTGGCGCACCCTGGGCTTTTGCCCTGACACCGCTGTTCGGGATTGTCGCCGCCCTGGGCTTTATCTACCTGGGCACCATTCGGCTCCTGCAGGCGCGGAGGGTCCTACGCTACCAGGCGAATTTACGGCGGCTTCCCCACTACACCATGACCAGCGCTGAAATGCCGATCAGCAATGAGCGCCTGTTCATCGGTCGTGGATTCCGGTGGACACAGAAGCACACGCAACGCCTGGCCGACACCTACCTTCCCCAGTTCGCGGCCTACGTCGAGCCGACGAACCTCTATATACGTGCGCGCTGGCTGGAAGAACGTCTGGAGTTCGCCCCCTTTCCACTGAAGCTCATCACCAAGGTCACTGGCTGGGACTCCAACTGGAACCCCGCCAGGCCGCTGCCACCCGTGGGTGGCCTGCCCAGGCTGCATGGAATCGAGCCTGATGAGCAGAACGTTAGCCTGCCTCTCGGTGAGCGCGTGGGCCACACATTGGTGCTGGGAACCACACGGGTAGGCAAGACTCGCCTGGCTGAGGTCTTCATCACGCAGGACATTCGCCGAACGCATCGACGCGGGCCGCGAGTCCGTATGGGGCGCCGGAGCCAAACTTCCCATCGCTGGAGCCGGCGCCGGCGTGCAGACGCACAGGCCGACCACGAGGTTGTGATCGTCTTCGACCCGAAAGGTGATGCGGATCTGCTCAAGCGCATGTACATCGAATGCAAGCGCGCCGGACGCCTCGACGAGTTTTATGTGTTCCACCTGGGCTGGCCGGACATTTCCGCGCGCTACAACGCCATCGGCCGCTTTGGTCGGATCAGCGAGGTCGCCACCCGTATCGCTGGCCAGCTCTCCGGCGAGGGCAACTCTGCTGCGTTCCGGGAGTTCGCCTGGCGATTCGTCAACATCATCGCGCAGTCGTTGGTCGCCCTCGGCCGCCGTCCTGACTACGAACAGATCCGCCGGCACGTCATCAACATCGACGAGCTATTCATCGAATACGCCCAGAAGTACTTCGCAGAACATGATCCGAAGGCCTGGCAAGCCATCGTTGAAGTTGAAGGCAAGATCGATCGGAAGAACCTGTCATTCGCCATGAAGGACCGTCCGCTGCGCGTCGTGGCGATCGACATGTACTTGACCCAGAAACGCATCAACGACTCCGTCATGGATGGCCTGCGAAGTGCCGTGCGCTACGACAAGACCTACTTCGACAAGATCGTCGCATCCCTGCTGCCGCTCCTGGAGAAACTCACCACTGGTCGTATCGCTGAGCTACTCGCGCCCGACTACCTGGATCTCGCTGACCAGCGACCGATTTTCGACTGGATGCAAGTGATTCGGAAACGCGCGGTCGTATACATCGGCCTCGATGCGCTGTCCGACACTGAGGTCGCTGCGGCGGTGGGCAACTCGATGTTCAGCGACCTGGTCTCCGTCGCCGGCCACATTTACAAGCATGGCATCGATGATGGTCTGCCGGGCCATATGGCCGGTGGCAAGGTTCGCATCAACCTCCACGCTGACGAGTTCAACGAACTGATCGGGGACGAGTTCATCCCCATGGTGAACAAAGCCGGCGGCGCGGGCATGCAGGTCACCGCCTACACCCAGACCATGAGCGACATCGAGGCGAAGATTGGCTCGAAAGCCAAGGCCGGCCAGGTGATCGGTAACTTCAACAACCTGTTCATGTTGCGCGTCCGTGAAACCGCAACCGCCGAGCTGCTGACCAACCAGCTGCCCAAGGTGCAGATTTACAACAGCACCCCGGCGAGCAGTGCGAACGACTCGGTCAACGGGAAAACAGCATTCACCTCGAGCTCACATGACCAAGTGCAACTGGCGAGCGTGCCGATGATTGAGCCCGCCCACGTGGTCGGGCTTCCCAAGGGGCAGGCCTTCGCGCTCATTGAGGGTGGAAACCTCTGGAAGGTCCGCATGCCGCTTCCCGCGAACGACCCCGACGAGGTCATGCCCGGCAATCTGCAGGACCTGGCCGCAGGCATGCGACGTTCGGCGGCGTCCTCAAGCGACTGGTGGGAAGCCCCGGGCTATCAGGAACTGAAATCTGCGTTACCCGAAGACCTGGTTGAAGATTTCCGTCAGGTGGCCACCGATGACGCAGCTTGAGGTGTAGGCCATGGCAGACGACGTTTCAAAGAAGGCCGAACAGCAGCAGGAGCGACAGGAATCGCTGTTCAGCAAGATCTTCTGGTTCCCGTTCAACTTTCTCGGAGTGATGTTCGGCTCGCTGCTCGTCGCCATCTTGGTCGACTGGGTATGCCTGTACTTCTTCTGGCCAGAAGCTGGATGGCGACACGGTCAGCAAATGCTGGTCAGCGAGGTCAGCTGGTTATCCAAAGGCTTGGTCCACAGTGCCATCGTCCAAGAGCCGGGACGCACTGCGACATGGCTGGTCACCGAAGCTTATGACTGGCTGATCGTGAAGACCGGGATGCTCAGCTGGGTCCAGGGTATGGAGTCGATAGCCCACGCCGGGCCCCGCAACGAGATGGACATGCGCTACTGGGCCGCGCAAAGCGTCACAACGGTCCAGAACTATGTGCTTGCCGCTCTCTTCACCGTTCTGGTGTTTTGCGTCCGCTTGGTCGTGCTGCTGATGACCATACCGCTGTTCGCCATGGCGGCACTGACGGGTCTGGTCGACGGCCTGGTGCGCCGAGATCTGCGCAAATTCGGCGCTGGCCGCGAATCCAGTTACCTCTATCACAAGGCCCGCGCAACGATCATGCCGTTGGCTATTTTCCCCTGGACCTTCTACTTGGCACTCCCGATCAGCATCAGTCCCATGCTGGTACTGCTCCCCTGCGCCGCCCTGCTCGGTGTGTCCGTGAGCATCACGGCCGCGAGCTTCAAGAAGTATTTGTGAGGAAGAGCACGATGCAATGGACCCACGAACAGTCGCCGATCATCCAGTCGGAGGCTCCGAAACTCCTCATCCAGGCCGGCGCCGGCAGTGGAAAGACCACCACGCTGGTGGGATACGCTCAACATCACTCCCGACTGCGGATTCTCTATCTCTGCTACAACAAGTCGGTGGAGATCGCCGCACGGGGACGCTTCCCGCGCAACGTGGTGAACAAAACCGCACACGGCCTGGCCTACGCCGTCTATGGCACACAGTTCAGCCATAAGCAGACCAACAACTTGCGACTGACCGACATCGCCCGAGCGATCGATACGCAGGACTGGGAGTTGGTTAGAGACGTGCTGACCACCCTCAACAACTACATGGCCAGCGCCGACGATCTTATCGAACGCTGCCACTTTCCGCGGTTCCGTGACCGGCCGATGCTTACGTCCGCCCAGGAGCGCTACCTGAAGCAAGCGCTCGCAGCAGCGATGGGCATCTGGAAGCGAATGACTGACCTGCAGGACACAGCGGTGCAGATCACTCATGACGGTTACCTGAAGCTGTACCAGTTGAGCAAACCCGATCTGAGCCAGCGCTTCGACTGTGTTCTGCTCGATGAGGGGCAGGACGTAAACCCCGTGATCGCAGACATTGTGCGCATTCAGAACATTCGCAAGGTGGCAGTGGGTGATCGTCATCAGCAGATCTATCGCTTTCGAGGCGCGGAAGATGCTCTCAACGCCAGCTGGATGGCCGGGGCTGAGAAGCACTACCTGACCCAGAGCTTCAGGTTTGGGCCGGCAGTCGCCCATGTCGCCAACATCATCCTGTCCTACAAGGGAGAAACCAGGAAGCTGCAGGGACTGGGCGAGAAGACATTGGTGAAGAAAGCGCTGCCGGCTGGACTGCCGCACAGGACGTACATTCATCGAACCGTCATTGGGGTGATTGAAAACGCTCTGTGCCTGGTCACCGAGAAGCCCAAGATCTACTGGGTTGGCGGCATCGACAGCTACTCAGTGCGCGACCTCGAGGACCTGTTCTATTTCAGTCGACAGCAGCGCGACCTGGTCCAGAACAAAAAACTGCTCCGTGACTACCGGGACTATGCCCAGTACGTAGAAATCGCCGAGGTGAGCCAGGACAGCGAGATGATCCGCTCGATCAAGATCATCAACATGTATCCGGATCTGCCCCAGCGAATCTTGGCTCTACGCTCATGCACGGTGGATAAGGAGCTTGACGCAACTATTACGTTGACCTCTGCCCACAAGTCGAAAGGCCTGGAGTGGGATTTTGTCGGGCTCTTCGACGACTTCACGTCAGACCCGCTCTCACCGGATATCGATCCAGGCCGACGAGATGATGAGCTGAACCTTCTGTATGTGGCCGTCACCCGAGCGATGAAGATCTTGGCGATCAACAGTCTGGTGCTGTCCATTATGGAACGCTACGTCGACGCGCTCGCCCCCGGGGCACGTCAAGCGCGCGGCTGATTAAGTAAAGGAGGAACCATGAGCAAGAAATTCGAACACCGCGCTGAGTTTGTCGCTATCCCATTCAAGAACACGACTAGCGGCGCATGGATCTTCAAGAGCACTGAGCAGACGTTGGAACCCGATGTTGTGTCTCTCTTGTCCGAAGACGAGCCGCTGCAGACGAAGATGCTCGAGCTCGGCGCCGATGGCTGGGAACTCGTCAGCACGCAGCCAGTGTGCCGAGGGGAGATCAAGATGGGCAATCAAAATGCCCAGGCCTGGTCCTACGGATTTCCCATGCCGGTCGGATATCTGCTCTTTTTCAAGCGCGAGGCCGGGAACAGCGAGTTACCAGCCTGACCCATCCGTTGCCTAGCCTTCATGATCGTAACCAGGGAGAAGGGCCAACATGGCATTGGCTCTTCTGACCATCTCGATCAACTCGGACGAGCTAACTGCCCGACTGTGCTGCAACATCTCAGCGGCCAGGACCGCTTTATCGTAGCAACCCTCATCTCGGAAATGCACACCGAGAAAGTCCGAGACCCAAGTATCAAACGCCGGCAAATAAGTTTTTTGCTGCGGCATACGACTCCCCACAGATCAGTATTCCAGTACACCAACTCCCTGGCTTGACTCCGGCTCATCGTAATCGATGCAGTGGGCTCAGGCCGAACTGGGCTGATCAACTGCCTTATCGAGACAGGTTAATTGTACGGTTTCAAACCCTGATTGGCCTCGAGAAAAAATTCTACGGCCCCCAGATAAGTATTTCTTGAGGCGCCCCCCCACCTGGTCTCGGCATTCTGACATCCACAGTCAGTCGTCCCAGAGCCCAGCCGTGAACAAGCCATCCCTCCTCCTTGTATCTCCTCGCCGAATCCTGCTTGGCGCGCTGATCAGCGTCAGCGGCGGCTTTTCACTAATACCAAGCGCTCAGGCGGCCGGTGCATCAGAACAGGCCAACATCGAGGTGATGATCCGCCAGCTGAACGCGCTGGAGGACTCAGCGCGCCGCAGCGCCACGATCGCCAGCGAACCTGGCCAGCGCTACTACTTCGACTATGAACGTCTGGCCGGCGATATCCAGCGCGTTCGCCAGGGCCTGCAAGAGTACCTGACCCCAAGTCGCGCACAGCCGCGGGATCCGGCAGAGCTGGCGGGAAAATACACCCTCACCGGCGGGCGGATGCCATGAGCATGAGCGGCACTCAAGTCGCAGCTTTCAACGCTGCCAGCGGCATCACACCGCAGGCCAGCACCGTGCTGTTCGTAGGCACCGTCATCGCACTGTCGACCCTTTGGGGTGCCTGGGCGCTGTACAGCATCTACCGGGGCTGGGCGACCCAGAACATCGACAGAAACATTGCAGCCGCGTCGACCGTCAAGGTCATCGTCCTCCTGCTGATCCTATCCACACTCGTTCTCAGCTAGCCAAGGAGCTAACCGATGTCTATCCGCACCATCACCAAGTCACTCACCGGCGCCGCCGCAATGATCATGGGTCTGCACCCAGTCATTGCCGCTGCCGCCTTACCAGGAGCACAAGCCCCCACACGCGGCGAGGGAACGAGCTGGCTGCAAACCATCCAGAACTACGGTTACGACGGTTTCATGCTTATCGGGCTGTTTCTGCTCGGAGGCATGATGGTGGGGGTCGCCTCCCATGCCTACGGCGTTTACCACGATATCCATGAGGGCAAGAAAAAGTGGCGAGACCTGGGGCTCACCGCCGTTGTCGGGATCTGTCTGATCGGCGTTGGCATCTTCATGGTCACCAAAGCTACCGGCGTCCTCTAACTGGTGATGCGACATGGCTGAGACCACTTACCTGAAGGATGGAACGCTCGACTTCCTCCCCCACAACCTGAATAGGCAGCCCATCGTCATGGGCGGCCTCACTGCTGATGAAATGTGGGGAACGGTCGGTGTTTGTGGGGGGGTCGGAGTGATTCTGGGCATCCCTGTGTCGTTCTTGTTCGGCAACCCAGCTCTTTTCATCGCTTGCGCTCTTGTAGGTGGAGCTCTGGGCTTGACCGTGGCAAGCCGAATCCTCCGGAAGATGAAGCGCGGCCGGCCGGACACATGGTTTTACCGCCAGCTCCAGTTCTATAAGGCTCAACACCTCCCCTTCCTCGGTGGCCCCCAGTTGGTCACCCGGAAGGGTGCGTGGACATGCCGTCGTACAGGAAAGTAGGGATCTTCATGAGTTTTCGAAAACGAGTGGATGCTCAGCAGGCACACATCCTTAGCTTGCGAATCGCGGTCATTGTGCTGGGCGCAGTCAGTCTTTTTGCGTTCTACGGCTGGCACAAAGCCCCCGAAGACCTGACCGTGCATGTGCCGCCGGACCTCCGCTCCGGCAGCACTCGCAAATGGTGGGAAGTGCCGCCTGAGAACGTGTACGCCTTCGGGTTCTATATCTTCCAGCAGATGCAGCGCTGGGAGAAGAATGGGGACGACGACTACCAGGACAACATCGAACGCCTGGCCTCCTACGTTACCCCTGGTTGCAAGGAATACTTGAAGAAAGACTACGAGATGCGCCGTAACGCCGGTGAGCTGCGTCGCCGTGAGCGGAACGTCTCAGAAATCCCGGGTCACGGGCTGACCGACCCTGGCGTGCTGCGCGTAGAAGAAATCGGGATCAACGATTGGACAGTCAACCTGGATCTGCTCGCTGACGAGTCGGTGAACGGGGAGCGGGTCAAGCGCGCCATGACCCGCTACCCATTGTCCATTGTCCGTGCCGACGTCAACCCAGAGAAAAATCCATTCGGGTTGATGTGGAACTGCTACGCATCCAACCCACAACGCATCGAGGTCGATCTGCAAGCCACCGGGGTGAAGCCATGAATCTGCGCGCCTGGCTTCTTGCTCTGGGCCTCTTCGCAGTTGCCGATGTGAAAGCGGTAGAGCTACTGCAGTGGGACCGTATCCCCATGGCAATCCCGCTGATTGTAGGGCAAGAGCGCATTGTGTTCGTCGACCAAAACGTGCGCGTTGGGATGCCTCCCCAGCTTGTCGGCATGCTGCGCATCCAGAGCACCGGTGGCGCGGTCTACCTCTTGGCCAGCCAAGAAATTCCACCGACTCGGCTCCAGCTGCAGAACGTGGCCACCGGCGAGATCATGCTGGTGGATATTGCCGCAACACCGGCGGCAGAGGGCCAAGCCAAGCTCGAGCCCGCCAAGATCGTCGCCGGTGCGGCCCCTTCCACCTACTACGGCGATACCACCTCAGCACGAACTTCGACAAAGCGATCCGCGACGTCGGAGGAAGAAGAGGATGTTCCACCGCCCCCCCGCCATGAGACTCCAGCGCCGGTGGCCCTGACCCGCTATGCGGCACAAATGCTGTACGCCCCACTTCGCACCGTTGAGCCTGTCGCCGGCATCAGCCAGGTGCGTGTTGACCGGGCCCTGGATCTGAGCACTTTGTTGCCGGTATTGCCCGTGGAGGCATCAATCCTGGGGGCTTGGCGCCTCGACAACAGTTACGTCACTGCGGTCAAGCTGAGGAACCTGAGCGCCCAGCAGCTGACGATGAATGCCACAGAGCTGATGGGTAACTTCACCACAGCGACATTCCAGCACCCGTACCTTGGGGCTCGCGGAAACGCCAGCGATACCACCACGCTTTACCTGGTCACCCAGAGCAAAGGGCTGAAAGAGGCTCTGCTGCCGTCCTCGGTCAGCCAAATTGATCCGAAAGCAGGAGGGCGCCGTGGGCAGTCTGAAAAGTAATCCACTCCTCAAGTACCTGCTCATTCCGGTGCTGATCGTCGTGCTCATCATCCTGTTCAAGGGCGGGAGTAAAAAAGAAGAGGTGAAGGCTCCTGAAGATGAGCCGATCATCATCGGCGGCGACACCGCGCGCAAGCTAGGGGTGGACGGGGATACCCCGGCCGACACTCTCCGCACAGTGGTCGCTGAAAGTCGGGAGGTGAAAGACCAGATCGCGAAGGTGCTGACCGACAACAAAGAACTCAAGGACCAGAACGCAGAGCTCCAGCTCCGGCTTTCGCGCATAGATCAGAATGTCGACAGCAAGCTGAATGATGCGAAGGGCGAGCTGCAGGAGCAGGTTAAAAACCAGAGCCTGGGCCTACTGGACCAGTTCCAGCGTCAGTTGGATAACCTGTCGCAGAACCCCAATGCCGCTGGGCAAGACCTGCCTATCGGGCTTGGCGTGCAACCTGGTGACGGCGCAGGCTTCGACAAGGGTACGAAGTCCAATGGCCTCGTGTGGGTCGAGCCGACCGACGCCACTGCAGTGGACGCCAGCGGTAAGCCACTTCAGCCCGGCTCCCCCCAGGCAGCCAGCGGCTTCAATTTTCCCACCAGCTTTGGCAGCACCCTGGACAAAGGCCAGACCGTTCTCAACGCAACGGCGCAGAACGTCGGTGCTGAGATGTCTCCCCAGGATGCCCGCAAGCAAGTGCGCAAAGCCTATACCCTGCCTCAGAACTCGACCCTGATGGGGTCGGTAGCCATGTCGGCGCTCATTGGCCGCGTCCCGATCGATGGAACAGTCAATGACCCCTTCCCATTTAAGGTTTTGATCGGTCCGGACAACCTAACCGCCAACGGCATTGATCTCCCTGACGTCGTCGGCGCCGTCGCCAGTGGGACCGCATCGGGCGACTGGACATTGTCCTGCGTGCGCGGACAAGTACGGAGCCTGACCTTCGTGTTCGCCGACGGCACGGTTCGATCGTTCCCTGCCCCGGCCGAGGAAGCAAATGGCAGCCAGAACAACAATCAGAACAGCAGCAACGGGAATGGGCAGCCTGCGATCCAGGGCGGGCTCGGCTGGATTAGCGATTCCTACGGCATCCCCTGCATCTCGGGCGACCGCCGATCAAACGCTAAGGAGTATTTGACCAACCAATCCCTGGTGACGGCCGCGGGCGCCGGCATCGCCAAACTGTTGAAGGCCGATGAGCAAAATAGCTCAACATCCTTCAGCAGCGGAGGAACGTCATTCGGGACCACGGGCTCCTCGGGGAACTCAGCCATGGGCGCGATTCTCACCGGCGGCGTCAGCGACATCCGCTCCTGGATGAACAAGCTCTACGGCGAAGCCTTCGCCGCCGTGTACGTCCAGCCCGGGGCGAAGGTCGCCGTCCACTTGGACCAGCAGCTCGCCATCGACTACGAGATCAAAGGCCGCAAGGTCGATTACAACTCCGGAGCCAACCATGTATCTGCAAACTTGGACTAAGCCCCACCTGCAGGCCGGGGCCTGGCTCGTGCTCACCCTCCTTCTAGGCGGATGCACGACTGACAAAGACGAGCTGCTCCCCCACGGGGAAGCCAACATGATGGACGTGTGGCAACACGGAACGTCTGGAGGAAGCTCTGGCAGCTCCAACAGCAGAATGCTGCTGGATGCTCGCCAGGAACTTCGCCGGCCGCTTGATGAGGCGCAGGTGGTTCGCCAACAGACAGGTGCTGACGCCTTCACTCGCACGCCCCAGAACGAGATTTACAGCCAGTTCAAGCGCCTGCCGAATCCTGACCTGGTGATGTACGTGTTCCCGCACCTGGCTGGTACGGATCCGGTTCCAGTCCCGGGTTACACCACGGTGTTCCCGATGTATCAACGCGTGCAGTACGCCATGCCAGGCGAGCGTACGGAGGAGTACTGATGCAGTTCATCAGCAAATTGCTGGGCAAAGGCTCTGCAATGCCCATCGAGCCCGTGCTCGGCCAGACAGCGACCGAACACGAGCCAATCGACGACCGTCCCACAACGGTTAGTACAGCCATCAACGAGGAGCACCGCCTAGCTGCGAATGACCGGTACATCGCCCGCCTGGAGTCGATGGGCATCCCTTCCCCTATCGACTGGCAAAACCCTAAACGTCGGCCGGCTACGAAAGCTGACGTGTCGCGCATGTACGAGGTCAACCCGTCGTTCGTGGACATGCTGCCATGGGCCGAATATCTGCCCGAGGAAGAAGCCATGCTCCTCGAGGATGGCATTTCCAGGGCGGCGTTTTTCGAGTTGGTCCCGATTGGGACCGAGGGGCGCTCCGACGACTGGCTTCAACAAGCTCGCGATGCGTTGCAAGGCGTCCTACAAGACAGTTTTGACGAGCTGGAGAGCTCGCACTGGGTCGTTCAGCTTTACGCCCAGGACGAGACGGACTGGGGTGACTACCTGCAGAAACTCCAGGCCTACGTTCAGCCCCGGGCTGACAACACAGACTTCACCAGGTTATATCTCGCGCTGTTCCGCCACCACCTTGAATCCATCTCCAAGCCCGGTGGGCTGTTCGTCGACACGGCCGTCAGCAACCTTCCGTGGCGTGGGCAGACCCGGAAAGTCCGCCTGGTGGTGTACCGCCGGGTAAAGAAACAGGACCTCGTGGTTCGCGGTCAGGAGCCTGCCGCATACCTCAAAGCAATCTGCGATCGCCTCAAGGGATCCCTGGCCAACGCCGGCGTTACAACCAAACGCATGGATGGCCACGCTATCAAGCGCTGGCTCGTGGGTTGGTTCAATCCACACCCAGATCATCTGGGCACGACCGATAGCGATATCCGTCGATTCTACGACACGGTCTGCCAACCACCACGCGAGCTCGACGAGGGTGAACTGCCGGTGGCCAGCGGTACCGACTTTTCGGAGAATTTGTTCTTCCGAGAACCGCGCTCGGATGTCGACAGCGGCCTTTGGTCGTTCGACGGCATGCCGCACCGAGTTGTGATCCTCGATCGCCTGAAAAATGCCCCCCTTACCGGGCACCTGACCGGTGAGACCAAGCAGTCAGACTCATTGAACTCGCTGTTCGACCGCCTGCCTGAGGATACCGTGCTGTGTATCACCATGGTGCCGACCCCGCAGGATCTGCTGGAAGGGCATCTTGAACAACTCTCCAGGAAGGCCATCGGCGACACCCAGGCATCCAGCCACACCCGGGATGACGTTCAAACGGCACGGTCCATCCTCGGGCGTAAGCACAAGCTCTACAGGGGCAGTGTTGCTTTCTTCCTGCGTGGGCAGGATAAGGACGTGCTCGGGGAGCGCACGACCAGCTTGTGCAACATCCTGCTCGGCGCCGGCATGCAGCCAGTCCAGCCACAGGACGAGGTAGCGCCCCTGAACAGCTACCTACGGTGGTTACCCTGCAATTTCGACCCGAATGAAAACCGCGCTCTGGACTGGTACACCCAGCTGATGTTCACCCAGCACATCGCGAACCTGGCGCCGGTATGGGGGCGTTCCACTGGCACAGGCAACCCAGGTTTCACGCTCTCCAACAGGGGGGGAGCGGCGCTGACCTTCGACCCGTTGAACAAGCTCGATCGCCAGATGAACGCGCACCTGTTCTTGTTTGGTCCCACCGGCGCGGGTAAGTCCGCAACAGCCAACTACCTGATCATGCAAGCCATCGCACTGTACCGCCCAAGGTTCTTCATCATCGAGGCCGGCAACAGCTTCGGCCTGCTGGGGGATTTCGCCAAGCGGCTCGGTTTGACCGTCAACCGAGTGCGGCTCGCCCCAGGCAGCGGCGTGAGCCTTGCCCCGTTCGTAGACGCGGTGCAACTCGTCAAAAACAAGGACCAGGTCAAGGTCCTGAATGCGGCGGACGTGGATGCTTCCGATCAACACCTCGCCGACGCCCTGGCGGGGCTCGAGGACGACCAGCGGGATATCTTGGGCGAACTTGAGATCACTGCCCGACTGATGATCACAGGCGGCGAGTCCAAGGAAGATGCTCGGCTCACTCGGGCTGACCGCAGTGCTATCCGCCAGTGCATCCTCAACGCGGCCGAGCTGTGTGTCAGCAAGAACCGGCCAGTGCTCACTGAAGATATCAGCGCAGCACTCCAAGCGATGGCCAGCAACGACAAGCTCCCTGAAAGCCGGCGCAACCGACTCATGGAGATGGCCGAAGCCATGGGGATGTTCACCATGGGTACGGAAGCCGAGATGTTCAACCGTCCTGGTACCGCCTGGCCGGAAGCTGACATCACGATCGTAGACTTGGCTACTTACGCGCGTGAGGGCTATCAGGCCCAGATGGCCATCGCCTATATCTCACTGCTGAACACCATCAACAACATCGCAGAGCGTGACCAGTTCAAAGGTCGACCACTGATTGCCTTCACCGACGAAGGCCACATTCCATTGAAGGTCCCACTGCTCTCCCCGTACTCGGTCAAGATCACCAAGATGTGGCGAAAACTGGGTGCCTGGTACTGGATGGCGACCCAAAACGTCGACGACATCCCCCCAGAAGCATCGGCGCTGCTGAACATGATCGAGTGGTGGATCTGCCTGAACATGCCACCAGACGAGGTGGAGAAGATCGCGCGCTTCCGTGAACTCACGCCGGCACAGAAGACGATGATGCTCTCGGCAAGGAAGGAGAACGGCAAATTCACCGAGGGCATCGTCCTGGCCAAGCGGATCGAGATGCTGTTCCGGGTAGTGCCGCCCAGCTTATGCCTCGCCTTGGCCATGACCGAGCCAGAAGAAAAGCGGCAACGTTATGAAACCATGCAAGCGCTCGGCTGCGATGAATTACATGCCGCGCTGCAGGTGGCAGCAGACCTGGACCGCAAGCGCGGTATCACCCCTTTCCCCATCACCTTTCCCGAACAAAAGAAGGCCGTGGAGCGCGTGGCATGAGAGTCATGAATACCCTGACCCAGAACATCATTGATAACCTGACCCAGCTGCTCAAAGACCCCGGGCACGACACACTCCAGTCGCTGTCGGTTTGCGCACCAGTGCTCATTGACGAGCTGCAACAGATCAAAAATAACGCCCTCGATCGTCGCGACATCATTCCCCTGGTTCAGTCCGTGTTGGATGAGTGGCTGAAGCAGCATCCTCAACCGGAGGGGGCAATCCAGGATCTCCAAGTTGCGTTGCAGAATCTCGGCCGGCCTGGAGCCAATCCTGGTGAGTTAGGGGGGAAGCATGCCTAAGCTTAGGCTCAACCTCATCTTGTTTATTGTCATGGTGATCGCAGGCGTAGGTGTCTGCTGGCAGCTCGCGACGAGTTCGAATACCAGAAGCCCCGATGAGACCTGGTACTTCGGCCCCACGAATGCCAGGTGGGTAATCACTGAGTATGCAGACCTCGAATGCCCTTATTGCAGGGCATACACCCCGCAACTGAAGCACTGGGTGAGCGGGCAAGAGAACGTGAAGCTCGCGTGGCACCATTTCCCCCTCGATATCCATGGAGTTGCCGCACAATCGGAGGCGCGACTCGTTCAATGCGCAGGGTACTTAGGGGGGGCAGCGGTATTCTGGCAGGCGATCGAACTGGTTCTGCTGCGCACACGGGGTGATGGACAAGGACTCGCAGGGGAACTGGAGGTGCCCGGTGTGTCCACCGAGGCTCTTTCCAGTTGCGCTAGAGCAAACATGGACATCCGTGGGGTTGTAGACAAACAACTGGCTGTGGCCAAGAGCCGCGGCATTGCCGCTACCCCTACGATCGAGGTCACCGACAGTTTGACGGGGCACAGCATGCGCCTGGAGGGCCCCGTGGACAGCGCCGCGCTGTTGTCGGTCATCGATGCCCTCGCCGCCCAGGCCCCACTGCGCAAGGACTAGGCCAGGTAATGACCAAACTCACGGTATTGCGCAACGACAACAATGAAGAAGAAAGCAACCTGCCAAGCAGGTTCTTTCCCAGCGCAGGCTCTGGCCATGGATGGTTTCAGCTTGAGCCGGCTGGGGAAGAGTCACCCTCACACTCTGAGCTAAGCTGGGCTCTCCAGGAGTGGAATGACGACTGCGTCCTCATGGAGTACGACGCTGCCACAGGCAAAGGACGCTTCGTGATCGTCGACTGGTATGCGCCGGCGCCGGGGACCGTGCTCGAGCTGAACCTGCAGCGCGAAATGACTTTTGAGGAGCAGGATCCAGACGACGCGGAATGATTCTACTAGTTCACATTTTAGAGATCGCCCAACATCCGGAGGGAACGGATATCCCTTCACCCAGTCACACGCAGGGATGATGTCGAGGTGAGGTGGATGATGAAACTACAAGGATTCGCAAGCCGACACAGCTACTTGAGCGTCCAACTTGAAAAGCTCTACCAGCAGCTGTCCGGCCCTCCCGATATCGTGGGCTTTTCGGCGTCAGTCACGCAACTCAACGACGACATTTGCGAATTGCAGCGGGATGTCATGGAATCAGTAATACTCCGTTCCAGATCACCGGCTCCGGGGACCAGGTCTTCACCGACCGATTGACCCCAACTCACTCAGGCTCTCGGCGATCAAGAGGATCTCGAGGAGGTGTGACGGTCAGGGTGAAACTCCCGGTGAGGCTTTGTCGCAGCTCCTGAGGCATCCAGTAGGCAAACTGCACTAGCCACGCGCCATCCTTCAGCCGATGGGTTTCCTGGCGAAACTCTTCAACAGATGCTTCATCTATGCCGAGAAGGGCCGCCACTTCTGGGTTGGTGGGTATGCGGTCCATCACTAACCTGCCTCCCTGCGCCTTACCAATGTTGCAAAATACTCCAGCGCAATTGAACTGACACCAACCGTCTATCGGTCGGAGAGCTTGCCCGTTGTCATCCAGGAATAAGCGCGCTGAAGCGCCCATGTCATTGCCGTAGTCATCGTCTGATCTTTGCAGTCCAAATAGCCCTCCTCGAGCAGCAACTCACCATCTTGGGCATAAATCCCGAGAAATAGCTGAGTCTGGTTCGCCTTTGAGACCCTTACCTGGATGTTAATGAGGGAGCCATCCGCCATCCTCTCATCGAAGTTTCTGAAGTGCAGATCTGGATCTGCCCACTCCCAGAAAATTTGACCTCTGTTGCGCATGTCCCGTCCCAGGGTAAGTGACAATCCAGGCAGTATGGGGTTGTACGCCGGAATCCCAGAAATTTCCGTCAGCCCAGCTCCAGTCCCGCCACGAGCGCATCCAGGTCGATGAACTTGCCGTCAGTCTGGAAGGTGTAATGCCCGTTCAGCAGGATGTGCCGCCAGGCCGCTGGCGACATCTGCGTGATCAACGCCAGCGCCTTGGCATTGCCAGCTGCCTCGTACTTCGTCAGCAGCAGGGACAGGATCGCCGAGTTGTAGAAGATGATCGCGTTGCCGATCAGCCTGGCGCACTGGTTGCTGATCTCGATTTCGATGTCGGTGCGGCCGGTCAATTCCTTCTTCCCACCGACTTGGGCGATGGTCGAGCGTAGCTGGTGATAGGGGAGCCCGCAGAATTCGGAAAAAATCGTACGCTAAGGTTTTCCGGGCAATCGTAGCGGCCTGAACTTCCCGATCTCCAGCCTGCGGCTCTGCCGCCAGACGTAATCGCCAGTCAGGTTGATGTGCTCCCAGCCCAGCGGCAATAGGTATTGCAGCAGCTCGCCGCCCACCGACTTGCCAGCCTCGACCAGCCCCAAGTGATGCACTCCAGATACATCGTGTTCCATAGCACGATGGCCGTCACCAAGTTTGGGCTTCTGGCTCTGTAGCGCTGCGGCTCGAAGTTCCGATCCTGATTTTGCCTAAAACTGGACACTAGCTATTGTCTTTGAACAACGTCGATACGGTACGGGCAACATGGTCTGCACCGTCACTGATTTCACGCATAATAGTTGTTACAGTTGCGATCTGATCGTTGTTTTCTTCGGCGCTTCTAGCGATGCTGTTCATATCTATATTCAGTTGCTGAGTAAGCTTTCCGTTAGCAGTTACCACATTCTGGATTTCCACGGTGGCACTGCTAGTTCGAGCTGCCAACTGACGAACCTCGTCGGCTACTACAGCAAAGCCTCGGCCCATTTCACCCGCTCGGGCAGCTTCAATTGCGGCGTTAAGTGCTAGTAAGTTAGTTTGTTCTGCCACGCCTTGGATGGTGGTAACAATTTTCTCGATATCTTTAGCCTGAGCATTTAGCTGTGTAATCAAAATAACCGCACCGTTTATTAAATTAAGTGTGCTCTGAGATAATTCAATTGAACTAGCAAGGGACTCCATGCCCCGCACGGAAATTTGAGATGTCTCCTCGGCGGTGGTGAAGGAAAGCTCTGCGGCTTGACGGATTTCATCAGCCTTATGCTTCTGCGAGCTGACGTCGGTGGCAAATTTTAACACTTTCACAACCTGGCCGGCTTCATCAACGACGGGGTTGTAGGTGGCCTCAAGATAGATGGTCTCTCCCGATGCGGTCTTGCGCTCAAATTGCCCGCTGAAAAAAGTTCCTCCCTTTAAACTCTGCCAAAAATTTGTATTTTCTTGATAAAAATTATCGAAACAGAACATTCGGTGGTGTCGACCCTTGATATCGCTGAGGCGATAACCCATAGCACGGAGGAAATTCTCATTTGCATGCAGAATGTCACCGTTAGGTGTGAACTCGATCTCCGCCATCGAGCGGGAGATGGCTGCATGGACGGCTCTTAGTGAGAGTAACTCGTTTTCTCTCTGAGTGACATCTGAGCCAATCTTAATGATTTCAATAACTTTTCCATCTTGATTTTGAACTGGAATATAAGTAGCCTCAATCAATATTAAGTTACCGTCTTTGCGCAGCCGCCTAAATAAACCTGATAGAGGATGGCCGTCAGCCAATTTCTGCCAGAAGCGCGAATAATCAGCTGTGCTAGCATAATTCTTTTCGCAGAAAATTCTGTGGTGCTGCCCTGCTATTTCTTCGAGTTTGTAACCAAGCATCTCTAGAAAGATATTGCTCGCATAGATTACGCTCCCGTCTGGCCTGAATCTGATTTCCGCGACATTTCGACTTATTGAATCAAGCTGCCGCTGTAGTTCTGAGAGCTTATTTTCTGTGTCCAGCAGTTGTTTGTTTTTATTGAAAAACATAATCATTACCTTTGTGCAAATAAAATAATACTTGGGGCCCAATTTATACTGTATCGGTTAGGGAAGGTCTGAAGTAAGCAGCCGTTTTTAACGGCCTCGCTGTCTGAGGTTCAAAAAACACCGACTTAATCGAAAATCAGACCTTTCCTCCTGTCAGTTCACTGTTTTTTGCGGAATAGCACCTTTTCAGGGCTCATTGTCCACATCACAGGCGCACCTCGCCTGCATTCAACAGTCGTTTTCGCATCATCCACAGGTTCGATAAGGCAAACAGTGTGGTCTGCTGCGCGGTGTTTTTCACCAAGCCTCGGAAGCGGACTTTCGTATAACCAAACTGGCGCTTGATCACCCTGAATGGATGCTCAACCTTGGCCCGGACTTGAGCTTTCGCGTATTCGATTTTGCGGCGCATGCGACCGATCAGGCTCTTTTTTGCATGCTTCTTATAGCTGCTGGGGCGCGCTGCGATCGACCAGATCATCTGGCGATGTTGATGCTCCGCACGCTTCTCCACGCCGGTGTAACCGGCATCGCCAGAGACGTAAGTTTCCTCGCCATGCAGCAACTGATCGACCTGAGTCACGTCCGCCACATTCGCCGCCGTGCCCACCACGCTATGTACCAGACCGGATTCAACATCGACACCGATGTGCGATTTCATCCCGAAATGGTGAGTCGGCCACAGGAACTGCCCCCGTAGCCGCTCGCAGAACCGTACGTGACACTCTCGCGTCATACGGCTCCCGTTATCCAACCTGTTGCTCGGTTACTTGCCAGTGATAAAACAGTCGAGGGGCAGCCGTCTGCACCGTGTCCAACCATTGAGATATGCGCCGCTTGCGCCCGTGAAGTATTTTGTACTTACGACCGGCCCAACGCTTGAGTGCGCTATCGATATGTCGAAAGATGCCAAGCATGGCCGTCCGATAGAACGCGCCATAGTACTGCCACCAACCTTGTATCACTGGGTTGTAAAGCCGAGCCACAGCAGCCAGCGTCACGTGAGTTTGGCGGTTGACCCGCCACTCGCGCACTGCTCGCCGCATCCGCTTCAACGCTTGCGCACTGACTCCCGGCAGGAAGCTGGTGAAAAGGTTGTTCTGTTGGCCGATTGCCTTCCTGGGTCTAAAAGTGAAACCAAGGAAGGTAAAGCTCACATGCGGATACTCCGCGCGTCGATTGCTGTCCTTGCAGTACACGATTTTCGATTTCTCGGGATGCATCGTGAGACCACAAACTGCTAGACGTGAAGCGATTGAACGCATCACGTGTTCTGCCTGCCTCTCGCTACGACAATGCACTACCGCATCATCGGCGTACCGGGCAAAAGGACAGTTTGGGCTGTTTCGTTGCATCCAAGCGTCAAAGGTGTAATGCATGAACAGATTCATCAGCATGGGACTGATCACGCCGCCTTGCGGGGTGCCACGTTCGCGTTGAATGCGAACGCCATCTGCTGCCTCGAACGGAGCAACCAGCCATCGTTCGATGTACAGCAGTATCCAGTCCTCTTTGATATGGGTTCGCACCGCTTTCATCAGCAGTTCATGATCAATGTGATCAAAAGCCGCCTTGATATCAAACTCCACCACCCAGTCGTATCGCCAGCAGCGCTCGCGTGTGATCGCTATGGCCTGTTTGGCTGAACGCCCTGGTCGGTATCCATATGAGTCCGGATGGAAAAGCGCATCCAGCTTCGGCTCGATGAGGAGTTTGACTACAGTTTGTGCGATACGGTCGCTGACCGTAGGCACTCCCAGCCTGCGTATACCCCCCGATGCCTTCGGTATCTCAACAACCTTGACCGGCGGCGGGAAATAAGACCCCGACGACATTCGATTCCATAGCTTGTAAAGATTCTTCGGCAGGTTCCGCTCAAAATCGGCAATGGTCTCATCGTCGATTCCAGCAGCTCCCCGGTTGGTTCTGACCTGCTGATAGGCCTCCCATATCACGCGCTTCGCTATGTTGTAAGGTTTGTTCGAACTCACGCCACTCATCCCCTGAGGTTGACAGCGTTCGTTGACAGGATAACGCCTCCCCTTCGCTCCGCCTTCATTACAAAGGCTTCATCACTACTACAGGAGGCTCCGCCCCTCATTCCAGCATTGGTATTCTTCCTCATGGTTTTAGCCATTTGTCATTTTCCTTTGCATCTGGAACAAGGTTCTCACGTTCCGTACCCAAGCCTGTATGGAGATCATGCCGCCTTTACACCGGCTGCCACTGGGGCCGTAAGCAGGTAACGCCCCAACTCGTCCTGAAGCCAGTACTCAACCTCAGTTTCGACAGCACTTTAGGGAATAACGATGCGTCATCGGACGGTTTGCTTTCGCTCATCTTCTCCATACTCACCTGCCATCATCATGGGATGACTTTTCCTCGGTTGCTCACCACCGCACCTTTTGGATGCAGCAGCACCGGGTGGTTTGAAGCCTGCTCCTGCAAGCCGACTTCGGAAGGCCTACTTCCATCTTCGGTACAGCATCACAGGTCATACGACCTGTGTTCGTGACACACAGTACTGATTTCCTTTCTTTGTCTGGTGCATTTCGGGGTCGCGTTTACCGTCCTTGTTCTTGGTCGAACTGGGCGCATGAATGATCGTCGCATCGACCACAGTTCCCTGACGCAGCAGCAAACCTCGGTCGCCCAAATAGCCGTTGATGACCTGCAAAATCCCACCGGCCAGCTCATGTTTTTCCAACAGCCGGCGGAAGTTGAGGATCGTGGTTTCATCCGGAATCCGATCCAAATGCAGCCCGGCAAACTGGCGCAGAATCGTGGTTTCGTAGAGGGACTCTTCCATCGCCGGATCGCTGTAGCCGAACCAGTTTTGCATCAGATGAACCCGCAGCATGGCCATCAACGGATACGCCGGACGACCGCCTTCACCCTTCGGATAATGCGGCTCGATCAACGCAATCAGGCCTTTCCAGGGCACGACCTGATCCATCTCAATCAGGAAACGCTCACGGCGGGTCTGCTTACGTTTGCCTGCGTACTCGGCATCAGCGAAAGACATTTGCTTCATCGGGGCTCAACCGTTCAGTTCGTGGGACAGCCGTATCTCACCAGATTTGGAAGTCTTTTTCAGAGTTTCCTTAGCGCAACCGCTTCTTGAGAGCATAGCTCTTTATAGTTGGAAAATTAGCGATTTGCAGCCATGTGTCATATTGAGCTATGCCCTAACTAGGCGTCAGGCCGGAACCTTGGGCCGCGTCAGGATAGGGCCGATTCCAGCATTTTCTGACGCCTCGCCGGCAACCTCTAGGGCCTCAACCTGACAGGCCGTACGCTTAACGTACGATTTTTTCCGTTGTGCGCCAGGCATGGCGCGTAGTGCCGTGACTGGCGCTGTTCGGCTCACTGTGGTGGTGAGTCGGACGATTTGGAGGTGAAAGTCCTCTACACACCCGGCAAGGGGAAGTGTTAGCTGAAGGCAAGGGTGTCGCGGGTGACCGCGAATCTGAAGGAAGCCCGAGGCAAAATGCTGGTCTGACGTATAGGAAGCGGATAGAGGCGGCGTAGCGGGGTGAGGTAGCAACGATTGCCAAAGCCCGATACTTGCACGGAACGCTACGACGTAAATCCGACAGGCATAAGCAGGAAGGGCGCGCGAATTACCCTGGGAGATCTGTTTGGCCTGCCACGTGCTACCGGCACCGAGAGGTGGCGGGATGGGCGAACAGAAGTCAGCAGAGGCCGTAGTAGTTGCTCGGAACCGGAGCGATGAAGGGCTGAACCTGTCATGAGTGGATAGTCAGGTGTGCTCTCTGTTGGAGCGTAAGGCAGAAACGTCGTGAACAGCGGCGGTCGAGACCATCAGGAGGTAGGAGTCGGAAACTCCGAGGGCCGGTCTGGGCGCTTAGTTACCACAGGCGACACATCAACGGAACCAAGCTCGCTGACGCAGTCTGTCAGTAGGCAGGAACCGCCGTATACGGAACCGTATGTACGGTGGTGTGGGAGGACGGCGGGGGCGACCCCGCCTCCTACCCGATTTCTCTATCGTCCCCAAAATCGGCCCCCTGCGGCCCCCTGCGGCCCCCTGGGCGCGTTTCTGGTGCTAAGGTAGGCTTGCCCCCTGACTGACAGCTTCCGCGTTGTGTGGGCGATTCTGGAGGCTCTGACGCTGCTCCGGTTGCAGCGCTCCCGCCCCCTCTTTGGCGTTCAACCCTTACGGACTTGCAGGCGGCGGCAGTCGTCCAGGATGAGTACAGGCGGTCGGATCGCCTCGATCCATACTGTCCAACCCTTAGCGAGCCTTCAGGCGGCGCATAGGTTTGGTTCAGTTCGAGGTGGTTGGGTTGACGCCGGCGCGGCTTGCCGCGCCCTTGGTAAACGTTGCTGGCCGTAGGCCAGGCATTTTTGAGCGGGCGCAGGCCGCGACAGGCCGACGCGAAGCGGCGGGGCGAAGGGAGCGAAGCGACAGAAGGGTAGGCGCGCCCATAGGGCGCTAACGGCGGCTTGTATGTTGCTTGCAGGGCTGCGAGTTGCCCACAGGCTGAGAGGTTTTAAGAAGATTTAAAAGATTTAAAAGATTTAGGAGGAAAAAACGGCTTTTTATCTTTTGAAATCAAGGTCTTACGGATGTGGCCGGTTCCTAATAGACGGAACTCGGTTCCTAATAGACGGAACTCGGTTCCTAATAGACGGAACTCGGTTCCTAATAGACGGGCTATCCACAGCCTGGGAGGGAATACGCGACAAAACATGGTTTAGGGGTGCCCGCAGAATTCGGAAAAAATCGTACGCTAATGTTTTACGACACCTCCTTGAGGTTGCCGCGTTTACATCATTACCTGAACAGGTATAAAATTCCGTCATGACAAACAAAGAAAAACCGCTCGAATGGATCGCGAGCAGCCACAAGGATTTGATGG